>Ga0172371_10002018_pt1 | contig 32407 bp, 30 predicted proteins | sample Lak12m_FD_114543 | JGI IMG/M metagenome (GOLD analysis project Ga0172371, IMG submission 114543) | Freshwater microbial communities from Kabuno Bay, South-Kivu, Congo - kab_022012_12m | ecosystem: Environmental > Aquatic > Freshwater > Lake | place: Democratic Republic of the Congo: South-Kivu...
CTGGCGCGCCATCTCGTGTTGCAACCTTCGCACCAACGATGAACTCGGCGGCAGGTCGACCCAACGCTCGCCGTTGAGCACTGCAGAGATCGCCTCCTGCATTTGCGATTTCACATCATCTAATTCCGTGCCCGTCGCTTGTTGTTCGCCGGGGATATTGAACAGGTCACTCAAAAATTGTTCCACCTGTCCAACAGAATTGGCGCGCAAAACATAGATCGGCATTCCGCGATGTTCGGCGTCCACGATGGTTTGCTGGCGGTCGCGGTAATGTCCCTTCAACGTCACCAGCGCGTTGGCCTCGCCCGCATCTTTGACGATGATGACAGGCACGCCCAATTTTTTAGCGGCTTGCAGTAATCGGTTGCGCGCCACGCCGTACGGGTAAATTTTGATGGGCTGTAGCGTGCCACCAGGAACCTGCTCAAGCCGCGGAGTGGCAATCGGCACTTCGGGAGCCGTGACCGGCCCGCGTCCGCGGCGAGGCGCTTTTGGTTCCTTCGCGTCCACTCTTGACGATGAAACGGGCGCGGCTTTCTCGATCTGAATCCTGCCTTCGGCGTCACGCATCCGAATTTCAGGCTGGAGCGGATAACCGCGCAACAAAGCATCCACCGACGACATGATGTCGGCATGCACCGCGAAACGGTCGCGGGTTTGGATCTCGATCAGCACATCGAAAGTTGGAGGCGAGCGTCTTTCGAGAACTGTTTTCTGAGTGCCGCGTCGACGGGCTTCCTCGTCCGACAGCGTGACCGCTTCGATGCCGCCGACGAGGTCGCTCAGCGTTGGATTGAGCAAAAGATTATCGAGGGTTTGGCCGTGCGCCGTGCCGATGAGTTGCACGCCGCGCTCGGCGATGGTGCGGGCCGCAGCGGCCTCGAGTTCGCGCCCGATCTCGTCAATGACGATGACTTCGGGGTTGTGATTCTCAACTGCCTCGATCATCACTTCGTGTTGAAGCATCGGCTCGCGCACTTGCATGCGGCGCGCCCGGCCAACGGCGGGATGCGGCACATCGCCATCGCCGCCGATTTCGTTGGATGTGTCCACAATGACCACGCGTTTATTCTCGGCCAGAATGCGGGCGGCTTCGCGCAGCAACGTGGTCTTGCCCACACCCGGACGTCCAAGGATGAGCACCGATTTGCCCGACTCGATGATGTCTTGAATGATGTCCACTGTGCCGTAGACGGCGCGACCAACGCGAAGCGTGAGTCCAACCACGGCACCGCGGCGATTTCGAATGGCGGAGATTCTATGGAGTGTGCGTTCAATGCCCGAGCGATTGTCCGCATCAAAGTCGCCGGTGCGCTCATCCACGTAATCAATCTCGGCGCGCGTAATTTCTTTATCCTGCAAAACGATTTCCTCTTCCACAAAGCGCGCCGTTGGGACGCGCCCAAGGTCGAGGATGATCTCGAGCAAGTTGTCGCTGTTGTTGGCCTTTTCGACCGCGTGGCGAATGTTAATTGGAAGGACGTCCAACAGGGCGTCCAAGTCGTCTGTAATTCGATGTTGAGTCATGGTTTGTTTTTATAGTGAATAGTTAACGTAAGAATGGGGATTTCTCTACATGCGCCGTCTGATTCCCACAAACGGACGGCTTACGGAAACTTAGCTGTGAATGACCATGTCGGCGTACCTGCCTCATTTGTAATCTATATCTATTATACATAGAATGATGTTTCCCCATTAACAAATCGAAACAATTATTTTTTGGTTCGCATATGACTTACCCTCGACGGTTGAACCGTCACACCGGCTGGCTGGGGCACACGCACAGCCTGCTCGTCCTTCACCATCCGCACCAAATGTTTTACCATCACGGCCTGCCGGGCTGCAACTTTTGCGCCGAGGTCTTCAAGCACAGACTCAAGCCAGGCCTGATACGAACGCACACAAATATAAACCGGACGACCACTGCGATTAGGCAAAATGCTCACCAGCGCCGCCAGCTTTCCACCGACATCTGTCGCTTCAGGATGGATCAATGGATAAAGCACAATCCCCATCATTCCCACCGACGGGTTGATATAACATTTCGGCCCTTCGTTGCACATAAACCCGGTCGCATATTTCGGCGCCGGCTCAACGGGTTGCAGGAGCGGCGGGACAATTTGATGATATAGATTTTGAATGGAAGGCAAGTTGATGGATTTCACCCGCGCCCAATTCGACGTTGAAGCGGATGCCGTTATGTTGGATACGTTCCACATTCTCTGCCACGCATAGACCGAGAATCCCGAAATGCGAAGAGCAGGGAAAGCATCACTGCCATCGTCCACTTCGGCAAGGACGTGGAACGCGCCCCACGGTCCGGCTTGGGCGGAGAGATGATCAATTAAAGCAGGAGCCGACGGAAGGTCGAGGCTTGAGGCGGGAGCAAGATAAAGCAGTTTGGCAAATGTGTCGCCATTCGTGTGAGTAATACCGCCGAGCAGAGTCGCTCCGTCATTATCTGAAACGGCCGTGTAAACATGCCGCCGCGGATTCATATATGCCAGCATGCCCACTGCGCCGAGCGGATTGCCGCGCGTAAGCAGACGGGCAGAGTCGAGGCTGACGGCTTCGCCACGATAACGATAAAGGCTTGGAATATCTAGCAGATCGAGCGGGCGGATGGACATGAAATGTCAATCGGCAAGCGAAAGAAAATATTCGTGGAAGCGTGTATCTTCGGTCAGTTCCGGATGAAACGATGTGGCTAGCAAATATCCCTGTTGCGCGGCGACGATGCGTCCGTCTGTCAATGCCGATAATATTTTCGCATCTCCATGCACAGATTCAATGATCGGCGCTCGGATAAAAACTGCATGGTAGGGCGACTCGGAGGCTGTGGCTTTCTTTAATTCGGCGATATCCAGATCGGTCTCGAAAGAATCCACCTGACGTCCGAACGCGTTACGCACGACTCGAATATCCATCAGGCCAAGCAGGGGTTGTTCGCTTTGCACATCTTTCGATAGAAAGATGGCGCCCGCGCAAGTTCCCCAAATTGCGTGACGCTGACCAAAAGTACGAAGCGGCTCCATTAAGTTGTAGGCCACTGCCAGCTTGCCGATGGTGGTTGATTCACCACCGGGCATGATCAAACCGTCGAGACCTTTGAGATGCTCGGGCAGGCGCACTTCGGAAGTTTCGACGCCGAGGCGTTTGAGCATGACGATGTGTTCGGCGAAATCACCTTGTAATGCAAGAACTCCAATTTTCATAATTAGCTATCAGCCATTAGCGATTAGCAAAGGCTCAATCTAAGAGCTAAAAGTTAACCGCTAATGGCTAAAGAATTTACCAACCGCGTCCGGCGAGTTTTTCGCCCTCAGGCATTTGCGAGACGTTACGTCCGACCATTGGCTCGCCAAGATTCTTGCTGACTTCTGCGAGAATGGATGCGTCTTGATAATGTGTCACCGCTTTGACAATTGCCGCGGCACGACGAGCTGGGTCGCCGCTCTTGAAAATGCCAGAGCCAACGAATACACCGTCTACGCCAAGTTGCATCATCAAGGCTGCATCGGCAGGGGTGGCAATGCCGCCCGCCGCGAAATTCACAACCGGCATTCGTCCGAGTTGCTTGGTCGCTTTGACCAGATCATATGGCGCACCAATTTCTTTGGAGTAACGCATGAGCTCGTCATCAGCCATGGTAGTCAGATGACGAATATCTCCAAGCACGGTGCGTGCGTGACGAACAGCCTCAACGACATCGCCGGTTCCGGCCTCGCCCTTGGTGCGGATCATCGCCGCACCTTCACCAAGGCGGCGCAAGGCTTCGCCGAGATTTCGGCATCCGCAAACGAACGGCACTTTGAAGTTATGCTTCAAAATGTGGTTGGTCTCATCGGCTGGAGTCAGTACCTCAGATTCATCAATGTAATCAACACCAATGGCTTCAAGAATTTGTGCTTCAACGAAATGACCGATGCGGCATTTCGCCATCACCGGAATACTGACTGCGTCCATGATCTTGAGGATCATGTCGGGGTCAGACATGCGCGCCACGCCGCCGTTCGCGCGAATGTCAGCAGGGACGCGCTCGAGTGCCATCACGGCACAGGCGCCCGCATCTTCAGCAATTTTGGCTTGTTCGGCATTCACCACGTCCATGATGACGCCACCTTTAAGCATTTGGGCCAGGCCCTTTTTCTCAGTCCAGGTACCAGTTTTTTGTTCCATAACTATCTCCTTATCATAGTTGCGGCTGGATTCTACCACGCCTAATAAGGCATGATTGACCGGTAAGGCGGGAAGCTATTTTCCTCTTGACAAAAAGTCCGATTAGCATACAATCAGTACATTGATACAATGATACAATTATGGCTACTAAACACCACTTCTCCATTAAACTAGACTTCCATTCTGGGTTACCAATCTACATTCAGATCGTGGAACAGATACAACAACGCATCGTTGCCGGGAACCTGAAGCCGGGCGACCAATTACCGACGGTTCGTTCGCTAGCTGAGGAATTACGCGTCAACTTCAACACCGTGGCGCGCGCCTACCGTTTGCTGGACGAAGCCCGCATTATTTCCACACAACAAGGACGCGGCACTTACATTACAGAGATTCCGCCGCCGGAAGTGACAGAACGTCTGCGCCGCGAATCGCTCGAAGCGTTGGCCCGGCGCTATATCAGCGAGTCGATGCGGCTGAGTTTTTCAGGGCGCGAGATAAGCCAAATGGTCAGCGACCAGTTGAAGTCCTGGAAAGAAGCGCAAGACAAAGATACGGAATAATCTATTTCAAGGAGAATGTAATGAAAACAAATCTTATTCAAAGTGCAATCGAACGAAAAAAGGCCAGGCAAGCCGAGCAACACATCTCTGTAATCGCGGGCGCGTTATTCGGCGTGTTCATGACCATCTCTGCACTGGGCGCGATCTTTATGGACGGTCATGTGGGTGATGCGTTGCTCGGTGCCTGGGTTTTAGGCTGGATGTTGGTCGGCGTGTACATTCTTTTCGCCCTTAAAGTGGCGTCGCAATGGGAAAAGGCGGTGCTTCTGCGATTAGGCAAATTCCGCGGACTGCGCGGCCCCGGCCTATTTTGGATCGTCCCGATCTTTGATGCGGTCACTACCTGGATTGATGGGCGCGTAATGGTAACCCCGTTCTCGGCTGAAAAAACGCTGACAAAGGATACCGTTCCTGTAGATGTTGACGCAGTTTTGTTCTGGGTCGTTTGGGACGCCGAAAAGGCGGCACTGGAAGTTGAAGATTACAAGGCCGCGATTTCATGGGCCGCCCAAACCGCTCTGCGCGACATCATTGGACGCATGATGCTGGCCGATATTCTGGTAGGCCGTTCGGCGATTGACGAGGAACTTCAGCACATCATTGACGAACGCACCACGCCTTGGGGTGTGACGGTTCAGTCGGTCGAGATCCGCGATATTGTCATCCCGCAGGACCTTGAAAATGCCATGTCTCGTCAGGCGCAGGCCGAACGCGAGCGTCAGGCACGCGTGATCCTGGGCGAGTCTGAAAAACAAATTGCTGAATCTTTTTCTGAAGCATCCAAGTCTTACGTCAATAATCCCACGGCTTTGCATCTGCGCGCCATGAACATGTTGTTCGAGGGTCTGAAGGAAAATGGCGCATTGGTTATCGTGCCATCGTCAGCCGTTGATACGATGAATCTGGGAGGCTTGAGCGGCATGGTTTCCCTGGCTCAGAACAATCTGCCCAAAGAAGATAAAAAGTAAGCGGCAGGGGCACGGTGCGAAGATTAATCCGCCGTGCCCCAAAACAAGTTATGCGTTTCACGTGAAACCGCAAAAGGAGAACAACATTATGTCCACTCGTGTCACTTTAATCATCACACTGTTATTCGTCATCGTGGCCGTCGCATTTAGCGCCGCTGTCTATGGTCGCCTGCCAGAGCAGATGGCTTCGCATTGGAGCATTGAAGATCAGGTCAATGGTTACACATCCCGCTTCTGGGGCGCGTTCCTGATGCCGATCATCTCGGTGGGAATGCTGGCGCTATTCCTGCTCATCCCAAACATTGACCCGCTCAAAGCAAATATCGCCAAGTTCCGCGAGTTTTTCAACGCTTTCATCGTGCTAATCCTGGCCTTTATGCTCTACATGCACTTCCTGACCATATTCTGGAATCTGGGGTACCAGAATATCAAAATGAGTGCCGCCACGTTGCCAGCGATGGGATTGGTTTTTATGTACGCTGGTTTAATGCTGCGCAAAGCCAAACGGAATTGGTTCATCGGCATTCGCACGCCCTGGACTTTGTCCAGTGACGCGGTTTGGGACGAGACACACCGCATTGGCTCGATCCTGTTCTTCGTCTCGGGTGTACTGGCGTTCGTTGGCGCGTTCTTCAACGGCATGCCTGCCTTCTGGCTGATCCTCGTCCCGATCATCGGCTCAACCACTTTTCTGGTGGTGTACTCGTATGTCTTATATCAGCAGGAGGCAAAGACATAAAATAAGTCAGCCGCTATTCCATTCGAGTGGAAGCAAGGTGGCCCGCACAGCAAAAGGTAAGATCGCGACGGAAAAATCAAATGAAACACAGAATAATTAGAGCACTAACAACAAGAGTGGTTGTTATGTTTATTGTGTTTGGCTTAATTGGTTGGATAATTCTATTCGGGAGGAATCTGCCGTCCAAATTCACACTAGTTGTATACATAATAATTGCCATTTCCATGATTGCCACAATCTATGTCTCTTGGAGAAAACCTGAGTTGTTACGGAACAGAAAGGTAACTATAGGCTTGCTTATCTTCATTGCAATTGGTGCTACCGGTTGGATAACTTCAATTTCCGAAATCACAGATTGCAGAGCTTATAATTGTGGAGAGAATTTTATCTGTGCGAAGCCAATTGAATTGGGGATGAAAATAACAACTGGTGAATGTACCTCCGAGTTTCCCGAAGAAGTAGATTATTCCTGTGTAAACGAAAGTAACACTTGTGTGAAAACCAATCAACAAATGATCGGTGGGACTCCCTTAATTCTCGCTAGTCCTCCGGGGCATTATGCCCTACCAATGTACACGTTGGCCGCCTACGTCATTGTCATGTTAATCGGCCGTTTCATTTCTCAAAGCCAGAGAAACACAAAACACTCATTGATCTTCCAAAGCCGAGCCATTACCAAAGACTGGACGGCGTTGCTCACCGCTCTTTCAGCAGCTCTCGCCATAGGGTTGCCTATATTTGAAGCTACTCTGCGGGAAAACTCTTATCTAGAATATCTGCACGTTTTGGCTGGTCTCGTGATCATTTTAATGGGTTACGGCGTAGCCTATGCTGCCAATCGTGCAATTGGCAAGAACTGGTCACCGATTATTGATAAAACCAAGGAGCAGAACTTAGTCACGACAGGCATGTACTCTATTATTAGGCATCCTTTGTATTTATCTAGCCTCCTTATACTCGCTGGGAGCAATATCTATTTCAAAAGCAGTTGGGCTTGGGTTGGCACACTGCTGGCTCTGATAGTCATATTGATTCGCCTGCCAATTGAGGAGCGACGACTCGTGGAAAGGTTCGGCCAAGAGTACATTGCTTATCAGAACCGGACTAGAGCAATATTGCCCTGGATACTATGAGGCTGATCTAACACCAGATTGCAGTCGACGTGTTGCTATGCCCCGCGACGCGGCTTTGAATCCACCCATTATATGCGCTGCAAACGGAATTTTCGGCACAAAGCACGGCAATATACGTTTCACATGCAGTCCCCAAAACAGGCCTTCCAAAACAAGATAAATATTGTCAGGAGACAAAAATGCCCGAAGAAATCATCAAATGGGAATATCGCGTTCAAACCATCGGCTCGGTCTTTGGCACCAAAGACGAAAATATCGAAGCCACGCTAAACGAATGGGGCGAAGAAGGCTGGGAAGCCATCAACGTCTACACACCGGAAAGCAGCGGCAAAGTAACCATCGTTGCCAAGCGGCGCTTGACGAGAACCACGCGCCGAGGACGCTCAATGCCAACAACGGAGTAATTAAAATGCTGATCACCGCTTATATCATCAATTTTTGGGGCATGATCCTTCTGCCCATCATCGCATGGATCTATTTTTCACGCAGGTTCAAACTCTCCTGGAAGCTTCTGCTTGCAGGCGGACTGGCTTTCATTGCTTCGCAGATCCCGCACATTCCTTTGGTGCTGGGGTTGACGCCTCTCTTCAAGTCCTGGGGACTTCTTGCTTATGCGGCGATTCTTGGCCTGCTGGCCGGACTCTTCGAAGAGACAGCCCGCTATATTCTCTTCAAGTTCGTTCTTAAAAAATCAACATCATGGAAAGAAGGCGTCTTCGTTGGACTTGGTCATGGTGGAACCGAAGCGGTTATCTTGGGAGTTTTAGCAGGATTGGCTTTTGCAAACATGCTCGTCTATCGTAACATTGACTTATCTACTGTTCCAAGCATTCCACCCGCTCAACTTGAACTTGCAAAACAACAAATCGCCGCATACTGGTCTGCGCCTGCATACATGGCCTTGCTTGGCATGGTCGAACGCGTCTTCGCAATCTGCCTGCATGTCTCGCTTTCTGTGATGGTGCTCTACAGCATTGCTGGAAAGAAACCTGCTTGGTATTGGATCGCTGTAGCGTGGCATGCAATTGTTGACGGAGTTGCAGTTTATTTCGGACAAAAAATCGGGATGTTGAGTTTGGAAGCGCTGGTCGGTGTTATGGCAATTATCAGCCTGGGCATTGTTTTCTGGTTGAGAAAAAATTTTTCGCCGGAAGAATCAGCGCATCCTGATTCAGAAGCGATTACCGTTTAGAGCCTGCCGCATAATCGTAAAAAGGGAAGGCAATTGTGCTCCCTTTACGTTAAATAATATCAGAACATTAGTTCTTTTTTTAGGGGGAAGAACCCTCCAAGCGCGTTCAGACGGAAAAATCTGGGCCAAGTCTGGCGGGGAAGTTAATGATCGATCTTCAATATGTTACTGCCAAAGTCGCAAAAAAAGTAGCGGCGACCGTTTGGTCGCCGCTACTTTTTCGATTCAATCTATAACTTTCAACCCAAATGCATCGGCATGATAACGTGCAGGAACTGCTCATCACCGACCGGACGTACCACGCCCGGCGCATTCGGCGCAGACGTTTCCAGCGCAACGTTCGGCGTCTTGATAATTTCCAACGCCTCGCGCAGGAACTTCACGTTGAAGGCGATCAGCACACCGCTTCCATCCACCGTCGCCTCGACGATGGTCTCGTTCTTGCCGGTCTCTTCCGAAGCAGCGGAAATCTCAACTTCGCTGGGTTGTAATTCGCCGTTCGAAGATTTGATATTCAGCCGCGCCACGTTCGATCCATCGCGGGCAAATATTTCAGCCTGTTTGCATGCTTTGAGCAGCGAGGCCGTTGAGACCAACGTGCGCGAGGTGTACTTGCGTGGAATAATTTGTTGATAATCGGGGAAAGTTCCGTCAATCAATTGCGAGACAACTTCCACATCTTTAACATGGAACACTACCTGGCCGCGCCCTTTTGGAAGGACCATATATATAGGCTCTTCGCCATCCGAAGCAACGCGCGCCAACTCGGTCAAGGCACGCGCCGGAATGATCGCCGTCAGTGGAGTAGAAGCGGGCGTGGATAAAACAGCCTTGCGGACAGAGAGTCTAAAGCCGTCTGCGGCGGCCATCGTCAACTTATCCTTTTCAACTTGAATCAACACGCCCATCAACACCGGACGGGCTTCATCCGTCGAAGCTGCGAAAGCCACCTGCTGAACCATCTCGCGGAAGTCGCCCACGTTCAACTGCACCGCTCCTTCCAGGTCTGGAACAGGAACCGGCGGAAATTCCTGGGCGTCAATGCCTTTGATATCATTCGTCGAAGTTCCACCGCGCACGTTCAAAGTCTGTGTTTGAGCGTCGAGCGCAAGCATCACCTGATCGGCGGGCAAAGCATTGACCAAATCAGAAAACGTGCGTGAAGGCACAGTGGTCGAACCTTCCTGTTCAATGCGAGCCGGGATCCAACACGTGATGCCAAGCTCAAGATTGGTCGCAGAAAGACGCAAACGACCTTCATCCGAAGCGATCAACACGTTCGCAAGCACCGGCAAAGTACTGCGCGGTGAAACTGCGCGGGACACAATGTTCAACCCGCGTGCCAGATTCTCTTGAAGGACGGTGACTTTCATAGTTCCTCTCCTACGATACCTGCTTAATACAATGCCATTTTACATCATTAAATAAAAAGACACGCCATTTTGCGGCGCGTCTTTTCTTCTGAAATAATTATCGGGCAACCAGTGAAATCCCAAGCGAAAGCAGGAGGAGCAAAAACTCCAGGCCGAACAACGCCGCGGCAATGTAAATGACAATCGTCCACGCCGAATTGCCTGCCTGCTGGCGCACTTCCTGACCTTCAGCCAGTTGGCGAATTACCTGCGCCGCCTGTTTGACCGACTGCCTGCTGACCCCGCCCGCCCAGATCAACCCGTTCGCTTCATCCGGAACAATGATGCGACTTCCATCAAACGAGCCAATCCATTCTGTGGCATTCACCGCCAAACTCCCGCTCAGCACCATCGCGTCAAATTTTCCAGTAGGCTTTTTGGTGGCGGGTGTCATCGCTACAGGTACACTCGGCGCAATTTTTTTCAACGCCACTCGAACTGATTCACCAAAGCCTTCACCCGAATCCACCACCAACACCTTGAACGCACTTTGTTTGGCTGATAAAGCATCCGCCGTGGACAATCCATCTTGGCGCAAGACCATTAAATGGTAGATCAGCAAAATGACAAACAAAACCAATATTTGAAAATCATTCAATACCGTCGAAAGAAATGTATTTTCAGTTTGTCCGGTCAGCAAAACTCGAATCAATTGAAAAGCCAACGCCACCGCTGAAGCCATGCCACCGATGACTCCTGCGAACAGAGCCAGATATAAATACACGCGCCGAATAATGAATCGCCGCGCGTGATCGCCAGTTTCATCTTTCGCAAAAGATTCGGCCTGCATCGGACGCCATGTCAGCAGCCAGAGCGGAAGCCAGACTACCAGCATGGCAATTGCCGTAGCCAGATCGTTGCGCAAGACATCGTTACTAAACAAATCTTGTCCGCCCGTCAGAAAGTCGATCATGTATTTGATCAGCGTAAAAACGCCGATCAATGTGCCGCCCAGTCCCATCGCGGACAAAATGTAGAAATATACGCGCTTCATCCCGGCCTGACGGACAACATCGCCAACCGATTCGATGTGACGTGTCAGCCAATGCCCGTAATATGCCCACACTGCGCCCAACGGCATACCGATGGAAATGACCCCGCCAATTTGCTGGATAAAATCGGGAGTGGAAATATCCGCGCCGAGTAGTTTATTGATGACAATGTTGACCAGCATGGAGGAAGTCGTCAGCACAGTGATGACTCCGCCCAGAGCGAGGATGTAGAGAATGCCGAGGCGCAGATTCGACTCTTTTTCCGCCGCGTCCGCCAAAGAGCCCTGAATGATGCGCCACGAGTAGAACCAGATCGGAGTCCCAACTACAAGCAGGGCAACCCCATTCACGAGAATCTCACGTCCAATGTCGCCAAGTACGTTAGATGGAACATAGAACATGAAACGCAGGATTTGCTGTGCGCCAAAGATGACCATGAGCAGGCTATAAAGAGTCCAGAGATAACGGTATAGTCGGCGGACATCGGCGAAATTTTCTTTGGAGGGCAAAGTCTTCCACTCGCCGCGCAGGATGTTCCAGAAGTAGACCGCCACCGACCCGTTCAACAGAATCGCAATGCTGTTATCGGGCACAGTCTGCGAACTGCCGAGGATGGCGTGTTCGGTAGCCAAGTGAACAGTCTCAATGAAAGTGCGGTCGATCAACGCCAGCAGGTTTTGCACAACCGGGATCAGCGTACCAAATAAAACAGCGTAGAGAAAAATGGCACGCAGACTGGCGGTTTTCTCTTCTTCATCTTGAGATGAGGAACGTTGTGCCCACAACCAATGGACAAGGAAGATCGGTACACCGACGAGAACCAACGCCAACGCTTGCGCCAGCGCTTCGGCTCCGCCACCGACGGTTTCATCAATGATTGAGCGCAGTAGGCTGATCGAGCCCCATAATACGACCTCGAGACTGATCAAAGCCACCAAATAAAAGTACAAACGGCGAACGGTTTTCATGATGGGAATCCTTTTTATTTCGGCGGAGCTTGATACCAGCTGTAATCCCACAGGGTATAGGCTGGCATATTTGAAATCTTCCACATACCGTTTTGCATTACGAGTTGCGCCGAACCAACATTGTTGTAACCAGTCGAAAATGGATCACTAGCCGAATAGATCATACTAACTTCAACAGTCGCGTCCTCGCCAGTCATATCTGCCTTGCCGATTTTTACTCCCGCACTGGATGGTGTCAGAGACCCAGTCGCAAAGGATTTGCGAAAAGCATCAAAGGTTGGCTTGTTAGCAAGGTCGGCCAGATAACCGTACGCTTTTTGATAATCTTTATTGAGCAAAGCCAGCACATAATTATGCACCACTCCATCGGGTGTAGTTTCTGCAATATACATTTGCTTATCTTGTCGTGTAAAGAAAACTATCAGTGCGGCTAAAATCAACACACCTATTCCTATTAAAATGCCTGTGAGAAATTTATCTTGTTTCATTAGGGCCTCCAAATTCATTTTCATTGTAGGTGTTTTGGTCCTTTAAAACAAGTAACCACTTATTAGTTGTATATGGTTATAGTAATCATAGTAGGGGCTGTGGATAGTGTGGATAAAAATATTCTTGCATATAGGCAGGATAGGAAAACCCAGAGAGTACCACATATTGGATTTAACGCCTCTTTCCGGACTTTGGCTTTTGTGGACAACCCTTGAATAGATTCTCTACTGAATCAAGTTTCGCGGTCCCCCTTCCACATTTTGGGCGAATCCATATATAAGCCCCAAAATATGGGGGTTGTCTTTTGGATGTTTTCATTTGATTTTTCGAACATTTGGGCATACTGTCCACAGGCGAGGGGCATTATCCACAGTTTTTACCGTGTTATCCACAGATTGGACTTAATCAGGCTGAGTTGTCTAGCCTAAATATGGATAGGCCTACAGGCTTGTAGATGTTTCCAGACCGTTCAAATTGGCGATTTCGTCTAACCGAACCTCGATTTCATCCAGATAATGGTCGAGAGCCGAGACGCGGTCTTCGAATCCGGGTCCGAGAAGACCGAGTTGCTCACAAGCCGCTTGCCATGGTTTTGAGACGGAAGCAGGCAAAACGGCGGCACAAAGCGTCCAGGTGTGGATCAAAGGCCAAAGGGCGGTCAGAGGGGTTTCCCCTTCCAGCAAAGCGTGCATGCCTTTTTCATAGTAGTTCAAGCGAGCAGCGTGAATCTCTACATCCACTTTTTCGTTTTCAGATGCGGCTAGGAATGCGGTCTTCCAATCAACCAACCAGTTGACGAGTGTGGACGCGTCTATGTTGCTCGCACCAGTCAAATTGAAGAGGTCAGCAGTGAAGTTGGGGCGCTCGGCGGCTTTTGCGCGTGCCGGGAAATCAAACAGGAAGCGGCGTTCGGACAAAGGTCCGCCGCTGATCTCGGCCACTGAATTGGCGGCGTGGTTGATGGAGCGCAGAAATTGCTTGACTTGAGTTTGCCCGGCTTTTTCGTTGGTGATGTCCATCAGATCCATCCAACCTTTGCGGGCATTGAAGAACAATTTTCGGGAGCGTCCCAGCGCCAGCGCGGGAGAATTAAATTCAAACCCGGCACGCAGACCAGCCTGTACGAACTCAAAAAATTTCTCGCGCTCGAATAAAAGCATGGGGTCGTACATTTCATAGCCGAGCAAGGGGTCGGTGCGCAGTTCGCGCGCTGACTCGAAATCGGATTTTGTGCGATGGGCAATGTCCAGATGGAAATCAGGTGTCAGCTTGAATATCTCGCGTGCGACGCTAGGTTTGCTGGTATGGACGAGCACCATGTCAACATCGGTGGTGCCGCCCAACATTGGATCCTTCTTGGAAACGAGTGAGCCAGTCAGATAGGCCGCGACGATATCGCGATTGTTATAGGCACGTTCGTGGGCGGTCTCTTTGGCAATGCGGATGAGGGATTCACGGGTGACGCGCATAAAAGTCTTTCTATTTCTCAAATGGCAGGCTGGGCTGGAAGGGAATTAATCCAATTTTTTCACGGATGCGATCTTTGATCAGCTTGAGGTGCTGCGGATTGTTGATAATATTTAAAGAGTTGGTATCAATCGTCAGCACAGGAACACTATCGTACGGTTTGGAGAAGAATTCTTCGTAAGATTGGTTGAGGCGCTCGATATAATCGCGTTCCATGTTACGTTCATAGGAACGGTCACGCAGGGCGATGCGTTGCATCAGAATATTTGTGTCGGCGCGCAGGTAAACGAGCAGATCGGGCTTCGGGATTTTCTCTCCCAGCGCTTCATGGACTCGGTAGTACATTTCCAGTTCATCACCTTTGAGATTGATGCGGGCGAATAGTGCGTCCTTGGCAAAGGTGTAGTCAGAGATCAAGGATTTGCCGGCCGCTAAAAGTCCGGGCACGGTGCGGTTTTGTTGATGATAACGGCTGAGCAAAAAGAAGATCTGAGTCTGAAAGGCGTAACGTTCACGGTCGTCATAGAAGTCCGAGAGAAAGGGATTCTCCTCGAATATCTCCAATAATAATTCGGACTCAAAAATTGGTTGTAACATGCGGGCCAGGGTGGTCTTGCCGACGCCGATCACCCCTTCAATGGAAACGTACATGGAAGACTCCGAAATGAGATGGATTAAGGATACCATAACCTTTCTGCTTTCGGCGTACTAGGACATCTATAATCATCCCGTATTTGGTTCTCTTTTTATGATGAAATCATTATGAGCGAACCCACTCTACTTTTGGTAAGATGTGTTAGATAAGCAGTGTCCATAAGATTATGGATAATCAAAAGGAGCTGCCATGTGTAGAAGTATTAAACCTCTGCGCCTGCCTGACCGTTCCGCCACTGAACAGGAAATTACCGAAGCCGCTTTGCAATACGTCCGTAAAGTAAGCGGATATCGAAAACCATCAAAAATGAATCGGGACGTGTTCGATGCGGCCGTACATGAGATTACATTGTCAACGCAGAAACTTTTGGCAGACCTGACCACAAAAAAAGAGACTTAGTCTTGGATGACCACTATGGTCGATAATAAAAGTAAGGCGGACTTTCAAAGCCCGCTCTACTTTTATTATCCGATCGCTCCTTTCAATCCTTTTGCCAGTTTTGCGAAGTGCACTGTGTATAGACTGCTATAAGAATTTAAAAATTCATCCGAATGTCTCCGAAGAAAATTTAATATTTTTTATGATTAGTGGTACCTTTGTATGATTGAATCTGCATAACATATAGTCGGATTCTTCGATAAATATAATGTAAGGAAAGGAGTCTGCTATGGCGCTAGATTCGATTGTAGTTTGGATCATTGTCGGTGGTATCGCTGGTCTGCTGGCCGAATGGTTGATCGGAGGCGTGAATACTGGTTGCATTGGAACGGTTGTCATCGGTATCGTAGGGGCCTTCATCGGTGGCTGGCTGTTCCATTTTTTGCATATTGCGATCGGCAGTGGTATCGTCAACAATATCATCACTGCATTCGCAGGAGCGGCAGTTCTGTTGTTGGCAATCAGGATTATCCGCAGAGTATGATGCATGCCGGACATAAAAATGTCTGGCCCTTCGTGTGGCCGCGAATGAACATGATAAGTTTGGAAGACGCGACGTGGAGATCGTGAAGAACAACAAAACAGCCCGACTCACCACTGGCGTCGGGCTGTTTTGTATCAGGATGTGTATCGAAATTGATCATGTTTCATCAATTGCCTCTTTCAATTTCTTTGCAAGCTTTCCAAAATGAGACGTGTAACGCATCTCCTCTTTGCGCGGACGCGACAGGTCCACCGTCAGGTCAAGTTTGATAGTGCCGGGGCGTTGAGTCAGGACGAGCACGCGGTCAGCTAGAAATAACGCTTCCTCAATTGAATGTGTGACCATGATGACGGTCTTCTGACGTGCCTGCCAGATGCGCGAAAGTTCCGTCCACATGCGTTCGCGCGTCAGGGCGTCAAGCGAGCCAAAAGGTTCATCGAGAAAGAGCAGGTCCGGGTCGTGGATGAGGGCGCGCGCAATCGCGACGCGTTGTGCCATGCCGCCCGACAAATCGCGCGGCCAATTGTCTTCAAAGCCTTGCAACCCGATCAATTTGATTAAGTCTTGTGCTTTCATGCGTGCATCCACCGCGCTCATGCCTTGCAGTTCGAGCGGCAACATCATGTTCTGAATGACCGTCCGCCAGGGCATGAGGTTGGCCTGTTGAAAGACCATGCCAATGCGCGGACTTTGTCCGCCTGCGAAAGTATAGTCTCCGTGCGTTGGCGCGATTAAGCCAGCCAGGATTCGCAACAAGGTACTCTTCCCTGAACCCGATGGTCCCAGCACGGCAACGAACTCGCGCGTGTGAACGTGGAAGGAAACTTCGTTGAGCGCGTGAAGACCGCCATTGCCATCAGGGAAGGTAATGCTTAATTTATTGGCGACCAGGATCGGGTCCAGAGAAGAAGCGGGCATTTTATCCAATTAGAAATTACGGAATAAAATTGTTCGTGAACATTTTGCTTACATCCAGTGGCTTTGTGATTGAACCCATCTTCAGCAAAGTATCGTTCATGTTTTGCCAGGCCTGCGGGTCGGATATGCCAAGACGATCGGTTTTCCATTCGTCAATCGAGCGCGCCAGAATTTCCTTCTGCACTTTTTGATCTGCGCCCGCCAGCGTGTCCACATACTTTATGCTGATCGTGTATGCTTCATCGGGGTTGGCGATGGTGTCAGACAATCCGTGCAAAAATGCTTTGACAAAGTTGCGCACAAGGTTTGGATTTTCAGCGATCGTTTTTTCGTTCGTGATGATGCCGTTCGAGGCAAGCTTTACGTAATCGGCGACTTGCAGCTCATTGATGTTGTAACCCTGTGCCTTCAACTGCACCGGCTCATTGGCGGTATAAACCGAAGCGGCTTGTTCACGATCTGCGGCCAGCGCTTCCACTTGATTGAAGCCAATCGAATCAAGCGTCACATCTTTTTCGGTCAGTCCCGCTGAATAAAGCAAAGCATCGAGACCAATATAATTCGCGCCGAACAAGCCGGGCAGACCGATCTTCTTGCCTTTCAGGTCGGCGGGAGTCTGAATATTTTGCGAAGTCTTTGAGACCACCGCCACCGGATATTTCTGATACCAGGCCGCAACATAAACAACAGGCAATCCCTGCGCGCGCGCCAGCGGAACCTGTTCGCCGGAAACCACTGCAAACGGAACGTTGTTTGCGCCAACCAATGCCACGCCATCCGTCTCGAATTTGTAATCGAAAGTGATTTCGATGCCCGCATCTTTGAGATAGCCTTTTTCAACGGCGATATAAAACGGCGCAAATTGGATGTTGGGAATGTATCCCATCGGCAGGCTGATTTTGGTCAGCGCACCATTCGCGGACTTGGGCGTGCCGCAGGCCGAGAGGCCGAGCGCCAACCCGAGCATGATCAAAACTATTTTCTTCAACATGATGTTCTCCTAAAAATTATTTTCAGTTGACAGTCAGTTAAAAGAGATCGTCAACTTTATTGATGAATATGTTCCTGCCAGTTCAAAAGCCGGCGCTCGAACCAGGCAACCAATCCGTAAAGAAATAGAGCCAGCGCTACCAACGTAAAGACCGCCACAAAAACCATCGGAGTGTCAAACGTGCCGCGGCCGATGTTGATCAAAACGCCAAGTCCCGTATTCGCGCCGACCAATTCGCCGACCACCGCGCCGATGACGGACAGCGTCGCACCGATGCGAAGTCCACCAAAAAAAATCGGGAGCGCGGCAGGGATTTCTAAATAGCGGAGAATTTGTCCGCGTGAGGCATGAAGCGAGCGCATCAGATCATAATAAGCGGGCGGCACCGCACGAATTCCAACCACGGTGTTGACCAGCACCGGGAAGAATACGATCAATCCGCAGATCAAAATCTTCGAGAAGATTCCCGGCCCAAACCACAGCACGAGTAATGGCGCTATTGCGACCAGCGGCACGGCCTGGCTTGCGACAAGATACGGCGAAAGGATTTGTTCCAACATGCGCGATTTTGCCAGCACGTAACCGAGCATGGTTGCAAAGATCGCGCCGGAAAAAAGCCCAAGCGAAACTTCGAGCAGAGTCGCGCCTGTGTGCCGCGCCAATTCTCCATTGACGAGTGCGCGCAGGAAGCGCGTCCACACGTCGGCGGGCGAAGGCAGGATGAAAGCCGGGAGTCCTCCATAACGCGCGATCAACCACCACGCAAGGATGCCCGCGGCCAGGGAGATAAATCCCAGCCAGCGGCGGGCGCGGTTGGATGTGTGTCGAAGTTTGAGAAGAGAGTTCAAGTCCATAATTTTTGTGCCAATAAAAACGCCTCGCGAGAATCAAGCGCGGGGCGTGGAAGCAGGCCGAAGGCCTGCGCTGAACGAGGTCGAAGCGTCTAGGCTGAACCGCTTAAACAAAACCCGGAAACAGAATCGTTTCCGGGGCTTAAAAGCAGACCAGTCCGCGTGAATCGGCCAAGTCAATCCTTCTTCTATCCAGACTATACTGTCGGCCTCGGAATTCACTTGCACCGTACTGCATTTGGTGCAGTGCAGGTGTCACCGAATCCTGCGCTTGCGCGCTCGCGGGCTTTACCGCCGATCGGGAATTGCACCCTGCCCCGAAGGTTATTATTTGATTGAAGTAATTATAACGCAAGTAAAGCGAGTTGATCTTGTTCTAACTCAATTCTTATTTCAACTGCGCCTTAATTTTCTCAGCAGTCTCTTTGTAATCAGCAAGTTTTTCGCGTTCTTTTGCCACGACTTGCGCCGGAGCTTTATTCGCAAAATCGCTGGACAAAAGTTTTTCGAGTCGCTCGATGTGCGACTGGGCTTCTTTCAATTCTTTTTCAAGCCGGGCTTTTTCATCGGCGAGGTCAACCATGCCAGCGAGCGGCACAAATATTTCCACAGAACCGATCACGAGTGCCAGCGCGCCTTCTGGTTTGGATTTCAGAGAGGAGAGAATGGCGAGTTGAGAATTGTCCAAGCCTGAGAGAGCGGCGATTACATTTGCTTGTTCTTTCAACAGATCGGTTTTGTCGCCCGCCGCAAATGTCGCCGCGATGCGCTTCGATGGCGGGACAGATTTCTCCGCGCGCAGGTTGCGGATGTTGCGCACGATTTCCTGAATCAGCGTGAAGTCTGCCACTTTTGCATCTTCCCAGCCTTCAGGTCCGCGCGGTTCCGGCCACTTCGCCACGATTAATGCTTCCGGCCAGTCTGCGGCGATATTCGATAACGGAGATTCTTTCAACGCATTGCGCAGATGTCCCCAAATTTCTTCGGTGACAAACGGCGTGAACGGATGGAGCAAGCGCATGGAAATATCCAACACGCGCGCTAGAGTTTCAATTGTCTGCTGCTTCGTCCCTTCTTTCTTAATTTGCTCTTTGGCAATTTCCACATACCAATCTGCAAAATCGGACCAGAAGAATTCGTAAATCTGACGACCGGCCTCACTATACTGGAAGGTCTGGAAGAGCCGCTCCACATCGCGGATGAGTTGTTGCAAGCGAGCCCAGATCCAGGAATCAGCAAGAGTCCAGCCCTCATTCCCAGCCCCTCTCCCATTTTGAGAGAGGGATGCCGAAGGCAGGGTGAGGGCATTCACTGCGTTTATCACAAACCGTCCTGCATTCCACAACTTGTTTGCGAAATTGCGATTCGCTTCTACCTTTTTCACAGCTAAATTCATATCGTTGCCGGGAGTCGAACCCACCAGCAAAGTGAATCGCAACGCGTCCGTGCCGAGTTCATCCATGACAATTAATGGATCAATCACATTGCCATAGGTCTTCGACATCTTGCGTCCATGCTCATCGCGGATCAAACCATGCAGATACACGGTGTGGAACGGAGCCACGCCCGTGTATTCGAGTCCGCTCATGATCATGCGCGCTACCCAGAAGAACAAAATGTCGTAGCCCGTTTCCATGTAGGAGGTCGGATAAAAATATTTCAAGTCAGGCGTTTCATCCGGCCAGCCCAACGTGGAGAACGGCCACAAGCCCGAAGAGAACCAGGTGTCCAACACATCTTCGTCTTGATGAATATTTTTCGAATGGCAGGTCGAACATTCGGTCGGGTCTTCACGCGCCACGGTCATGTGGTTGTTCTCGCAATACCAAACCGGAATGCGGTGCCCCCACCAAAGCTGGCGGCTGATGCACCAGTCTTTGATATTCTCGAGCCAGTTGTAATAAACCTTTTCGAATCTCTCCGGCACGATCTTGATGCGTCCATCTTTCACCGCATCGAGTCCAGCTTTTGCCAGCGGATCGATCTTGACGAACCATTGAGTTGAGATCATCGGCTCGACGATTTCGCCGCCGCGTTGTGTGCGTGGAATTGTCGTAGTGTACGGTTGAGTCTTGATGACCAGACCAGCGGATTTCATATCATCCCACAAATTTTTACGGCAATCGAATCTATCTTGACCTTTGTACGGGCCGCCGTTTTCATTCATTTTCGCGGCCTGATCCAATACTGAGATGATCGGCAAATTGTGTCGTTGCGCGATGGCATAGTCATTCGGATCATGTCCCGGCGTGATCTTCAACGCGCCCGTACCGAATTCCATGCTGACATATTCATCCGCAATCACCGGAATCTCGCGTCCAATGATCGGCACGATGGCAGTCTTGCCGATAAATTTTTGGTAGCGTTCATCATCGGGATGAACAGCCACAGCTGTATCTCCAAGAATTGTTTCGGGTCGAATCGTCGCCACCGGAATGAAATCTTTTGAATCTTTCAACATATATTTGAAGTAATACAACGTGGCTTCTTCTTCGCTATATTCCACTTCCAAATCTGAGACGGCGGTCTTCAAGCCTGGCGACCAGTTAATTAAACGCGGTCCGCGATAGATGAGTCCTTTTTCGTAGAGGCGCACAAAGGCCTCCCGGACTGCCCGACTCAGCCCATCGTCCAGAGTGAAGCGTTCACGATCCCAATCGCAGGATGCGCCGAGTCGTCGAATCTGATTCGTGATCATGCCGCCATATTTATGCTTCCATTCCCACGTGCGTTTGATGAATTCCTCGCGGCCAAGTTCCTCGCGCGTCACTTCTTCTTTTTTCAGAAGGTCGCGCTCCACCATGAGCTGCGTGGCGATGCCTGCGTGATCAGAGCCGGGAACCCACAGCGTGGAGAAACCTTTCATGCGATGATAGCGGATCATCAGATCTTCCACGCTGACGAACATGGCGTGGCCGAGATGCAGTTCGCCGGTCACATTCGGCGGCGGGATGGAAATGACGAACGGCTTCACGTTCGGATCGAAGCCCGCTTTGTTCGGATCGTTGTGCGGCTTGAAGTATCCGCCTTTTTCCCACATCTCGTAGATGCGGGACTCGGTATTTTTGAAATCATAGGCTTTAGGTAGTTCGTGTTTGGCCATTCAGTCTCCATCTGTCATTGCGAGCCGTTCTTTGGCGAAGCAATCTTCCCACAACATGGAGATTGCTTCGTCGAGAAGAGCACCCTCCTCGCAATGACACACTTAAAATAAAAATACTTCATCCATATGAGGACGAAGTATTTGCTTCGCGGTACCACCTCAATTCGCCGTTTTGTGCGGCGCACTCGGTGACTGACGTATTCATCAGTCCATGCTGTAACGGGCATTCCCGTGCCGGTCTATTGACCAATGATTACTGAAAACTGGTTTTCTTCGGCAATTCACTCAAGCGACGTTCAGCAGTTGTTTTCTGTGAAGGCTTCCAGCCACTGACCTTCTTCTCTATCAGTCCGCAAACCGCTTACTCCTCTTGATGTTACTGAGATTATACGCGCCGAGGCGGGGTGAGTCAAGAAAATTTTGGGTGGAGATGCTATAATCTAAACTGTATATGCGGCGGCCTATGACCAAGATACAAATTGATTTCCTTGAGACATATAACGAAGATGCGATCATTCAAGAGTTAAAACGGATCGCACACATAACGGGCAAAAATACTGTCACCAAAAAGGATATTGAAAGCGTAGGTCGCCTAAGCTATGGGGTAGTTAATAAACGTTTTGGATCATTACGTAGAGCGTTGCAAAAGGCAGATCTTATTCCCCAGAGATTCATGAAGAGCGAAGAAAATGAATTATTGGGGATCCTGGTTGAACTTTGGGAACAAGTGTTGGCGTCCGAAGGTCGGAGGCCGTTAAGAAATGATCACAAGAAATATGGCTATGCAGTATCAAGCGACACTTTTGTGCGTCGGTTTGGTTCATGGAAGAAAGCATTATTACGAGCTTACGAGTCTGCTAGTGAAGATAAAACTAATTTAGAAACCGAGATCGTACACCATAAAAACCAAATTTCTCGCACGGTGCTCTCACTTCGAAAACGTTTCTTTGTTCTCAAACGAGATGATTTTACTTGTCAAATATGCGGAGCGTCAGGCAAAGGAGTTCGCCTAGAAGTTGATCATATTGTACCGGTCTCAAAGGGTGGAACAAATGACTTGGCTAATTTGCAAACGCTTTGTTTCAATTGCAATAGGGGAAAGCGAGACACAAGTTAGATATCCGATGAACTGAAGTATGCCACCTCTTGCAGGCGGCCTTTTATTTTCCAAAACCTAACAACACCGGCGGCACGTGAGCCGATGTCTTCTGCTTTGTTTAGCCCCAAAACCGGAATAGACTGTATCCGAGCGCCGCAAGTTGAAGCGGCACTCCTGCAAGTTGTGCAAGAAAGGAAATGGTTCCCCAGAACAAGCTGTTGAAAGCGGGCACATACCACAGTAGAAAAAAGACTGCCCATGCAAGCATACCGCGCGTTTGGGCCAGGCTGGTGCGGATGTTCATCGGCAGATAAGGTTCGATCACACCGAAGCCGTCGAAAGGCGGCAAAGGGATCAGATTGAGCACGAGCGCGGAAACCTGCAAGAAGGCCAGAAAGGCCAGACCGGGCCAGACTCCGCTCGAGGTCACGGGGCCGAAGCGCAGAAGCAGACCGAGCAGAATCGCGAGAACAAGATTCGAAGTCGGTCCGGCCAGCGAGACCGCGCTGATCCATCCGCGACTTCTGAGCCGCCACGTTTCGATGTAGACCGCGCCGCCGGGTAGACCGATGCCGCCCATCACGAGAAAGAGCAGGGGCAGCAACAACGAATAAACCGGATGTGTGTATTTGAGTGGATTGAACGTGAGATAGCCCTTGTCTTTGACGGTAGTGTCGCCGCCAAAGTACGCGATCAACGCGTGCGAAAACTCATGCAGGCAGAGCGAGAAAACCCAGCCGACCAAAACAACGATAAAGGTTGTGAGATTCATTCTTCATATCCTTTCGGGTGTGACTTATGCCATTCCCACGCGCTGGAAAGAATGTCATGCATGTTGTCGTGTCCCGGCTTCCAGCCAAGTTCGCGGCGGATTTTTTCTGATGAGGCAACCAGACGCGCCGAGTCGCCAGGACGGCGCGGAAATTCGATAACGGGGATCGCATGACCCGTGACCTTGCGAGCCGTCTCGATCACTTCGCGGACCGAGTAGCCGTTCCCGCTTCCGACGTTGTAAACCAACCGGTCACTTTTCTCCAAAGCCGCCAACGCAAGTTGATGCGCGGACACAAGGTCGGCGATGTGAATATAATCGCGGATGCAGGTTCCATCCGGCGTTGGATAATCGGTGCCATAAATTGTGGCGGCTTCGGTCTGACCAAGCGCAATCTGCAACACGCGTGGTATCAAATGTGACTCGGGTTGATGTGCCTCGCCGCGTCCGGGCAATGCACCGCAGGCATTGAAATATCTCAGCGCCGCGAAATGCAGTCCGTGAATCTGGCGATACCATTCCAGCGCCTGTTCGGTCATTAATTTTGTGTGACCATAAACATTGGTCGGGCCGAGCGGAGATTCTTCCGTTAGTGGTTCTTCGCTGGATTGATAAACAGCGGCGGTTGATGAAAGCACAAATTTCTTCACGCCCGTGCGCACGGCGGTTTCCATCAAACTCAATGAGTTGGTGAAATTATTGTGGAAGAATCTTCCCGGGTCTTTCATCGATTCGCCTGCTTCGATGAAAGCCGCGAAGTGCATGACCGCGTCGAACTTTTGTGATGTCACTACTTCAACCAGCACATGTGAATCGTCCAATGCGGCGTGGATGAAGTTTGCGCCGCTCGGTACTGCGCCGCGATGACCGGTGACAAGCGAATCATAAACCGTGACGGAATGCCCGGCTTTGATCAATGCTTCAGCAGTGGCGGAGCCGATGTAACCTGCTCCGCCCGTGATAAATATGTTCATATTCCTCCGTAGGGGCACAGCGCCGCTGTACCCCTACATGTTTAAAATTTCGGTTGTTTCTTATGCCAGTCAGTCACTTGTTGATACGCGTGCGCAACTTTCAACAACAAATCTTCACGGAAGTGCGGAGCGATCAATTGCAAACCAACCGGCAAATTATTTTTATCGAATCCGCAATTGAATGAAATTCCCGGTACGCCCGCCAAATTTGCTGGCAGAGTAAATACATCTTCCAGATACATCGCGAGCGGATCATTGACATGCTCGCCAATTTTGAAGGCGGTCTCAGGCGCGGTCGGGGCGGCGATCAGGTCCACGTCGCGGAAGGCCGCCTCAAAGTCCCGTTTGATGAGCGTGCGGACTTTTTGCGCCTGTCCGTAATATGCGTCGTAATATCCAGCCGAAAGCGCGTACGTCCCGATCATGATTCGGCGCGTCACTTCCGGCCCGAATTTTTGCCCGCGCGTTTTGAAAAACACGTCCCGCAAATTGTCGACGTCCACGCGCGGGCCGTAACGGACTCCATCGAAGCGCGCAAGATTTGCAGACGCCTCGGCGGGCGCAATGATGTAATAGACGGACAGCGCGTACTCGGTGTGCGGCAGACTGATCGCGCGGATTTCCGCGCCGAGCGATTTCAACTGCTCGATGGCCGTCCGCGTCTTTTCTTCGACTTCGAGCTGGATGCCGCTAATAAAATATTCTTTCGGCACCCCGATCTTTAATCCGCGTACCGCGTTGACATCAAAATTAATTTGCGGAGTTGGCGCATCCACCGACGTCGCATCTTTTTCATCGCGGCCTGCCATCACGGAAAAAATTTGTGCCACATCTTCCGCAGTTCGTCCGAACGCGCCAACTGTGTCGAGCGACGAGCCAAATGCAATCAGTCCATAACGCGAGACGCGGCCATACGTGGTTTTGAGTCCGGTCACTCCGCACAACGAGGCAGGCTGACGCACCGAGCCGCCGGTGTCCGTGCCGAGGGCGGCTGGGACGTAACGCGCCGCGACGGATACCGCGCTCCCACCCGATGAACCACCGGGCACACGTTCCAAATTCCATGGATTATGCGTAACACCGTAAGCAGAATTTTCGGTGGATGATCCCATCGCGAATTCATCGGTGTTTGTTTTGCCGATAATGACAACACCCGCTTTGATAAGTTTCTTAACCGATGTGGCTGTGAACGGAGGAACATAACCCTCGAGAATTTTTGAACCAGCCGTGCAAGGCAAACCCTCGACAGATAAAACATCTTTGATGGCGACGGGAATGCCCAACAGCGGTTTCTTTTTACCGTCCGCGGTCTTCCGTTTTCGGTCTGATTCTTCTGCTTGTTTCAACGAGGACTCTTTTGCCAGATGCAAGAACGCGTGCGTCTTTGCATCGGACGATTCGATGCAGTTCAACGCGGCTTGGACAAGTTCGCGGCTTGAGAAGTCGCCTTTGTCCAGGCCGGATTGCATTTCAATGAGGGTAAGGTTGGTGAGATCGGTCATTGATTTTCTATGTCAATGTCATTGCGAACGCTTTTTGCGAAGCAATCCCCAACTCGATCAGGAGATTGCTTTGTCGCCAAAGAACGGCTCCTTGCAATGACGGATACTTATTATTCAAATACCGGAGGGATTTTGAATTGATCGTCTTTAGCTTGAGGCGCGTTCTTGAGAAGAACTTCTGTCGAAAGGCTCGGATGAATTTCATCGGCGCGCAGAGACATTTGCGCGAGTCCGCCACCAGCGGTTGGTGGGACATCTTGTGTATTCAGTTCATTGAGTTTGGCAATGTAATCCAAAATATTGGAAAGTTGACCGCGATAGGTCTCCTTCTGTTCATCGGTCAGTTCAAGACGCGCCAGTTTGGCAATATGTTCGACTTCCTGTTTTGTGAGGGACATGGCGGGGATTATAACGTAATCCGACTATGGGTTCTTTGTCCAACCACCCGCGTACCACTGAATATATTCAGCGACGTGGGCGTGCCAGTAGAGTTCGCTGTGATCGCCATTGTACATGTGCCACTCGTGCGGAATTTCGTTATCACTAAGCAGGCTTTCAAATTGTGTGATCGAACCAAGTTCTTTATCTTGATCCCCAGCATCTATCCAAATTCGTGGCAACTGATCGAGGGGGATGGCATGAAGCCACTCTTCGAGATATTGAGCATCGTCTGAAAATATGGCTGGCGAATGTAAGCCAAGCATCCCGAATAGATCGTAATGTTGCAAGCCAAGTTCTACTGCCCAGCCGCCCCCGCGTGAGAGTCCGCCTAGGGCGCGATGGTTGCGGTCGGTGAGAGTGCGGTAATGTCCATCAATATATGGGATTACATCATTGATCACGCGGTCTCCAAAGCCCGGCCCAGCATCTAAATTCCAGTAGCGGTCGTCGGGAAAGACGATGATGAACGGGTTAGATCTGCCAGACAGGATTAGATTATCTGCTGCTGTGGCCGCGCCGAGTCGCACCCACTGATCGTCAATATAAGTTTGTCCATGAAGAAGATAGAGCACGGGATAATGCTGATCGGTCTTTGCATCGTAACAAGGCGGGAGATAAATCAAGAATAATTGCGGAGGTTTAGTTGTGTCGATGGAGCCACTGTCCACGCGGCCGAGTTGGCTAAGACAGGTCAGCGGCGTGGAGGTGGGAATAGGTGAGGGAGTTGGAGCAGCTGTGGGTATGGAAGTTGGCGGAGTTATTGTCTGCGTTGGTGCTGATTGATTTGATGGCGAGCAGGCTGAAAGTCCGAGAAGAAGCGAGAAAATAAATATGATGCGAGGATGAGTCATTGAAGTCCTGTGCTTGACGGTTGGTAATCCTTCGCATTATACTCGTCCTGCTACGGGGTGTAGCACAGTTGGCTAGCGCGCTTGCTTTGGGAGCAAGAGGTCGGCGGTTCGAATCCGCCCACCCCGACAAGAACCGGTCGGCGGTTTCCCCATTGAGGGGATGGTACGAATCCGCCCACCCCGACCACATTACTGCCGCCGGGAAAACCTCGGCGGCTTTATGCTAAAATGGGACGGAAGGCTTATGCAGAAATTTGATGGAGTAGTGGAAGCAGTTCGTTATAAAGGTGGAAAGATCGATGTTGTGCGCGCTTATGAACGGCGCGGTGCGACTTTTTCTGACTGCGTTGTGCTGGACCGCAAGGCGTTGCTCGAGCGTTTGAAAAAAGGCAAACGTTTTGTGACCGGCCAGCGCAAGGAGTTTTTGGCAAGCACGTTTGAAATTGGCAAACCGATCCAGGCGGCGGGTAAGGACGACAAACAAATCCTCGCGACCCGCGCCGACGTCGACCATGATGAGCTCGAAGGTGTACCCGCTTTTTAGCTTCGCATTCATCTGGACCCAGACCGGATTCTGTTATGAAGATCATTGACAAAACCCCCTTTCAGAACGAAAAAGGCGAGATTGGCCTGCTCGAGCGCATTCAAGGCACGCTGAAGTATGGATTCTCGTGGTATGCCGTACTAGAAGCTCAGAAACTTATCATCGTCCAGCTTAACCGTGCCCTCGAAAAGGGTTTTGTCCTCATCCGCAATTTCACCCTGCCCGGTGTTGAAATTATCGAGCCGATCATCTTGATTGGCCCTCCGGGTGTGTACATCATTTACGTTACACCGTTGACCGGCTTCTACGAAGCCAAAGGCGATCAGTGGAACACGGTCAATAACGGGCGCGCAACACCTGCACCGAAAAACCCGATGAGAGATGTCGCACGCTTGGCAAAAGCCCTGCAGGTTTATCTTGAGCGTCAAGGTGTCAATTTGCCGAACCCGGTCAAGCCGATTTTGATGGCATCCAGTCCTGCCCTGCACATTGACTCGATGCGACCCGCGGTGCGCGTGGTCATGAGCGATGCCGTTAAACAATTTGCCGGATCACTATTGCAAGCCCGCCCCATTTTGCAAACCGAGTTGATTCGCGATTTGACCAACCGTATTGTTGAGCCGCATCCAAGTTCCACGCTGCAACCGACCCCGAAAATACCAGCCGCGCGTCCACAGGCCGCATCCGAAAACGTTTCTGCCCAACCGGTACCTTCGCGCGCGCAGGCTATTTTTCATGCATCGGAAAAAGCCGCCCCGCTCAACCCGAATGATCTTGGATTCGCTTTCGAGGAAGCTCCGGCAAAAGCGTATGAGCCTCAGAAGGCCGGGATAAATCCCGCGCGGCCTCTGTCACCAACCAAACAAAATAAACAACAGCGTGTGCTCGGAATGACCGTTCCGCAGTTGGTGATTCTGATCGGTATTTTTCTGTGCTGGGCTTGTATGATGGCCGCCGCTATTATTTACTATCTACTATTCCTGAACTCGTAACCGCCTTGTCAGTACCTTTGCTATCCATCATCATTCCCGCTCATAATGAAGAAAGCCGCCTGCCCCAGACTTTGGAGCAGGTCTTTGCGTTTCTTGGACAACAGTCTTACGAATCAGAAGTGCTTGTCATTGAAAACGGAAGCACGGATCGCACCTTTGAGATCGCACAGGAATATGCATACCATCACAACACTTTACGGGTGATCCGTGAAGAGGGCCGTGGAAAGGGCTTGGCCGTGCATCGGGGTATGTTAGAAGCGCGCGGCGAATATCGTCTGATGTGCGACGCCGATCTCTCGATGCCGGTGGATGAGATCAACAAATTCCTGCCCCCCTCGCTAGGCGGCTTTGATATTGCGATTGCTTCACGCGAGGCACATGGAGCGGTGCGATATAACGAGCCGTTCTATCGTCATATCGGCGGACGCGGAATCAATCTCATCATCCGTTTGCTTATTTTGCCTGGTTTGAACGATACGCAATGCGGCTTCAAATGTTTTCGAGCCGAGGCTGCTCAGGACCTCTTCCAGCATCAAACTCTATTTGGCTGGTCATTCGATATCGAATTGCTTTTTCTCGCAAAACGGCATAAGTATCGAGTGACTGAAATCCCTATTCACTGGTATTACCGCGACGAGAGCAAAGTCAATGCCCTGCGGGATGCCATGCGTATGATCGGCGACATCTTCCGCATCCGTATCAACGCGTGGCGGGGACGATACGATGCGGATCGATCCTGATCTTTCCTTTGAAAAAATTCTCTGGCAAAGCGGACTTCAAACTATTATTGGATTGGATGAAGCCGGACGCGGCGCGCTGGCCGGGCCGGTTGCCGTTGGTGCAGTCAGCTTGCCGAACGATCCGCATCTTCTCTCGACCTTGAGCCGGGTGCGCGATTCCAAGCAGATGACTCCTCTGGCGCGTGATGTCGCTTCCGTGCGCATCAAGGAAGTTGTACCGGTTCACGCGGTTGGTTTTTCTTCCGCGGAAGAAATAGATTCGCTTGGCATTGTCGCCGCGACGCGCCTGGCAGCATTGCGCGCGCTTGAAACTTTACGCATCATCCCCGATTATCTTCTCACTGATTTTCGACTTGAACTCCCCGAACTGGATATTTCCCAGACTGCCATCGTCAAAGGCGACGCGCGTTGCCTGAGCATTGCCTGCGCGTCCGTGCTGGCAAAGACGGCTCGTGATGCGTTTATGCACGAGTTGGATGCGCAGCATCCCGGCTATCAGCTTGGAAAGCATAAAGGGTATGGCACGCAGGTTCACCGTCTCGCGCTGAAGCGGCTGGGATATTCGCCGATTCATAGAAAGACATTTGTTGTTAAAGAATTACGGATCACGTAATATGTATTACGTGATCCGTAATTGATTATTTTTAGGTTCATTCTTTCTGTCTGCGCAAAAAGAACTTGGTGACTTCCTCGGAAAAAGCGGGAATCAAGGAGAGGCCAAGCACGACGCTCCATTCACTGAATGACAGGAAGTGTGTGTTGAAGATCGGCTGCAGGAATGGAATACCGCACACAATCAAAAGCAACGCGATCGAAAGGCCGACTGCATATTGCATATACTTGTTTGAGAAAATCCCGATCTGGAAAATGGAAGCGCGCTCCGAGCGGACGGTATAAGCGCGGAAGAGTTCGCACAGCGAGAGCGTGACGAAGGCCATTGTTTCTGCCGTTTGAATGTTCACTCCGCGCCAATCGTGCTGAAGCAAGTAGAGAATTGGGTTCATGCCCTGTGGTACAAGTGCGCCAGCTTCTAAGTGCCAGATCAATCCGAGTCCAAAGGCCATTAAGACCGCGCTTGTCTGCGCGATGGTCTGTATAGTGATCCCCATGCCCATGATGCGATTAATGATCGGTTCGCTTTTGGTACGCGGTTTGTGAGACATAATGTCCGGGTCGCCTTTTTCCATGGCGAGTGCCAGCGCGGGCGCGCCATCTGTGATGAGATTGAGCCAAAGCAGTTGAATGGCCGTTAACGGCGCAGGCAGACCTGCCAGCGTGGCAAGGAAGATGACCATGATCTCGGCCACATTGGATGAAAGCAGGAAGAAAACGAATTTGCGGATGTTGGAATAAATGATGCGTCCCTGTTCGACTGCCGCGACAATGCTGGCGTAGTTGTCATCGGTCAGCACCATGTCGGCGGTCTCCTTGGCGACGTCCGTACCGGTGATGCCCATTGCCACGCCGATGTCGGCGCGTTTGATGGCGGGCGCGTCGTTGACGCCGTCACCGGTCATCGCCACGATTTCGTTATTAGCTTGCAAGGCATTCACGATGCGCATTTTGTGTTCCGGCGAAACGCGGGCGAAGACATCTGTTTTCTCGATTTCGCGGATGAGTTTCGTGTCGCTCATCGCATCCAGGTCCGCACCGGTTGCGACTTTGCGTCCGCGCTTGAGCAGGCCGATCTCATCGGCAATGGCGCGGGCGGTGTTGGGATAATCGCCAGTGATCATCACCGTGCGAATGCCGGCCCACCGCGCCCGTTCGAGCGCAGGCTTGACTTCTGGCCGCGGCGGGTCAATCATACCGACCAGGCCGACGAAGACCAGATCCTTTTCGAGTTTTTCCGTAATGATTTTGTTGGGATCATCCGGCACATCACGTTCGACGCGATAGGCCAGCCCAAGCACGCGCAGAGCATCTGCTGTCATCGAATCATTGGCGGCGGTGATTTCCTTGCGTTTCTTTGAAGTCAGCGGCTTGGATACGTCGTTCATTGTTTGATAACGTGTACACAAATCCAGCACTACATCCGGCGCACCTTTGACTGCGATTACGTTCCAGTTGCGAATTCTCTTGTCGTAAAATGGCGAAGGATCTTCGGGTTTTGGATTGCGCACATCGTGGACTGTAATCATGCGTTTGCGTTCTGAGTCGAACGGTATTTCGTTTTCGCGAGGATAAGCTTCATTGATGTCAATATGAAAAATGCCCGCCTTCGCGGCCGCGACGATCAAAGCCCCTTCGGTCGGGTCGCCGACCACGCGATAGGTCTGTTGCATATCGCTTGCGCCGGTGACTTCCAAATTCGCATCGTTATTTAACACGCCCAGCCAGAGCGCCGTCAACGCGGCGGGATAATTAGCAATGTCAATAGACTTTTGCTTGATTGTAAATTCGCCTTGCGGAACATAACCCGTGCCAGCCACTTCGATGAATTCACCGCCTGACCATAGACGGGTGACTGTCATTTCGTTCTGGGTCAATGTGCCGGTTTTATCGGAACAAATCACGGTGGCCGATCCAAGCGTCTCAACGGAAGCCAGCTTGCGGATCAGGGCGTGGCGGCGGATCATTTCGTGCATCCCAAGCGCGAGGCTGATCGTCACAACAGCGGGCAATCCTTCCGGCACAGCCGCAATTGCGAGACTAATGGCGATAATGAACACGTCGGTTATTTCTTTTAAATTTTCTTTTATGTACAAGAGGGGATTTATAAAAAGATCGCCAATGTTTGTGTAATTGATCAGAGCCACAACAAACACAACCGCTACCAAAAATAGAGCGCCAATGCTGAGCGTTTTTCCCAATTGATCGAGGCGGCGCTGCAAAGGCGTTTCTTCGGTTTCTACGTTTTGCAACATGCGGGCGATCAAACCTAATTGGGTGTGCATGCCGGTGCTGGTAACGACGCCGCGCCCGCGTCCGTACGCGACGAGAGTGCCCA
>Ga0172371_10002020_pt1 | contig 32382 bp, 30 predicted proteins | sample Lak12m_FD_114543 | JGI IMG/M metagenome (GOLD analysis project Ga0172371, IMG submission 114543) | Freshwater microbial communities from Kabuno Bay, South-Kivu, Congo - kab_022012_12m | ecosystem: Environmental > Aquatic > Freshwater > Lake | place: Democratic Republic of the Congo: South-Kivu...
AGAAAACTTTTCTTTTAAAGACTTTTTTTGAAGTGATTTGGATTATTACTGTAATTGTTTCGATTACGAAAACAAATCCGATGAATGGGAGGATTAAAGCTTGATTGGTGAGCATTGCGATTACTCCGAGTGTTGCGCCCAGACTTAGGGCTCCTGTGTCCCCCATGTAGAAAAGCGCCGGTGGAACATTGAACCATAAAAATGCCGCCAAAGCGCCTACGATAACTCCACAAAATGCTGCAAGAATAAGTAGCCCTTGGAGATATGCAATTAATCCGAATGCGCTGAATGAAAGTATGAGCAGGCCGCTCGCCAAGCCGTCCAGGCCGTCCGTGAAATTAACCGAATTTGCTGTCGCGAGAATTATAAAAATGAAAAGTGGAATGTATAACCATCCGATTATTACCTCTCCGCCCCATGGGATTGCTATTGAATCGAATCCTAATTTTGAATGGAACCAATATGCTCCGACTCCCGCGAAAACCGTGAGCCAAATAAGTTTGAATTTTACTCCGAGACCTTTTGTTCTCCCTATACCTTTGATGTTGAGATAATCATCCAGCGCGCCCAAAAGTCCCCCCGCCACCATTGTGAATACCGGTATCCAAGTTTCTTTTCTGTTTAGGAGAGATCTGTCAAAAATTCCGGCTGCGGAAACGATTCTGGAAAAAAGAATTACCGCCAGTGCGCATCCCCAAATTAAAATTCCGCCCATTGTCGGTGTGCCGGCTTTTTTTGCGTGCATTGAGCTGAAAATGGGGGATTTTTCTCCTGTCATGGCGTTTTCACGGATCTGTTTTCCGATGTGATGATCTATTAAAAATTTTGTAAATCGCGGGATTAACAGGAATGTTGTTGAGAACGCTAAGAACATAGATCCCAGTATGAGAAGCAGATTCCTAATTAATTCTGTCATAGTTTTTTTGTTAGGTCGTATTCTACCATATATATGCTCTAAAAACCCAGTCGATGAGGATTTTTGATTCTGTGAATCTTGCGGGGCTGCCCAGTACGACGGTAATGATGTCGTTGCCGTTTTCATTTTCCGCTACCGCTACCATGCATAATCCCGCGCGGTCTGTTTTGCCTGTTTTTAATCCTTTTATATTTAAGTAACTGTCCAATAATTCGTTTGTTGTTTTGAGTTCGTGTGTGTATTTTTGATCCGAGGATTGGACTTTCATTTCTTTTGTTGGAGCCGCTTTTTTTATGAATTCGTTTTTGTATGCGTATCGCGCGAGTTTTGCGATGTCGTATGCCGATGAATAATTTTGTGAATTGTCGAGACCGACCGGATTTTGGAAATGAGTTTCGGTGAGGCCTAACGAAATCGCTTTTTTGTTCATTTTTTCCACGAATTTTTCTACTGAGCCGGCGTTGTGCTCAGCGAGAGTAACGGCCGCGTCATTTGCGGAATTTATCAATAATCCATAAAGAAGATTTTCGACAGTAATTTGTTCTCCCGTGCGCAGGAACATCTGCGAGCCGCCTTCGATGTTTGCCAATTGAGAGACCGTTACCACAGATGACATTTCGTCTTCTTTTAAATCTTCGATGACCACTATTGCGGTCATTAATTTTGTAATTGAGGCGATTTGTCTTCGTTCGTGAGAATTTTTTTCGTATAAAATTACCCCTGTTTGATTATCCATCGCTGTTGAAGATTTTGCGTTTATGATTGGTGAAACGAAGGATTCTTTTTTTATCGGGATCGAACTGTTCGCGATGATTGACGAGAAGTCCAGTTTCTCTATTGAGAGTGTGTTTTTGTTGATTAGCGGTATGTCTTGGCTAATGCCAATTGGCAGGATCGGCTGCAAGTTTATGGTGATGTAAAAATTAAGCAGAGTGGAAAACATTTGATGAGGTTATTGATTTGTTTGTTCCGTGGGAGGAGGTTGCTGTTCTTGCTGTTCCGTTGTGTCCGGTTGAGCGAATATGATGCTGTATAACGGATAAAACGCATCTTCCAAATAATCTTCTGAATTTACGTAGTCATTGCCGAGTTCTATTATGATATCGGAGTTTTTGTCGTAGCCGAGTTCAATGTATTTTTGTGGGATTGTTGTTGATTCTTGGGCTTGAGGGATTAACTGTTTTAACAAATCGATGGTGTGTGGTCTGTAATATTCCGTTTTATCTTTTGAGTTTTCTTTTGGGACGGGGATTGTTTTGTAATAGATGGTGGTTGTCGGAGTTTCTTGCGATTGGGCGTTCCCAAATCTTGAAACGTTTAAACAATATCTTTTTAAAATTTGTTTTGTTTCCGCGGCAACGCCTGCGTTTTTGGTTCCATTTAAAATTTGAATGTTAAGATTTTCTTGGAAGGCGAATGGATGTTGGGTTATTAAGTCAAAATATTTGTGCACATATTTTTCTCCGCCGGCGGGGATCAGTACGAATGCGTTGTTGTATGGTTCTTTTGGCGGTGTGTACAAAAATCCTCCGCACTGAGTTGGGTCGTCGTGAATTAATTTCGTGATGATTTTGTCTTTCGTGTATCTGTCTGCGATCGCTCCAAGTGTCAAAAATTCTCTTGTGCCGAGATTTGTTTCGATGTTGTCTTTGAGAATGTTTAGAAATTCGTTGATTTTGTTTTTGTCAAAAATTGTTCCCAATTTCAATGCTTTTTCTTTGGCTGCGTAGATGATTAATTGTTGGCGCTGCGAGCGGTCGAAGTCGGATGAAGTTTTTCTGCTGCGCGCGTACTTCAGGGCGGTTTCTCCGTCCATGTGTTGAGGCCCCGCTTTTATTGAAAATGTTTCGTAGTAGATTGTGCCTTCCTTTGGAAAGAACGGATCATAAATCGATTCCGGAACGTCTACATCGATTCCTCCCAGTGTGTCTATTATTTGTTTGAAGCCGCTGAAATCTATTTTTATGTAATAATGTATTTTTAAATTTGAAAGTTCTTCGACTTTGCTTTTGAAATATTCGAATCCTTTTTGGTTGTTGTTAAAATGTTTTTTTGCGTAGTAGTAAATTTCATTTATTTTTGTGTCGGGAATGTCCTGTATTTCGTTTTTTATATAAAAATCTCTGGGGATTGAAACCATTGAAATTGTTTCTTTTTCCTGATCCATGCTTGCCACGATGATTGTGTCTGCGAGATCCGGTCCGTCGTGGTATGCGCCGCCCGTCCCCATTATTAAAAAATTGGTATGGCCGTTTTCGTCTTTCAAAAGATCTTCGCCTGCGGCTAAAAATATGGTTCGAAAATCTATGCTTATGAACACTTTGATTATCGCGGCGCAAAGCACGACAATCAATGCCATCGAGGCTATGATTGAAATGTTTACTCCGTGTTTTTTAAGTTTTTTTAGCGGTGATTTTGAAAAAAGATCTTGTTGGTCATCATGCTTCATGTGATTTATTTTACTTAAAGAGGTTTTTTATGCAATAATTAGTTTAAGAAAATTTTTTAACTTTTTTGTATGAAAAATTTCATCAAGGTTTTATTTCTGTGCGTGGTTGTGACGGTTTCTTCTTCTGTTTTTACCGGGTGTAAAAAGGAAGGACCCGTTGCCGATCCGTCCGCTTTTTTGCAGCAGTCAATTTATAATTTATTGGAAGTTTCTTCGTTGAGATATGTTGCTGAGTTGTCCACTGACGGTTCCGGGGCGAATGTTGGGGGGAGTGTGAGCGCGGATTTTGTTGTAAGCGGTGCTTTTAGTCATACTTCCGAGAAAAAGTCGAGTTTTGAGATGACTACTGTTGCTAACGCGAAGGATAATGATGGGAAAAAATACAGGTTTGATTTTTCCATGAAAAAGGTTAGCGACAAGGTTTATTTTCAGCTTTTGGAGATCCCGACGGTTCCCGGTCTCGCAACCGACGGATTTAAGGATTTTGTTGGGTCGTGGTGGCAGATTGATACTACGCAGCTTGGTGGGATGACCGACGGGTTGGGAACTTTGGATAGCTTTGGTGTCGCGGAAGCCGATCTTGATGAGAATAGCAAAAAATTAAGACAACTTCTTTTAACGTCGAAGTTTTTTGACGATATCGAATATGAAGGAACTGATGAAGTCGGAGGTTCTCCCGCGTATGTATACAGTGTCGCTTTGGATAGAGATGGGCTTGTCGAATATCTGAAAGAGTTCGCCGCTATTAACGGGCAAGCTCCGACTGAACAAGAGGAGGCTGATTTGGCGGCCGGACTTTCCGTTCTTAAGTTTGAAGGGGATGTATATGTTGATGTCGCGTCATCCGTTTTGGTGAAGGTTGACGGGGAGTTTGTTTTTACCTCTCCGGACACAAAAGATAAGGGTGTTATTGATCTTGATTTTTCCGTTTCCGATTTGAATAAGCCTTTTGAAATAAAGGAGCCTATTGATTTCAAAGTTTTTGACTTGGGTGCGTTTTTTGGAGCGTTTCTTGGAGCCGGGATGAGTGGTGGTTTTGACGCGGCCGTGGAATAATCAGTTTGAAAATGTTAGAAGAATGTTAGAAAAATGTTAGAATCGCGGTTTATTTTAAGAGGGTCTATAACGGCCCTCTTTTATGACTCTCATTATTGGGTTTTTGTTCGGAATTTTTTTGGAGGTTTTTCGCGAGGAAGGGAGATTTTTGGTTATAGCTGTTGTTTTTGCCGGTTCTTTGATTTTTCCTTTTTGGTTTTTTAAAAAGAGAAGCGGGAGATTTTTTGTTTTATGTTTGTGGATGATTGTGGGGATGATTTTTGGAGGGGCGAGGTATTTTGTTTCTGAAATTGTTTTCGATGATGATGTCAGATATTTGAATGGGGGAGATGGGGTGCGGTTTGAGGCGTGTATTTCGGATGAGCCGGATATTCGGAGCGATAAGAGTAAATATATTTTGTCCGATATTCGTGTGGGGGATTTGAATTTTAGCGGAGATGTCTTGCTTAATGCTTCAAAGTATCCGATTTATGAATATGGGCATGTTGTCGAGGGTTTTGGGAAGTTTGAGGCGCCCGGGGTGATTGATGGGTTTGAGTATGATAAATATTTGGCTGTGAAAGGGATTTATTCTATTGTTAACGCTTCTTCGGTTCGTCTTTTGGAGGGGGAATGCGGGAATTTTTTTATGAAGTGGATTTATCGGTTTAAATCCGGATTAAATGATCGGATTTTTAAACTTTTTCCGGAACCGCATGCGGGGTTTGTTTCGGGGCTTCTTTTGGGAATGAGGAGCGGGATTTCAAAGAATTTGACTTTAGATTTTAACGAAACGGGGCTTACGCATATTGTCGCTATTTCGGGGTATAATATTACACTTGTTATTATCGCTGTTTCCGCTTTGTTTTCTTTTTTGAGCAGAAAATTAAAAGTTGTTTTTGCGGGGATTTTCATTGTTCTTTTCGTGGTTCTTGTTGGAGGGGGGAGCAGTGTTGTACGCGCGGCGGTTATGGGGATTTTGGGGCTTTTTGCCGTGTATTCCGGCAGGTCGCGCGATGTCTCCGCGGTTTTGGTGTTTTCCGCTTTTGCAATGAATTTATGGAATCCGAAATTGATAGTTTTTGATACAGGTTTTCAGCTCTCCTTTTTGGCGACTATGGGACTGATTTATGTTTCTCCAAAATTGAAGAATTTTTCTTTGAGAATTCCAGCGGCGTTTGCGATTCGCGAAAATTTTACAATGACTTTGTCGGCCCAGGCTTTTGCTCTGCCCGTGATTTTAAAAGCGTTTGGGAGGATTTCTTTGATCTGTCCGATTGTTAATATTCTTGTTTTGCCATTTATTCCTTTTGTGATGATTTTTGGATTTTTGGCGGCGGTGTTGAATTCGGAAATTCTGGCATTTTTCTGCTACGTGATTTTGGATGTTGTCTTTTTTCTCGTGCGGCTTTTCGCGGAAGTATCGCGTACTTTGTAAATGAAGATTTTTTTGGTTTTTGTTTTTTGGTTTAGCGGAATTATTTTGTATGGTTTCCAATTGCCGACGTGGAAGCTGTACGAAATCACTTTGCAGCCTTTGCGGAGTTCTGTGTCGAATTTTTTTTGATATTTCTTGAGGCTTTTCGGCATCATGTAGCAGATGACTACGTCAGCGTTTTTTAAGGAGTAATTGGTGAAATTTCCGCGGAGTATTTTGCCTTTCCAGCCAAAGAAAATTTTCCTTAATTTCGCCAGTAGGAATACGAACGGGTCAATTTCAAAGCCTGTTGCTTTTGCGCCGTATAATTTTTCGGCGTAATGTAGAAACCTTCCGTCGCCCGCGCCGATGTCATATAAGACATCTCCCTTTTTTATTTCAGCTTTTTTGAGAATTTCTTTTACCGCTTTGATCGGGGTTGGGACAAACGGACTGCCCGCGAAAATCGCTACGGCGAATGAAGTGAAGAGTCCAAAAATCAGTATTGCTACGAATAACAAAATTAAAATCGAGAGGATGGCTTGTATTACATGAAGCATTTTATGCCGCTATATTTTCGATCCTAGTTTCCTCTTTTTTTCTTAATCTTTCAAGGGCGGCTTTGCGCGCGAGTTTCAGTTGATCTGTGGTCGGTTTTCCGTCTGGGTGAAGAATTTTTATCATGTCTTCTACCATCTCGTCTACGAGGCGGTCTTCGCGTTTTTCATGTTCCTTTTGCGCTTGTTCTTTTTCCAGAATTTTTCCCGTGTTTCTTTCTCTAAATTCAATTACAGAAGATCCTCCGCGAGTTTTTTTGTCCTGTTCTTTTTGAACTTTTTTGCGAAAACCTTGTTCTTCAAGTCGTGTTTTTGGTTTGTCTATGTCAATTGTTACAGTGTCTCGGCTTTTTAAAGTTGTTTTATCGAGGACTTTTTCTTTTCCGCTGTCTTCCATGTATTCTTCCGCGAGAGCGTTTAGATCTTGGTCGCCTCGAGTCTCTTCCAAAACTTCTTTTTTCGTTCTGTCTTTTGCTGATTTTGTTCGGTCGTGTTTGTCGATATTTTCTCTCATCAAATTAAAAGCGAGGTCTTCCGCCTGGAGGGCGTCGGAGTCTTCTTTCATTTCTGTGTTGTCGAGCAGTTCTTTTTCCGCCGCTCGAGAATATCTTTTGTGCAATTCTTTTTCTTCATCCATGTCCGGAGTTATTGTCGCTTGATCCGCGTGATCCGCCAATTCGTCGAATAATTTTTGGATTTCTGTGTCTTCCGGGTTGTCGCGGAGCAGGCTCGCGCAGCGTTTCATCGCGGTTCCGTATGCCTTCAATTTGAGCAAACTTTTGATTGCTTCCATCGCGGTTTCTTTGTTTTTGTCCGCGCGGGATTTTTCTTTTTCATCGGTTTCTTTTACTTCTTTCATTGTTTTGTTATCGACTTTTCCAAAGCGTTCTTTTGTCCTTGCGTCTAATGATTTTTGAATTTCTTTTTTTAAATCTTCGTGTTTCTTTTCACGCTTGTCCCAGCCCAATTCGTCATATTCGTCTTCCCATTTTTTTAATTCTTTATCTGATAATTGAGGGGAAACGTCGTGCAGGCGTCTTACATCTTCTTGATATTTTTTTCTTCGTTCTTCGTACGCGCGGAGGTTCTTGAATTTTTCCTGCGGAGTTTCGGAAGTTAATATATCCAAGAATTCTTTTACTTCTTTGTATGACTTTTTTTCTGTGTTTTTGTCGATCCATTCGTGATAATTTTTTTCTGTTTTTTCGGAAATTGTTTTTTTAATTTTTGCTTGCGAGCATGCGTGTTTGAACGCCGTAATGGCCAGTTCTTTGTTCTCTTTTTCAACGTCTTTTTCCTTTTCTCTTTTTTGCTTTTGCTCTTCGATAAATTTTTCTTTGCCGACGTAATCCAGGTCTTTGAAAATTTGGAATGAGAGCTTAAAGCCTTCTTCATTTTTCGGGATTTCTTTTGCGGGATCTGCTTCAAAAACATCTTTGAGTTTTCCTTCGAGTTTGGATTCGTTTTCGATGAAGCTCTCCCAGAGTTTTACGCTTTCGAATCTTCCGTCGAATGTTCCGTCGAGTTTGTCCAGGTCTTTGTAATAAGCCAAGATGTTGTCCATCGATTTTTGGCTTATTTTGTTTGCGGAAACGGCCGCTTTCAATGTTGTGTAGCCTTGGTTTTCCGCTTTTTCCAAAAATTCCATTCTTTGCAGGGTGAATTCTTGCTCTTGAGGGTTTTCTGCTCGGCAGAGTTTTGCCATCATGGCGTTTTCGGCTTTTTGTGAATACAACTGTTCTTTTAATCCGCCGTATTGTTGGAAGTGTTGTTCAGCTTTTTTAAGGTTATCCAAGAATTTTTTTCTTTCGGACAGACCCTCTTGTGCGAGGTAAGGAATGTCTAATGGGCTGTTGATGCCATATTTGCCTAAGGTCTTTTTGAGTTCGTCAAAAACTTCTCTGCGCGGAGGGATTTGTGATTGGAGGAAGGCTACTGTTTGCTTTTCCAAATTTTCGATTGTTTGTGGCTGCTCTTCGAACCATTTCAGATATTCATCTAATTGTTTTTTGCCGAGGAGGTGTTCGTGTTTTTTGAGCAAGGACTCGTAAGTTTTTCTTAAATTTACGCGCTCTGGATCTTTTTCGGCCAATTCTTCATGACGATTTCTATCTGTTTTACCGACGCTTGAAATTCTTTTTTGAATGTCTTCGAGAATTTGTTCGCGGGTTTCTTTGTTTTGATTGAGGACAAGTTGTTGCTTTAGATCTTTCGCTTCTTTGTCTGAGATTTTTTGTTCTCTTTGAGCGAGAGAAAGGAGCTCTTCTGCTTGATCTTTGATTTTTTCGCTTTCGGCGCGAACACTGTGAAGGTCCTTGCCTTTGTCTATGGCTTTGTGGTCTTCTTCGGATAGGCGTTTTCCTTCTTTGCTTCGTGAAGATAGAGAATCTTTTTTCTCATTTTGTTCTTGTTGCTCTTGCTGCTCTGGTTTGGCAGCTTGGGCGGCCGGTTTTTCTTCTTCTTCAAATTTTTGGGCTAGGGAGTCTAAAGGCATTTTTGGTTGTTAAAACTAAACCTGTCTCAAGAGAGGATTTAATCTATCACTTTTTTGGGAAAAGTCAATTTATTGTTCCAGCCCTACACACTGCAGGCGGAGAAGCCGCAACTTAGGCAGAGCATACAGCCTTCGCCGATTTGGATTTTACTGCCGCATTCGGGGCACTTTTTGTTCTTTATGATTTCTTCTTTTGAAAGAGATTTGTGCTGGCGGGGGAGGTGGGTTTGGAGAGAGGGAGGGGCTACGGGCTCGTTGTGCGAACTGGAACTTTGTTCCGTTCGCACTGGAGGAGGCACTACTTCCTGTGAGAAAGATGGTTTTGATGGTTCGGACATTACTTCGATCTGTTCTTTGTGGGCGGGGGAGAAGGTTTTTTGTTCTTCGAAGTGGGTTACGTCTTCGTGTGAGTCTTTTTTGTTAACTTGGCCGATGTTGAGGACTTGGTTGTCGCGGCTGCCGTCGCGGTAAATAGTGATTCCTTTGCATTTTAATTTGTGCGCGAGGACGTAGGCCTTTTCGATGTCTTTGATTGAAGCCATTGATGGGAAGTTGATTGTTTTTGAAACGCTTGAGTCGACGTATTTTTGGAAAGAGGCCTGCATTTTTAGGTGCCATTCCGGTGAAATGTCTTGAGCGACGACGAAGACTTTTCTAATTTCTTCGGGAATCGAGTGGAACTGTTGGATTGAGCCGACTTTTGCTATTTCTTGCATCAATTCTTTTGAATAAAAACCCATTTCTTTGGCTTTAGCCTCGAAGAATTGGTTTGTGTAGACGAGCTCGGTGCCGTCCATCACATTTTTTATAAATGAAATTGCGAAGTTTGGCTCGAGGCCGGTTGATGCGTCCGCCAACATGCCGATTGTACCTGTTGGAGCGACTGTTGTAGTGCAGGCGTTGCGGATGCGGATTCCGTTTTTTTGATAAATTGAGCCTTCATACGCTGGGAATGTGCCGCGTGCCTCAGCCATTTTTATGGATTTCTCTTTTGATTTTTCGTCGATGAAGCGCATGATTTTTTCGCCCATCATTGTGCCTTCTTCGGAGTTGTATGGGATGCCGAGTTGATACAAAACGTCCGCGAAGCCCATTAGGCCGAGGCCGATTTTGCGGGTTCTGCGGCTGTTTGCGGCGATTTCGGGGATTGGGTAGTTGTTTACATCGATTACGTTGTCGAGGAAGTGTGTCGCGGTGAAAACGATTTGTTCGAGCTTGTTCCAGTCGAGGTCTTTTGTCGCGCTTGAAACGACTTTATTTAAGTTGATTGAGCCCAAATTGCAGCTTTCGTAGGGCAAAAGCGGCTGTTCGCCGCAAGGGTTTGTCGCTTCGATTTCGCCCAAGTGTTTGACGGGGCTTTTGCGGTTCATTTCGTCGATGAAAAGCACGCCGGGGTCGCCGTTTTTCCACGCGTTTGCGATGATGAGGTCAAAGACCATGCGTGCCGGGATTTTTTTGACAATTTGTTTGGTGCGAGGATTTAATAATTCATATTCTTCATCTTTTTCAAGGGCTTCCATGAATCTGTACGTGATGCCGACTGAGATGTTGAAATTTTGCAAAGTTCTCATGTCGGATTTCATGTTGATGAAGTCCATGATGTCCGGGTGGTCTACTCTTAGGATTCCCATGTTTGCGCCGCGGCGCTTGCCGCCTTGTTTGATTACTTCTGTTGCGGCGTCAAAAACTTTCATGAATGAAATTGGGCCGGAAGAAACGCCTGTTGTTGAGCGGACCATGTCTGAGGCCGGGCGGAGTCTTGAGAATGAAAAGCCGGTGCCGCCGCCGCTTTTGTGAATTAGCGCCGCGTTTTTTAGGCTTGTGAAAATTCCTTCCATTGAATCTTCAACCGGGATGACGAAACACGCCGAGAGCTGGCCAATGCCTGTTCCTGCGTTCATCAACGTTGGTGAATTCGGGAGGAATTCCAGATTCTTCATCATTTCAAAGAATTTTTCTTCGGATTCCTCCACTTTTCCGTCTTTGTAATTTTTGTCCGCTATCGCTATCGCTTTTGCGACTCTTTTTAATAAATCTTCGGGAGCTTCTTTGATATTTCCGTTTTCGTCTTTTAATAAGTAGCGTTTTTTTAGAACCTGGAGGGCGTTGTATGAAAAACCGAGCGTTTTGTCCGCGCCGGTTTTTCCGAACATTAATTCCTTTTTTTCGCGTTCATCAGCTCTTTTTTGCCTGTATATGATGTATGATTTTGCGGTTTTTGCGTGGCCGCCTTCGATTAAGATTTTTTCAACCAAGTCTTGGATTTGTTCGACTGATGGAATCTGTGATTCGTCTTTGAAAAATACTTCCAATACCGCTGCTACTTGGTTTGAAATTTGTTCCGCGAGGGATTTGTCTTCGCCACCAACAGACGCGGCCGCTTTCCAAATCGCTTCGGTGATCTTTGACTGGTCAAAGTCAGCAATTCTACCGTCTCTTTTTTTGATTCTTTTTATTGGTGACATGTTTAATGAGGTTAGGAATGATGAATATTTGACTTTTTCGCAGGAATGAGAGGAAATCTACATATTGTGTCTCGCGAGGGGTTTGGACACAATATATTGTGGTATTTCCTACAATATCAAAAAATTTTTGAATGAAAAGGGAATGGTGGAAAAATGCATTGACGTGAGTTTAGGAAAGATTTTTCGCTATCAATTCCCCGAAGAATTTTGCTGACATCGGGCCATTTCCGGTGATGATTTTTCCGTCAATTTCGGTCGGTTTGCCGGTGTATTTTGCGCCTTTTGAGATGATGTCTTGGGAGCCGCCGCTATATACCGTGGCTTTTTTGTCTTTTAGTAGCCCTGCGTTCGCGAGAATGATAGGGCCCGCGCAGATGGCGCATGTGAATTTGTTTGATTCGTAAAAGGTTTTTGCGAGATTTAGAGCTGTTTTGTTGTCAAAATATATTGTTGATCCCGGGCCGCCAACGAAAACGACCGCATCGTATTCTTCCGGTTTAACTTCGTTTAAAATTATATCAACTTTTGTTTTTCCTCCGAGTGAGCCGTATGCAGTGGGAGTTAAGGATGCGGTTATAACTTGATGTCCTTTTTGTTTAAGGATTTTTTTTGGCTCTTCGTATTCAATGTCTTGGTAGCCTTGTGGCGCGATGATGGTGAGGATTTTGGACATAGGTTTATCTGTTAAGTTTCAATTTTTTTTCATCCAAATGTATCGGAGAAATTTTTCTTAAGTCTTCGATGATTGGCGGGAGGACTTTTAATACATAATTAATATCTTCTTCGGTTGTTCTTTTGCCCAAAGTCATGCGGATGGAGCCGTGGACTGCGGCGTGTGGGAGACCTGTTGCTAATAAAACGTGTGATGGAGCGAGAGATTTTGAATTGCAGGCTGAGCCGGTTGAAACAAAGATTCCTTTTTCGTCTAAATGGAGCAATAATGCTTCACCTTCGATGTCGAGAATTAAAATGTTTGCGTTGTTTGGGAGGCGCAGGGTCGGATGGCCGTTTAAATAACTGCGTGGAATTGATTTGAATATGCCTTGAATTAGTTTTTCTCGAAGGCTGATTAACCTTTTATTTTCCTTTTCCCTGTTTTTTTGTGCCAATTCTAGCGCTTTTGCGAAGCCGATGATGCCTGGTACGTTTTCGGTGCCGCTGCGCATAGAATTTTCTTGTCCGCCGCCGACTACTTGCGGGTGAATTTTAATTGAACTCTTTTTGTACAAAACTCCGACGCCTTTTGGGCCGTATATTTTACTTCCGTTAATCGTCATTAAATCGACTCCGAGCGTGCGTGTGCTTATGTCCAGCGCTCCTGCCGCTTGGCATGCGTCTGTGTGAAAAACAACCTCTTCTCCAAAACGGTTTTTGTGTTTATGAGCGATTTCACAGAGTTCTTTTATTGGTTCGACTGTGCCGATTTCGTTGTTTGCGTACATTATCGAAGCGAAGATTGTGTCGGGAGTTAAAGCCTCGCGGAATTTTTTTGGATCAACGAGCCCGTATTTATCCACCTCTAAAAATGTTACTTTGTATCCTTGTTTTTTTAATCTTTCAAAAGGGTACAAAACTGCGTGGTGCTCGATTTTTGATGTGATTATATGAAGATTTTCTTTTGGCTGTTTTAATTCTTCCTGTTTTTTTTCTACGAATCCAAAAACGGCTAGATTGTCGCTTTCCGTGCCGCTTCCCGTAAAAATTACTTCGTCAAAATTGCATTCCAAAATTTTTGCGGTTGTTTCGCGTGCGTTGTCGACTGCTTTGCGCGCACTTAGGCCTGTTGAGTAAATTGCGTTTGGATTGCCAAACTCGTCGGAGAAGTATGGGGTCATTGCCTTTAAAACTTCCGGGTCGACGTATGTGGTTGCGGCATGGTCGAGGTAGATTTGCTTCATGGTTTGGATTGTTTTTCCGCGAGTAGTTTTTCTATGGCAATTCTTCTTTCGCGGATCCGTTCTAGGATCTCCGGATTTGTTATTTTTGGTTCAACTTCTTTGCCGTGATCTAAGGCTGCTTGTAAAGTCTCTGGTGATTCGTCCTCGTCGAGTGTGGTTACGCCCAGGCCAATGCCTTTTACCAGAGAGTTATGGCAAAATCTTTCGTGTGGCAATTTTTCCGACATATTTTTGTGTTAGAATGCCTAGATTTTAGGAGTTTCCGGCATTTGGCGCAAGGTTAGGTTTATTTCGTCATCATCAAGTAGATAAGTTCGGCGACTTGGCCGCGTGTGATGGGTGTTTCCATGTCGTTTTCGGAGAAGATGAATCGCAAGTTTGTGGAGACGGTGTAGTTGGTGTAGGGGAGATACCATGGGTCGCTTTGGTTTAAAGTTTCGAGTTCGACATTTGCTGTTTCAAGGAGGATTTTTAATGCTTCGACTGTTGAAATTTCTTGGGTTGGTTTGAAAATTCCGCCCGTGTAGCCGGTGATGACGCCGATGCTTTCCGCTGTGCAAATGTATGGCGCGAACCATTCTGTGCCGACGTCTTTAAAACATGAGTATCCGTAGATGTATTCCGGATTTACGTATGCTCCGATGAGAATTTTTGTAAATTCGGCGCGGTTAATTGTGCCATCCGGCTGAAAAGTGCCGTCAGGGTAGCCGTTTACGATGTTTTCTCCTTCAACAAAGGCGATCGCTGTTTCGTATTTGTGTCCTGTCGTATCTGAGAATGACGCTTGAGGAAGAGGTATTGTGTCGGGGTTTGTATTTTTGCTTTCGGGTTTTTCTTTTGATTCGTTTTTAATTGGCTCGGGCTCTTTTGGGATTGGTTCGGTGTCCGGAACGTCAATTCCTATTTCCACTCCAGTTTCTTCCAGTATTAAGTTTTTATTCGGGTTGTAGTTGTATGAGACGGATGGTTTTGATGCGGTTAAAGCTTTGTATGCGTCCGGAATTCCTTTGCCGAGATCCGAGTTGTTTAAAGCTGTGACATTGTGCAGTAAAACATATTTTATTTCTTCAACATTCCATGATGGATTTTTTGATTTTATCAATGCCGCTATTCCGGCGACTAACGGGCTTGCGAAAGAAGTTCCGTTTCCATATGTGTAGTAGCCGTAGCTTGCAGGGATTGCCAATGGGATGAATTCTCCCGGGGCCGAGAGATCCGTGCAGGTTGAGCCATAATTTGAAAAAGAGGATTTCAAATAACTTGAATTTATTGAGGAGACTCCGATTACGACATTGTTTGATAAGTCAACGCACGCCGGTGCGAATGGGTTGGTGTTTAAATATATGTTGTCATTCCCGGTCGCTGCGATGACCAAAACATTGTTGTCATAAGCATACTTTAGTGCGTCCGCGTAATATTCATTTGAGCCATATCCTCCAAAGCTTAAATTTATTATTTCAGCTCCGTTATCGACGGCGTATTTGATTGCTGAGTTTGCGGCGTCTACGCTGATACTTAGGCCATCTGCTAAAGCTATATTGAGCGACATAATTTTTACATTTGGGGCGATGCCGGCTATTCCGAGTCCATTGTCTTTTTTTGCCGCGATCGCGCTTGCGACCATTGTTCCGTGTTCACTGCGAGGGTTTGTGTTGTTGGAGTTTATTATAAAATCCCAGCCGTACACATCGTCTTTATATCCGTTGTTGTCGTCGTCTATTCCGTTTCCCGCGATTTCATCGGAGTTTTTCCAAATGGCGTGTTTTAAATCTTCATGGGTCATATCGACTCCGCTGTCGATGACAGCTACAACAACATCGCTTGTCCCTTCTGTTATTTCCCAAGCTTTTACCATGTTTAAAGGTCCCATCTGCCATTGGTATTTTGAAAATTCATCACTGGAATATTTTGTGATCGAAATTATTAAAACTGAGATTTCTGTTGATTTTATTCCTTGCGCGTTTTGAATGTACATTTTTCCGCTGTTTGCGTTGTCCGGGACTTTAAATCCAATTTCCGTGTCGCTCCAGCTTAAGATTTCACATTGTTGGCCTCCGAGTACGACTTTGCCTTTTGTTGAGCCGAAATTTTGGCCTGAGAATACGTATGAAGCGCCCTGCTCCATTTCATAATAATACCATTCGATTGTCGGGATTTTTACGGTTGTGAAAGTTTGAGAGCTTTCGGTGAAGTCGTAGTATCCATTTGAGGGGAAGTATGCGCGGACGCCGATTGTGCCGGATGTGTCTGCGATGAACGATGGTGCTGTTACGACTATTTTTGTGTCTGACCATGAGATAAGGAATTTGGAAATGTCTGTGTTACTTAGGCAAAGAGCGCCGAAGCAAATTTGGTTGTATCCGTTTTTGTACGTGTCTCCGAATCCCTGGCCGGATATTGTGACTTCTGTTTGGCCGGGGGCTAATGTTGCTGGGGAGAATGAGGTGATTGATGGATCCGGTGGGAGAGAAATTTGATACGCTTGAGACGATTCCAAAACTGTGTATCCATCGGGGTTGTCGTATGGAATCGCGAGGTAAATTTTGTTGGATTCCGTTACGTAACTTGGTACCAAAACTTTTATTTCCGTCTGCGACCAACTTACCAAGAAGTAGTTTATGTATGTTGAGCTGATGCAGCCGGATGCTCCGAAGCAAATTTGCGAAGTTCCCGCTGTGTAATTGTTCCCAAAATTTTCACCGGTGATCGTGACGATTGTTTTATTTGGGATGAGGGTGGTGGGGGAGAAGGAGGAGATGGTGGGTTCTTTGTCCGGCGGTTGTTCGTCGGGAGGAGGTTGTTCGTCGGGTGGCGGTTGTTCGTCTGGCGGTTGTTCGTCGGGTGGCGGTTGTTCGTCTGGCGGCGGCTCTTCGTCTGGTGGTTGTTCTTGCTGTGTTTCGGCGATTTCATATGTTTGCGAGCTCTCTATGTAGTCGAATTCGTTTTTATTTTCAAAGTAAGCTCTTAGTAAAATTGTGCTTGGCGATGTTGCGATGTCTGGTGGTACTAACACTTGAATTTCTGTGTCGCTCCAAAGTTGGAGGTAGTCATTTAAGTCATTTGCGTCGCGGCAGTCGCCGGTTCCAAAACAAATTTGGTTATTTTCCGAATTAAAAGGGGATCCGAAGTTTTGACCGGTGATTGTCATCACAGTTTCGCCTGGGGTGATTGTGGTTTGAGAGATTGAAGTAATTGCCGGATCTGTAGCCGGGTCTGCAAAACTTTCGTAGCTGGGCCAGACAAAATTGACGAGCAAGCTAAAAATTGAAATGAGGGCAATTTTTTTCATTGCTTAGATTTTAGGAGCTTGTTGCATTTGGTGCAAGATTGAATAAAATTGTCTTATGCATAGATTTTTTGTTTCGGAAAATTTGACGGAGGAGATGGTGCATCAAATGAGTGATGTGCTTAGGCTTCGGAAAGGGGAGAAAGTTGTGATTTTTGATGGGAGTGGGAGTGAGGCTGTTGTTGAGCTGACTTTGGTTTCAAAAAAAGGCGTTGAATGGAAGGTTTTGGAGGAAAGGCAAAACGAGTCTGAGAGCAAAATTAAAATTAATCTTTATCAAGCTTTGCCGAAAAATCCGGAGAAGTTTGAAATGGTTTTGCAAAAGGGAACGGAGGTTGGGATTGTGAAATTTGTTCCTTTGATTACTGCGAGGACAGAGAGGCAGTCTTTGAATAAAATTGAGCGGCTGGGGAGAATTTTAAAAGAGGCGGCGGAGCAAAGCGGAAGAGGGATTGTGCCGGAGCTTTGCGAGGCTGTTAAATTTGCGGATGTTTTGAAAAGTGCGCCTGAGGGATTGAATATTTTGGCGCATCCAACAGGAGAAAAGTCGTTGAAAGAGGCTCTTGCTGATTTTTCCGGAAAGGGGATTTCGATTGTGAATATTTTTGTCGGGCCGGAGGGCGGATTTACGGAAAATGAGGTTTCTGATGCTGTTAGGGTTGGGGTTGAGGTTGTAAATTTGGGGAAAAGAATTTTGCGCGCGGAGACGGCGGGGATTATTGTGCCGGCGGTTGTCCTTTTTTCTTTAGGCCCGCAATAATTCCGGGAGTGATGGAGAGGAGGACGATTATGAGAATTATTATTGCGAGATTGTTTTTGACGAATTGAAAATTGCCAAGGAAATAGCCGGCAAGGGTGAAGAGTACTGCCCAGGCGGTGCCGCCGATTATGTTGTATGTTATGAAAGTTCCGTGGTGCATTTTTCCTACGCCGGCGACAAATGGGGCGATTGTTCTTATGATTGGCATGAATCTGGAAATTATCATTGTTTTTTTGCCGTGTTTTTCGTAGAAAAGCTGGGTTTTTTCGAGGTGTGTTTTTTTTATAAATTTTGAAAAAACTTTTTCGCCGATGGTTCTTCCGATCCAATAATTTGTGATGTTTCCGAGGATCGCCGCAATACAGAGGATAATGAGGAGCGTGTATATGTTAAGGTTTCCAATCGCCGCGAAAGTTCCGGCGATGAAGAGAAGTGAGTCACCCGGGAGGAATGGCATTATCACGAGGCCCGTTTCAACAAATATTATTACAAACAAGATTATATATACGAAAATCCCGTAGGTTTGAATTAACGTGCCTAGGTATTGGTCGGTGTGGAGGAGGAGGGATATTAAGGTATTCATGTTTGTTTTTTTAAACCTTTTGATATTATTTTTTCCATTGGAGCACAGTCACAATTCATACAGTGTTTTGATGCTTTAATAAACGCATTGTTTTTCTTATTTTCGATGTTTTTATAGGAAATATATTCATATCCGTTGTACGTTGCGATCATGTCAAAGAATAAGCGGATGGTTCGTCCGTTTAATTCTGGGAATGGATGAATTGCGATCAGTTCACACATGTAGTATGCAATTTTTTCTGCGAATTTTTCTTTTGTTTTACTGTGAAAATCTTTTAAGTAATTGTCTTTTTTAAATTCTGAAAACACTTTATCCATTTGATTTTTTATATGTATTGCTTGGCAAAAAACAGCGTGTCCTTTCGAGATATTTTTATTTCTATATTTTCCTGCCCATGAATAAAGTTTAGAGAAGGTGAATTCGTGAAGACTTTTTAAATATTTTTGATTAAAGACAGTTTTTTTACTTAGGTTTTTATGAAAATGTTCATATGTTTTCAGGAATAATTGTGATTCTAGCGCTTCGATCTCTTCAGGATTAACTATCCCCAGTTTATTTATCGGAATATTTGTGCCTGGATAATAGATATAGTTTTTGTCTGAAAAATATTTCATGGACAGAGTTTTGAAGCTATTTTTAGGGCTCTTATTTCAATGTTTTTATTTCGTCTAAAACCATATCCCTCAATTTTTGATGAATTCAGGACGGCTTCTTTTGCTTTTTCTTTAGAAAATTTTGCAATGCTAAATCTCATGTCTTGATTTTAGCAAAATTGTGTTTGTACGTACAGACTTTTGGGAGTGGGGAAGACTCGCTATTGTTTGGAATAGGGTTTTGCTTGCCTTATTTGCAAAACGGCGTGCTTCGCTTCGGCAAAAGCGCGGTTTTGCCTCCGCTTCGCATCGCAAAACTCGCTATTGCTGGTAGGGCCACGGGGAATCGAACCCCGGTTGCCAGGATGAAAACCTGGCGTCCTAACCACTAGACGATGGCCCCTTGTTTTCAATTTGCGGACGTGATTTTACTTTAATTGTTATCTTCGGGCAATAGATATTTGGTGTTTTCTTGAGGAGTTTTCTCCATGTTTTTTTCACTCAGTTCTTTCTCTAATTTTGATGAAGTCGAGGCGTCCATTACTTTTGTTTTTAGATTTTGTGAGAGATTTTTGAGCTCGCCGTTTTGGAGGCGGATTTGTTCCAATAAATAGCCTTTTTGTGCCGATTGGCTGTTCAAAATCAAAAGAGCTCCTCCCAAGAAAACTATCAATGCCGTGAGCGTTATAACGAGGAGTTTTATGGTTCGTTCTACTTCTGTTTTGAGTGTTAATTTCTTTTTCATTGAGGGGAGGAAATGATTTTGTACTGTACATTTATCACACCTGTGCCAAGGGATGCAATTTGTTCAAAGGCGCTTGAGGTTAAATCGAGTTCACGGCCGTAGCCGAATGGGCCGCGGTCGGTTATCTCGACTTGTACGGATTTCCCGTTTGCAATGTTTGTTACTTCAACAATCGTCCCAAACGGCAGTGTTTTGTGTGCGGCTGTCATCGCGTACATATCAAATATTTTGCCTGACGCTGTGCCATTGCCATGAACCGCGGCCCCATAAAATGTCGCTTTCCCAAAATAATATTGGTTCCAGTGTTTTCTCAATTTGTAGATTATTTCCGCCAGATATCCTCGCGAGATTTCCGCTGACGGGAAAACATTGTTTTCAATATTTATATCCAGTATTTCGTGCTCTTTCGCGTATAAAAAATATCCTGAAAACCATGAATCCATAGGAACGTCCGCAAACGGTCCTTCGTCAGTTGGATCGTTCGCGATTTCTTCAAACGAATTCACTATTATTTTTAAAGCTTCGGCCAAATTTACATTTTCCCATGGTCTGAAATCTCCGTTTTTGTTTCCGTTTACTATGCCGTGTTTTTTCGCCGTGCAGACGTAGTCTGCAAACCAGCTGTTTTCCGAAATGTCATTGAAAGAGTTTTCCTCCGTGCAAGGTTTTGTTTCCAGTTTTCCCGATGCTTCCATTATCATTTTTAAAGCTTCCGCCCGGTTGATTTTTTCTTTTGGTGCAAAGGTTCCGTTATCGTATCCCTTAATAATTCCTTCGTTTTCCAACTCTGTAACTGGAAGATAATAGCGAGAATTTTCAACTATATCGCTGAAAGCAAAAGCAGTCAGTGCAAAAAACTGTGCCGATAGAAGAATGAGGGTTAGCGCGAGTGCTAACTTCTTCATTGTTTCTTTGGTTTAATTATGATGTGGCGCATTTCTCCTTCGCCGCTTGAGTATGTTTCAACGTCTTCATATCCCGGCTCCATCAATTTCATGTGGACGAGTCTTCGGAAATACGGAGACATTGGCGGAAGGCTTTGAGCGCGGATAGTTTTTCTGACAAATTCAACTTTTCTTTCCGCTAAATTCAATACGCTTTCCTCCTGTTTTTTTCGATAATTTCCGACGTCCACTATGACGTTAAATTCTTCGCCCAATTTCATGTCCGACCAGCATAAAACTTTCAGGATGTGCTGAATACTTTTTATTGTTTCGCCGTGATGGCCGATGAGAAGACTCGCTTCTTCGGATTCAATATTCACGGAAAAAGTTTTGTCCTCCTTTTTTTCGACTGTGATTTTTGAAAATTCAACGCCGAGTTTGATAAGAAGTCCTTCGAGAATCTCTTTAATATTTTCTTCAGTTTTCATTTTATATGAAGTTAGGTGTTAGGTGTGTTTGGTTTTTCGATCACTCTTACTTTTACGTCGTCGCTGTTGCTTGGTTGTGCGTTTAAGCTTCGGCCTTTGTTTACAAAATATTGTTGTACGAGCCCGTAAAGCGTTGACGTTCCCCAGTATAGGCCAACTCCCGCCGGAAGGGAAGCGGTGAAGACGGCGATCATTATCGGCATCATATAAGTCATCATGTTGTTCGCGATTGCCATTTCATTTTTCTTTGGGACTTTGAGCATTGCCAATTTCATTTGGAAGAATTGCAGGAGGCCGACTATCAACGGGAGTACGTATAAATTTGCTTTTAATAAATCCAGGCCGAGAAATTGAGAGGTTATATCATGGAATGAAAATCCTTCGTATTGTGTGTATAACAGATATGTGTTGTCGGGATTCAATCCCCCTTTTATTACCCAGAATAATGCGATTAAAATAGGGAATTGGAGGAGTAGAGGGAGACAGCTGCCCATTGGGTTTACTTTGTGAGTTTTCCAAATCTGCATCATCTCTTGTGATATTTTCGCTTGGTCGCCTTTGTGTTTTTCTTTGATTTTTTCGATTAAAGGCTGGAGCTCTTGCATTCTTCTTTGCGATTTCATCGCTTTTTGAGATGGAGCGATTAAAATTGTTCTGATAATTATCGTGAGGATTATGATCGCAAGTCCGAGCGAGTGTCCCGGGATTTTTGCGATCAGTAGTATCAGCGTGTTGTAGATTGGGCGGTAGAAAACTCCTGTCCAAAGTTTGCTAAAAACTCCTTCTTCTTCTACTGTAAATTCATTGGTTTCGATTGTTTTTTCGTCTAATGTAAAGCTGATTTTGAATCTTCCCATTTGTGAGAATAGCGAGTGATTCCAGTTGTCGTATGGGATTTTGGCTTCTTCTCCCGGTTTTAAGGTGTATGAAACCGCTTTTGAGCAGTCCAATTCCGGTGTGGCTTCGACTTTTTTCCATTCACTGTTTTCGTAATGAAGGACATCAAAAGGTTCGCCCGGGCAGTCCTGCGGGATGGCTATGTCCTGGTCTGTGTTGTTTTTTATTTCAACTGTGACTACTTTGCTTCGTGCGTATGAGGTGTCTGTTGTCATGAATCCAATCGGTTTTTGATCCATGAGAGAGGTTGTTTCGGAGTTTCCCTGGCAGCTTTTAAAAATAAAATTTAAAGATAAAAATATCACTAAAAATAGCAAAATGTTGTTAAAAATTTTTTTCTTATCCATTTAGTTTTTTGGTTAGCATTTGAGCGAAATCTTTTGTGCTTTTTTCGAGGTCTTGGTAATCAGATTTTAAGGCTTTCTTTTTTGGGATTATTACTATCTTAAACGGCAATTTGTTTTGGTTCAAGATGTTAAGTCTTATCGCTTCAAAAATTTTTCTTCTCAATCTGTTTCTTTCGACCGCTTTTGCCGATAGTTTCGCAGATACTATTACTGAGAAATGCGGAGACGAGTCCTGAAGCTTTTCTTTTAAAAATTTGACTATAAAAAGATCCACGGCGAAGCTTTCTCCTTTTTTAAGAACCCATTCAATATCCGACCTATTTAGCCGGAATGATCTTGGAATCATTTATTTTGAATGAATGGTAGTTGTAAGGTGTTTTCTTCCTTTTGCTCTTCTTCTCGCCAAAACTTTTCTTCCGCCTTTTGTTGCCATTTTTGCCCTAAAGCCGTGAGTTTTGATCCTTTTTAACTTCTTTAACTTTTTCTTGATAAACATTTTGATGTTTTTTAAAATTTGCTTGCATACTTTAGACTTAAAGGGTATTTTAGTCAACCTAAATAACTAATAAAATTAAAATTTATGAGTTCAAGAATTACTAAAGGGCTTGATGCTCAGGGATTGGAGAGTTATTACGGAAGCCGTGAAAGACGACCTTATAGGCCGACAACCAGGGAAGCCAGGAAGCCACTTCTTCCTGAAGAAGAGGCTAAAATCGTTGAGATAGCTAATAGAGTGCGTGCGATGATTGAGGCTAATGAGCCTTAAATCTTGTTGCCAGGAGGCCTTAAAAAAGAGTATATTTTGGAGCGCTTATAACTAATTCAAATATATGGCATTAAGGGCAAATTATGACTTTTTGTTTGTCGGCAAGGACGACAACAGTTATTTGGAAAATTTTTCTTATGATTTGTATGACAAATATGGAGACAAAAGCGGGGAGATTTTCATTAATCTTGAGATTCAAAACAATCCTGCGAATAGCGAGGAAATAGGTGAGGCGGTGTTTTCAACTTTTCAAAAAGGTTTTTTTGAGAATGTTGAGGCGGAGCCTTATGCCAGGTTTGAAGCCGCGCTGAAGACTACAAATGCGGTTTTGGCGGAGTTTAAGGGGCAGAAAGTTTCCGGTTATATCGGGAATTTGAATATTGTGATTGCGGCGTTTGTTGGAGGGACTTTGTACTTGAGCCAGAGCGGTGATGCTGAGGCTTATTTATGCAGAAAAAAGTTCGTGAGCGTCATTACCGAAGGTTTGTTTGAAGAGGAGAGCAAAGATGTGTTCACGAATATCGCCAATGGGTCGATTGAAGAAGGTGATACGGTTTTGATAAGTTCTACAAGATTACTTAGATATGTGACAAAGAATGATTTGGGGAGAATTTTGTCCGGGGTTGATCCTGCCGAGATTCTCGGTGAAGTCAGAGATGTTATTTCTACCGAGATGCTTGGGAAGGTTGGGTTGACTTCGGTTATGTTTAAACAGGTCGCTGAGGTCGTTGGAGCTTCTGAAGGTGTAAAAGGCGGAATGTTTGAGGAGTCTGCTGTAAAGAAGGAAGTTGTTTCAACTCCTTCGGGGACAAAGAGTGTTTCGGTTTTTTCTAAAGTGTTGTTTAGCGTTGGAGGCGCGGCAAAAGGAGCGGTTGGCTCTTTATTGAAAAAATCTCGAGAAAGAAGGGCTTTAAAAAGAGCTCGAACGGTGGACATGAGGACATCCGTTTCGTCTTTGAGTTATAGAATTTCCGAATTTAAGAGAAATTTATTTAGGAACGGGTTTGGCGGAGGTAAAGTTTTGGTTACCTTGGGGGTCGTTTTAATAGTTTTGATATCGGGAATTTGGGTTATTTATGACAGGCGTGCGGCACAGGCGGAATTGGATAGACTTGATAGTCTTTTAACGGATGTACAGAATAAGATTTCCGAAGCCGAGACAAAAGGGCAATATGACAAAGAGGCTGCAGGTTTGATTCTTGAAAAGGCCGAAAAGGACGCGATGGAGGTTTTGAATTCCGGAAATTTCAGGGATAAGGCCAGTATTCTTTTGAATCAAGTTTCCGATACAAAGGATTCTTTGGATGGGGTTAAGAGAATAAAAGAGCCGAAATTGGTCGCGGATTTGTCTGCCAAGAGGAGTACCGTCAGCGCTCTTGGGTTTGTTACTTTGAATGATAGGATATTTGCTTTTGAGTATAACGCGCTTTATGAATTGGTTCTTGACCAAGTTCAGGATCCAATTACTCTTGATGAAACCGAAACTGTGATTGCCGGGACGGGTTTTGATGATAGGAGTTCGTTGGTTTTCTTGACCAAAAGTGGAAAATTGATTGAATACAGGGAAGGGACCCTTTCATATATGGACAGTGATGATGGGGCGTTTCACAAAGGTGTTGCGTTGAGGACTTGGACTAACAGGGTTTACGTTCTTGATCCGGAGAGTAATCAAATTTGGAAGTATACTTATAAAGGGACGCAGGATGGATTTGGCCCTGCGGCTGGTTATACTCAGGAAGGTGACATGACGCTTGGGAAGGACTTTGCGATAGATTCAAATATCTGGCTTTTGACTTCGGGCGGGATTGAAAAATATTACGGCGGGGCAAAACAGAGCTTTGTAATAAGCAAGGCACCATTCAAGGCGTTTAAAAATCCGGTCAAGATTTTGACAAGCGATGACATGGCGCAGGTGTTTGTACTTGATGCCGAAGAGGGCAGGATTTTGGTGTTCTACAAGGATGAAAATACAGGCAACTTGGTATACTCAAATCAATATGTTGTTGATGGGGTCGGCGAGATTCGCGATATCTCCGTTGATTTGACCGCGAATAGGATGAAGGTGCTGACACCGACGAGTGTGTATGAGTTTGATATGTAAGGCAATGTTGTTGACATAAACGTGATGTTGCTGGTAGGATTCGCCTCCTTGGTATTTTTAACCTAAATTACTATGTCTATTGGTGGTGGTCATCCTGATGATTCTGGGCGTGAGTTGGTTGATAGTTGCGTGATGTCTCAGATCAGGAATGGTGGGATGAATGCACAGCATGTCGCTAGGCTGAATGAGATTTTTTCTCTTGGTTTGGGGGAAGATGTGATTGCTAATGTTGGAGCTAACGTTGAATTGATTCGTGGAAAATTGTTTGCTGTTTTTAATTTTGGAGGTGATTGCCATGATGCTATGGGGAGATTTAACACTTTGATCGATTTTTTGGAGGAATTTCGTGGTGTGCCTGCGCATGAGAGAAGACCTGTTGTGGAAACGGCAGCTAGGATTAAGAGAAAGATTAGTCGTCGTTTTGAGGGGACTATGGTTTGGGTTCAACTTGATGGGGCTGATTTGTCTCATCCTGATAATAGGGAGCCTATTCGTCAGATTTCTAGAGAAATTGGGATTAGGGTCAAAAAAGAGGAAGGTATTCTTGATGAATGCGGGAACGTGATCCCAGGAATGGAGGCTTTGAATATGGCGGTTGGTGGCTAAATGCTATGGTTCTTTAATCTTTTCCCAGATTTAAAGTTGGTGTTTTTGGCTTTTTCGAGTTTGATTTTTTTGCGGCGGAGGAGGTCGAAGTTGGGGAGGGCGTCGGGGTAGCCTTCTTGATAGACGATTCGTTTAATTCCGGCTTCGGCGAGTAAGCTTTCGCAGACGCGGCAGGGGTGCTTGGTGATATAACAGGTTGCTCCTTTGGTTTTTATTCCTTTTTTTGCGGCTAAGCTTAGACACCATTGTTCGGCGCACATGCCGTAGCATATTTCACGTTTGGTGCCGGATGGTATGTGTCTTATGTTTCTAATGCAGCCGATTTTTTCACAGTTTGCTTCTTTGTGCCAGTCGTTTGTGTGTTTGACTAGGATTTTATTGTTTTTTACCAACATTGCGGCGATGTTTGCTCGCAGGCATTTTGCCTTGGGCTCCATTTTGTCCAAAATTTCCAAAAATTTGAGATCTTTTTTTGTCATTTAAAAATGTAAGGATATTTTTTTCTTAAAGTGCGGTAGAGTTTTTTTGGCTTTATGACGCCAAGTTCGGTAACTATGCCTTTTACTTTTTTTATATCAACCACCTCGAACGCCGGGTTGTAAATTTTTACTCCTTTTGGCGGATTTTCCCAGACTTCGTTTGGGCTCCTTTCTTCAATTTTTGTTTCTTTTAAGTCGAATTTCCATGAATTTGTGCAGACGTAAATTGGAATTCCGTTTTCGTTTGCCGCATCGAATAAAGATTCCGTTCCAATTTTATTTATTAGTTTTCCGCTGTTTGTTATTGAATCGCAGCCGATGAGAAATAAATCACATTTTCTTAATAAACTGCGGCCAGCGGAGTCCACGCAATGAGTGACGGGGATTTTTGCTTTTGCCAATGCTTCTGCGGTTTTGCGGCCTTGGAAGCGTGGGCGTGTTTCTGTGTTAAACGCTTCTATTTTCTTCCCTTGTTTTTTGGCTTCTACAAGCACTCTTTCAACTGTGGACGAATGACAGTGCGTGAAAATTTTCATGCCTGATTTTATTAGGGCGCTGCCATTTTTTGCGATATTTTTTTGGTTGGTTTTGAAATGATCTAATGCGAATTTTGTTTCTCTCGTTTTGAGACAATAATTCAATGCGTTTTGAAGACCCGGTTCGGTGGGGCGCGCCAGTTTTAATTCATTCGCATATTTTTTTAATTTTACTTCGCTTTTTGTTTCTTTTAATTTTTGAGCGAAGGCTTCGATGGCTTTGATCGCGATATTTTCGGCTCCTTGAATTTCCAGCGATTTTATTTTTTTAACTGTCTCATCGAATGTCATAAATTTTATTTAATGGATATTGAGAGGTGTAGTCCAATCTTTGTTCGCTGTCGGCGTAGATTGTGTAAATAGGTTCTCCTTTTTTGACAGTGTCTTTTAATTTTTTGTGGAGATACATTCCTGCGGCCATGTCGCGTGGAGCACCTGCGGTTCTTGCGACGTGTGAGACTAATGAGTTATTTATTCCAACAACTTTTCCGTCTTTGCCGGCGCGGACTATTTTTGAAAATTCGCCGGGGCGAAGGGTGTTTCTTTTTTTGCCTTGAGCTTCGATTATTCTCAGCATTTGCTCATAGGCTTTGCCGGACTTTAAGATTTTTTCTGCGGCTCTTTTGCCTCCTAGTATTCCCGCTTTTCCGCACATTTCCAGAAGCATCCCCGCCATTTTTAGTGATTTTTCTCTTAATTCTTTTGGCGCGGTGGGGTCGTTTTGGAGGACTTTCATTACGTCTATCGCTTCGAGATTTGGGCCGATTCCGTGGCCGACCGGCTCGTCGCCGTTACTGAAAATCACTTTAACTTTCATCCCCAATATTTTTCCTAATTTCAGGAATCTCTTTTTTAAAATTTTTGCATCTTTTTTATTTTTTACTTTCACTTGCGGGCCGATTGGAATGTCTATTAAAACTCTGTTTGCGGAGACGGAGAATTTTTTCGCCATTATTGACGCCAAAAGCATGCCTTGCGGGTCGAGTGATAACGGGTGGCGCGCACGGATCATTTTGTCGTCTGCCGCGGCTAGGTCAACTCCACCGCCCCATGTGATGAATCCGCCTATTTTGTTTACGATTCTTTTTAATTTTGGCGCGTCAATTACGACGTTTGTGAGAGCTTCCATTGTGTCGGCGGTTCCTGCCGGACTGGTGATCGCGCGGGATGAAGTTTTTGGCATTTTTATTCCAGCTGCTGTTATGATTGGAACGACGACCATTGTTGTTCTGTTTCCCGGGACTCCTCCGATGCAGTGTTTGTCCGCTACAATGCCGTTAAATTTCAACTGTTGGCCGTTTTTCACGATTGATTTGGTGAGATTTGATGTTTCTTCGTCGTCCAATCCGTGGATGTAACAGCCCGCGACGAAGTACGCGATTTCGATGTCGGACAAATCTTCCTCTACGACATCTTTTATGATTGAGTTTATTTCTTTCGCGTCGAGCTTTTTGCCGTTTAATTTATCTTTTATGTAGATTGTTGAAATCGGTTTTTCCGCTATGGAAACGATAATATCGTCGCCGTACTTTACTCCCAATTTTTCCCATGTGTCTTCGTAGAGGCCGATGGAATTTTCACTGAGTTCGCTGTTTTTTGTGATATCGACGATTGCTGTAAGCGGTTTTTTCCCTTTGGTTTTTAATGTGACGCGGTCGCCCTCGTGAAGGTCGAGAAATTGCGCGCGTTTTTCGTTTAGAACCGCTATGAATTTATTTCCTACGCGAATAGGGATTTTTGTCGCGTTTAATTTCATCATGGGAAGAGGGTTAATGAATCTTTTGCGATTTGATATTCTTCGTTTGCTTTGATGACGAAGACGTGAAAGCGTTTTAAGTGTTTTAGATATTCGCATACTTTTTTACGGATGTAAAATGCGTTTTCGCCGATTCCGCCCGTAAAAATTAACGCGTCGAGGCCGTTTAGACTTGCCGCGTATGCGCCTATGTGTTTCGCGATTTGATATGAGAAAATCTCCATTGCTTGAATGGCGTTTTTGTCTTTCTTAAGCGATCGATGGTAGATATCGCGCATGTCGGAAAAGCCGTGAGAAAGAGCCTTTAGGCCGCATTCATTATTTAAAAAGTCTTTTGTTTTTTGAGGGGAAAGTTTTTTCAATTCTTGAATTTTTATAACTACGGCCGGGTCGATTGAGCCGCAGCGTGTGCCCATTGGGATGCCTTCGAGCGGGGTGAAACCCATGCTTGTGTCCACCGCTTTTCCGCCGAGCGACGCAGTGATTGATGATCCGTTGCCCAAGTGGCATGAAATTATTTTTGCGTTTTTCTTTTTGAGCATTTTTATCGCTTTTTCCGTGACGTATTTGTGGTTTGTCCCGTGAAAGCCGTATCGGCGGATATGATGTTTTTCATAGAGGTCGTGGGGGATCGCGTAGAGGTATGCTTTTGGGCTTAGAGTAGAGTAAAAAGCTGTGTCGAATACTGCGACTTGAGGGGCTCCTGGCAACAGCTTTTTGCATGCTAAAATCCCTTCTAAATTTATCGGATTGTGGAGGGGGGCGAGCGATGAAAGTTTAGCTATTTCTTTTATTGTTTTGTCATTTAAGTTCACCGGTTTTGAATATTTTTCTCCGCCGTGGACGACGCGGTGAGCTACAAAAGCTATTTCTTTGACCGGCAGTTTTTTTAACGCAAATTTTATCGCTTCCGTGTGATTTTTTATGCGGCAATTTTTGATTCCAATTCGGTCAATCATCCCTCCGGACAATGTTTTTAAAGAAGATTTGTCGAAAAGTTCAAATTTCAGAGAAGATGATCCGCAATTTATTACTAGAACATTCCTCCTTGTGCTTGGCATACTGTGAATGCTGTTACGTTTACGATATCTTTTACAGAGCATCCGCGTGAAAGGTCGTTTACCGGCTTTCTCAAGCCTTGTAATAGCGGGCCTATCGCTTTTGCTCCGGCGAGACGTTCGACTAATTTATATGCGATGTTTGCCGCTTCCAGACTTGGGAAAATCAAAATATTCGCATCGCCTTGGATGATTGATTTTGGGCATTTTCTTTTTGCGACGCTTGGAACTAATGCTGCGTCGACTTGCAGTTCGCCGTCTGCGACCAAATCCGGATATTTGTCTTTTAATATTTCGACCGCGTGGCGGACTTTTTCCGCTCGCGGGTGGTTTGCGGAACCTTTTGTTGAGAATGATAAAAACGCAATTCGCGGTTTTATTCCAAACGTTACCGCTGTTTTTGCCGTGTCTTCGGCGATGTCGATGAGGTTGTGCGCGTCCGGGTCGATTGTGATTGCGGCGTCGGCGAACAAAAGCATTCTTTTTTCCATTATCATAAAGAAAATACCGGAAACCATGTGAAATTTTTCTTGGGTTTTTATTATTTGGAGAGATGGGCGGACAGAGTCTCCTGTTGAGCAAGCCGCTCCTGTTACCATGCCATCCGCGTCTCCTGTGAATACCGTCATTGTGCCGTAGTAATAAATTCCTGATGGGCTTTTTAAAATTTTGAGCGCGTCTTTTTCGGTCATTCCTTTTTCTTTGCGTGCTTCCGCCATTTTTTTTGCGTATTCTTTTGTGAATGGAGAGGTTAGCGGGTCGACTATTTTAATTTTTTTCCAATCAATTTTTAATTTTAATTTCCTTGCAGTTTTTTTGATTGTTTCCGGGTTCCCGATTAGGATTGGATAGGCGATTCCTTGTTTTGTTATTTCTTCCATTGCGGAAAGGGTTCTTTCCTCTGTGCTTTCAGGAAAAACTATTCTCTTTGGATTTTTTCTTGCCGAAGCTCTTACTTTTTTTACAAAGTTTTGCATGAAGAATTTAAGTTAATGCTTAGTTTAAAACTTCATCGATAGCTTTTTTTGCGTTTTTCACGTCGTTTACTTTGTTCTCGATTTGATTTGCTGTGTTGGTTATTTTTTCGGAGACTTCTTCGGCTTCTTTTTTGATGTTGTCATATGCTTTTGTGACGTCGTTTTGAAGGCGTTCCGCTTCTTCGGAAACTTTGTCCCACCAGCATCCGGTTAGAGTCAAGCATGCCGCCAGGATTAAGAGAATTTTTGTTATTTTCATAGGGATAAGGTTATGAAAATTTGCTAGATGAAGATTTTTTTGAAATCCCCATCAAAATTTGAGAGAAAATTTTTGATGTCCAAAATGTCGTTTTCCGTGATTCCGTCGCGGATTACTTGATTTATTAGCGGCAGGGAGGGTTTTCCGAGGCCTTTTTGGTCTCTTGGAGCCGCGACCAAGTCTGTGATCGCTGTTTTTTTGCAATAGCTGCAGCGCATTTCTAGCAAGCATTCGAATTCGGATGAAGCGATCACAAAAACGTCCTTGCTGTTGTATCTTTTTTTGCAGTGAGGGCAGGGGACTTGTTTTTTTACGTATTGTACTGCTGTTGCTAATCCCTGGAGATTCATGTGTTTATTATTACAGTTTTTTTAGAGCTTTTTCAATTCTTTCTATGGATTCTTTTTTGCCGATTGTCCAAAGTGTTTCAAAAGCTCCGGCGGAAAATTGGATTCCCGTTATCGCCGCGCGTATCGGCCAAAGGAGCTGTCCATTTTTGATTCCGGCTTTTTCGACTTCTTTTAAAAGGAGCTCTTTAATTTTTTCTAATGTCCAGTCTTTATCTGTTAATTTTGATAGAGAGCTTTTTGCAATAGTGAGAGATGCTTTTGCTTGGTTGCTGTCGACGTTCATTTTTTCGTGGGTAAGCAGGAGTTTGTCGTAGTCTTTTAATTCGAAAAAGTACTCGATGTTCGTGTTGATGTTTTTTGGTTCTTTGAGGACTTTTTCTTCGGTGGAGAGAAGAGCTCGGTGAAGGAGTTCTTCGTTTTTTTTGAATTTTGGGTCGAGGAATTTTTCGCAGACGTTAAGTAAGAGCGCTGCGCGCTCTTTTGGGGGCTGCGAAACGGCTTTTTGTTCAAAAAGCCGTTTCCTCCACTGCCAGTTGAACCAATCCAGCTTTTGGATGTTAAAGATGGCGCCGGCTTTGTGGACACGATCGAGTGAAAATAATTTCTCTAATTCTTTTAATGAAAAAATTTCTTGTTCTTCGCCGGCGCCTTGATGCCATCCCAATAGCGCGGCAAAATTTATAATCGCTTCCTTTAAATACCCTTTCTCAATGTATTCATTCACGGAAACATCTCCCTGTCGTTTTGAAAGTTTGCTTCGGTCTTCGTTTAACAATAATGGGATGTGCGCGAATTCCGGCATTTCCCAGCCAAAAGCTTTGTATAGGAAAATGTGTTTTGGTGTTGATGGAAGCCATTCTTCGCCTCTTATTACGTGCGTGATTTCCATCAAATGATCATCAACTACGTTTGCGAGGTGGTATGTTGGAAAACCGTCCGACTTTACCAAAACCTGGTCGTCTATCGTTTTCCCGTCGAATTGAACATTCCCGCGAATCAAATCTTTGAATTTCAAAGTTTCGTAAGGGATTTTTTGTCTTATTACATATGGTTCCCCCGCCTCTATGCGTTTTTTAGCTTCTTGGGGAGAGATGCTGGCGCATCTCCTATCGTACATTGTCGCTTGTTTTCTGGATTCCTGCACTTTGTGAAGTTCGTTTAGTCTTTCTTTTGTGCAAAAACAATAATATGCGTGGCCTTTTTCAACCAATTCGTCCGCGTATTTTTTATAAATATCGAAACGTTTGGATTGGATGTATGGGCCTTCGTCATGCTCAATCCCAACCCATTTCAAAGTTTCTATTAAATTTTCCATTGCTCCTTTTACAAATCTTTCTTGATCTGTGTCTTCGATGCGCAAAACAAATTTCCCTTTATTTGCCTTTGCAAAAAGATAGCAGTAAAGAGCTGTGCGAAGCCCTCCGATGTGGAGGTATCCGGTTGGCGATGGTGCAAAACGGGTTTTGATCATGGCGCAATATTACCATAATGTAATCTCAAGTTGCCATATTTTCTATATTTGACTATATTTATACACGTATGAGAAAAAGATCTCCTCGTGCAAATAGGATAGCTGTGTTTAAATCTACTGCCAGAAAAAGGAAGAAGGGTAATTTGAAGATTAAGATAAAAAAACAGATTGCGCGAGAGGCGTGGGCTATTATTTTGATTACTTTTGCG
>Ga0172371_10002021_pt1 | contig 32381 bp, 31 predicted proteins | sample Lak12m_FD_114543 | JGI IMG/M metagenome (GOLD analysis project Ga0172371, IMG submission 114543) | Freshwater microbial communities from Kabuno Bay, South-Kivu, Congo - kab_022012_12m | ecosystem: Environmental > Aquatic > Freshwater > Lake | place: Democratic Republic of the Congo: South-Kivu...
AGTTCTGGAAAAATGCTTAAAATCAATTTCAATTCAAAACTATCCAAAAAATAAAATTGAAATAATTATCTCTGATGGTGGATCAAAAGATAATACCTTAAAAATCGCCAAAAAATATCACGCAATCATTGTTGAAAATAAATTAAAGACAGGAGAAGCCGGAAAAGCCGTCGGAGCAAAGAAAGCAATAAATGACTTGATTGCTTTGATTGATTCCGACAACATTCTGCCGAATAATCATTGGTTTTTAGATATGGTTAAACCTTTTCGGGATAAAGAAATTATTGCTTCCGAACCAATGCAATATACATACAGAAAAAATGATCCCTATCTAACTAGATATTTTGCCTTACTTGGCATGAATGATCCGATCTGTTTATTTATCGGAAATTACGACAGATATTCGTATATAACTAATAAGTGGACAGGACTCAGATTTGACGAAGAAAAAAAAGATGGATATATCAAGATTAATCTTGATAAAGAACCAATTCCCACCATCGGAGCTAACGGCACTATTTTCAAGAAGACCATTCTTCAAAATGCCATAATAAAATCAAAATATTTATTTGATATTGATATATTGATAAAAATAATTAGATCAAAAGGAAGTGTAAAAATTGCCAAAGTCAAAACAGGAATAATTCATTCTTTTGTTGAAGCCGATGCTGTAAAGTTTTTCCGGAAACAACTACGTCGTATAAACGACATGTCTTTTCATAAATCAAAAAACAATAGAGAAATAAACTGGGAAAGTTCGTTTATATCTGGGATAATGTTATTTGGTGTTGAGTGTCTATTAATATTCCCAATTCTAATTCAAACAATTGTAGGATATATTAGAAAACCGGACAAAGCTTGGCTCTTTCATCCAATTGCCTGTTACTCTACACTATTTATTTATATATACGGTTGGATAAGAGGAAAATTTATGCCACAAGAATCAAGTCGTTCAAATTGGAAACAATAAAAAAAATAATATGAAAACATACGATTACATTGTGTTAGGAGGAGGATTCTATGGATGTATGATCGCTCAGAGTTTAAAAGGGAAAGTACTTTTAATAGAGAAAGAAAAAGAATTAATGCAAAAAGCGTCTGCCAATAATCAGGCAAGAGTTCATAATGGCTATCACTATCCAAGAAGTTATAAAACAGCCTTTGCCTCACACATAAATTTCCCAAGATTTATGAGTGAATTTAAGAATGCTGTTTCTGATGATTACACTATGTTTTATGCGGTTGGTCGGAATGGGAAAACAGACGCAAAAGGATATCGGAAAATGTGTAAGAAAGTCGGCTGTCCTCTTTACGAAGCACCGGAGAATCTTAAAAAATGGTTTAATAACGAATACATTGAAGATGTGTTTCTAGGCCACGAAGGAGTTTTTGATTCAGAAAAGCTGAAAGATATTCTTATAAAAAAATTGGATAAAGTCGATATCTTGTTAAACACAGAAGTCGTTAAGGTAACTGAGGGGAAAGTCCATCTTAAAAATAAAGAGATCGTTGGAAAAAAGATAATTGCCTGTATTTATGCCGACACCAATAAATTGCTTAAAAACTCAAATCTTCCCGTACTTCCGATAAGAAACGAAGACACCGTCATGCCCTTGGTGAAAGTACCGGAAAAATTTGAAAATGTTTCAATTACTATAATGGATGGCTCTTTTTTCTCAATATATCCTTTTCCGAAGCTTGGTTTACATACAATTCATCATGTTGAGCTTACACCCGAAGGAGGAAATTACGAAAAAATTTATGAACACGTTGTAAAGTGTCTTCCGGATATGAAAGATATGAAACATAATGGTGACATCTGCGAAAGGAAAACAGTTCTAATCCAAAACGATATCGACGACGGAAGGCCCATTATGTTTCGTGAGAATTATGGTTTTGACGGCTTCGATATTATTATCGGTGCAAAACTTGACAACATCTATGACATACTTGATTTTGAACACACAAATAAATCTAGATACGTTGTATAAATGACTACTTTAGCATTAATCGGGATAGGAAAATGGGGAAGCAAATACTTGGATGTTGCGAAAAATATCCCAAACGTAAATATTAAATATTTAGTAACCAGGAATTTTAGGGAGTTACATAAATATAGCGATTTAGATGGAATCATAATTGCCAGTCCGGACTCAACTCATGCAGAAATTGCCAAAGAGTTTCCTGACAAATTTCTTTTGATAGAAAAACCCTTTACAACCTCACTAAAAGACGCGCTTGAGATTAAGAACCAAAAAATAATGGTTGGTCATATCTATCTCTACAATAAGTTATTAATTGACAAACTGGAAAAAACAAAAAATATTAAATCGCTAAATGTGATTTTAAGAAATACAGATCCGGTTAAAGGTACAACCCCCTTATTTTATTTGGCTCCTCACGGAATTTCTATTTGCGTCCACCTATTTGGGATTCCCGATGAAATGGGAGTAAGAGAGGATAATAATAATTTATTTATTAAATTAATTTATCCAAAAGTAAAATGTACAATTGAAGTCGGGTGGAATTATCCAAAAAAAGAAAGACTGATTGAGGTAAGGGGAGATAGTGAATTTAGTTTTACCGATACGGAAAAACAGGCAATATCACCACTTGAAAATGAATTACGATCATTCATTTCGTTCATACATGGAGGAAAAACAATTTCCGGACTTGATCACGCAATTAAAGTAGAAAAAATTCTGGACAAATTACAACAAATACTAGGATGAATATTGAGAAATACGCGAAAATAGCTCCACAGTACTATACAGGAGAGATTTCAAAAACACTTTTAAATTTATTTCTTAACAATAAATTTAAATCAATTCTTGATTGTGGTTGTGGTGATGGATCTACAATTTATGCTCTTAACAAAAAAAGAATATTAAGAAATATTGAAGTAAATGCGATTGATCTTTCCAAAGACAGAATAAGTCTAGTTAAAAGAAATTTTCCCAAGTTCAAAGCCAGGATTGATAGTGCCGAGTCTTTGGATTCTGTAAGAGACAAGAGCCAAGATCTGATAATTTCAACGCAAGTAATAGAACATGTAAACGATAAAAAAATGATGGCTTCTTTGCAAAGAACTTTAAGAAAAGGCGGATTGGTATATTTGACGACAGTTTTCAAAAAGTGGTACGGCTGGTATTTTTATAAAAATAAAAATAGATGGGTTCTAGACCCAACCCACTTAAGAGAATATACAAAGGACGATCAGTTAATTAATATATTTAATAAAAACTTCAACATTTTAAGTAACAAAAAATCACTTCAATGGTTTCCACTTGTTGACTTTTTAATTAAAAGAATAGGAATTACACAAATTAATAGGGATACTAATATTTGGAAACTAATACGTGCCATTAGAATACCGATTTTTGGATACTACAGCTGGGAATTAGTCCTAAAGAAAAAAGAATAGCTACCTTCGTAAATTTAGATAATACGGCCGTGGATTTGAAAGAATCATTTCAAAGATATCAGGAATACTTTCCTTATCTTCAGGCCACATTGAAATTATATTTGGAAACAATTCCATTACCTTTTTATCTTCTTCGGACCAATGAGAAAATCCGTCATGTCCATAATCCTTATCTCTTCCACCTCCAACCATCACGATTGGTACTTTTTCTCTATTAATATAATTTCGAATTGTTTCAAAAGGTCGGTACAACAAAAAAGGGGTAATTGAATACGTGATAGGAATAATTCCCTCATACGAGAGACCAATAGATACCCCCATCATTGTTTGTTCTGCCGCTCCGACATTTATGAATCTATCCGGAAAATCTCTTTTGATCTTGTCAAACATCCCGTATCCAAGATCGGCAGTAACCAACCAGATCTTAGGGTTTTTCAGCATCTGTTTATGAAGTTCAAAAGCAAACCAACCCCTCATAGTGTCGTATCTATCCGAAAGTTCTAATTCTTTGACCATATCTCAAGTGCAAGTTTATAATCATCGTCCGTCATTTTGTAGTAATGAGCGGATAGTCCTTTTAAGAAGGGAAGTTGATCAACAACAGTCCTGGCATATACGAGTAGAGGATTTTTTGTCTCTATAGTGAGTCCCCTAATAATTTCATCAATATTGTGACCATCTACATCAACCACATCACAACCAAAACTATGGAATTTGGAAATAAGATTTTCTGAATTGATTTCTTCATAACCGGCATATCCGTTTGCATTCACCACAATTTTGAGATTATCCAGTTTGTACTTTGCAGCGACAGAAACCGCCTCCCAAATACTTCCTTCTGCACACTCGCCATCGGAAATACTGCAATATACGTTTTTAGATCTGTTTGCCATAGCAAGGCCTACGGCGACTGGTAAGCCTTGTCCAAGACTTCCGCTTGAAAGTTCAATATCAATTAGTGGATTTCTTTCTGGATGAATTCCTAACTCGTTGATTTTAGGGTTAGTAATAAACCCATTACTTTCCAGTACTACATACCACGCTGCAGCAGCATGGCCATTACTTAATATGAATTTTTCACCCTGTTTCTTTGTCCGATATATGGCATCAATAATATCAACAACCGACAATGCAGATCCGATATGTGTTGTATCTGCCTCTTTTGAAAGCTCAATGATTCTTCGCCTGTATCTTATTTGTTCTTTTTGCATTTATGACTTTTTTAAGTCCGCTTCTAAGATCAATTTTGGGTTTCCAGCCAAACGATCGTAATTTTTTATTATCAGCAACCCAGGAAGTGATGGTATCAAATATCCTAATATTATCCACTTCATCTTTGGCTACTGTTATACCACAAATTCTCTCGATTTCTCCAACAACTTCCTTGTTGGAATACTGTTTCCCTGAACCTATATTAACCACCTGTCCTGATAGTTTTTTAATATTTTTGGATACAGTGATCATTCCATTAATAAAATCATCAATATAAATCCAATCGTGGACACCGGGAGCAAGCTTTAATGCTTCACCCAAAAGACAGCATCTGATAACGGTAGGAATAAACCTGTGCTCAGCTTCACCAGGGCCATATACGGAAAAAGGTCTTACCGTTACAACGGGAAGACCGGATTCCGATGCAAACGCCTTTGAAAGATAGGTAGTGGCTACTTTTGTGGCCCCATACATCGTATCTGTTTCGGGGATCAAGTCCTCACTCATGGGAATATTCTTTTTTCCATACTCACTAGATGATCCTGTATTCACAAAACACTTAACACCGGCTTTGGCGGCGGCTTGAAGTAAGTTGAATGTATCAACAACATTTACGTCAAATATTTCTTGGGTATCCTTCTGGTCGTAATGATTACCATACGCAGCCAAATGATAAATTATATCTGGATCAACCCTTTTGATTTTCTCATATAACTTTCTTGGCTGAGTCAAAAGAATTCTATCAAGTTTTGTGACCTTATCACCCTTCTTTTTAAGAAATTCAGTTAGCCTGGACCCAATAAAACCGTTTGCACCGGTTATTAATATTTTTTTCTTCATAAACGTATCTCCGATTTTATCACTTCTTAATCAATCCAATCTGTGATAGCATCAAAAAATCTTAATATTAATTAAATAGTAATTAAGATATTTAGGATATAATCATCTTTTATTAGAAATGACTTTTGAAAAAATAAATACGTGGTCTAAAGGTAAGGTTTGGTTAAGTTCAATTAGATGTTTGATATATTCGCTAATATATTATTCTTATAAATCAAGTGTTTATTATCTTGATAAGAAAAGGGTAAAAATTTTTAACCTAATACACTCAATAAGAAAAGATACAGATATCCTACTAAGCGATATTGAAGCGTATACATTATTCATGTTAGTAAATAACTCTAAAAAAGTTAAAGGAGACATCGCCGAAATTGGATGTTTTAAGGGAGGATCATCAAAAATAATATGTGAAGCAAAAGGTAGTAAAATCTTATATATTTTCGACACGTTTAATGGCCTTCCCAAACTATCTGCTTCAGATGGGAAATCACCTATTAAGGTGGGAGAATATAAATCAACAATAAAAGAGGTAAAAAATAATCTTAAGCAATATTCGAATGTTAAAATATACAAAGGCCTTTTTCCAAATACAGCAAATCCTGTGAAAAACAAAAATTTTTCTCTCGTAAATCTTGATACCGATATATATAAGTCTACACTTGATGGCCTTAAGTTTTTTTACCCAAGGATGACAAAAGGTGGTGTGATAATTTCACACGATTATTACGGATGTCCAGGCGTAAAAAAAGCAATTGATAAATTTATTAAAAATAAAAAAGAAATCTTAATCGAAATTCCTGGATCACAGTGTCTGATCGTAAAAAATTAAATATCATAATAATGATAAAAAATATAAAGAAAATAAATTTAATCAGTGTTTGTATACCAACTTACAACTCTGGGAAAACCATAGTATCTACTTTAAAATCATTAGTAAATCAGAGCTTTAATGATTTTGAAATTGTTATAGTTGATGACGCGTCAAAAGATAATACAATTAAAAAAATTGAAAAATTTAAAGACTCCAGAATTCGGTTATATAAAAATAAAAAAAATATCGGTTGTGGAAAAAATCTAGAGAAATGTAAAGACAAATCTATCGGCGAGATAATAGTTTTTTTAGCGGGAGACGATATTTTAGATAAATATGCATTAGAAAAAATATTATCTGCCTTTAAGAGATCAAGAGATATAGGTTTAGTTATCCGTCCATATTTCTGGTTTGTAGGAAGAGACTTAAAACCGATTAGAATAACCAGACACTTTGATAACGATAAGATCGTCAGCCTGCGGTCTGCCTACGACAGCATCATTGATGTAATAGCCCTATCTGACCAAATGTCTGGAGTATCTTTTAGAAAGAATTTACTAGATTTTTCATTCAATAATCAACCATTTGTTGAAATGGCTTCAGCTGTAATGAAAGTCTTAAAAAGGCATAAAGCAGTTATCCTCAAAGATTTTATTCTTGGTGTCAGAATTGGAAATAATGGCTCAACAAATCCAAATGTATATCGTAACTCTCCCATGGAAGTCTGGAAGAACACACTATATTCAGAATTTTCAGAAAGAAGATATAAGAAGATGAGGGAATATATTCTAAGAAATTTTATTGCCAAAAATTACATAGGATTGATTCAAATCAAAAATTTTGGTACGACACACCAATTATTTAGAGAGATTGGTTATTTAATAAAATATCGTTGGAGAAATATATTTAACCCAAAATTTTATTTCTATGTTTTATTGACCTTATTAACTCCCCGGTTTATTCTCAGAAAAATCACAGATATATATAAAAATAAGCTTAATTCTAGACCTATTAAAAAAATCATATTTAACCCTGGATTATGAAAAAAAATATAAAGCTAAATATCGGTTGTGGCACATGTGGAATTAATGGTTGGACTAATTTTGATTTCGGTATCCTTCCATTATTATCAACAATGCCATTAGTCAAATCATTTCTGATAAAGTTACATTTGTTAAGTAATTTCTATAAAATAAAATGGCCAAAGATTAAATTGGTAGACATCAGAAAAAAATTTCCACTTGAAGATGAAACAGTAAAAGTGATTTTTTGTTCTCAAGTACTTGAACACTTTGAATATTGGGAAACAAGAAATATCTTAAAAGAATGCTACAGAGTAATGAAAATCGGTGGCTTAATAAGGATTAGTGTTCCTGATATCGACAAGATAGTTAAAAATTATCTATCGAATAAGAATAAAATTGAATCTGCAAGAGATTTTGATAAAACAATATTTGGAGATGAGAAAGATAAATCCCCAAATTTCTTGATGAAATTGTCAATGATTTTTGTTAGATATCACAAATGGCATTATAACTATGCATATTTAAGTAATCTTCTCAAGGAAGTAGGTTTTTCAAAAATTAAAAGGAACGAATACAGAAAAGGAAATATACCTGAATTACCTAAACTTGAATTGGAAATTCACAAACCTACAAGTATGTATCTTGAGGCATCAAAGATATGAAAATCTATGTGCTAGCAAACCAACTACTTACTTCAAACCTAGCATCAGGAGGTGATGTTCTCGCAGTAGAAATATTAAAAAATTTAAAATATGAAATAACTTTTATTTCTCCTTCAATATCTCGCTCGGTTCTTCACGATTCCATCCCGAAAGCTAAATTTATTTCATCTGATAATTCCAATATTAAACCCCAATCGGGTTTTATTGGCGGAATCTCCATCTTGCTGCTTTATATCTACAGAACAATAAAAACATCGATCTATTTCATAAAAAACCATAAGATTCCGGTTCTATATCTAACAGGGGACTTTATCTGTAATAGTATTCCTGCCGCGGTATATAAATTATTTGTTCCAAAAGCAAGAATATATTGTAATTTTTACCATCTCAACCCCGTACCCTGGAAAAGGGAAAATAGATTTTTGTATAGTATTACCTCATATATTTTGCAGCGATTTAGCCTTCTATTAATTAAATTAATATCAGATCACACTTTTGTATTAACGGCAGAAGGTAGAGATATTTTGGTTTCTCTTGGTTTCTCACCAAAAAAAATTACAATATCCGGAGCAGCAGTGTCCAAAGAATATTTAATAAAATCTAAAAGACTAAAAGGTAGATACGATCTATTATTTGTCGGTCGTTTAAATAAAACTAAGGGGATCTATGATGCGATTGATGTCCTTAAGGATATAAAGAAAATATTTCCAAAAGTAAAAATGGCAGTTGCAGGTTCAAGCACAAATAATGAAATGATTGTTATTGATAAATTGATTAAAGAGCATGATCTGAAAAATAATTTTATTTACTTAGGCTATATCAGCAACAATGAAAAGATAAGAATAATGCGATCAACACCTATCTTAACTGCTCCATCTCATGAAGAAGGCTTTGGTATGGGTATTCTTGAAAGCTTTGCCTGCGGTATGAATGTTGTCGCTTATGATTTACCTGTATATAAACTAATTTTTGCTAAATATAAAAAATATATAAAATACATTCCTGTGGGAAATACAAAGGCTATGTCAAAGGAATTGTGTAAGTTATTGAAACAAAATACAAAAAATTACAAACCTTTAACTGTCCCTGTTTGGAAAGATATCGCAATAATCCAGGAAAGAATCATCAACAAGAATTAGAGTATAAGATAGTACTAATGAAAAATAAGAATATTCGATATCTAATAATATTTATTTTAATTCTATTATTAGTTAGGTCAAAACTTAGTTTTTATAATTTATCTAGACATCAAATCCCCTTTAGTTCAGTTGAATCAAAACAAAAAGATACTTCACCAAAAGATCTATCGGATGGCAACATACAAAATATTATTGATGGCAGTCTTCAGTCTGGATATAACTGTAATGTAAAACAAAAAGAATGCGATAACACCGTTTATTTCAAATCACCTACAAAAATCGATCAGATTGAGATATATTTTTCCTATAATCTAGCAAGGGAGGTAATAGTTGAATACCAGACATCGCTAGAGGTTCCATGGAAACCTCTGGAATCTATTAAAGACAACAATTTTAGTTTGGTTACAATTTCAAATGTTTCAGGAAGAGACGAGAAGGTCAATTCCTTAAAATTTTCCTTTTCAAAACCTAGTACGGGAAAAGGCCAGATCGGTATTGGAGAAATCAGGGCTTTTTATCAACAAAAAAATAGTAACCTAATAGAGCTATTCCAAAAATTAATTATCGTAAAACGCGAACCTTTAAGTTATGTTTATTATTCACTATTATTTATAGCTCTCACTATTCTTGTCGGTTTGAGTATTACCTTTCAAAGAAGTAGTACTATTTCGCCAATTGATCTTTCCTTAATTTTGTTAAAAGGCATATCGATTATTTCTTTATTAGGATTGATAACTTTATTTTTAAAAACAAATTTCATCTTAATAATTGTGTTGATTATATTAATAAGTATTTCATTGACAAAATTATTGAAAAATAAGCTTTCAATAACTCATGATTCCAAATTGATAATTATTCTGATGATAATCTATTTAGTTAATTTATTAATTTTCTTTAATTTTAATGGGTATAACGATATAAAACAGATTGAGGAGTACGATAAAACCTATGATAATTCTACATATTTCCCAACACAATACGGAGCTTATCAAACCGATTTTCAATTACCTTTCGCTGTTACTAAAATATGGAACTACGATCTTTCATTGACAAATCCTTCAGCGGAGAAAATTATGACAGGATATAAGCCATCAGACAGAACCCCATTATTGTCCCTATACTCTTTACCTTTCTTATCAATATTTGGAGATAGACATTTTATTTTTGAAGTAATAAGTATAATCATCTCTCCCGCTTTCCTTTTAGGCTACTGGATTTTGATTAGTACAATATTTAATAAAAAAATTGCCACGATTACTTCAATTTTATTATCCTTTAATCAGTGGATCTTTTTCGCCTCACATTTTGGACAAGTCAGGCTAGTTGTAATATTCTTTTTATCACTTTTTCTCTATTATTCATATCAGCTAATTAAAACTAAAAATAGTGACTTAATATTTATGGCGTCTTTAACTGCTGCCTTATCGTTCCTCTCTCATCCGTTCTCACTCGTCTATATAGCACCAATTGCGATATTCCAGTATTTTTACTTTGTCAAAAAAAAGTTCGACAAACCCCTTCTTTTTTGTCTTAAGATATATTCTCTGACGCTCGTAGCATTTGTTCTTTGGCAATTATGGTCAAAAACGGAGCCGGGAAACAGTTTACTGGTCTCATCGATGGTCTCAAGTAGTTGGAATAATACCAATATGACGATGCAAATGACAAGACCGATTCAAATCGATAATCTTAGAAGTATTTTTACATCAAAAGTTGAAAATCTTTTAGGGGTATTTTTGAGTAATCCCAAACATGGTGTACAAAGGAGTTTCGGTATCCTAAGAACTACGTTACCTCCATCTTTGGGACTATTTATAATTCCTTTGATCATTTTTTCAATAATAAAATTTCCGTCGAAAATGAAAATGCAAATACTGTTGTTCTCTTTAAGTGTAATACTGTTTACAACAATGGGTTTTTTAAGCTTTTACGCCATTCTTGGTCTAAATTGGTATCACCTTGGTTTAATTCCATTATTGGTTGGAATTGGAGCATCTCTTTTACCAAAAACACCAAGACTATTCCAAAAAACGATTATTATTCTATCTATGATTGAATTCTATTATATTACCTATGTTTATTATCCTTTTGAAGCCGGAAATAATGTATATAGCGTAATAATTAAAAATAAATCTGCAATTATTTACATAATTATTGCACTTGCGATTCAGCTTTTAATTGTTTTTAAAATATTACCAAAAAATAAAATTTCAGATATTAACTCCGGAAGCATACACTAGACATCCGATTTTATTTTTCATTCTTAACTCTTTTCTTAATAAATAATTATTCAGTTTTTGAAAAGGAAGAATATAAGAATAAAGATTAAAGGTTTTTACTTGAATTTTTGTATATCCATTTTTATCAAATAATTCTGAAATGATCACTGGATTTAACTTTGTAAGGTGTTGCTTTTGAGAAAGTTTTGGAAATATGGAAAAACCATCCGATAATTTTTCTAGAAGCTGCCAAACACTTTTATAATTTGGAGTAATTACTATTACCTTCCCACCCCTTTTTAGAATGTTTTTTATGTTAATAAGTAACTTATTTATTTCAGTGATCTTGATATGTTCAATTACGTCAACAAGAACGACATAATCGTATTTTATTTTTAGTACTTCTTCAGATAGTTTTCTAATGTCGGATTTTACTAATTTTATGTTACGTATATTCCTTTCAATAATTTGACTCTTTAAGAACAATAAAGCTTCTTCGTTGTAATCTACTCCGATTATTTTTTTAAATTTTGATGCAAAAATAAATTCGAAATTTCCTGATCCGGTACCTAAATCCAAAACATTCTTATCCTTACCCTTTTTCATCATTAGAGACAAAGCATCAAATTTATTTTTATGCCAATATCTTTGAATCCAATTTCTACTGTGAATAGCTCGATACTGGTAATCTCCCTTTATTCCTAATTTTTTTTCAATAATTAATCCAGACATATATGTGTAATAATATGACATCGGCGAAGATATTGCGCTGATTGGAAAATATCTTCAGATTCAAAACGTCATTAATAATAACAAAGTAATGTTTGTAAGTAAATGATTTCATGAAAACAAGTATATTTTTAAAATCTTTATTGTTATTTTTACCCATTCTCATTATTTTTTTTGTGTTCATTTATCCATTAATTCAGCCAGGATTAATTGTTGGCGGAGATTGGACATCTCCTTATACGAATAAACAACTTCATGTATATGCTGATTCAGCATCAACAATATGGAGTAATAGGGAAATTCCAACAGGGACACAAACTTCTCACAAGAATTCATACCCATTTAATCTATTAGCTGGTTTGTTCTCCAGTATCGGCATGAGTGGTGAAAGTTTTCAAAAGATCACTCTTTTTTTGACAATAATCGGAATATATTATTTTTCATATCTATTCCTAATCCGGATAACAAATAATAAAACCGCTTCATTATTTGGCGCATTGAGTTATTTATTATCACCCTTAATTTACAACTATTTGAACATGGGTTGGAATTTCGTACTTTTATTCATGGCATTATCACCACTTTTTGCAATCACAGCATTAAATTTTTTTACTACAGGGAAAATCAAATATGCAATAATTCTCGGTTTTATTTTTACGCTAGGTTTTGCTCAATCACAGTCATTTATATGGTTTTTAATAATTTATCTTTTTATATTTATTTGTCAAATAAAACCAAAAGAAAATAGTAAAAATTTTAAATTATTTACTTTAGGACTATTTATTATGCTGACAACCCTCGTAATTACAAACGCCCCATGGATCATTACTAGTATGAAATATATGGACTCATCTTTTATGTCAACTACAAGTTTTGATGTTGATAGATTCTCTGCAGTATTTTCGGTATTGAATTCATTTCGAGGATGGGGAAGTTTATTCAACCAACAATATGAAATTGCTTTTCCACCAACACTAATATTATTTTCAATATATCCAATCGTTTTAATAATATATCAAACAATTATTAATAAAAATGTTTTTTTAAAAAAATATTATCTCCTTTCAATTTGTCTTATATTAGTATCACCAATAATATATCTGTTACGTACTGAAATTGCACATATTCCCTTCTCCACAATTATTAGAGACGGTAGTCGTTTTTTAGTTATTACCTCACTTGGATTATCTATGGGAATAAGTCTCGCCCTATCTCAAATAAAAAATAAATTATTTTATTGTTTAACAATTATTTGTTTGGTTTTTTCAGTATATCCATTCTTTTCAAATGGAATATACTCCACTTCAAAATCAAGTATAGATAAAGGTATTTTGGTAGGAAAAGATTTTCGACTAAGACTATTAAATATACCAATGAACAGTTATGAAGATATTTTGAAAAAATACTCTAATCAATCGAATCTATTAGTTCCAACCGGCGGTTCTACAAAAACAAAGACAGACAAAAGATTTATGGGAGATTTTTGGGAAGTGTATGACAACCAAGCGTTATTTTCTCCTTATTCGTCAGGAATATATTTTAGTGATAAAAGTAACCCTTTAGTAATCAATTTCGTTTACAACCTGGTTGCATCCGGAAAAGATATAAAATTGACGGAAAAAATTTTGGGAATTTATGGGATTAATAATATATTTCTAAGGTCGAGACTGGAATCCATTATTCAAATTTCTTCTCCACAAAAGACGATTACATCTGAATGTGTATCGACAAAAGAAAATGATTCAGATTGGTCAATTACAGAAATATGTCCAATAAAAAACCCATACCCTCAATTATTTTTAACAGTATCTCCAATTTATTCTACCGATTCATTAACAGACATCCTAACAAAACAAATACAATCAGATGATTTAAACGTAATCATCGGTTGCCCAAAAGGGCTTGAAAATGATAGTGAAATATGCGGTCCAAACAAACCATACACATTGTCAAATACAGTACCATCAATAAAAATTACCTCCCTTAGTCCAACAAAATATAAAGTAGATATCACAAACATTTCGGATAAGTTTATTCTGGTACTCAATAAAACCTTCCACCAGGGATGGAGGATTCTTGATATTAATGGGAAAGTGCAGAAATTTGATCATATATTAATTAACCAGTTAGTTAATGGTTGGATTATTAACCCTATTCAAGGAACCACCACCACACAATATTTAATTGAGTTTTACCCACAGGAGATCTACTCAATGATATTTCCATTTTCAGCCACGATATTTCTTGTCCTGACCCTATATGTCATATATGCCGTTATATTGAAAAAATGAAATCCAATTTAAATATTTCGAAAATTATCATTTATATTATTTTAATAATTTATTGGGGAATATTTTCATATTTATATTTACATAAATTAGATCCTTCGCCATCGATATTACTCCAAGAACATGATGCGTTTTCAATAAAAGGTGAAGAATTGCTTTTAGGTAAAAAAATCTCGCAAGAATTTGTATCCAAGTATGATAATCTCGGAATAATTGCGTTAAGATTTCAAACGTTCGAACGTATAAACGATGATACTTTGATATTTCGACTAAAAGAAATTAATGATCCAACTTGGTACTATGTAGCTAATTATAAAACTGATCAATTTCAAGATCATCAATTATTTCCATTTGGATTCCCAATAATTAAAGACTCAAAGGGAAAAACCTTCTTGTTTGAAGTTGAATCAAGATTTGGATCTACAGAAAATTATGTAAAAATTGATCGACTTCTTCCCACCTTGATTAGCAAACATCAATATGTTCTTCGCAAAGAAATATTTTCATCAGAAACAGCTAAATATTTGTTATTGAAAATTCAAAATATGCTTAGTAGTTTATCATTACTATTTCCAATAATTTTCTACTCTCTTCCACTTTTTCAATTTATCTTTCATAATATTCTTATTGTCTCCCATAAAAAGGTAGTTCCTTACATAATAATATTTCCTTTTCTACTCATTATTATCAATCAACCATTGTCCCTTTCTCTTCCAGCCTTCTGGGAAATCACGATAATTTTAACCTGGATTATTTATCTTCTTGTGAATAGGATTACTTATAAATTAAATCTAGTCGTTTCAATGTTGTCAATGATCTTCATTATTTTTCAATTAATAGCGAATAATATTGATAATGCAGAACTAGGATCATTATGGTTATTTATACTATTATTGATTTCAATAATTCACAATATAATAATTTTCTTATTTAAAATAAAAACAATTGATCTTAAAGAATTCTATTGCATCAAGTTGTGAAAATATTTATAAAAAATGACTGTGTTATCCGAGCAAAGAAAATACTACAATAGTATTTATAAAAAACAGAAAACTGATAGAGTAAGTAAAAAAACTGACGTATCAATGAGAGGATTTGTCTCGAAATATATCAAATCAAAATATAAAGAAATATTGGAAATTGGGTGTGGTGATGGATTGTTAACAAAATACTTACTAAAATCGGGAAGAGAAATAACGACGATTGACATCTCAAAAATCGCAATAGAATCAGTAAAAGAACAATATAAATCACAAATAATATTAGGAAAAATTGTTCCAATTGAGGGTGACGCAATCACCTACTTATCAAAAAGTAAAAAGAAATATGATGCGATTGTCGGGTCAGGAATAATACACCATATAGATAAAAAATATTGGATGAAATTATTCAGATCTGCTTATAAGTGCATTAAACCAGGGGGAATATTGGTTATAGGTCCAGAACCTAACGCAAACGGCCTCTATTACTATTTATGGCGGTTTGCGCCACTAGTATATCGAATAATTGGGGTAGATTACACACCTGAGGTGGAAAGAGGAACATTTGATATGAAGACTAGATATTTAAGTAAATGTGCAAAATTAGCAGGATTTTCTAAAGTAAATATAGATCCATACCAGCATTTTCCGGATTTTAATATTAATTTTTTGATCACATTGAACAGATTATTTAACAATATCGCTTCAGGAAAAAATTCTATGTATTTTACAATTAGGGCCGAGAAATAATAAACAATCATATTCCTCCTAATAAAAATTAATGAAAATAAAAAAGATTGAAACAACTATATTTTTATTGCTTCTTTCACTCGGAATTTTTTTACGTCTATGGAGATTGGGATCCCTTCCAAATGGCATTGATGGTGACGTAATAATTACAGCCACAAACTCTTTACATATTTTTAACGGAACAGATTTCAAAGTTTTTCAAAATAATAAGATAGTAGGTTCACCAGTAACATATCTTTTCTGGTGTATGCCCTTAGGATCCTTTTTAATTGCACTATTTTTAAATATATTTAAACAAGCCGAACTGGGCGCACTATTTTCAAGTGCTTTTGTAGGAATATTGACAATTCCCATAATTTATTTATTTGTCAAAAAAATTGCCGGTACCTCCATAGCCTTACTATCAACATTTTTCTTAGTAGTCTCGCCATATCACCTTGTTTATAGTCGAAGTGGTTTTACCCATATTACATTGATCATTCCATTAGTTACTCTAGCAATATATTTTTTATACAAAGCGGTTGAAAAGAATAGAATCGGCAATCTTTATTTTTGTGGAATCATCTGGGGGCTTATCTTATTTAATAGTTATCCGATCGCCTATATTGTCGGCCCCATTACGATCATCTATTTGATTTGGATAGGAAAATGGAAATGGATATTCTCAAAAGAATTCATCATTAGTATATTTATAGCAGTAATAACCTTTCTACTTTATTCAATTGGTTTTTCTTGGCTTAATAAATACAACGACCCACTGATAGTATTAAAAGAGAGTTATTATCAGTGGATTGCTGTCAGACTTGGTGAGACTCAGCAAAACACATCTCTTATAAAAAATATTGGTGATGGCATAAGAATATTATTTTGGGGTATAAAACCATCCTATCAATTTGGTGTCTTAAGAATATTCGGATATCCGATGTTAGATTTATTTATTGGAATTACATTCGCCATCGGTTTTATTGCTTCAATTATTAGGAGAAATAAAATTGATAAATTATTAATTCTTTGGGTGCTTTTATCTTTTATATTTACCTCTGTGATAAATATTCCGCAAGAAAGATATTTATTTGTTATTTATCCTATTCCATATATCTTATGTGCAATGGTAGTGTTATCTATTATAAATATTAATAAAATTCGAAAATTTTTTAATCACTATAGATACCCTTTATATATTATCCTGGCAATAATACTCGGCTCATACATGTACATTGTCACATACAAGCAGTATTTCATTTCATACGCAAATAACAATGCCAATATGATTCATGGTTTGGGAGATGGAGATGTGGGCAGATATCTTGTTGATAAGGTAAATCCAGATACGAGCATGATTCTTTCCAGCATTAAATTACCCGGTGTTGAATTAAGTACAAAATTCAAATATAAAAACTCATTATCATGGGGGGAGTTTATTAATAACATTATGAAACTTTCCATAAAATATTATCCGATTGGGATTAGCATTCGAGATTATCCGGAACAATCAATAGAAAAAATAAACGATGGGAAAATAGATACGTATTGGTACGGAAAAACACCAGGTTCAATATTAATAAGAACAAATGGTTCAAAAATATCCACAATATTGGCATTTTTTAGCACTTTAGGTCCAGGTAGGGCATCCTCAAATTACAAAATTGAATATTTGGATAAATATACGAATCGTTGGACCATGTTAAAAGAGGAAAATAATTCAAATGGAATAAACGGCTATTTACTTAATAATTTGAATTTAAACACCAATTTTTTAAGGTTAAATTTGAAAAATACCATCGCTGAAGATTCTCTTCAAATGGTAGAAGAAATATGCATTTTCCAAAAACCGCAGATTTCTGAGGTAATACCATTCAATATAGATACGCTAATTCTTATTATGAATTACAATCCAAACTATAAATATTATGGTAATTATGATGAACGGGCAAAAGATATGTATCAACAAGCCAATATTCTTTTGGGTGGTGATATAGAATCAAAATTAGATAAAACCATATATGGTAATAAAGGAGAGGTAATTTACAAAATTTATTCATTGAAAGTTAAAGATCTTAAATTTTAAATATTGTATACACACTCAAGTGTTATACTTGAAAAGAAAAATTATGAAACCCCTAATTGTTATTCCAACTTACAATGAAAAGGAGAATATTGTTTCTCTCTTAAAAACTATAAGGAAAATTATTCCTTATGCATATATTACCGTTGTTGATGATAACTCACCCGACGGAACGGCATCGTTAGTAAAACCATTAATAAAAAAAGATAAAAAATTAAAATTAATTGAAAGAAAAGGAAAAGGAGGGAGAGGTTCAGCGGTTATAAAGGGTTTTGTTGAAGGACTAAAAAATAAAAAAATTGACACTTTTATTGAAATGGATAGCGATTTCTCTCACGACCCTAACGAATTAAAAAAGATATTAACCAACTCAAAAAAATACGATGTTATCATCGCATCAAGATATTTAGAAAAAAGCAAAATAAAAAATTGGCCACTTCAAAGAAGAATTTTTTCGCGATTGGCAAATATTTTCGCAAGATCAATTCTATGGGTTCCTATCGCCGATTACACAAATGGATATCGTTGTTATAGTAGGAAAGTACTTGAATCTATTGGGTTATCAAAAATGAAAGAAACAGGATACGCGGTATTAATGGAAATGATCTTTCTGATTCATCAAAAGGGATTCAAGATTAAACAGTTATCTACGATTTTTATTAACAGAAAGAGAGGACAATCAAATACCACCAGGAAAGAAATCATAAATGCATTAAACGCTCCATTAAGAATAAGACGCAATCATAGGAAATGATAAAGCTGATTAAATCTACATTCTATAAAGAGAATGATACAAAAAAGAAGCTATGTAAATTCATAACTAAGGCCAAAATTTTAAGTTTTGGGCCGGAATGCGAAAATTTTGAAAGGAATTTTTCAAAATATCAAGGAAGAAAACACTGCGTATTTTTAAATAGTGGAAGTTCGGCAAATCTCGCCATTATTCAATCACTTCTCAATTTGGGAAAAATAAAGAGAGGAGACATGGTTGGTTTTTCCGCATTAACCTGGTCCACGAATGCTATGCCGTTGATTGAGCTGGGGCTTAAAGCGATACCGGTAGATGTAGAACTTGATACGCTAAACGTATCAAGTAGAAAACTTGAATTGATAATAAATAAATATCCCCTTAAAGCCTTCTTTCTAACAAACCTGCTTGGATTTTGTGACGATATAGACAAAATAAAAAAAATTTGTTTTGAAAAAAATATCACTTTAATAGAGGATAATTGCGAATCTTTAGGGACAGTCTATAAGGGGAAGAAACTTGGAAACTTTGGAATTGCCAGCACATTTTCTTTTTATGTGGGTCACCATATGTCAACAATTGAAGGAGGTGCAGTTTGTACTGATGACGATAAACTAGCAAACATGTTGCGGCTTGTTAGGGCTCATGGGTGGGACAGAAATTTAAGTATTTCCGATCAAAATAAAATACGGATTAAACATAGAGTAAACTCAACCTTTTATTCAAGATATACATTTTATGATCTTGGATATAACCTGAGACCCACGGAGATAAATGGCTTTATTGGAAATTTGCAAATGGAATATATTGATGAGGTGTTGGAAAAAAGAAATAAAAATTTTATAAAATTTTCAAATAAAATATACAAATTGGGTAATTGCTATTATCCAATAAAATTTGATCACATTGATTTTGTTTCAAATTTCGCGGTCCCAATTATATGTAAATCAATTGAAATAAGGAATAGGCTAGTTGAATTATGTAACGACGTTGTTGAAATTAGACCAATTGTTGGAGGGGATATGACCAGTCAACCATTTTATTCAAAAAACACAAAAGAATACTCCGAAAAATTTAACAATCCAAATGCCAACTTGATACACAATCAGGGTCTCTATTTTGGAAATAATCCTGAAATGACAAATAAGGAGATCAATTCAATAATAAAAATATTTTCTTCGTGTTAAAACAAAACGAAATAGTGTTTTTCAAACAGGGTGAGATTAGAATCGGTGCAATAATAACCCTTTCTTTGATATTTATCGTAATATTTACATATTTGGTAAATTCGTTCGTAAACAATGAAAATCAATATTTGCCAAAAATTCACAATACTATTCTAAATATTCTTTCTCCAATCAGAAATATCGGCTTTTCGGTAAACTCGATGAATAAACAAAACGGAAATTATTCAATTGAATTAAATCTAAATAACATACCAAAAGTATCCGAAATAGATATTATCTTTTCCAAAGAATTTAAAAAAAGTATAAGCATATACACAAAGGTTAACGACCAATGGAGTAAGTTGGGTGTTCAAATATCGGATAAACCTTTGGAATCCGTAATTCTTGTCAATGAAAGCGATAGGATGCCCACCAGAACACTAAAAATTGTATTTTCTGATTTATCTTCGGATATTATAAATTCAGATATTCAAAAAATTAGGTTATATAAGCCACTTCGTTAAATTATCATAAATAGCTATAATTTAGTAGTGAAACGATTTATACCTTTCCTTCCAATTCTTTCTTTTTTAAGTATATTTATTCTTACATTAAACAATTATCTTTCTGGAGACGACTGGTTCCACCTACGAATTTCGCAAATTTCTTCATTCTCTCAATTTCTAAATTTCTTTTCATTTCATCAAAATCCTCAATCTGCATCGTTTTATCGCCCCCTTCCAACCCAAGTATTTTTTTATGTTTTCCAAAAATTATTTGGATTAACTTCTTGGCCGTATTCACTTTTTGTTCTTCTTTGCTTCATTTTCTCTTTGTATCTTGTTTACAAGTTTTCACTTTCAATTTTCAAAAAATCTTTTATAGCCAAGATTGCCACGATAATCTACACCATTTCTGTTACAAACCTTACCAGGATATTTTTTCTCTCTACTTTTCAGGAAATTGCTTTGGTAATTTTTACTTTATTATGTTTGATGTCTTTTGAAAAATCTAAAGTCAGATCAACAATTCTCTTCGTTCTTGCTTTAATGTCCAAAGAAACTGCTATTGTTATCCCGGCATTACTTTTCATTTTATACTTCAAGCAGATAAAGAAAAAACCATTTGTCCTTTTGCCAATCATAATTATTTCGGCTACATATCTTTATCTTCGTTTTAAAGTTTTTGGTTTGGTGGCAGGGGATAGTTATGGCTGGGATTTTTCTCCCTTTAAAGCAGCCAATACTCTTATGTGGTATATCCTTTGGAGTTTTGGAGCACCGGAACTTTTAGTGGATTATGTCGGTTCGGGACTTCGCATTCTTCCAAGATTCTTTACCGATTATCCGGTTTGGTCATACATTATTTTGTCGTTACTTGGTGTTACACTAACCACCTTTGCCATCACATTTATTTCAAAAATAAAAAATAACCGGAAAATAATTTTAATAGGTATGTGCATTTTTCTAATCACAATTTTTCCGGTAATATTTCTTCCTGCTCATAAATTCACCTTGGAACTTGGTCTCCCTCTTGTGGGTTTTTCAGTCGCCTTGGCTGCTCTGATACATAAAAATATATTTGGAAAGATATTTTTATTCTTCTTTATCGTCTTTAATCTCTTAATGTGGCCGCTTACCTATTCAAGAAGTTATGCTGTAAACCGTGGTCCGATATGCAAAAAAATAATAACCATTTTGAAAGAAAAATACCCAACACCACCAGCGGGATACTTTGAGTTTATAAACGATACTGCCGATTATGGAGCTTCTTGGGGCTCCAGCAAACAGATTTTTAATTCTTGTGGAGGATCGGAAATTTTTAGAGTTTTTTATCGTGATAAAGGATTTAATGCATTTTTCCAAGACTTTTCGGGCGAAAGACCTTTAAATAAGACTAAAATAGAGATTAGTACCAGACAATTTTATCAATGAAAAAAAATAAGATAGTCATTTTATTCAGTATTTTAGCAATTTTTTGTCTATCATTTTATCTGCGGATTTATAGGCTTGAAAAAAACGTACCGAGTCTTTATGTTGATGAAGTCTCGGGAAGTTATAATTCCACAATTCCTTCTTATACCCAATATGCAAACCCTTTAGATTTAAGTGAGGGGCTTTTATCAAAAATTTCTCATTTTACATGGATTTTCGGTCTTACACCTTTAGGCGCCAGGTCGGCATCCGCTTTTTACGGATCATTCATTTGTATAGTTATACATTTATTAACACTGGAAATTAGTAAAACAATTCAGCCAGCAAAGAAACTCTCAATTGCTTTACTTTCAGGTATTTTTGCTGCCGTATTACCATGGAGTTTTATGATAAGCCGAATTGGTCATTCTGCAGTACCTATTGCTGTATTACTTGTTTGCCTTCATCTATTAATCCTAATAAAGTCAAGAAAAACCATTCACTATCTTTTGTCACTCATTCCTTTAGGTTTGAGTGTCTTATACTACCCATCATTGGTCGTCATTGCTCCCCTTGCAACACTTCTCGTTTTTTATCTTTTAACAAAGGAACTAGGTAAGAAACAAAAAAGCATCTGGTATCTAACTTTTATTGTTGTTTTATCCACCTTGACGATTATCGGAATTTCTAGATATCAAATATTAAACCCCAAAACTCGCGGTCTTGACCTTGCCATATGGAGAGACGTAAACGTAACAGCAGATTTTAATTATTATCGGGGATTATCAAGTCAATCCAAACCCTCAATCTTTTCATTTTTTATAAATCCCGATACCGCCAATAAAGTCTATTTCAATTACCCCTTATCTGTCGTTCATGTATTCGTCAAAAACTATCTTTCTTTTTTCTCTCCGGATTTTCTCTTTTTGAAAGGAGATAATATTCTCCGCCACTCGACCGGAACCGTAGGTGAGTTTTTCCCGTATTTAATTCCCTTTATGTTGTTGGGAGTATTAGAATTTTTCAAAAAGGCAAATCACAAAATAAAAACAATATTTATTCTTTGGATACTAGTTTCTCCAATACCTGCTGCTATAACCAAAGATGGAGGTACTTATCTATTACGGGTTATAACCTTAATGCCTTTTCTAACATATTTTTGTGTTTTAGGACTAGTCACTTCGTTCACCATTTTCAAAAAAACATATCTAAAAATTATTTATGGTTTCCTCATATCGGTTCTCGGATTGTTCGCAGTTTATTATTTTTTCTTTGGGTATTTCCACGTTTACCCTGCCATATCGGCTCCAAGCTGGGAATTTGGGTTTAAAGAAATTTCCGATTTTCAGATAAATAACCCGGGAAAGCTTCTAATCGTCTGGGAAGATAAATATCCGGTATGGTACTTTTGTTTCTGGCAGAAACAACCAGGAGATGTCTGTAACCAAAATAAAATGAATTCAAGCGAACTGATCAACGATACTAGAGTTGATATTCCATCGTCCGTTCTTCTTTTTTCGCTTCCAAAATCACAAAAGGATCTAAACTTGATTATTGATAAATACAAACCAAATTTCGTAGTCATACCGATTCAATATGAAAAATATTTTCCAAGTATAGAAAAAGAACGGAAATTGATTGAAACAATCAAATACCCAGATCAAACAACATCATTTTCTATTTATAAAATTAATAATTGAGCGTATATAGTAGAATAGCTAATATGACAAAACCAAAAATTGCCTTTATTATTGGTGTTACCTCCCAAGATGGTTCGTATCTTTCCGACTTTCTTCTTGAGAAGGGATATCAAGTAGTTGGCACAATTCGCCGTTCTACCTCTACACATCAGCCAAATATTGAGCATTTAAAGGGAAAAATTATTCTTGAGGCTGCTGATCTTGTAGATCAATCTTCAATTGATAATCTCATGATCAAATACCAGCCTGATGAGGTTTACAATCTGGGTTCACAAAGTGTTCCGGCCGACAGTTGGAGTCATCCATTTTATACTGCCGAGGTCACGGCAATAGGCCCTCTTCGTGTTTTTGAATCGGTTAGACGCTTTTGTCCCAATGCACATGTATATCAAGCAACTTCAAGAGAGATTTTTGGTGGAGTAATAGGCGTTGAACATGCCAACGAAAAAACCCCGATTTTGGCAAATAATCCTTATGGTATTGCCAAAGCCTATGCCCATATGTTGATAGATGTGTACAGAAAATCATACGACATGTTCGTTTGTGCCGGTATTCTTTTTAATCATGAATCACCCAGACGCTCATTACATTTTGTTACCCGAAAAATCAGTATGGGAGTTGCCTGTATCAAGCTAGAAATCAAACATCCACCAGTTAATGAAATTGGTGAACCACTTATTGATGCCGAAGGCAAACTACACCTTGGTGACCTTTCTGCAGTACGCGATTGGGGATACTCTAAAGAGTATGTAGAAGCTATGTGGCTTATGCTTCAACAGCCAACACCAAAGGACTATGTAATCGGAACAAATACGAGTTTCTCAATAAAAGATGCCTGTAAAGCCGCCTTTGACCATGTAGGGCTCAATTGGGAAGACCATGTAATCTCCGACACAAAACTTCTTCGTCCAACAGAAATAACCGCCTTGAAAGGGGACTACTCACTAGCCAAAAAAGAACTTGGCTGGGAACCTCGTACATTTATGAAAGAATTAATGGAAATCATGGTCGACAGTGATATTGAACTTCTAAAAAAAGAAAATAAATGAAAGAAGTACTTATTACCGGAAGTGAAGGATTTGTAGGACAGCACTTATGGAAAGAACTTGAGTTAAACGGATTTAAAGTTTCCGGAACAACATTACATTCACCCAAAGATGGTTTACCAAAAAATGTATTTGAATGTGATATTGAAAATCAAGAGCAAATATCTTCCTTGATTTCAAAAAAAAGGCCAGAAGTAATTGTGCATCTTGCCGGCTGGTCAAATCCCGGAACTTCTTTTTCCAATCCACAAAAAACGATAGAAGTAAACGTATTGGGTACTGTTAATCTACTGGAGGCAATAAGAAAGATTGATGGATATCGGCCAAGAGTGCTGGGTATCGGGTCAGCAGCCGAATACGGAACCGTATCTTTGGATAATCTTCCAATTACTGAAGACACAATGCTGAACCCAATCAGTCCATATGGAGTAAGTAAAGTAAGTGCTTGGTATGTCTATCATCAGTATTTTTGTTCTTACAAGATGGATATTATTTATGCCACACCCTTCAACCACACCGGTCCGGGTCAGCTTCCGGGTTTTTTAGCTCCCGATATAGCCTCTCAAATTGTTGAGGTTGAAAAAAACATAAAAGATCCTGTGATTATTACCGGAGATTTGTCAACCAAGAGGGATATGCTTGATGTACGCGATGTGGTAAAGGCATATAGATTACTTATAGAAAAAGGTATATCCGGGAATAGATATTTGATTTCTTCAGGGAATAGCATCTCGGTATCAAAAGTTGTTGATACATTAATTTCATTTTCAAAAGAAAAAATTATTCACAAAATTGATCAAAACAAAATAAGACCATCCGATATCGTTGATCAATTTGGAGATAGTAGCAAAATCAACAAACTTACCGGATGGAAACCTGAAATACCTTTAGACAAAACTCTTTTGGATCTTCTAAACTGGTATAGAGAAAAAGGGTAAGATATAGAAGTGGATAAGCTCAAAAAGATTCTACTATCATCAACGGTAAAGGACACCCTTATTAGTTTCATTGGTTTGGGAATTACGGCAGTGATCGGATTTATTTACACTGTTGTTTTGGCGCGTGTACTTGGTCCTGAAAAATTTGGAATATTTTCCACCATCACAGCACTCGTCGCGATCATATATAGTTTGGGAGATCTTGGAATCAGTTCTGCTTTGATAAACTTTATTCCAAAACTAAAAGAAAAGAAACAAATATTAATTAATACCGGTTTTTGGTTTGAGTTTATTGTTGGAATAATTATTCTTTTATTATTTGGCATATTTTCTTGGCTTCATGATTTGGTTATTCCCGGATCACTCTCCGAACAAGTATTACTTGGTGGGCTAATAGCGTTTAATTATTTATTAATTAGTTTTGCTCAAAGTATTTTTACAGCCGAGAGAAAATTTATTAGATATTCATTTAGTCAAATTATTGATGCGGGGATAAAAATCTTGATTGTTTTTATGCTTCTTTATTCAAGTCGGCTTTCGATATCTAGTGCATTTTTGGCAAACATCATATCATCTCTTATTGCTTTACTTATCACTTTTGGGAAAGAACTATTTCGTATTAAATGGCATTTTGAAAAAACGATTATTTCAAAGGTATTCCATTATGCCAAATGGCTGGCTGTCTCAAAATTATTTGCTGTATTTATTACTCGGATAGATATTATTCTCCTAAACCTTATGGCGGGTAGTTTCCATGCAGGCATATTTGCCGCAGCCAGCAGAATTACACTTTTCTTTTCTCTTCTTGTCTCAAGTCTTGGGTCCGTCGTTAATCCACGCTTTTCTGGCTTTGATACAAATATAAAGATCAAAAAATACATGAAGAAGTTATTGGTGTTGATAGGTGCAATAACACTTCTAATGGTTCTTTCTGCTTTCCTTGCAAAACCAATAATAGAATTTGTTTTTGGAAACAAATATATGGATGCAATACCGGTATTCCAAGCTCTAACAGCGGCTATTATCCCTTTCATGTTTACCCTCATTACCATTCCTGCGTTGACATATTCATTTAATCAACCTCGGTTTATTGCCAAACTTACTGCTGCGCAAGTTATTGTCATGGTGGTGATAGATATTATTTTCATTCCAACACTAGGCGCTTTTGCTCCAGCAGTGGCGTTAGGCATTGGAAATATATTTATTTTGATTGCATCAACAATAAAACTTCGTACACTTTTTGCGCTAAATGAAAAAGTTTAAGATTGTCGTTCATTGTTTAGTAAAAAATGAAGAAAATTTCATCTGGTATGCCATAAACTCCGTTCTGCCATTCGTTGACAAAATAATGATTTGGGACAATGATTCAACAGATAAAACTATTGAAATCATAAAATCAATTCATTCTCCAAAGATAGAGTTTGAGGAACATAAAGCGACAACGAGAGAAGAGATTGCTCATCTTCGTCAGAAAATGCTTGATAAAACATCTGCAGATTTTGATTGGCTTTTTATTCTGGATGGAGACGAAATTTGGTCAAGCAAATCAATTGCAAAGGTAATCGAATCTATAAAAAAACATCCACAGATTGAAACAATTGTTACGAGAACATTTAACTTGGTCGGAGATATTTATCATCGTCTCCCGGAAAAATTCGGAAACTACACATTTCTTGATAAAAAAGGACACTTCAGTCTTAGATTTGTAAATCTGAAACTTCCGGGTCTGCACGTTGAGAGTCCATACGGAAGCGAAGGATACTATGACGTCAAAGATCTACCCATTCAATATAGACAAGGAGTAAGATTTGTTGATACAGAGTATTATCACGCAACTCACCTTCCGAGATCATCAAAAAACAGTCAAGTAATTGATCGTCCCGGAAAACTGAAGTTCTATCTTGGTGATAAAAATCCCGAAGAATCAATACCGGAGGTATTCTTTAAGAATAGACACTCAATTGTTCCTGATGTAACCAGGAAGATGAATCTATTAAATAAGGTAAGATCGTTTATAGAAACACATCTGAGAAATATAAAAAATGTGTTAGAGAAAAAATGAAGATAAACGAACTATACGACCAACTAAGCTCCAAAGAACAATACCGATTAACCGACAGAAAAGATATATTGGCACCCAAATTCCCGAGATCCTTATTTGCTTTTGAAAATCGGTTTACAACAGTTGTTAATGAAATTAAAAAGACTACAAAAAGATTCAATCGGGAGGCTACGCTCCTTGATATTGGATGCGGAGACGGTATTTACGAGAAACTACTTCCAAAAGAGGTATCTGATAGTTATTACAAAATCGGTTTGGATTTTAGTAATAAACAATTAATCAAAGCGAAAAAAAATTTCAATGAAACCCATCTGGTAGACCTAGACTCCGGCAAGTTACCCATAAAAGCCAAAACAGTTGATCTGACCATTTGTTCGGAAGTCCTTGAACACTTGTTTTTTCCGGAAAAAGTAATTGATGAGATTCATCGGGTTCTAAAACCCAAAGGAATTGTGTTGATCACCGTTCCAAATTTTCCCTCATTACAAACCAGACTTTCAGTTTTCATAAAAGGATATGCCCCAATGATAAATTACACATCAAACAAAGAACACATTCGTTTTTATTCTTTAAAAGATATCCAAGAAATATTAGGGAATAAATTTATAATTTACAAAATACGTGGAATTGGAAGTTTTAATTTTGATTATTGGAACACTGTTTTTAAATTTCCCTTACCCGGATTTTTTCAGACAATAGGAGATAAATTTTTCCCTACACTGGCAAACGGAATCATGATTGTTGCTCAAAAACGTTCTAGTTAAATAGATTGTATTTTAAAATACAAATCATAGCCCACACACCATCACGCCAATTTATTTTTTTACCCTGATCGTAATTTCGTCCCGAATAACTAATACCGACTTCATATATTCTTACATTTAGTTTGGCAATTTTTGCCGTTATTTCCGGTTCAAAACCAAATCTGTTTTCCTTAATAATAATTTGTTTTGCCACACTTTTTGTAAACATCTTATATCCTGTTTCCATATCGGTAAGATTTATATTAGTCATCATATTTGATAATAATGTCAATAATTTATTGCCTACCATATGCCAATAATTCAATACCCTATGCGGTCTATCTCCCAAAAAACGGGATCCAAAAACCACGTCGGCTTTTTTGTCCAAAATTGGCTGAAGTAAAAATTTATATTCATCAGGGTTATACTCCAAATCTGCATCTTGAATTACAACAACATCCCCGGTAATCTCTTTCAAACCTCTTTTTATTGCCGCGCCTTTTCCCATATTGTATTTTTGAAATAAAATTTTTATATTTTTTCTATTAATTTTTTTCAATATTAAAGTTGTTCCATCCGTTGATCCATCATCAACGACAATCAATTCTTTTTGAATTTTTCCGATATTTGACCTCAAAACAGCAGTAATAGCTTTTTTAACAAAAGTTTTTTCATTATATACAGGCATGATAATTGATACCCTTTTCATTCTTGCTCTAGTTTACAATAGGTTTATGAAACTAGCGTTTGTAAGTTTTTATTCGGGACTTGCCAATAGGGGAGGAGAAACTTATGTTGATGCTTTGGCAGAAAGATTATCAAAAAAACATGAAGTGTATGTTTTCCAAGCGGGGAAAAAGGAAATGGGGAAAAAATATGTTATCAAACAAATTAAACTTTCTTTTAATCCAAATCATTTTCATAAAAACCTTTCGGTTACTCACACATTAAAACGTCTCTTTTTAGATTATTTTCATTTAAAAGAATTATCCTTTACTTTAAAAGTACTGCCAAAATTATGGAAATTAAAACCTGAAATTATTTTTCCTCAAAATTCTGGTTGGGAGGTCGTAATACTAAGAATATTTTCTTCAATAATAAACTCTCGGATAATAGTTGCCGGTGAGTCCGGCCCGGGCTGGAATGATAGAGTGAATTTATATATTCATCCCGATTGTTTTGTCGCCCTCACGAATTTTCAAATGGAATGGGCAAAAAAAGTCACTCCTTGGAAAAATCAAAAGATAGTAATCATCCCCAACGGTGTTGATACAAATAAATTTACCGTCAAGGGTTCAAAATACAAAACGGATTTGACCTACCCGACTGTAATCGCGGTTGGTGCCGCCATAAAAAGCAAAAGAATTCCGGAAACGATAAAAGCGGTTGCACAACTAAAAAATATTTCGTTGTTGATTGTAGGAACCGGGCCAAACGAAGAGCAAGAAGACTTACTTGGAAAAAAATTGCTTGGTACCAATTATAAAAGACTAAAAGTTAGTCACAAAGAAATGCCAAGTGTGTACAGATCTTCTGACATTTTTACTCTTTGCTCTGATAGTAGTGAAGCTTCAGCAATTTCTTATCTTGAAGCATTAGCCTCCGGTTTGCCATGTGTGGCCACAGATGATTCAAGTAGGCGAGAAGTACTTGGAAGTGTTGGATTTTATGTGAAAGACCCCAAGGACTCAATAGCGTATGCCAACAGGATAAAAGTTGCTCTTGCGCAAAAATCACCGGACAAATATCTTAAACATGTCAAAAAATACTCTTGGGATTTAATCTCGGAAAAATATGAAAAAATCTTGGACGAAAAATAGTCACCGGATACTGAAACACGCCACCAGTCTCAATAGATACAATCGCTTTATTGTTTCTCTGTTCAAAAAATATATTGGAAAAAATATTTTAGAAATTGGTTCTGGCATTGGGGGCCTTTCTGAATTTCTTCCGAAAAAAAATATCACCCTTTCGGATATTCAACAAGACTATCTTAATTACTTAAAGAACAAATATAATTATCAAACAATTGTTCTTGATATTACCAAAAAACCACCCATCAGTTTTCTCAACTCTTTTGATACAGTAATTTCTTCAAATGTTTTTGAACATATCAAAAGAGATGAGGAGGCCTTTCTTAATTGTGCAAAGCTTCTAAAGAAAAATGGTAAATTGTTATTGTTTGTTCCTGCCTGTCCTGAAATTTATGGTAGTTTAGATAAAGCCATGGGACATTTCCGTCGCTATACCAAAAAGGATCTCTCCCAAAAAGCTAAATCGGCCAATTTTAAAATAATTAACATAAAATATGTCAACTTTCCGGGTTATTTTACTTGGTATATTAGAGGTAAATTCCCCAATCAGTTGAAAACTGATAGTTTTACAAAAAAAATATTTGATATGGTTATTGTGCGCTTTTTGTATCTAGAAAAATATTTACCCGTCCCTTTTGGCCAAAGCTTAATTCTTGTAGCGAAAAAACAATAAAGGTATACCGAACTATACCCGAAAAAGTATGATATTATTATTTTAATATATGGTTATTTTTATTGATAATAGACTTGATGAATTTATTGAATTGCTTTCCGAAACGGCAAAAGGAAAAACTCTTAATACTATTGATTTGCTCGAAAAACATGGTAAAAACCTAGGAATGCCACATTCAAAGAAAATTAATAAAGAATTATTTGAACTTAGGGTAAAAGGAGGTTTGGAGATACGCATACTTTACGGAATTATCAAAGGAAGAGCATATTTGGTCCACGGATTTGTAAAAAAGAGTAATAAAACTCCAAAAAGAGAAATTGACACAGCTCTTAAAAGACTGTATAACTTGAAATAATATAACAAATATGTTATATTTACGAACAACCAAAGACTATGAAAACATATAATGAATTTAAAAACAAGCTTCTCAGAAATAAAAAAGTCAAAGCCGAGTACGAAAAAAACAAACCCGAATACGACCTCATTAGTCAATTAATTGAGAAAAGAATTGATGCTGGCATGACCCAATCTGATGTTGCCAAAATATTAGGCACAAAACAAACCTCAATTTCAAGATTAGAATCTGGTCAGTACGGTGTTAGCGTGAACAGATACGTTCAATATGCGGACGCAATAGGGAGTAAATTAAGGATAAATCTAGAATAAATTATTACTTAACCTTTGGTGGGTTAATTTCTGCTTCCCAAGCAGATGAAATAATCTGTTCAATTTCCGGATATTTGGGAGTCCAGTTTAATTCCACCTTTGCCTTATCCGAAGATGCCACCAACCTTGCCGGATCACCTTCTCTTCGGTCTCCCAACACAACGGGTACTGTTTTGCCTGTAACCTTTTCTACAGCGGCAATTACTTCTTTTACCGAGTATCCATTACCGTTTCCAAGATTATAATCATTGGTAAAACTACTTTCCATTTTACTAATGGCTAGTAAATGTGCATCAATTAGATCCGATACGTGAATATAATCACGAATACATGTACCATCTGGGGTATCGTAATCCGTACCGAATATTGAAATATTTGAGCGTTCTCCTTTTACAGCTTGAAAAATCAAAGGAATAAGATGTGATTCTTGAGCGTGTTGTTCCTTACTTTGTTTAGTAGCACCACACGCATTAAAGTAACGAAATATTGTGTATTTTAGGTCATATGACTCATTGAATCTCTTTATTACTCTTTCAAAAAAATACTTAGCCTCCCCATAAGGATTTATTGGTTCCTTTTCCGCATTTTCGTCTATTGGAACTATCTTTGGATTTCCGAAAACCGCAGCTGTAGATGAAAAAACTAATTTCTTAACATTGTTTCGTATCATGCCTTCAAGTAAATCAATTCCTTGACCTAAATTATTTTGAAAATATTTACCCGGCTCTTTTACAGATTCACCAACTTGAATTAGTCCGGCAAAATCCA
>Ga0172371_10002022_pt1 | contig 32380 bp, 28 predicted proteins | sample Lak12m_FD_114543 | JGI IMG/M metagenome (GOLD analysis project Ga0172371, IMG submission 114543) | Freshwater microbial communities from Kabuno Bay, South-Kivu, Congo - kab_022012_12m | ecosystem: Environmental > Aquatic > Freshwater > Lake | place: Democratic Republic of the Congo: South-Kivu...
AGGGGTTAGTAAACTTTTTTCCGGTTCCTTTGTCGTTATTTCTTCGAAGGTAAAACCATTCTGGAACCTTCTACCGGGTGAAGTTGGCTTGTATTTTTTAATGCCCATTTTTTCTACAGCCCTTCCATCACTTCAATCTTGCTCTCAGGAGCGAGTTTGACGATTGCTTTTCTCCAGGAACGCTTTTTACCGTACCGGTGTCCTCCAAATTTGGCGATACGTACCTTTTTGCCCATGACATTCAAGATTCTTACGCTAAGCACCTTAACTCTGAAAACTTTTTCTACAGCCTGGGCAATTTCTATTTTATTAGCACCTAAAGCAATCTCAAAAACATACTGGTTTGCTGCCTCGCGTAAATCTGTGCTTTTCTCAGTTCTAACCAATCTTTTGATCAAATTATAAGCATCCATCACCCCAAAAGATTCCTTTCTATAACCTCTATAGAAGGCTCTAACAACACCAGATATTCGTATTTGAGCAGATCATAGACATTTATACCCTCTGCGCGCAGCATTTTCACATTAGGAATATTATGTGACGATTTCTCTAATATCTCATTCTTCTTATCCGTTACAAAAAGAGCTTTTCTCAAAGAAAAAACATCCACGACCTTTTGGAACTCTTTAGTTTTTATTTCTGTAAGCGGTACATCGCGAAGAACAATAATTTTCTCGCTAGAAGCTTTCAAACTCAGTGCTGAAATTAGAGCATTGCGGCGTGCCTTCTTATTGACCCGTAAGGAAAAATCCCTTGGATGAGGACCAAACACGGTACCACCCCCACGCCAAAGCGGTGAACGAATCGTGCCAACACGTGCTCTTCCCGTACCCTTTTGACGCCATGGCTTTTTGCCGCCTCCTCGCACATCACCCCGCTCTTTCGTGCTGGCAGTCCCCTTTCGCACAATTGCACGTTGCATTCTTACCACTTCGTAGATGAGTGTCTCATTTACAGGAGCAGCAAAAATTTCATCCTTCAGTTCAACAGTGCCGACTCTATTTTTTCCAACATCAAAAACATCTAGCAGAGGCATAATAACCACTAACCCTTCTTTTCTTTTTTACGGGCTTTGCTGATAACAACCACCGCATTACGCACCCCTGGCACAGCCCCCTTAACTATCATCAAATTCCTGTCCGCCTTTATTGCCACAACTGTTAGGTTTTGAACCGTACACTGTTCAGCCCCCATATGGCCAGGGAATCTTTGCCCTTTCCAAACCCGAGATGGCTCTGAACTCGCCCCTATAGAGCCCGGTGCCCTGTGAAACATAGACCCGTGTGATGCTCTACCACCGGCAAAACCATGTCGTTTTACGACCCCGGCAAATCCCTTTCCTTTCGATATTGCCGTTACATCGACAAAATCCCCTGTGGCAAAAATCTCCACACTTATTTCGCTGCCGATCTCATAGTCTCCAAAAACGGGAAACTCCTTGAGCACTCTAAATAAACCTTTCCCCGCTTTCTGCATATGCCCTTGGAGAGGTTTGGAAACTCGCTTTGCCTTAACCCTTCCATATCCAAGTTGCAGAGCATCGTAGCCATCCGTTCCTTTGGTTTTTTTCTGCACAACAACCGATGGTTCGACTTCAAATATGGTTACAGGCATCGCGTATCCCTCTGGTGAGAAGACCTGCGTCATTCCTAACTTTTTTGCTATTAGACCTGCTGTTTTCATTTCCAACTCTCATAAAAACAACAAAAGATGGACACACTGTCAGCCGCGTCCACCTATTGTCGTTGCCGCAACCTTACAATCTTATCTCCACATCAACACCAGCGGAGAGATCTAACTTCATAAGGGCATCCACCGTTGCTTGTGATGGCTCAACTATATTAATGAGACGTTTATGCGTTCTCATCTCGAACTGTTCCCGCGATTTTTTATCAACATGAGGAGACCTATTGACACAACATTTACTGATTTTAGTCGGCAGCGGGACTGGTCCGACCACCCTTGCCCCCGTCCTTTTCGCTGTTTCCACAATATCATTGACCGCATGATCCAACAATTTGTGGTCATAAGCCTTCAGGCGAATCTTGATTATTGTTTCTACCATCACCCAACACACCCGTTTCTATGCCAAAATTTTTGTTACAACGCCGGAACCAACCGTTCTGCCGCCTTCGCGGATAGCAAAACGGAGCTTCTCCTCCATCGCAATGGGTGTTATGAGGCTTATTTCTAAATTGACATTATCCCCCGGCATCACCATCTCGACACCTTCTGGCAGGGTAGCTACACCCGTAACATCGGTTGTCCTGAAATAAAATTGTGGGCGATAACCATTAAAGAAAGGAGTATGTCTTCCCCCTTCTTCCTTGGTTAGCACATAAACAGCAGCAGTAAATTTCGTATGAGGAGTTATTGAGCCCGTTTTGGCAACTACCTGGCCTCTTTCCACTTCTTCCCTTTTGATTCCCCGCAACAACAAACCAACATCATCACCAGCTCTGCCTTCATCAAGGGTCTTCCTGAACATTTCGACACCCGTACAAACGGTCTTGAATGTTGGTCTAATGCCAACAACTTCTACTTCTTCCCCAACCTTGATGATCCCCCTGTCGATCCTTCCGGTAACAACTGTGCCTCTTCCAGAGATGCTGAAAACATCGCCGATGGGCATTAAGAAAGGTTTGTCAAGATCCCGTTCTGGTTCGGGAATGTAGTTATCAATAGCTTCGATAAGCTCCCAAATAGATTTAGCATCTTCGGAGCTAGGATCATCAGCTTCCAACGCTTTTAGCGCCGAACCTCTGATAATAGGGACTTTATCGCCCGGAAATTCATACTCGGTAAGCAGTTCTCTGAGCTCTAACTCCACCAAATCTAGCAATTCTGGATCATCAACAAGATCAACCTTGTTCATGTAAACCACGATGTAAGGAACTTGCACCTGTCTGGCAAGGAGAATGTGCTCCCGTGTTTGTGGCATTGGCCCATCGGAAGCGGCAACAACAAGGATTGCCCCATCCATATGGGCAGCGCCAGAGATCATATTTTTTATGTAGTCTGCGTGTCCCGGACAGTCAACATGTGCATAATGCCGCCGTTCAGACTCATATTCAACATGCGAGATGTTAATCGTAACCCCTCTTTCTCTTTCCTCTGGAGCATTATCAATGGAGTCAAAAGCTCTAAACTCGGCAAGCCCTTTCTTCGACAAATGTTTAGTCATCGCGGCAGTAAGGGTAGTCTTTCCATGATCAACATGGCCGATTGTGCCCACATTGAGGTGAGGCTTGCTCCTTTCAAATTTTTTCTTTCCCATCCTTTCTAATCCTCCTTCATCACTCTCTAATTCGGTAGTTTCTTATTTTTTTATTTCCGTGCTTCGACGAACACGGCTAGAATCGGTAATGAGCGAAAGCCCTGTTAGCCTCCGCCATTTTATGTACAGTTTCTTTCTTCTTTATGGTGTTGCCACGATTATTTGCTGCGTCCATCAGTTCCATAGCGAGCTTTTCTTGCATGGTCTTTTCCGCCCTCTCACGAGCATTAGTGATTAGCCACCTTATCCCCAAAGCTAGCTTACGGGCAGGAGCTACTTCTACGGGCACTTGATATGTAGCACCACCAACCCTTCGTGATTTAACTTCTATCAATGGCTTGGCATTCTCTATTGCCTTTTCGAACACCTGCAAAGGCTTCTCCTTTGCCCTCTGTTCTACAATCGCAAATGCCCCGTATAATATTGTTTCGGCAACACTCTTTTTGCCGCATTTCATTAAGTTGTTTATAAATTTTGCGACCAAGGTGTTTTTATACTTGGGATCTGGGAGAATTTCTTTTTTGCTAACTTCTTTTCTTCTTGGCATCCTACACTTCCTAGAACATCAACGGGGTTTCTTTGCCCCGTATTTCGACCTTCCTTGCTTTCTATTTTGAACACCCAAAGTATCAAGAGTTCCTCTCACAATATGATAACGAACACCTGGCAAATCCTTTACTCTACCACCTTTAACCAATACTGCCGAATGCTCTTGTAAATTATGCCCCACACCAGGAATATAGGAGGTAACTTCGAAGCCACTTGTAAGACGCACACGTGCCACCTTACGCAAGGCAGAATTCGGTTTTTTAGGCGTGGTGGTATAAACCCTCACACAAACCCCTCGCCGTTGAGGAGAAGAAACTAGAGCAGGCACATTGGTCTTGCTCATAACTTTCATTCTCCCCTTTCTCACTAACTGATTAATCGTTGGCATCCTTCCCCCTAGATTATTCTTGCCCTAATTAATGCCAGCACTAAGCCGATTCCTTCAAGGCGACAGGGCTCGCCGCGCTATCAACAAGCCTTTGGAGTGTCAAGCACTTTCTAGCCCTTCCTCCCTCCTTTGGTTACTTTCACTCACGGAACTTTCACTTTCTGAAAGTGCTTTTTCTGAAGATAATTCGTCAATGACTTTCATCCCTAGACGACGGTAAACATTTAGCCCAGTACCTGCCGTTATCAAGCGTCCCATTATGACATTCTCTTTTAGACCGCGGAGATAATCAATTTTACCGGAAATGCTTGCTTCCGTCAGCACTTTAGTTGTCTCCTGGAAAGAAGCCGCTGAAATAAAACTCTGCGTAGAAAGAGAAGCTTTAGTTATACCCAACAGCATCGGCTCTCCAGTAGCAGGAACACCATTGTTGGAAATAACCCGCTCATTCTCTTCCTGGAAGCGGTATCTCTCCACCTGCTCGTCCACAATAAATGAGGTATCACCGGGATCAATGACTTTAACACGGCGCAACATCTGCTTAACGATTATCTCTATATGTTTATCGTTGATAGTAACACCTTGCAGACGATAAACCTCTTGCACCTCATCGACCAGATAGCGGGCAAGCTCTTTTTCCCCCTTTATCTGCAGGAGATCATGGGGATTTTGCAAACCATCCATCAACGGTGAACCAGCAGCAATCATATCCCCTTCATGCACGGTGATGTGTTTGCCTTTGGGAATGAGATATTCTTTTTCATTGCCTCTTTCTGGAATTATCTTGATTTTTCGTTTTCCCTTTTCATCTTTCCCGTACATCACCTTGCCATCAATTTCGCTTATGATGGCACATTCTTTAGGCTTGCGCGCCTCGAAAAGCTCTGCCACTCGTGGCAGACCACCTGTAATATCCTTGGTTTTCATCGTCTCTCTGGGAATTTTAGCAATGATATCTCCAGGCTTCAACTCATCACCCTCAGAAACGATGATATTGGCACCAATAGGTAAAAAATAGCGTGCATGAGCGTTCGAGCCGGAAATCCGTACCGTCTTGTTGTTATTATCTTTCAAAGAAACACGGGGGCGTAAATCGGCGCCTTTGAACTCCACGATGACTTTACGAGAAAGCCCCGTTGCTTCATCGACTAACTCCTGCATGGTCTTCCCTTCCACAATGTCCCCATATTTAACTATGCCAGCCGCTTCCGCTAACACCGGCAACGAGAAAGGATCCCACTCGGCGATTATATCGCCCTTGGAGACTTTTCCTCCTTCTGCCACCAACAAACGGGCACCGTAAGGAACTGGGTATTTACCCCGGTTTCTCCCCTCTTCATCGAGAACATGGACTTCCCCGTTTCTGCCCATGACGATTAATTTATCCCCTGCCGATTGCCCTTTTATGGGAGTAAAGCCCTCGAATTTCAGTTTACCTTCATGGGCAGCAGTGAGAGTGGAACGTTCCTCGAACCTCGCGGTGCCGCCAATATGGAATGTTCTCATGGTAAGCTGAGTGCCGGGTTCTCCTATGGATTGTGCAGCAACGATGCCAACCGCTTCGCCAATGTTTGCAAGCTGACCGCTGGAAAGGTCGCGTCCATAGCACATTGCACAAACCCCAACCTTCGCCTTGCAAGTAAGCACCGAGCGAACACGAATTGAATCCAAGCCGGAAGCGTCGATTTTCTCCGCCAATTCTTCCGTTATTTGTTCGTTTGCTCTCACTATCACTTCCCCAGTATAAGGATCGATAATGTCGTCAAGTGCTACTCGACCCAACACACGCTTACCGACCATCTCGATAATCTCTCCACCTTCCATGAGCTTGCTGACATTGATACCATCGACGGTACCGCAATCATGCATCGTGATGACACAATCCTGCGCCACATCCACCAACCTTCTCGTTAAATAGCCTGAATTTGCCGTCTTCAAAGCGGTGTCCGCAAGCCCTTTACGAGCTCCGTGTGTCGAAATGAAATACTCCATTACCGACAGTCCTTCGCGGAAACTGGCGGTAATCGGAGTTTCGATAATTTCGCCAGAAGGTTTTGCCATCAATCCCCGCATACCCGCCAACTGCCTAATTTGGTTGGCACTGCCCCGCGCGCCGGAATCTGCCATCATGTATATCGAATTGAAACTCTTACTACGGACAGTAATATAGCCTCCTTCCGGTGCTGGTAAGGAAACTTCCCCCGTTTCCATTCCCGTCATCATTTCCGCAGCAACTTTTTCGGTAGCCTGCGACCAAATATCGATGACTTTGTTATAACGCTCACCATCGGTTATCAAACCATCGGTGTATTGCTTTTGTATTGCCAAAACATCCATATCCGCCTTCTTGACGATGCTCTGCTTTTCCGGCGGGATTATCATGTCATCCAGGGCAAAAGAGGCACCAGAAATAGTGGCGTATTTAAAGCCAAGGTCTTTTATTCTATCGGCAAGCAGAACCGTAACTTTTTGTCCGCAAAGGCGGTAAGTCTCGCTGATGAGCTTTTCCAACTCTTTCTTGTTTAGAGTCTTATTGAATTTCTCGAAAGCGATTGTCTCGGGCATTATCTCCAACAACAGAAGACGTCCCGGCGTCGTGTTGATCATCTTCCCTTTTATTCTTACCCTGATGTTGCAATGAAGGTCGATTTCTCCAATGTGATAAGCGTAACAAGCTTCTTCGGGACTAGTAAAAATCCTAGTTATTTCCTGCCCCTCTCCTTTGGAACGGGTCAGATAATACATCCCCAAAACGATATCCTGAGAAGGGTTGATCGTGGGTTTACCGTTGGCAGGCGATAGAATATTATTCGTTGACATCATCAAAACCCTTGCCTCCGTTTGTGCTTCCAGAGAGAGGGGAACATGCACCGCCATCTGGTCGCCATCGAAATCAGCATTAAATGCGGTACAAACAAGCGGATGCAATTGTATTGCCTTGCCTTCGATCAACACCGGCTCGAACGCCTGAATACCGAGACGATGGAGGGTAGGAGCACGGTTCAATAGAACCGGATACTCTCTGACCACTTCGTCGAGGGCGTCCCAGACTTCGGAGCCTTCTTTTTCGACAAGTTTCTTGGCGCTCTTAACGGTGGTAACAAATCCCTTTTCGATTAATCGGTTATAGATAAACGGTTTGAACAGTTCCAAAGCCATCTTTTTGGGAAGCCCACACTGATGTAGCCTTAAATCGGGGCCAACCGTGATAACCGAACGCCCCGAGTAGTCCACCCGTTTCCCCAGTAAATTCTGTCTGAATCTCCCGTGCTTCCCCTTGAGCATATCGGAAAGCGATTTGAGCGGCCTTTTGTTTGCACCTAATATCGCTCTCCCGCGACGCCCGTTATCGAAGAGAACATCGACGGCTTCTTGGAGCATTCTCTTTTCGTTTCTGATGATGACCTCCGGCGCGTTTAGGTCGATGAGTCTTTTGAGGCGGTTGTTTCTGTTAAGCACACGGCGGTATAGGTCGTTCAAATCAGAGGTTGCAAAACGCCCGCCATCTAGAGGCACCAAAGGTCGCAATTCCGGAGGGATAACTGGCAAAACGGTGAGTATCATCCACTCCGGTCTATTTTGGGATTTCTTGAAAGCCTTTACTATCTTTATTCTCTTTATTAGCTTCTTACGCTTGGTTTCTGAGCTCGCGCTAGCGTATTCAGCAACCAACTCGTTGTATAGAACATCTATATCGATTTCTTCGAGCATCTTACGGATTGCCTCCGCACCAATGCCGACTTCGAAAGATTGGCTACCATATAGTTGGCGTGCATCTTGATATTCTTCCTCGGTAAGGAGCATCTTTTTCTTGAAGGGTGTTTCCTTCCCATCCAACACTATCCAAGACTCAAAATACAAAACACGCTCTAGCTCTTTTAGGGTGAGATCGAGTAAATTGCCAATTCGACTGGGCAAACTCTTCAAGAACCAAATGTGGGCAACGGGTGCAGCTAGAGTGATATGCCCCATTCTCTCCCGCCGCACTTTGGATTGAGTAACCTCGACTTGGCATTTCTCACAGATAACACCGCGGTGCTTCATCCTTTTATATCTACCACATAAACACTCGTAATCCTTGACCGGACCAAATATCTTGGCGCAGAAAAGCCCATCCCTTTCCGGTTTAAAAGTGCGATAATTGATTGTTTCTGGTTTTCTTACCTCGCCCATAGACCAGCTTTTTATCGTCTCCGGCGAAGCCAAAGAAATCCTCACCCCAGTAAAGCGTATCGGGTCTTTCGGTTTTTCAAAGTGGCTATAGATGTCTTCCGTCACTTTTCTTCCCCTTGTATGCTATTTTTATCAGCAGTTATGATTGTTCTCGAAAGTGATGAATACCCTGCACCCCAAAATCAAGAACCAAGTGCGGCATTCACGCATATTAACAAACATCAATACCCATCCCAATGGAGCATTAGCTTTGATGTTATCAGTTGTGCTCTTCCTCTAACAAAGAAACCTCCAAACAAAGCCCTCGCATCTCTTTTGTAAGAACATTGAAGGACTCTGGAATACCCGGCTCCAGGGTATGTTCACCCTTTACTATCGCTTCATAGGTGCGAGTCCTGCCCGCCACATCGTCGGATTTAACGGTCAAAAATTCTTGCAAAGTGTAAGCTGCCCCGTATGCCTCTAAAGCCCAAACCTCCATTTCTCCCAGTCTTTGTCCACCAAACTGCGCCTTACCACCAAGCGGTTGTTGAGTTATCAAAGAATAAGGTCCTATGGAGCGGGCATGGATCTTGTCGTCAACAAGATGGTGTAATTTCATCATGTATATAACCCCCACCGTAACTTCTTGGTCAAAGGGTTCTCCGGTTTTCCCATCGAAGAGAATACTTCTGCCTGAAACAGGAAGATCGGCTTTTACGAGCAACTCCTTGATTTCTTCCTCCATCGCTCCGTCGAAAACAGGGGTCGCCATCGGCACCCCCTTGGTAAGATGCTTGGCAAAATTTGCAACATTACCTTCACGCCCTAGATATTCATCCAACTCCTGGGCAGTGTATATCTCCGCTAATTTTCCTCGCAACTTTTCCACAGGCGCCTGCTTTTCCAGCAAGGCGTTTATCTGTTGCCCCAAACCTTTTGCTGCTAATCCTAGATGAGTTTCTAGTATTTGTCCGACATTCATCCTCGAAGGCACACCTAGTGGATTAAGAATGATGTCGATTGGTGTTCCATCATAGAAGAAAGGCATATCCTCTTGAGGTAAAATTCGCGACAAAACACCCTTGTTCCCGTGGCGTCCCGCCATCTTATCACCCACAGAAAGGCGTCGTTTAATGGCAACATAAACTGTAACAACTTTCAAGATGCCGGGTGCCAAATCGTCACCAGCTTTTATCTTCTCTTCTTTTTGAGCAAAGAATTTGTCTATCGCCGCGATACGCCGTTCCCAATTATTTAGCAGCGTTCTGACTTTTTCTTCCGTATTCTCATCTTTATCGAGGGTAATTCCCTTGAAAGTTTTAATGGGCAACTTTTCTAGAAAATCTTTGGTTATAACCTGTCCAGATTTGAGTAACTCGTTTTTCTTATTATCGAAAAGGCTTGCCCCGCTTTTCTTCCCTTTCAAAAGCTCTACGAGAGATTCCTTAACGCATGTATTGACAAGGCGCGTTTCTTCTTCCTTCGCCATGGCAAGATCATGGAGTTGTTCTTCTTCCATGAGTTGCATCTTCATATTGCGCTCTTGTCGCTTCCTAACAAACACTTTGGCATCGACAACTATACCCTGCACCCCAGGCGGCACCCGCAACGAAGAATCCCTGACATCGGAAGCCTTCTCTCCAAAAATCGCCCTTAAGAGCTTTTCTTCCGCTGATAGTTGCGTTTCCCCTTTGGGGGTAACCTTTCCTACTAAAACATCGCCTGATTGAACAAAAACACCCATCCTCACAATGCCGTTTTCATCCAGGTTTTTCAGGACTTCATCACCGACATTGGGAATGTCTCTAGTTATTTCTTCCGCACCAAGCTTGGTATCCCTAGCAACCGCCTCGAACTCTTCGATATGAATGGATGTATAGAAATCATCTTGGACGATACGCTCACTAACCAATATAGAATCTTCATAGTTGTAGCCACCCCAAGACATGAAAGCCACCATCACATTTCTTCCTAAAGCTAGATCACCAAAGGAAGTGGCTGAACCATCGGCAATAACATCACCAGCTTTTATGACATCCCCAACGGAAACAATCGGTTTTTGATTGAAGCAGGTATCTTGATTGGAACGCTTGTACTTTATAAGTTGATAGACATCGAAACCCACATCTAGTGGAGAATTCTTATCCACCTGCGTTTTTATAACCACCCGAGAGGAATTGACGCTATCCACCACACCATCACGCTTAGCGGTAATAATAACACCAGAATCCCTGCCAACTACCGTCTCCATGCCCGTTCCTACCAAAGGGGCTTCGGGAATCATCAGAGGCACCGCTTGGCGTTGCATGTTAGAACCCATTAGGGCTCTGTTAGCATCATCATGTTCGAGAAAGGGAATGATCGCCGCTGCTACGGATACAAGCTGATTCGGAGAAACATCCATCATATCGATTTTTTCCGGCTCAACTACAATAAAGTCCTCACCACGACGGCAAGAAACCAATTCCCCTTTTAAAAACCCCCTTTCGTCGAAAGGCGCATCGGCAGGGGCAATTACCTTTTCCTCTTCTTCTGTGGCGTTTAAATATTTAATTTCCTCTGTTATTCTGCCTTCTTTTACCATCCGGTAAGGGGTTTCTATAAAACCGTATTCATTTACCCGCGCATAGGTGCTAAGAGAGACTATCAGACCAATGTTTGGGCCTTCTGGTGTTTCTATCGGACAGATTCTTCCATAGTGGGTAGGGTGGACATCACGCACCTCGAAACCAGCCCGTTCACGGGTCAGACCACCGGGACCTAATGCCGAAAGACGGCGTTTATGGGTAACCTCTGAAAGCGGATTTGTTTGGTCCATAAACTGAGAAAGCTGACTAGAACCAAAAAACTCGTTGAGTACCGCCGCCACTGGCTTCGGGTTGACGAAATCTGGGGGCGCCATCGTTTCCACATCCTGAAGCGTCATTTTTTCTTTTATAGAACGCTCCATTCTAACCAGACCAATACGGTATTGATTTTCTATGAGCTCACCAACAGAACGAACGCGCCTGTTGCCTAGGTGGTCAATATCATCGACACTCCTGTCGGAAACACCATTTTTGAGATCAACCAAATACTTGGCGGCATCCATGATGTCCTCGCGACACAATATGGTAATGTCGGTAGGCACATTGGCATGTAATTTATAGTTCATCTTTGCCCTGCCAACATCCGACAGATCATACATGTCCGAATTGAAAAACAACGAATCTAAGAATCTTTTCGCCATCTCTGGAGTGGGAGGATTACTGGGACGAAGGCGTCGGTATATCTCCATCAGCGCTTCTTCGGTATTTTCCGTTTTGTCGATACCGAGCGTTCTGTGTATCGATGTGCCCACCGTTTCATCATCGACAAAGGCTATCGTAAAATTGGAAATACCCTGAGCCGATATTTTTTCTAACATCTCGTTCGTTATAATTTCATTACTTCGAAATATAATTTCACCACTCTGCACATCATGGACATCATCAGCTAAAATCATTCCCAGGATATTTTCGGCATTTAATGAAATCGTAACGATATTGGCTTCTCGAAGACGCCTGATATGGTTGGCAGTTATCTTCTTGCCTTGGCGAACGATGATCTCTTCATTGACACTACCGCGTATCTCTTCGAGAGCCCTGACCCCGATAAGCGAATCGGTAACTGGAATTTCATAAAATCCTGCAACAACTTGAAGTTCAACGACATTATAGAAATTACGAAGAATTTCGGAAGCGGAATAGCCGAGGGCTTTCAAAAGGATGGTAACGGGCATCTTCCGCCTCTTATCGATGCGCACATAGAGCAGGTCCTTGGAATCGAATTCAAAATCAAGCCATGAGCCGCGAATGGGTATTATGCGTGCGGAATAGACAACTTTACCACTGGTTAGTGTTTTACCCTTGTCATGGTCAAAAAAGATTCCTGGTGAACGGTGCAATTGGCTAACGATAACCCGTTCTGTACCGTTTATGATGAAGGTGCCTTTTTCCGTCATCAACGGTATTTCCCCGAAAAAAATCTCTTGTTCCTTTATATCCCTGATAAAACGAGATTCACTTGCTCGTTCTCCTTCAAAAACAATCAACCTAATGGTTATTTTCAAAGGAGCACAATAAGTCATGTTTTTTTCCAAACATTCCTGTTCATCGTAACGTGGCTCCATAAGACGATAAGAAACAAACTCCAAAGAAGCCTTCCCACTAAAATCCTTCACTGGGAAAACACTCTTGAAAGCACCTTGTAGTCCATAATTCTTCCTATGTTCAGGAGGAACATCCCTTTGCAGGAACTTTTCGAAGGATTGCTTTTGCATGTCCAACAGATTTGGTATTTTCAAGATGCTCTTGATATGGCCAAAACGCTTTCTAATCATTGGCTCTTCCTCTCAAAAAACAACCGCCTATGTCCATCAGTGTAATTCAGGGGACGTGTTCCCCACGTCCCCTGGTAAAAACTAGTAAAGTATCATGCTGGAGGCACAATACCCATCTTCTCACTTTTTGCATTTAGTAAACACATTACTTTTTAAAAAGCGAAACCGTTGGGGTATGAAGTAAGTTTCACCCCTCTAACCCATGGCAGTTGTTGGTTATTTCACCTCTACAGTGCCACCAGATTTTTCTATTTTAGCTTTGATATCCGCCGCCTCGTCCTTGTTAACAGCTTCTTTGATTGGTTTGGGAACACCTTCCACAAGGTCTTTGGCTTCTTTCAAGCCTAACCCTGTAATAGCGCGAATCTCTTTAATTACCTGTATTTTGTTCTCACCAAAACCCGTTAGAATTACATCGAACTCGGTTTTTTCTTCTACGGCAGCCTGGGCGCTTCCCGAGGGCGCTGCTACACCAACCGCTGCCATCGCTACGGGCGCTGCAGCAGAAACACCAAACTTATCCTCCAACTCCTTGACCAATTCGGAAAGCTCCAAAATAGTCATAGAGGAAATAAATTGGATTACATCTTCTTTGGTTATTGCCATTTCTACACCTTCCCTATAATTTTATTGATGATGTTGTTCTTTTTTGTCCCGATAGGCGACTAAAACCTGCACTAAAGAGCGAGGTACAGCAGCAAGCACACTGACAAAAGAACTCGGAACACCGTTCATGGCTGCCAGCAACCTCGCCAAAAGAACTTCCCGGCTGGGGAGTTCCGAAAGAATCTGTAGATCCACTTTGCTCAACAACTTACCATCAAGCATCGCGATTTTAATGTCGAAACCAGGGTTTTTTTTGGAAAAATCAAGCAGGGCTTTTGTCGCTTCGATAACATCACTCTGGTTGATAGCAACCGCCAGCGGTCCTTTTAAATACGGTACCAAAACATTTGCCGTCGTATCGTGGGTAGCAAGTCGTAAAAGTGTATTTTTTACCACTTTGAGCTCAGTTTTGGACAAACGGAGAGAATTACGGAGAGCAGACATTTTTCCCACCGTCAAGCCACGATATTCGGCAAGTGCCGCTAGCCTAATATCTCGCAACTTCGAGTTCATCTCCGCTACAATTTTTTCTTTGGCGCTTCTGTCCAAATGTTAAACCTCCTTTCTTTGTTTTTTGCTATCCTCATAAAGTCGGAGGTATGCCTAACAACAAGTTAATCTTATCGTTGCTGGCTTTCCCAATAATACCACCTAAAAGCCTCGGCAGGCCGCCAAAAAGATCATCAATGGCGATTAAACCCTGGGGAACCTACTGTCTCCGACTCTTCTAGCCAAACCTTAATTTTGCCGCTACGACAAGGCGATAACGACTAAGAAACACATTAGCACTGCCTTTATAGCGGCTACCTCATGTTGTTTTGATTTCCAATGGATCGATCCTAACACCGGGGCCCATCGTTGTAGAAAGAGAAACACTCCGGACATAAGCACCTTTGCTCGAAGCAGGTTTTAATTTGATAACGGTCTCCACCAAAGCCATTAGATTTTCCTTCAGCTTGGCGGTGCCGAAAGAGGATTTGCCAATAGGGGAATGCACAATGCCCGCTTTTTCAACGCGGAATTCCACCTTGCCTGCTTTGACATCGGCAACGGCTTTGCCAACATCGAAGGTAACTGTCCCCACCTTGGGATTGGGCATAAGCCCACGGGGACCCAATATCTTACCGATTTTGCCAACTGCTCCCATTAAATCCGGAGTGGCAACAACGCTATCGAAATCAAGCCAACCACTTTTTATTTTTTCGATCAAATCTTCGGAACCGACGATATCAGCACCTGCTTCGAGTGCCTCTTTCTCCTTCTCTCCTTTGGCAAAGACCAAAACCCGCACCGTTTTGCCCAGACCGTTGGGCAGCACTACCGAACCTCGCACCATTTGGTCTGCATGTTGAGGATTGACACCCAAACGAATGGCAACATCGACCGTTTCGTCGAACTTAGCTCTTTGGGCGCTAATAACCATCCCTAAAGCTTCATCTATGGTGTGTTTTTTACCATCAGATACCGTCTCTTTAGACCTTATATAACCCTTGCTTCTTTTTGGCATTATCGTTTCTCCTATGCAACTATCTCCACACCCATGGAACGAGCAGCGCCCTTAATGGTTTTTATCGCTCCCTCTATATCCACAGCGTTAAGGTCCTTCATTTTAATTTCGGCAATTTCCCGCACCTGCTGTTCGGTAATCCTCCCCACGGTCTCTTTTTTAGGGGTTCCCGATCCCTTTGCCAATTTTGCCGCACTTTTAATCAAAAACGAAGCAGGAGGTGTTTTGGTAACAAAAGTAAAAGAGCGATCTCCATAAACGGTTATTACAACTGGAATTATTGTCCCCTCCTGAGACTGTGTCAACGCATTGTAAGCCTTGCAGAATTCCATTATGTTAACACCATGCTGCCCAAGTGCCGGACCAATGGGCGGGGATGGTGTCGCTTTACCTGCTTTTATTTGCAACTTGATATTTGCAACAACCTTTTTTGCCATCGCTATTTACTCCCCGGTCTTTGAATTTGACTACACTTAACTATAAATCAGTCGAAACCTGCATGAAGTCCATTTCCACAGGGGTGGAACGTCCGAAGATGGAAACGGTTACCCGCAACTTCCCTTTATCCGGTTTCACCTCATCGACAACACCATCGAAGCCTGTAAAAGGTCCATCAACAACTTTAACTACATCGCCAACTTCGTAGGAAAATTTCGGTCTTGGTTTGAGCGTTCCTTCAGAAATCCTCCCCTTGAGATGCTCAACCTCTTCATCAGGAATTGGCATAGGTTTGTTTTTAGTACCCACAAATCCTGTAACCCGTGGGGTATTTTTAACGATGTGCCAAGTTTCATCGTTCAGTTCCATATTTATCATTATGTAGCCTGGAAAAAATTTGCGCCGAGAGGTACGCTTTTGTCCGGCAATCAAAGAAATTACCTCTTCGTCGGGAATAAGTATATCCCCAAAGAAATCTTCTTTACCTTCTTTGACTATGTTCTCTTCTAGGCTCACTTTAACCCTATTTTCGAACCCAGAATATGTATGGACCACATACCATCTAAGAGACATCAAGCTACCCCATCACCAATCCCAAAAGCTTGGTCAAAAAGAAATCTATCAAGGCAAGAAACAACGCCACAATTGTTACTAAAACAAAAACAACCGCCGTGGAACTCAAGGTTTGCTTAGGTAGAGGCCAAACCACTTTTTTTAATTCTGCCTTTGCTTCCAAGACAAATGCCTTTGCCTGTATAAAGAATGTTTTTATCTTCTTCATTTACCTTCTCCACCCAGTAATTGCCATTGCGAGTGGCAGGCCAGGAGGGACTCGAACCCCCAGCATTCGGATTTGGAGTCCGACGCTCTATCCATTAGAGCTACTGGCCTGCAAAATCCTTGTTGTTTATTTTGTTTCCCGATGAATTTGGTGTGACCGACAAAAAGGGCAATACTTCTTTATCTCCATTTTACTTTGCATCGTTTTCTTGTTCTTTGTCGTAGTGTAATTTCTTCGTTTGCATGCGCTACATGCTAAAGTGATAATTGTCCTCACTGGCTCACCTCTCTATAATGGAGCCCACGACCAGGATTGAACTGGTGACCTCATCCTTACCAAGGATGTGCTCTACCGACTGAGCTACGTGGGCGCACAAATTATTCAGCACTATCGCTACTTCCCTAAGAACTATAAAAGATGGAGCGGGAAACGGGATTCGAACCCGCGACCCTCAGCTTGGAAGGCTGACGCTCTAGCCCCTGAGCTACTCCCGCCCAAGTAAACTAATGGTGGAGGGGGGTGGATTCGAACCACCGAAGGCTTAGCCGGCAGATTTACAGTCTGCTCCCTTTGGCCACTTGGGAACCCCTCCTCACTAACTCTATTACCATCTGGAGCTGGCGATGGGATTCGAACCCGCAACCTGCTGATTACAAATCAGCTGCTCTACCGTTGAGCTACGCCAGCCATCACCTGAGCTCCGTGAAACGGGGCGGCTACTTTTTTTAGGAATTGTTTGTCAAGGGCATTTTGACTGAAGGTCAACAGTTGTTTGGACAATTTCTAGAAATACATACAATAAAGGCTTTGAAAAGAAATATCCCATAACGCTCCTATCGTATGGTTTTGCTTTGCTATATAGGAATTAGGGCGTATCATTTTTTATATTTCGAGATTTGAAACTCGCTATTCTTTATAGTTCCTCTATTTCCTTTTTGTTTGCTCTCTCTTTAGAAATACTTTATGCACCTACAGAATTCCTATAAAAATTGTTTTTCCCCCAAAAACAAGAAAGCCAAGAAAAGAAAAGAGGTGAGTAACACACTTGGAAGTAAAAGTTTTTGATAATGACATCGAAAAGGCTTTAAGGGTACTAAAAAATAAAATATCCAAGAGCGGTTTATTTAGAGAGTTACGGCTTCGGCGAGCATACGAAAAACCCTCGATAAAGAGGAAAAGAAAAGCATTGGAAGCAAGACGGCGCGCCGCCAAGCTACAGAGAAAACGACGTTCTTGATTATTCTCGAAAAAAGCTGGCGATATCGTGATCGTTAACGATATCGCCATTTTAAAATGAAGATGAATAACATAGAAAAAAATCCTATAGAGGCGTTATCCATTACAGAATCATGGCGTATTTTCAGGATAATGTCCGAATTCGTCGATTCCATAGATGTGCTTTCCAACCTTCCCCCAGCAGTGTCTATCTTCGGCTCCGCAAGGATCAAACCCGAAAACATCTACTATCAAAAAGCGGTGGCAATTGCCCAAGGGCTTGTTCAGAATGGTTTCGGCGTTATTACCGGGGGGGGACCAGGGATAATGGAAGCGGCAAATAAAGGTGCAACCGAGGCAGGAGGAAAATCGGTAGGCTTGAATATCCATCTGCCTTTTGAGCAAACACCCAACAACTTTGCCAATATCCGTCTTGGTTTCAAATACTTCTTCGTCCGTAAGGTCATGTTCGTTAAATATTCCGTGGCTTATGTAATAATGCCAGGCGGTTTTGGAACCTTGGATGAGCTTTTCGAAGCACTCACCCTTATCCAAACGAAACGGATCAAATCGTTCCCCGTGATTTTGGTCGGCAGTGACTATTGGAACGGACTTTGGGAGTGGCTTAAAAATACGATGCTCAAAGAAGGCAATATCCTTCCCGAAGATTTCAACGGCATCGAAATATTCGATGAACCCGAGGCGGTGGTGCGTTGCATTCAACGCTATGTGATCGTTTAGTCTCATCCATCTGCCATTTTCCAATTTCCCACAATTACGAGGGTGTCCCAGCATGTTCGAAGAGCTACAAAGAGAGCTTGAAAAAATCCAAAAAGGGGAAATCCGTTCGTATTATATTCTATATGGCGACGCCGATTATTTACTTGCCGATACCCTAGCTCGCCTTCAAACGGTGCTTCTGCCGTATTCCGACAAAGATTTCGGCTTCGTTTCTTTCGATTGCGATACCGCTTCGGAAGGGGATATTCTCGATGCCTTGCAAAATGAACCCCTCTTACCCGTGCGCCGGGTTGTGGTACTCAAGAATTTTCCATTTTTCAAAAATAAGGCACTTACTGAAACCAACCCCCAGAGGTTCTTTGATCTCTTGGCAACAGCCCCGTTAAAAGCGGCAAGGGAGTTCTGCCGCTTTCTCAGCAATGCCGGTTTCCCCGTAACGACAATCAAAAGCGGGGAATGGCGGTTTTGGGAGGAACACCAATGGGAAGAGATACTGGGTAGGGCAAGGGAAGATAACAAAGATAAACTGCCAGAAGCGCTCGAACAGATGGCGCAGATTATCACAAAAGATGATTTTTTACCGCCATCTCTAAAAATAAACGCTGGTGCGGCAATAAGCGCCGCCCTTCCTATCCAAGCACCGCCTCTAAGAACGGTCATTATCACCACTACTGATCTGGACAAAAGCAATAAGCTCTTCAAGAGTCTAGAGACGCTCGCCTGGACGATGCACTTTGTAAAACCTCAGAGGGAAGCACAGCGTAAGGAAAATTTTACGCTAGTAGCAAAAGAGTTTCTCACCAAAGTGAATAAAAGGCTCGCTCCTGCTGCTTGGGATGTTCTTAGCAAAAAGGTCGGTTTCGAATTGACAGAGGCAATGACAGCGCTCAATAAACTCGTCATCTATGTGGGAAACAAAGAAGAGATCAGCGCGGCGGATGTAGAAAACGCCATCGGCAGGACTAAAAACGAAGCGGTGTTCGAGCTATCCAACGCTCTAGCGAAAAAAGACCTAAAAAGAGCTCTTTGGCTATTGGAAGAATTGTTGGAACGCGGCGAACACCATCAAGTACTTCACGCCATAATCGCCAGAGAAGTTCGCCTGCTGTTACACGCCAAGATAATTTTTGATGATGCTATAGCCGCGGGTTTTCGAAAAGGGATGTCTTATTCCAATTTCCAGCAGGAAGTTTTTCCCCAAATCAAAGCAATCTGCAAAAGATACGGAGAAGATTTGTTAATAACCCATCCTTACACCGGTTATCTTGCCCTACAAAATTCCCAAACCTTTATGAAAGAGCAACTTGTCGATTTCCTGGAGCAACTTACAAAGATGGATTTAATGTTCAAATCCTCAGCGAGATTACCGCACCCCCTTTTAGAGCGCTTTATCGTGAATTTTTGTTCTTCGAGCCACCCGTCCCGTTAAAAATTTAGCCGCTGCTAGCTAAAATCGCCACAGCGGCTTGTTTGGGTTTTTCTAATTTTTCATTTATCTAAGCATCGACAATGTACAACTAAGTTCTTGATGTGTCTTGCCCGATCATATCTCTATTAGCCAATTAATTACAATAAGTTATCTCTATAACTTTTACCCCAACAAATGGCTAGATAGACGCTAGGGCGTTTTTTCCACCTGCACGGCACAAACCTTATATTCCGGAATTTTACCAACAGGGTCCAACGCCGGGTTGGTAAGTAAATTTGCCGCCGCTTCGCTAAAATGGAAGTTCATAAACACCACTCCCGCCGGCACCCGTTCGGTTACCCAAGCCTTCGCGCTTACCGAACCGCGCCGAGAGGTCAGTTTTAGCATATCCCCATCGCTAACATCGAGCCTAACCGCATCGATGGCGTTTATCTCCACCAGAGACTCGGGATAGCGCTGTACCATCCCCTTCGAACGGCGCGACATCGTACCAGTATGATAATGATATAAAACCCTGCCTGTCGATAGATAAAATGGATATTTTTCATCGGGTAGCTCGGCAGGTCCATTGTATTCTATAGCGTGAAACAAACCCTTGCCTCGTGTAAAATTATCCTTGTGAAGGAATTTCGTCCCCTGATGTTCAGGAGTTGGACAGGGCCATTGGATACCCGCCCCCTGCAAACGCTTGTAGCTTATTCCCGCATAACTGGGGGTAAGCGAAGTTATCTCTTGGAAAATAGCTTCGGTATTAGCATAATTCATCGGATAGCCACATGCCATAGAAATATCCGTGATTATTTGCCAATCCGGCTTTGCCTCACCCGGTGGGTTTATCGCCTTGCGCACCATCTGCACTCGACGCTCCGTGTTGGAAAAAGTGCCGTCTTTCTCCGCAAAAGAGGCAGAAGGTAGCACAACATCGGCAAGCCGTGCCGTCTCGGTAAGGAAAATGTCCTGTACCACTAGTAAATCCAACTTTTTCAAGGAATCTTCCACATGCGCTAAATCAGGATCGGAAACCATCGGGTTTTCACCCATGATGAACATTGCCTTTATCTTGCCGTGATGCGCAGCTTCCATCATCTCCATGATGGTTAGCCCAACTTTATCGGTAAGTTCCCTATTCCACGCGGCACTAAACTTAGCACGCGCTTCGGCATTAGCCACTTGCTGATAACCGGGATAGACATTGGGCAGGCAGCCCATATCGCAGGCACCTTGTACATTGTTTTGACCCCGCAGGGGATTGACGCCACCACCCTCGATGCCGATATTTCCGCAGAGCATCGCCAAGTTGGCGGCACTTTTGACATTGTCAGTACCATTCCGATGTTGGGTAATACCCATGCAATAAACGATGGAGCCCTTCGGCGCTTGTGCATACAAGCGTGCCGCCGCTATCAAGTCCTGGACAGGAATACCGCTTATCTTTTCCACATACTCCGGAGTGTATTTTCCCACACAAGCCTTGAGTGCTTCGAAGCCCTCGGTGCGGCTCTCGATGTACTCCTTTGCCAACAACCCCTCTTTGATGATGATGTTCATCATCCCGTTGAAGACGGCAACATCGGTGCCTGGGCGCTGGCGGAGCCAGAGCGTTGCATACTTTACCAAATCGATTTTGCGGGGGTCGATAACGATGAGTTTCGTTTTCCCGCTCTTTACCGCTCTCTTTATTCGCGAGGCGATAACGGGATGGTTTTCCGTAGTGTTCGTCCCTGTTGCCAAAATTACATCCGCCACTTCGAACTCCTCTATGGAGTTGGTCATCGCACCACTTCCAAATGCGGCGGCAAGACCTGCCACCGTAACGGAATGTCAGAGGCGAGCGCAGTGATCGACATTGTTGACACCGACCCCCGCGCGGACGAATTTTTGGAAGAGATAGTTTTCTTCGTTGGTGCAACGGGCAGAAGCTAGCCCCGCGACAGCATCGGCACCACCCTTGGCAATAACTTCCTGATATTTCTTGGCGATGAAATCATATGCTTCCTCCCAAGAAGATTCTTGCAACTCACCATTCTTTTCCTTCCTGATGAGCGGCTTGGTAAGACGCTGGGGATCGTTTATAAAGCCAAAGCCAAAACGCCCTTTGACACACAAGGAGCCATAATTGGGCGCACGGTGTAACTCCTTGCCGCTCACCTTCACAACCTTCCCCTTGTTGACATGTAGAACAAGCTGGCAACCAACACCGCAATAGGTGCAGGTACTTACCACTTTGCGCGTTTCCCAAGGTCTCCCTGCAAAACGTGAGGCTTTGAAGATGATTGCCCCGGTGGGACAGACATCGGCACATTCGCCGCAAAAATAGCACTCGGAGTCTATGTAGTTAAGACCAAAGGCTGGTCCAACTTTGGCACGGCTTCCCCGCTGGGCAAAATCGAGCACCTCGTTGACCTGCAACTCATTACAGGCACGCACACAACGCCCGCAGAGGATACATTTGTTCAAATCACGATAGATCATCTCGTTGGTATCATCCGGTTTCGCCTCAGAAAACTGGATCCCGAAGCGGGGCTTTTCGAGCCTAAAGAAATAAATCAAATCCTGTAAGGTACAATCCCCGTTCTTCTCGCACATCAAGCAGTTATGGTCTCCCGATGCCCAGAGTAGTTCGACGACCAGCTTTTGCGCGTTTCGCACCTTCGGCGTATTGGTCTTCACCACCATACCCGGGCTAACTGGCATTGCGCAGGAAGCTACCAACGAGCGAGCGTTTTCCACTTCCACAACGCACACCCGACAGGCACCCACATTCGTCGTTCCCTGTAGGTGGCATAAAGTCGGTATAAAAATCCCGTTTGCTCGCGCTACCTCCAAAATGGTTTGCCCCGGCTCGGCAAGCAATTCCATCCCGTCGATGGTAATTTTTAATTTGTCGGACATTCTAAAAATCCTCCTATATTTTACGAAGCATCTGTTGCATTTTTAACAAAACAGACAATCAGTACCAACCTTATATGGCTGGATGAGAATCATAATACGAGACCTTTGAACAACTAAGTATTTAGCATTCTTGGTTTGCCCGTCAAGCTGTCAATGTATTGATTATACTGGATTCCCGCGCTCAAGGGAATGACGCATTGGTAAGCTTGTTGTATTATGCAAAGCTCTCAATACATAACTCGGCTATACCTCCGCGTCGCAGCGCAGGCAGCGGCAGGACTCAGCAAGGGCAAGTTCTTTCGTAAAGCCCAGCTCTACCTCTTTAAAGTTGCCAGCGCGCTGGTCAGCCAACAGCTCAGGCATCTTGGTCTGTGGGCACTCCACCGTCTCTTCGTCGATAATAAGCGGCACTTCGATTTTTTCTACGGCGGGCGCTTCATAGGCAGGCTCGCCATTGGCAAGGCGAATTGCCGCATCTATTTCGGCAGCCGCTTTATGCCCCGCCGCGATTGCGGCAATAACGGTATCTGGACCCGTTACAGCGTCCCCACCCGCGTAGTATTTATCGTTGGTTGTCTGTGTTTTTGTTCCCTTGGCGATATCGAAGCAAGACCATCTATTGACAGCAACTCCACTTTCTTGAGGGATAAAACTCATATCCGGCACCTGCCCAATTGCCGAAATTACCGCATCCACCGACAGAGAAAATTGGGAATCTTTGATTGGCACAGGGCGCTTTCTCCCTGATTTATCGAAATCACCCAATTCCATCCGCTCACAGACTATTTCCGACACCCGCTTCCCATCGCCAACGATTTTTAATGGTGCAACCAAGAATTCTATGGCGATACCCTCTTCCTCGGCGGCGTGGATTTCCTCGGCAGCAGCGGGCATATCCTGTTTGAGACGGCGGTAAAGGATAGTAACTTCCGCACCTAAACGCTTGGCAACACGTGCGGCATCAATAGCGGAGTTCCCGCCGCCAACAACGGCAACCTTTTTACCAATGCTTTTTGAGCCGTTGAGCCAAGCCTGTTCGTTGAGATTAACATCCCGTAAAAATTCGACACCACCGTAAACCCCCTCTAGGTTTTCGCCTTCGACACCCATCGGCTGGGAACGATGCGCCCCCGGAGCAAGATATATCTTGGTGTATTCACTTTCCAATTGTGAGAAGCTGAGATCTTTACCGACGCGGGTATTACAAACTATCCTCACACCTAGGGCACGAATATCGTTTATCTCTCTGGCAATGATCATGCGGGGCAAGCGATAAGCGGGGATCGCCCAGCGCAGCATTCCCCCCGGTTCGGGTAGTTCTTCATAAACGGTAAGAGCATAGCCACGCAGAGCCAAGTCTTTGGCACAGGTAAGCCCGGCGGGGCCTGCCCCGACCACGGCGATCTTTTCGCTACGAGTAACTTCCACCTTATCGATACGGGGGCTAGGAGCGTTATCGGTAATGAAACGCTTGAGAAATTTTATCGCCACCGGCTCATCCATCTTGCCGCGGCGGCACTTACTTTGACATTTGTGATCACAAACCCTACCACAGACGGAGGGGAAAGGATTGGTTTGCAGTAACACCTTATAGGCATCTTCGAAACGCTCGGCACGAATCAAACCGATGTAGGCGGGAATATCCATCTCGATCGGGCAGGTATGCTGACAGGGGGATTTGAACAGCGCCGAACACACGGCAGCTTCACAACGGTGATCGCGAATATGTGCCTCATACTCATGGCGGAAATACCTGATGGTACTCAAAACGGGGTTAGGAGCAGTCTGCCCCAAACCACAGAGCGAAGCCTCTTTGATGACCGCTGCCATTTCTTCGAGTAATTCGATATCCCCCTCTTTGCCCTTGCCTTGGGTGATGTTCGTGAGGATTTCGAGCATCCTCTTGGTGCCCTCGCGGCAGGGCGTACATTTGCCGCAGGACTCGTCTTTACAAAAATCCATGAAGAAGCGCGCCATATCCACCGCGCAGGTGTCTTCATTCATCACTATCAAGCCACCGGAGCCCATGATCGCCCCCAATTCAGCAACTTTCTCGTAGTCAACAGGGGCATTTAGATGTTCAACAGGGATACAGCCCCCCGATGGTCCCCCTAACTGAGCGGCTTTGAATTTCTTACCCTTGGGGATGCCACCCCCAATATCATAGACTATCGTTCCCAAAGAGGTGCCCATCGGCACTTCCACCAAGCCAACATTATGAACATCGCCGGTGAGCGCAAACACCTTGGTCCCTTTACTTTTTTCAGTGCCGACAGAGGCAAACCATGTAGCACCACGCAGAATCAGCTGCGGCACATTGGCAAAGGTCTCGACATTATTGAGGATGCTTGGTTTTTTCCATAAACCCGCAACGGCTGGGAAGGGCGGACGAGGACGTGGCATCCCTCGTTTACCTTCTATGGAAGTCATCAAAGCGGTTTCTTCGCCACAGACAAAGGCACCGGCACCCTGATATATCTCTAGATCGAAATCAAAACCACTGCCTAGAATATCTCTACCCAACAAACCCATCCCGGTCGCCTGACGAATGGCGATGGTGAGTCTTTCGATAGCCAGCGGATATTCCGCACGGCAATAGATGTAACCGTGATGCGAGCCAATTGCCCGGGCGGCAATCACCATCCCTTCCAAAACAGCATGGGGATCAGCCTCCAAAACGCTCCTATCCATAAAAGCACCGGGGTCGCCTTCATCGGCATTGCAAATCACATATTTGACATCACCTTTAGAAGCGGCGGCAAATTTCCATTTTAGCCCCGTGGGAAAGCCAGCTCCCCCGCGTCCCCGCAAACCAGAAGCTAACACCTCCTCCACTATGGTTTCGGGGGTCATTTCGGTGAGGGCTTTCGCCATCCCTGCGTAGCCATCACGAGCGATATACTCCTCTATCCTTTCCGGGTCTATCAACCCGCGATTATGCAAAACTCGCAACTCCTGCAGGGCAAAGAAAGGGATTTCCTGCATCGTGGGTATCGCCTTTTCCGATGTTGGGTCGCGATAGAGTAAGCGCTGGAGAACCCTACCTTTTATGAAGTGTTCCTCCACCAACTCCGCCACATCGGTAACTTTTATTTGCATGTAGGTAACACCCTCGGGATATATGACGGCGATTGGACCCATCGCACAAAAACCGTTGCAGCCAGTTTCTACAAGCTTGACTTCATCAGCAAGCTTTCTATTCGACAATTCCGACAACAGCGCCTCTTTAACGGCAATGCTGCCAGAAGCGTGACAACCCGTGCCGCCGCATAAAAGGATGTGTGAGCGCACAGCTTTCATCAATGAACCTCCTTGTTCCTCATTAAAGCGAGGAAATCCTCAATTCGTTTTATTAGTTTGTTCTTTCCTGTCCCTTTGCCAACACGAAGGGGCTTTGCACCTCTCCCATAAGGACATGGCGTTTGAAAATCTGTCTCATCTTAGCTGGATTGACCAGTTCATATTTGATTGGCTCCTCCCCAAGAACCTCGACGGTTACCAGAGGCTCACGGCTGCAAAGCCCCATACATCCTGATGTCGTTACCACGACATCGGACACTTGCGCTGCACCGATTTCCTCCATGAGGGCATCCAAAACCGTCTTCGCCCCGGAAGCAATGCCGCAGGTTCCCATATGAACGGTAATCCGCACCCGCTTTTCGCCAGCGCGTAACGCGGTATCGGCGAGGACTTTTTCCTTTATCTTTTGTAAATCCGCTATCGTCAATTTTGCCATATTACCCACCTCGCTTATGTTGGCTTATTTGTATTGATCGAGTAATTCCTTGACCTTCGCTGGCTTTACCCGACCATGAACATCATCGTTGACAACCACCACCGGTCCTAACCCACAGGCACCCAAACAACGAACGCTCTCGTAGGTGAAACGCCTATCGGCAGAGGTCTCGCCCTCTTTTAGGCCAAATAATTTCTCGATACTTTCGGCAATCGCCTTGCCACCACGCACATAGCAAGCGGTTCCCAAACAAACACGCACCACATTTCTGCCGCGGGGCTTCATCGTGAAGAATGAGTAGAAAGTAACGACGCCATAAATTTGGCTAAGAGGGATATTCAATTGCACCGAAATGTACTTTTGAATACTCTCGGGCAGATATTCCAACACCACCTGTGCTTCTTCCAGCACTGGAATCAAGCACCCCGGCTTCCCTTTATGCTTGGCGATTATGGCATCGAGTTTGTCAATCTGCTCTCTAGAAAATTCTTTTTGGAGTTCTTCTTCCTTTCTCATCAAAAATCCTCCATCTTTAGTTCTTAGCTTCTATCATCAGGAAAGGTAGCAGCTTAAATGATACTCAAACAAATCGTGAACCAGTTGCTTTTACCCCCGCCACTATGGCTTCCTTGATTGCTTCTAGAACTTTTACATTAGTGAACGCTGTCTCGTCAATTTGTTTTTTAATATGAGAAGTGCTTATTTCAAAAGACTTTTTGCCATAGCGGTGAATATAAGTCAGATTTGTCATAGGCTTGGAGAGGATTATAGCGATGAAAACACCCGCAATATCACCAAGCGGCTGACGGTCGATGTGAGAAAGCCCAAAGGTGGCGGTAACCGTTGTGCCTTTACCCACTTTAGAGACAATTTTCACACCTCCACCCGCCGCTTCCGCCATTTGGGCAAAGAGGGGCAACCCCAAACCAAATTTACGCTTCCTTGCAGTTTTGGTGCTATAGAAAGGATCGAAAACCTTATCCATTTCTTCCTTTCCCATCCCCGAACCGTTATCTTTTATCCTTATGATGAGCTTATCGCTTGCGGGGTCTTCATGAATCGATATCCTTACTTCGCTTGCCCCCGCCCGCAAAGAATTCTCAGTGATGTCTAGGATGTGGTCGGCTATTTGTAGCATTGTTTTCTACTTCGAAAGAATCATTCCTATATAAGTTTTTATTTGTCTTTAGAGCTTTTAAAAGTAGAACATGGGCAAGAAATACCGTTGGGAAAAGGGTTTATACTCCCTTCTCATCAGAGCAATTTAGTGTATTTGAAACAAATTTCTTGCTTCATTCCACAATACAGCGCCTCTCTTTACCGCAAAGTGCCATCTTGATTTCGGCAAAAGTTGCTTTTTCTAGACGAAGCTTAGTGGTGCGCCTACCGATATCGCAAAGACGGTGGGCATCGGAGGAATAAACAAGCGGGAAGTAGTTACAACCGCTAATAGTATTTCGTGCTTCTTCCCTGGTAAGGCGCGCCAATTCCAAAGCGTCGAAAGCCATCGTTGGAGCAACAAACCCCAGTTGCGAAATCAGCGAAAATGCCTCTCGGTCGATGTGTGAGGCGATTGCCAAACCCTCTAAATCCTTGATTGCCTCTAGGGACTCTTCCAAAGACAGCCTTGTTGCACCAATGAGCAACCTTTCGTTGAAGCCTTCCACTTCGTCTAATGAATTGACTATCGCTTGCACACCAAAGAGGTCTTCATTATTTTTGCCGGGGAGATTGTCATATATCTTCTTTTGCAAGCTTGTCATGCTTGTCCAATCCTCCACAACGGCAACAATATGGATTTCCTCCACCGTTGTCATTTCCATCCCCGCCAGTACCGTTAGGTGGGAACCAAAGGCACACTCTCTAAGAGAAGCGATATTCTCGGAAGCGTTGTGATCGGTAACGGCGATGATATCGATGTTCTTTTCCAGACAGGCGGCAACTATCGCCCGCGGAGACATTTCTAATCCGGCACAGGGGGATAAACAGGTGTGGATATGAAGATCACAGACAAACTCTTTCATAGAAATTGCCTAACAAAACTAGGGAAGTTAACTTTGATTAGAGAAAAGGGAAGCGGCACTAGAGTGTTCCTAAAACTGACAAAAGGGGAAATATTTACTTATTTTTCATTGAATATCAACACCATGAATATCAACACTACATTAACATCTTCATTTCGCCATACCTAAAAGGGCATAAATTTTCCCGGCGGTTTCGAAAGCTTTGTATGGTGAGATTACTATCGGTATTCCTTCGGCACTCGCCTTGGCAACGGTTTCTGGGGACACTTCATTGCCATCGACAATAATTATCGCCACCACATCACGCAAAGCAGCAACAGCAACGATGTTTTGGTGGGTTTGACGGGTGATCCAGACACTTCCTTCCGAAGCACCGGCAATGACATCGCTTAGTAAATCCCCACAAAAACCACCTGTTACTTCCCGCGTCAAAGCCTCTTCGCCACAGCAAACACTACAGCCTAAGGAATCGACAATATCTCCCAATTGCATCATTACCAACCCCCTAAAACAACGGCTGCTGTTGAGCGCCAACTAGACCTTCTCGAAAGAGCCTCCCTGCCGCTTCGAACATTACATACTTTGTGGAAAACAACGGTATTTCTAATGTTGTAGCTAAATCGACCATCTCTTGGGACGGTCTTTTCCCGCCGACTAAAATTATTGCGGAAATATCGGAGACATCCGCGGTCCTGACTACCTGCGGAGTCGTCAAGCCGGTAAGCAAAACACCGTTGGCAGTAGCAAATGCCAGAACATCGCTCATCAAATCGGAAGCAAACGCATGGGGAACATCCTTATCGAGACCCCCTTCTCCAAAGAGAACATTCGCGTTAAGTATCCTTACTATCTCTGCTAGTGTCACTCCTTGCCTCCACCGCATCGAAATTGTGGGCAAATTTTATCATGTGCCTTTGGCAAAGTCAATGTAGCGGGAGATACCCTTCTTTCCCGTTGAAGTATCTCTTCTTGAAATACAACGAAACACTCACCAATCCGATAAGAACAGGGACCTCGACCAATGGTCCAATAACAGCCGCAAAAGCGGCTCCGGAATTGATCCCGAAAACCGATATAGCCACAGCTATCGCCAACTCGAAATTATTGCTGGCTGCCGTAAATGAAAGGGTGGTTGATTTTTCATAGTCTGCACCGAATTTCTTGCCAATATAAAAGGAAATCAGAAACATCAGTACGAAATAAATCAACAAGGGGATGGCTATTCTTGCCACATCCATTGGAATGCGGACTATATATTCGCCCTTGAGTGAAAACATAACGAAAATGGTAAATAGCAGGGCAATTAAGGTAACTGGGCTAATCCGTGGCAAAAACCTTTTCTCGTACCACTCTTTGCCTTTTGCCCTGCTCAATGTAAAGCGCGTAACGAAGCCCGCGATAAACGGAATACCCAGGTAGATAAAAACGCTGTGGGCAATCTGCCCAATTGTAACATTGATCTCCATTCCCTTAAGACCAAACCATGTGGGGATAATCGTTATAAAGAGCCACGCATAAACCGAATAGAACAAAACCTGAAATATCGAATTGAATGCCACCAAACCTGCACAATATTCCGTGTCACCTTTGGCAAGATCGTTCCAAACAACGACCATAGCAATACGGCGGGCAAGACCAATCATAATAAGCCCAACCATGTAATCGGGATATCCGCTCAAAAAAAGTACTGCCAAAACGAACATCAAAATGGGTCCCACCACCCAATTTTGGATGAGGGATATGCCAAGAATCCTATAATTGCGGAAGACATCGCCGAGCTCTTCATATTTAACCTTAGCCAACGGAGGATACATCATGAGGATAAGTCCGACAGCAATTGGGATATTGGTCGTATCTACCTGAAATTTATTCCAAAAATCGGAAATACTAGGGGTGGAATAACCAATCAAGACACCTGCTGCCATGGTTATGAAAATCCACAAGGTTAAAAACCTATCTAAAAAAGACAGTTTTTTTGAGATATTATTGCTCACTCGACACTCCGTTTGCAAAAATTTCTGTAATTATGCTCACCAATTGCTACACCCGTCCCCCCGTTAGGGAATAATGGGGAGGCTGCCTCAAAACAAGAGCATATCTTCTATATCTCCAGGCTGGCTGCGAACGCTTCGATATCGTCAAGTAAGGCAGCGGCGTGCATGTAAAGGTTGCTCGGACAGGGGTTTAATCTTCCTAGTGGCAAATTTTGGGCAATTCGTTCGATGTCCTCGTGGGAATGGAGCTTATCGGAAACAGCATAGGCGATGGCAATGGGAACCTTCACCGTTTCTATGCCTTCCCATATTCGGTAGCGCCCCAAAATCGTCGCCCGTGCCGAGTGTTTGAGCCTTTTGGGTTCTGCCATATTGATCGCATTTTCGTATCGACGCATCTGTTCCGGCTCCCGTTTGGCATCCACACGAAAGGCATGTAGATACCAGATGATAAAGCGCTTGAGGGGATGGAAAAGGGCAACTGGTAACGATAACACCCAGAGCAGGTAAGACGGGACACGAAGCTCACTGCTTGGTCCAACCAAAAAAGCAGCACCAACTTCGAGCCTGCCCCCCTTGAGGGCTTCGATAATCGTCATCGCCCCGAGAGAGCTGCCGAAAGCAAGGGTTTGCTGGGTATCGATACCATAGTGTTTACAAACCGTGATGAGATCCTGGGCACTGCGGGCGATGCTAAAATCTTGGTCACTCGAAATAGCAGTAGCATCGATGAGCGCGGAAGTCTTTTCACGAGTCTCGATGTAATAAACAGTGCGAGTACGCGCCATCGCCTCGACAAGAGAAGCCCATCCGAAAATGCTGGAAATCCACCCCGCCACAAAAAGTACCGCCCCCTTCCCTTGCGGCACTTGCGGCTCGAACACCATCACCCGCAACCAAACAAAGGCATCGACAGGCACCATATCTTCCCGAAAAACAATACCTTCTAAAAACCCGATAGGGGTCTCCATACCAGAGGCTTCCATTCCTTAGCCCTCCTTGAGAGTTACTATTGCAAAAGCGGCAATTCCTTCTCCTCTACCAACAAAACCCATCCCTTCGTTGCTCTTTGCCTTTATGTTCACACATGTGCGGGGAACACCAACAATGCCAGCAATGCTTTCCCGCATCGTCTCTATGAATGGACGCAAATACGGCTCTTCCAAGACTACGGTGGTATCGATATTGCCAACAAGTAGTCCCCGCGCCTTTACCAACTCCATGATTTCGCCAAGCAACAAAGAACTCTGCACATCCTTGTAGCGGGCATCGGTATCGGGGAAAAACTTTCCAATATCGCCGCTCCCCAGCGCCCCAATGATAGCATCGATTAGGGCATGCAAGAGCACATCGGCATCTGAATGACCTGCCAATCCCTTGGCGAAAGGAACCCTGACACCGCCGAGCCACAAATCCCTATTAGTTACGAAGCGGTGGGAATCATAACCGAAACCAACCGACATCATTTCCCTTTCCCCCCTTAGCGCCCGCGCCAAAAGCAGATCGGTAGTGGTGGTTATTTTTATGTTATCATCCGTTCCCGGCACCATCTTTACTGGTAAGCCGAGCCTTTCCACCAATGCCGCATCATCGGTAGCATAAAAACCCTCCCTGAACGCCATTTCATAAGCCGCGGTAATAACCTCATATCGAAACGCCTGAGGGGTTTGGATAAGCCAAAAATGTTCGCGCGGTGGTGTGTTTACAACAAAAGCCTCCCCATCGATTTGTTTTACCGTGTCCTTTAGGGGAATGCCTACCGCACTTGCCCCGTATTCTTGGGCAGCTTCGAGAGATGCAGCAATGAGTGAATCTCTGATGAATATTCTAACACCATCGTGGATAACCACCAAATTGAAATTTCCATCCAGATGGGCAAGCGCATTACCCACCGAATCTTGCCTCTCTTTGCCCCCAACGACCACTCGTGAGCACTTGCTTATTCCGAAGCGCTCCACAATATCCACTCGCGCCTTTGTCGCATCCTTTTCGGCAACCACCAGCGTTATTGCGTCGATAATGGGGGAGTTTTGGAAAGCCAGTAGGCTATGCGCGACAAGGGGAACACCGCCTAGCGGCAAAAATTGCTTTGCTAGCGGAATCCCCATCCGCCTACCTGATCCTGCCGCCAACACTATTGCCATTGTTTTTTTGGCAACATCGATACCCATAGAAAACCCGTTTTTTCTCACCCAAAGAGGCTGATTGTTTGTAATGCAGTATGTGTGGGCTTTCGCACTAGCCATTATTGTCGCAAAAGTCAAAAGGGTGTAGCGGGGAAGCAAAGG
>Ga0172371_10002023_pt1 | contig 32380 bp, 27 predicted proteins | sample Lak12m_FD_114543 | JGI IMG/M metagenome (GOLD analysis project Ga0172371, IMG submission 114543) | Freshwater microbial communities from Kabuno Bay, South-Kivu, Congo - kab_022012_12m | ecosystem: Environmental > Aquatic > Freshwater > Lake | place: Democratic Republic of the Congo: South-Kivu...
CTAGCACTAAGCCTGCGCCCACCGGGCGCCGGGACAAGCAGCCACCTTGGCCGTTACAATGCACGCACGTGTAACCCCGCGTGTTCCGCGAACTGAACCCAACCGGGCGCGATGAAGGTCTACCTAACCGTGAAGATTGATGCCAAGCCCTCGGCCGCGAAAGCGCATCGAGCGCCACAGGAAGTAGCGACCGCTCCCCACGCAATCTGGACCGGCACCGTCAGTTTCGGCTCCATCGCGTTTCCGGTAAGGCTGCGTCCGGCGGTGCGCGAACGGCGGGTTCAGTTCAACCTGCTCCATAAGTCCGACCTTGTCAGGCTGAAACGACAAATGGTCTGTTCGCTCGAAGGCGCGCCCGTTCCGCCCGAAGACCAGGCCCGTGGCTTCGAATTGGAGGGAGGCAGGTACATCCTGGTCGACCCGGCCGAATTGGAGAAGGCGGAGCCGGAAGCAAGCCGGGCGATAGCGGTACACGAGTTCGTGGGCGTTGCCGAAATCGACCCGGTGTATTTTGAACGGGGATACTATCTTGAGCCGGCGGAGGATGCAGGGAAAACGGGCGACAGTCCCCCGGCGCGCCTGCTCCGGACTCAGCGCGGGTCAGTCTCCGTTTTCCCGGAACTGGCGGCGGTGCTGGAAGAGGAGCGCCTCGCGGGCATCTGCACGTGGGTGATGCGCAAGCGGGCTTACGTCGGCGCGATTCTGTCGGCCGGCGGCGTGCTGCGGCTGAACGTCATTCGCCATCCGGGCGAGGTCATCAAGGTAGCAAGGCCGGCGGCCGGTTCGGCGCTGTCCGACCGTGAGCTTGCGGTCGGCAGCGAACTCATCAACCAGATGACCGGGAAATTCCAGCCGGAGAAGTTCACGAACAGCCACCAGCAACGGCTGCGGCAGCTCATCGAGCGCAAGGCGCACGGGCAGAAGATTCGCCTCGTCACGCCGAAGCGCCGCGCTGCCACCGAGCCGGATAAGCTGCTTTCCGTCCTCGAAGCCAGTCTGAGGAAAGTGGCATGAGGAAAGTAAAAAGGACGAAGGACAAAGGACGAAGTCCGGACCGGCGGACGGCTCTACCGGCGAAGGTCACGGGCGCGTTTCGACCGACCAGCGACACGAGCCCGGAAGTCTGGCGCGGGACAATCAGCTTCAGTCTTGTCGCCATCCCGGTCCGGCTGGTTGAGGCAATATCGCCCGACCGGGTTTCCTTCCGGCTGCTGCATCGGAAAGACTACGCGCCGCTCGTGAGCCGGATGCTCTGCCCGAACGAAGGGAAGATAGTTCCGAGCGAGGAGATTGTCCGGGGATTTGAGTATAAGCCGGGAAGCTACATCCCGATGACCGCGGCCGAGCTGGAGTCGGTCACCCCGGAGCGCAGCCGCACCATCGAGGTCACCGACTTCGTTCCCGCCGCGGATGTCGATACGGTCTACTTCGACTACCAGTATTACCTCCAGCCGATGAAGGGCGGAGAGAAGCCGTATCGCCTGCTGGTCGAGGTGCTGAAGCGCGCCGGGAAAGCCGGCGTCGCGAGCCTCGTGCTGGCCGAACGCGAATACCCGGCGCTCATCCGGAGCGTGAACGGGCTCCTGGCCGTGAATACGCTGCACTACCCGGACGAAATAGCACCCGTAACAGGGGTAAACACGGAGACGCGGGGACACGCAGACGCGGAGAAGGAGCGCATCAGGCGGGCGGTGCGGAAGATGGCTGCGAAGTTCGAACCCGATAAGTACGCGGACGAGCGGCGGGCGAAGATCGTGGCGCTCTTGAAGCGGAAGCTGGCGGGCGAATCGCTGGTGCAGGCGCCCGAGACCGAGGAGACACAAGGCCGGGCGGGTTCGGACCTTGAGGAGCTGCTCGAGGCCAGCATCGCCAAGGGCGGGAAGAAGGCGTGAGCGCAAGGCCGAGGACCGCGGCGCGCCGGACGGCCAGGCGGCCGCAGCGCGAGACGTTTGCCCGGGTCGGCGGAATCGAGCTGCCGCTCACCAATCTCGAGAAGGACCTCTATCCTGCCTACGGTTTCACCAAAGCCCGGGTGCTCGACTACTATCGGCGGATTTCCAGGTTCATCCTTCCGCACCTGCGCGACCGGGCGCTGACCCTTAAGCGCTATCCCGACGGCACCGGCGGGCCTTTTTTCTTCGAGAAGCGCTGCCCCTCGTCCCGGCCGGGCTGGGTTCACCTCGCGAGCGTTCCCGCGCTCGACGGCCAGAGCATTACAGCCTGCGTCGTCAACGACCTCCGCACCCTGATGTGGGTGGAGAATCTTGCCTCGATTGAACTCCACGTGCCGCTGGCGCGGGTCGACTCGCCGCACGCGCCGGACTCGCTCGTCTTCGACCTTGATCCCGGCCCGGGCGCGGGTATGGCCGAATGCTGCCGGGTCGCGCTCATCATCCGCCACATGCTCGAACGGCTGCGCGTGTCGTGCCTCGTCAAGACCTCCGGGATGAAAGGGCTTCACGTCCTCGTTCCGCTGAACCGCCAGGAGGTGACGTTCGAGCGGACGCGCGACTTCTCGAAGGCGCTCGCCGCGCTGATACAGCGCGCCAATCCCGAACTCGTGACAACCCTCGTCGGGAAGGCGGAAAGGGAACGCAGGGTATTCATCAACTGGGCCCAGAACAGCTCGGCCAAGACAATGGTGGCCGTGTATTCGCTTCGCGCGCGCGAGGCGCCGGCCGTGTCCTGTCCGGTCACGTGGCCCGAGGTCGAAGGCGGAGCGGCGGGCCGCGCCAAACTCACCATCCTTCACACCGACGCCGTGCGCCGAGCGGAGAAGCTGGGCGACCTTTTCCAGGACGTACTGACGCGGCGCCAGGCCCTTCCCCACCTGTAGCCGGCGCGGCCCCACGACCCGGGGCGATGGCCGTGGAAACCGAAGGGGCGGAGCCGGCGGCTCCGCCCCCTGCCTTGCGCAGGCTACTGGATCTTTACTAGCTTCTGGTCGGCGGTGAACTCTTTTGATTCAAACCGCACAAAGTATGTACCGGCGGCAAGAGTCCTCCCGGTTGCGCTCCGGCCGTCCCAGTCAACGGTGTAGTGGCCGGGTTCGGCATCGTGCGCGACAAGCGTCCGGACCGCCCGGCCCTCGGCATCGTACACCCGTATTGCCAGTGATGTCTTCTTCGGGATGTCGTAGCTGACGCTTGTTACATCACTCATTACCCCGGACCCCCCGACTTCCAGATGGAAGGCGTCGGGGTGGGCAATGGGATTGGGCTGGAGGTTGACCTGGCAGGCGGTCGAGAGGGCATACTGGCCGGTCGCTTTGTTATCGGCCCAGGTTACGATGGCGTAGTAGTCGTCAACCAGCGCGTGGAAGTGGATGTACTCGCCCTCGCCCGGGCCGTTCACGTCCGCAACGGCCACCGCCTGGGAGCGGTCGACGTAGTACGGGGCGTCGGGTGACCGGAATATTGCCATTCCCAGATTGACGTTGCCGCCCGCGACCGACAGCGTAAAGCAGGTATCGGTGGCCGGGGTCGCGTGGTATTCATATACTCGAATGACGTCGTTGTCGTTCCATTGGTACGGCCCGTTGACCCGCTCGGCGTCGAGGGTGGTACCGCTCGTTGCCTGGGTGAACTCGACGGTGGCGGTGGTGGAATCGAAGTCGCGGAGCTTTACGCCCATCGTATCGAGCGGGCTGTGGTTTCCGTCGGAGACGCAGAAATCGGTCTGCGGGCCAGGCCGGTCATCGGCCGACCGGGCGCGCAGCGTCAGGAAGTTCGCGTCCCACAGGTCGAGCTGCCAGTTGCCGCCTGAGCGGATGCCAACGGCGTTCCAGTGCGGCCGGGTCTGGCCGAACTTGAGGAGCGTGTCCGATTTGACCTCGGCCGGGACGTCGTCGGCAAGGACCGTGGCCCGGTAGCGCAGCGGGTCGAACGAAAGGATGCCCATCGCCGTGCCCCAGTTCTGAACCTCGCGGCAGTACTCGCCGGCTATCCACGAAACGTTGTCCGCGTTGGGGTCGAGCGCGATGGATGTGACGCGGCCGAACGGGGCCGGGTCGCTCGTCCCGTACGACGCGAGGCCGGGTCTGAGAATGGCCGGGGCGGAAAGCGTCTCGCCTTCGTGCCAGCCGGCATAGCCCATGCCCGGGTAAATGTTCGGGCTTGAGACGTTGAACGCGAAGTAGGCATTGCCGCGTCCGTCAACGGCGACCGACGGGTTGAAGTAGCTCACGAGCCCGTTGCCAAGTGTCTTGTCCAGCCGGGTCGCGAAACCGGGTTGCGGCATACTGCCCGCGGTGTTTTCCAGCACGAGATACCGGATGGCGGCCACGCCATCGCCGGTCCACCGGTAGGCTTCGTTGAAAGTGCAGTACAGCCTGCCGTTCGCGTACTCAAGCGACTGGAGCCGTGCCGGCCCGGTCGCAAGCCGGATGTCGGTGCCGGGCTGCGCCGCGTCCGGCGGTGCCTGGAAGTAGCGGATTTTAGCCGCGGGCAGCCGCTCCAGCGCCGGGGTGGTCGCGGTAGCGTGTACCTGCCATACCGTCACGTGTGAGCCGGAATCCGGCGCCACATCGGCCAGGTAGAAATCCGCGGCCCCGGCGGGTGCCCGCATGGGGCGAACGCTCGACGCGGGCCGGCCGTTCTCGTCCTTCAGTCCCCAGAAGTCGGCAAAGGACCGCAGCCTGCCCTCGTAGAGTTCGTGCTTGTCGAGCACCCGGACCCGGGCGTACTGATAGGCAGGGTCGTTCGGGGAGTAGAGGTTGGCGGTGAGGACGACGAATACGCTGTTATAGCCCAGCGCCTGGTCAGCGGCAATGCCGGCGGCGGACATGACACCGCCGCTGCTCGCATCCGTCTTCCATACGTACCATGAGCCCATGGCCGACGGCGCAAGCGATGCGGCAATCAGCCAGTACGATTCCACCGTCTGGTGGCCGGTGACTGCCGGGTTCAGGGCGAGGGCGGTGATTACCCAGCGTTGCTCCTTCATGTCAAAGAAGACCTGGGGCTGGTAGATGGCCGCCGGCGGGTTCACCGGGCGAAACAGGTCCCGCAGGGAACCGGCGGCGAGTTTGGCCCCGGACTTGTCGAAGACCGCCCAGGTCGAATTGATGACTTCCACCACTTCGGAAAGGCCGGCGGCGATTGCCGGGTCGGGCGTGCCGAACTCGGTCTGGTCCAGGCCTTCGAGCCGTGATAGAACCGGCACTCCGCCGGCATTGCTCGGCGGCGGCAGCTGGATGAGCGCGTTCGCGGTCGGGGCCACGGCCGGCGCTTGGGCCTTCAGTGCCCGAACAAGCGTCTGGTCCGGCATCGGCACCGGCGGCGGCATCGCCGTCACTCCAACGCCGCCGGTGGCCTGACTAAGCGAAACCACCGCGGGGCCCGCGACCACGGTGCCCTGAACCGGTCCTTCGAAATCCGCGCCCAGTAGCGGCATGATCGCCGCGGCGACCGCAAGCGCGAGGGTGACTGCCCTGGTCATAGTTACCTCCATCAGGCGACTCGGGCGTCAACCTGACGGCCGGCCGCCTCATTCAAAGCTCAACTCTCTCTCGACCGCGCCTTCGTGAACACGACCAACGGCGCCGAAAACGTCCGGCGCCGCGCTCACACGGTGGCTATGTGCATTATGCGTGCCGCTCAGTTCGCCGTGGTGGGAGGGAACTCAGTTCCAGTCTTGGCAATGAGCCGGTCAAGGCCCGATGCTCGGCGCGTAACTCCCGAGGTTACATATTGCCCGGATTATACTTCGCCCGTTGCACACTTCAGCGGCAAGATTCCGGATTCCTGCCTCTGCCGTCCATCTCTCCGACTTCCAACGCCTGCTTATGCCGTGCCTTGGTGCCTTGCATACCGGGCATGTTTCCTGCAAGCATTCGGCCATGCGTCCGCGCGCAGGCGCGGTTTGATTAAGGCACGGCCAGGTGGCGTACGGGGTATCCGACCAGGTTACGCGACATCGGGCCGACGTCCGGCAGTATTGGAGAAAGGAACTGCAATGGAGAATTTGAGCAGCCACATTCAGCGGGCAGACTGGCAGAAGGAAAAGCACGTCCCGGTAATCGAGTGCCCGGAAAAGGTCGCGGCCGACACCGAGTTCGCGGTCAAGGTGAGCCTTGGCAAACAGATCGCCCACCCCAACACAACCGAGCACCACATCCGCTGGATAGACCTTTACTTCTGCGCGGAAGGGGCGAAGAACACGTCCCAGGTGGGCCACTTCGAGTTCACGCTGCACGGCGAGTCGGTCGAGGGTCCCAACCAGGGGCCGGCCTACTCAAGTCACGCCGTCACCGCGTACATGAAGACCAAAAAGCCGGGATGCCTGCATGCGCTGGCCTACTGCAACATCCACGGACTTTGGGAGAGTACAAAAGAGCTGAAACTGACCTAGGAGGCGCAAATGCCCGAATTCCTGAACCCTTTCCCCGGCCGCGTGCCGGACCGCAAGCTTGGCAAGGAAGAGCTGGTGCGGGCGCTCCGGCTTGACCTCGCGGCCGAGCACGAGGCGGTACATCTCTACCTCGCTCACGCCGACGCCTGTGAAGACCCGCTGGCCGAGGCAGTGCTGCGCGACATTGCCGACGAGGAGCGGAAGCACATCGGCGAATTCATGCGCCTGATACTGCTCCTGACCGGCAACGAGCAACAGCTCACCGACTCAGGCGCGCAGGAGGTGGAGCAGATGCGGTCGACACTGGCGGGTAATAAGAAAACGACGGTCGGTTCGCTGATCGAGACGAAGGAGGCGTGATGGGCAGCGACTTCGAGAACCGGGCTCTCTCGGGCATTGGTGACAAGACGTGGGAAGTGCTGGAGCGGGCCGCGGTCGGGGCGGCCAAAAGCCAGCTCTCGGCGCGGCGGTTCATTTCGATTGAGGGGCCGTACGGCCTTGGGGTCCAGGCAGTGCCCCTGGCCGACGAACATTCGCCGGATGGCCACGCGGTCGCCCGGCTCCTCTCGCTCCACTATCTCTTTCGTACCTTCGGCATGAGCCTGCGCGACATCGCCGTCTACGAGCGGGAGTCGCTCACGCTCGATGTCGGGCCGGCGGCGAGCGCCGCCATCGAGTGTGCCCGGGCCGAAGAGGAACTCATCTTTTCGGGCAGCAAAAAGGCCCCCGGGCTCATATCCTCCGCCGGCGTCGAACGGCACAAACTCGCCTCGTGGCAGCCTTTGGGCAAGGCGGCGGCCGACGCGGTGGAAGCGGTGAACAAGCTCGACGCCGCCGGGTTCCACGGGCCCTACGCGCTCGCGCTCGCGCCTGCCCGCCACAACCTTTTGTACCGGCTCTATCCCGACGGCAACGGCACCGAGCTCGGGCACATCGAGAAGATTGTCGGCGGCGGCGTGTTCAAGAGCCCGGCCCTGAAGACGGGCGGTGTGCTGCTTGCCACCGGCGAGCAGTTCTCGGCCATCGTCATCGGCCAGGACCTCTCCGTCGGCTACGTCGGCCGGGTCGGACCGGACGTCCAGTTGTCGGTTTCAGAGAGCATCGCTCTCTACCTGCGCGAACCCAAGGCCGTCTGTGCTTTGGAAGATTGATTACGACCCTGCGTCTACCACCCAGCGTGGGGTCGTTCCCCAAAAGGGAGGGAGAGCGCCAACCGGCGCTCTTCTCTTGGCAGTTGGGCTGAAAGTGAGGTAACTATGAACCCGATATTGAACCACAGAGCACACAGAGAACACCGAGGCTCGCGTGCGGAGTCCAGACTCCGGACCTTTGCCCGCTCTGTGAACTCTGTGCCCTCCGTGGTTGATCCTGTCCCCATCCGGACACCGGTTTCGGCCGATCTGCGTTCTCATCTGGCTCTGTGGTCGGCCGACCGTGGGCTCGGGGAGGAACGCCCGGACGCTACCGAAGGCTCGGTGCAGACCCGCGCCTTCAGTCGACTCTGGCGAGCTGCCTGGTCGGGCCCGACCTCGAACCAGCGGAGAAGACGTGGCGAATGAAGTCTTCACGCTGATTGCCGGCGGCAAGGCCGGCTACGGCATCCGCAAAGCCGGCACCTCGGCCGCGCGGCTCTTCGCGCGCATGGGAAGGCGAGTCTTCCAGATGGACGACTATCCGAGCCTGATCCGCGGCGGCCACAACTTCTTCTCCGTATCGACGTCCCGCAGTCAGATAACCAGCCACTACCTGAAGGCCGACCTCGTGGTCTGCCTCGACCAGCGCTCGGTCGACGCTCACCGCGACCATCTCAAGCCGGGCGGCTTCATGGTGTTCGACGACAAAGCCCGCCTGCCCGACTCGTCGCCAATCGCCAATCACGCATCGCTCCCCATCTCCACCGAGGCAAAGAAGTACCCGGACCCCGACCTGGTAACCGGCGTCGCGGTCGCGGCGGTACTTGCTTCCGCTATCGGCATGTCGCACGACGAGCTGATGCGCTTCATCGAGCAGGAGTACCCGCGCGGCACCGAGAATAACAAAGCCTATGCGAGCGCCATCTATAGCGCGGCCGAGCCCGCGCTTGCCGGCCGGTTCAAGCTGGAACGCGGCGACAGGCAGCGGCCGATGCTCTCGGGCAACGATGCCATCGCTCTCGGCGCGGTCGCCTCCGGGCTCGACGCCTTCTTCGCCTACCCAATGACCCCGGCGTCCTCCATTCTCACGTTCCTCGCCGCCAGGGCCGGCGAACTTGGCACCGTCGTGGTCCATCCCGAGAACGAAATCGGGGTCATGAACATGGCCATCGGCGCGGCCGCGGCCGGCGCCCGGACCATGGTCGCGTCAAGCGGCGGTGGCTTCGCGCTGATGCAGGAAGCGTTCTCGCTCGCGGGCATGGCCGAGGTGCCGCTTCTCTGCGTGCTGTCCTCGCGCCCCGGGCCGTCGACCGGCCTGCCTACCTACACGTCCCAGGGCGACCTCGACTTTGCCTTAAACCAGGGGCACGGCGAGTTCCCGCGGGTCGTGGCGTCGCCGGGCAGCATCGAGGAAGCCTACCTGCTCGCGGCAGAACTCATGAGCCTGGCCTGGGAATTCCAGACGCCGGCTATACTCCTGACCGAAAAGCACCTCTCCGAAAGCCGGATGACCGTTGAACTGGACCTCGAAAAGGCTGCCTGGGCCGAGGAATTTGGGAAAACGGGGGAAATGGGGACTGGAATGGGGGAAATAGGGACAGTCCCTGAAGGTACAGTCCCTATTTCCCCGTACCAGCGCTACCTCGACACCCCGACCGGAATCTCGCCGCTCGCCTTCCCGCCATCCAAAGAGCTCATCAAATGGAACAGCTACGAACACGACGAAGCCGGACTCACAACCGAAGACGCGGGGATGTCGGCGCGGATGGCCGACAAACGCCGCCGCAAAGGCGAGTGCCTTGCCGCCCACATCCGGGTCCTGAATACAGTGAACGTGTATCCTGCGCCTCATTCGGGCGGGGACATGACCCAATCGTCCTCGATTGGGATCGTGTCCCAGGCCGGCGCGGATTCACCCGTCATCATCACCTATGGCTCAACCACGCTCAGCGTGCTCGAGGCCCTGCGCTACGGCGGCATCCGGGCCACCGTTGTCCAGCCGCGGTTCCTCCGGCCGCTGCCCGAGTGGGAGCTTGCCCGCTACGGGGGAAAGCACGTAACCGTGGTCGAAGAGAGTGTAACCGGCCAGTTCGCAACGCTGCTCAAAGAGAAGGCGGGCATTACCGCCGAACGGGTTATAAAACGCTACGACGGCCGCCCCTTCTCCCCGGACGACCTCGCCGAGCAACTCAGGAGTTAAGAATGGGTACCAGGATTCTCAGGTTCGGGGTTCTGCCTCGTCTTCCTGCCCTTCGTGCCTTTGTGTCTTTGTGGTTGAATCCGCCTCCTGCCCGCCGGGCATTTTGCATTTTGATATCTGCATTCTGCAATTTGACTTGCCCTCCCGTGTCCTCTCCTCTTCGTGTCTTTCGTGCTTTCGTGGCGACATTCCGTCCTTGGCGTCCTTGGCGGTTATCTTCTCCTCTTCGTGTCTTTGTGTCTTTGTGGTTAGGTCCGAGTCCTCAATCTGCGTTCATCGGCGTGCATCGGCGGCTGTCTGTCCGCTCCGTGTCCGCCATTCTGCATTCTGCTCTCTGGATTCTGGACTCTGAACTATCCCACTCCGCAATCAGCGTTCATCGGCGGTTCCACTTCCGGCCTTTGTGGTCAGTTCCATCTTCTCCTCTCCGGGCATTTTGCATTTTGATATTTGCATTCTGCAATTTGACTTGCCCTCGTTCTTGGTCAGCTCCGGAGGTCGCATGACCCCGCTCTCGACTCCTGCCGAAGTTACCTGGTGCCCGGGTTGCGGAAACTTCGGCATCATGAGCGCCTTTAAGCGGGCAGTCACCCGGCTCGAATCGGAGGGAATCGACCGCAGTCACCTCTTCATCTCCTCCGGTATCGGCTGCCACGGCAAAATTGCCGACTACCTGGCCCTGTCCGGTTTCTACTCGATTCACGGCCGGGAGATCGCCACTGTCCAGGGCGTCAAGCTCGCCAATCCCGACCTCTACGTCATCGCCTTCGGCGGCGACGGCGACGCGCTCGGCGAAGGCATCTCGCACCTGATATTCGCGGCCAAACGCAACGCCGACATGACGATGATAATTCACGACAACGGCGTCTACGCGCTAACCACCGGCCAGTATTCGCCCTTAAGCACCCGCGGCTACAAAGGACCCTCCACGCCTTCGGGCTCGGTCGAAGACCCGCTCAACCCGCTCAGCCTGATGCTCGCCGCCGGCGCCACCTTTGTGGCCCGTGGCTACGCGGGCCGGGTCCCCGAGCTCGCCGACCTCATGTACCGCGCGGTGCGCCACCGCGGGTTCGCCTTCCTCGACGTGCTCCAGCCCAGCGTCGTCTTTAACGACACCTACAAGAAGTACAACGCCGAGACCGAACCGGTGACCCACGACCCGAAGAACTTCGGTGAGGCCCTGGCCGCGGCGCAGAAGCTCGACAAGCTTCAGCTTGGTGTCTTCTACGAAACCGACAAGCCCGCCTTTCACCGCGAACTCCTGGGCGAACGGAACCCGGTGAAAGACCGCCTGTCCCAGGCGGAACGGCTGGAACGCATCAAGCGCGTTCTCGCCGGAGGCTAGTGAACTTTCACCTTCACCCTACTCTCCCCCTCAAGGGAGAGGGTAGGGAAGACCCTGAATCCGACAATGGAGCAACGAAAGCACGCACTGTCCGACAGGGGCCGCTGCGGCCAAAGACACGAAACAAATGGGTGCGGAATGCCACCTGCCCATTTCACTTCGATTTCGTGTTTTCGTGGCCATCAATCTCGGTTCCGGGGAAGAGCACACCCTTCCCTCCCCCTCGAGTGCGAGGGAACCAAAGAGCGACCTTCCCTCCTCCACAAGGCGAGGGAAAACAAGCCTCATCCCTCCCTCCCCCTTCAAGGGAGAGGGAATCGAAGGGAGGGGGTAACACGAACGAGAAGGAGAGACACATGAAACAGTGGAAACTGGTCGGACTTGTGCCGGCCATACTCGCCGCCGCCGTCCTATTGGCCGGCTGCGGCGCAAAGACAACGCCGGTGGACCCGATGTCCACTCAGGCCGGTATCGGCCTGCAAATGGGTATGCGCGACCTCTGGGATGCCCACGTCACCTGGACGCGGATGTACATCGTCTCGGCCGTCGCCAAGCTGCCGGATGCGTCCACCGCCGCGGCCCGGCTGATGCAGAACCAGGAAGACATCGGTAACGCCATCAAGCCCTACTACGGCGACGACGCCGGCATGCAGCTCACCACCCTGCTCAAGAACCACATCAGCACGGCGGGCGCGGTCGTAGCAGCGGCGATGGGGAAAGACACGGCGAAGCTTGCCGCGGCCCAGGCCCAGTGGACCGCCAACGCCGACTCGCTTGCCGATTTCCTCGCCACGGCCAACCCCAACTGGCCCAAGCAGACGCTCGCGGACATGCTCCACGAACACCTGCGGCTCACCACGAACGAGGCGGTTGCGCGCATCAAAATGGACTGGGCCGGCGACGTGAAGGCTTTCGACGCGATCCACCAGCAGGCGATGATGATGGCCGATGCGCTCAGCTCCGGCATCATCAAACAGTTCCCGGACAAGTTCAAGCCGGCGCAGATGTAGGGCCGGCGGGACCAGACTTAGGCGACCATACGAAGGGATAGGGAGGTACACTAATGCAGTGGCAGAGAGTAATCAAAACAGCAACACTGGTCGGGGTCGGGCTCATATTTGCCGGGCTCGCGCTCACCGCGTGCAAGACCAAAGAGGCAGTCTCGAACTACGTTCGCTATGACCTGGTGGCCGACACGGCCGGGTTCACCGGCGCGCGGCTCGACGCCCGCCTGCTCAACGCCTGGGGAATCGCCGTCGACGCCAGCGGCAACTTCCTCGTCGGCTCGAACCACAACGGCGACGCGCTCTGGTACGACGGCACCGGTGCCGACGTCGGCACGCCAATCGCAATCCCGGCCGCCGATACGCCCGCGCTCGGCGCGCCGGCAGGCATCGTGCGTAATACAACCTCGGACTTCAAACTGCCCGGCACCGCCGAAGCGGCCAAGATGATCTTCGTCACCGAAGACGGGCTTGTCGTCGGCTGGTCGTCCGGGCTCAACGCGGTAAAAGTCGCGGACCAGTCGGGAACGGGCGCGGTATACAAAGGCGTCACCATCGCCTCGGACAACGGTGACAACTTCATCTACGCCACCAACTTCAAAGGCCACGCGGTCGACGTATTCGACAAGAACTTCAACCGCATCACCTCCAAGCCCTTCAGCGACCCGGATATCCCGGCCAACTACTCGCCCTTCAACATCGCCTACATCAGCGGCAAACTCTACGTCACCTACGCCGTACCCATGTCGCCCGACTTCGTCGACGACTCCTCGGGAGCCGGCGTCGGGTACATCGACATCTACGAAACGAACGGGATACTCAACAAGCGCTTTGTCACCCAGGGCTATCTCAACTCGCCCTGGGGCCTTGCCCTGGCCCGGGCCGAGTTCGGCGAGTACGCCAGCGCCATCCTCGTGGGTAACTTCGGCGACGGCACCATCAACGGCTACAAAACCGACGGCACCTGGCTCGGCCAGCTCAAAGACGCAACCGGGACCGTAGTGACAATCGACGGCCTCTGGGGCATCACCTTCAAACCGGCGGCCGACCCGGACCGGCTCTACTACACGGCCGGGCCGAACCACGAAAACCACGGCCTCTTCGGCTACCTGAGAATGGAATAGCTGCCGCTGGCCTCCGCACAAAAGAGCAAAGCGCATGCGGACACGCGAACCAACATCGCAAGGGCGGGGGCTCTCCCCGCCCCTGCCTCAAAGCCGACATTGGGCAAACCACAGAGCCCACAGAAAGCACAGAATAGGTGAAGCCAGGGTCTGGTCTCGCCCTTCGGAGTCGCTGTGCTACAAGCGTGCGGGGTCATCGTCTTCGCGGAGGTCTTTCGCTCCGCCGCCTCTGCCCAGAGGTCGTCCGGTTCGTGCAGTTAGCGGCCTTCGGGACAATTCGACTTTTGATAGCTGCATTTTGCAGTTTGACTTGCGCGTCCGACGCGCGCTGTGAACTCGGTGGTTCAATATCGGATTCAGGGCCCTGGGCGGCCGGCCGCAACCCGGACGAAGAAAGAAATCGGGAGAGGAGAAGAACATGAAACACACGAAACCCGCCGGCCTGGCGCTTGCCGTGCTGCTCGGCCTGGCCCTCCTGGCCAATTGCGACGTTAACCAATTGCCCGACCCGGCCTACACCCCCACCGGGGTGGACCTCCGGCTTGCCATGCGTGAACTATGGAGCGGAGACGCCACCTGGACTCAAATCTACGTCGCCGACGCCTACGGCGGGGAGCCGGACGCGGCCGGCGTCGTATTGAACCGGCTGATGCGGAACATGGACCAAATCGCCGACCGATTCAAAACCTACTACGGCGACGACACCGCCGAACGGCTTGGCACGCTGCTGCGCAACCGGGTCAGCGAAATGTCCGGGCTCGTCGCCGCCGCGCCGCTCGACGACAGCACCCAGTCGGCGCTCGCGCTCGACCAATGGAACGCCAACAGCGACTCGCTCGCCGGGTTCCTCGCCGGCGTCAACCCCCACTGGAAAAAAGAGACGCTCGTGGAGCTCTTCAACAAACAGGTGGACCTCACCGGCGACGAAGTTATCGCCCGCCGGGACAAGAAATTCGAGGCCGACATCCGGGGCGGCGACGAAATGCACCTCCAGGTCCTCAGGATAGCCGACGAACTCAGCCGCGGCATCATCCAGCAGTTCCCGACCAACTTCCAGTACGTGAAACCCCACTAGCCGCCACCTCGCGGGTCTTTGGGGCGGGCTCTCGCCCGCCCCGCCGCTATTCCCCCGACAACATCTCCGCGGCACGCGACGACGTTTATCCGGTGACAAGCCGGCAGGCACGAGCCGCCGGCTTTCCTTCCCGTCCCTTGCGGTTCACTGTCACCGCCTGCATGGCGAGCACGAGCCAGCCGATGGACTGCAACAACTGCCCTGCGCTGTAGTGGAGCAGCAAAAGGCCGACGAGCACACAGATGACGAGCGACGTGCCCCACGATGCCACGAACTTGAGCCACCCCGGCAGCTTGCCCAGGATGGCGCCGTAGAACCACGGGAGCAACGCTCCGAGCACGGCCCACAACACGGGCGGGAAGCCGCCCGGCGGGTCACTCAGCCTGGTGGAGTCCGTGGCCGCAAGGGTCACGGTTACACAGGCGAGGGCGACGAACAGGACGAGAGCCGCGAGTCTTTTCGACACGCTATTCCTCCTTTTCCGAGTTTCGATGTATGCGAACGCCGCCGACAAGCACGCCGCACACTGCCGCACTCATCGCGCCGCAGCATGCCCCGGTGATGACCCCATCCTTGCCCCGGCTGATCGCCATCAGGGCCACACCCGACATGGCGACGATGACGAGCGCCACGAGCGCTGCCAGTACGTAAAAACGCCGGCCGGAAGCATACGGGCACATCGCCGGGCCGGGGCAGCGTCTCACGAGGGCAGACCCCGGGGCCTACCCCGGACGATTCGGGGTATAGTCCGGTGCGTCACTAGGCGTACCTTTCGGTCACAAACCTATGGTGCCACCCGGAAAGTCGATGTCAAGGCAAATCTACTTGTAAGTGGATAAGCCTGTTGATAGTCCAGTGGAACAGCCAAAAAGGGCGGTTTTTGGGTATATCCCGGGGGCAAGAATGGGGATAGAATGTGGACAACTCGCCCATCTCGGCATGGTTGTGCATGTCGCGCGTACTATGCGGGTGGGGGTATCGCATTACTTATCCCCATGTATCCACATCCCAACAACAACAGCAATCTTATAGATATCATTTGTTGTTGTTCCGGAAGGGAGCGTCCCGCGAGCCGAAAACCGGGCGCAAGACCATGGGCAGTCCCACGCGGGGGCCGGTCCCGGAACCCCCGCCAAATGCCCTTCCGCACGACAGAGCCGGCCCGCTGTTGCGTCCGGACTACCTGGACGGGGAAAGGAAGCTGCCATTCGGGATCTGAGCCCGATATTGAGCCCCGGATTTCACGGCGCGCGGCGGGGGGCAAGTCAGACTGCAGAATGCGGAGAGCAAAACGCAGAACGCCGCACACTCTCCGCGACCTCGGCGGTTGACAGGCCGGAGAAGCGGGCTAGGATGGAGGAGTGAAGATGGCCTGGTTGATTTATTGGCCGCTATTGCTCGTGGTGGCGGCGGCGGTTGCGGCGGGGGTAGCCGTCATTGTGCGAAGGCTGCGGCACCAGGGGGATAATCCGTTCATCGTGCCGCCGCCGGAGGGTGAGGACCGAGGGGATGGTTCAACCACGGATGAACGCAGATGAGGCGGAGAGGGACAGTTCAGAGTTCAGAATTCAGAGACCAGAATGCAGAGTGGCGGACACGGAGCGGACAGACAGCCGCGGATGAACGCAGTCTGAGTCCGAAGCCAGAGCCATTCGCGGATTTGACACCCTGGTTCACCAGTTCTAGAATCCAGTTATGACCGTCCTGTTTCTGGCCTGCCTGCTGGCGCAGTCCGGAAGCGGAACGATCTTCGGCACAATAGCCGACGCTGCCGACAGCCAGGCTGTTGCCGGGGCCGCAGTCAATCTGTGGAGAAACGACTCCTGCGTGTCTCTTCGCACCGACTCTTTCGGCCACTACCGGGCGGTGGCGCCGGCCGGGCACTACCTCGTGATTGCCGGGGCAAGTGGCGGACGCGTTGCGGGCCGAGACATCGAGATCCAGACGGGGAAGGACGTGCGTGTGGACCTATGGGTCGCACCGCCGCGGCCTATTCCACGGACCACTCCGAGTCTTGAGGCTGTTCCAAGACTCGCCCCGATTGGAGGCGAGATCCGGCTGTACGAACACGGGGGTGATCTGGCCGACTTCGAGAGGATGCTGGCGATCACGCAGACTGGCGACAGCGTCCTCATCCGGTCCATCGGTCCGCGCCTGGGTAACAGATTTCGTGAGCCGATATGGGGCGGGCCCCGTACGAGGGAGGGCGTCATGCCCGTCGCCGAGTTCCTGGTGTTCTGGGACTCACTGGATCAACTCGGCTTCTGGCACCTGAAGGACCAGTACTCGGGCAAGGCCAGGATGCTTGTCGAGCTGAGAGGCAATGTGTCAGTCAGCTTCGTGCGGTTCGACGGGGAGAGAGTCAGCAAGAAGGTGAACTTTTCCGTTCCTGGAGCGTGCCCACCCGAGTTCGGGCGGGTGTACGACCTGATCTGGAGCATGGCCCGGTTCGCCCAGTTCGCGCCAGACAGTCTCAAGGGCACCCACTAGTCTCAATCCGCCACGCGGGTATTTCAGATTGCAGATTGCAGGTTGTAGATTGCAGGTTGACCGGCCCCTCCTGGTGAACGGCGGGAGCGCAGTGCAGATTGCAGAATGCAAATGTCAAAATGCAAAATGGCCCGAGGGGCAGGGACTCAGCCGGATGGCGGGGACTTGACTCTTACTTTGCCCGGTCTAACATGTCCGCGATGAAGTGCCTACTGCTTGCCCTGGGCCCGCTGCTGGTTCTTTGGCCCGCATTCGCGAATATTTACATCACCGGGCCAGAACCTGACAACAAGAGACGGACGCTCCTCGTGGAAGTACGAGAGGCTGGAACCGACTGTCCTCTGCAGGGCGCACTTGTCCGCGTTGCAGGAATAAGGAAGTCCGTGTTGACCGACTCGCTTGGCAGAGTTCGTCTCCCCGGCAAAGTAACCTTGTCACAGTCGGTAACTGCCGGTCTCGCCGGGTACAAGGACGGAGACGACTATCCCTGGTTGCAGTCCGCCGATACCGCTACGGCGCGTCTGGAACTCGTACCGACATCGCCGAGAGTCGTCACAGGGATTGCAGTGGACGGCGAGGGCATGCCGCTGCCCGGCGCGCGGGTCTGTATTGCGGACGACACTGTTGTGACAGATTCAATGGGTCGGTTCGCGCTCAGGCAGCCCCACGTCAGCCCGCTCGACGTGCAGGCTCTCTGTCCAGGGTTGCCCTGCTGTACTCGCGAGGTCCGGTTGTCAGGGCACGACTCGGTCGTGGTACGCGTAGCGCTATATGATTCTGCAGCTCGAGGCGAGATCGCTGGTCATGTATATGACAGTTGGACCGGGGGAGCCATCGTCAATGCCCTCGTCACGATTCGCGGTACTGAACTCACGACGAGAACCAATGCCACAGGCGACTACGCCTTTCTCAGTATGAGACCGGGGGACTATGTCGTCTCCTGCTTGGACAGACGCGGCGAGCTCAGTAGGAGGGTATCGGTTAAACCGAACCGGCCCGCAAAGTGCGATTTCCATCCATGGCCTGTGTACTAACGGAATCTGGGACAGGCATCCGATTCCGGGAGCTTGGGGGCGTCCTCGGAGGCATTTCAGATTGCAGGTTGTAGATTGAAGATTGTCCGGCCCCTGGCCGTTTGGCATCGGTGTGCATCGGTGGTTACAGAGGGTCACGGGTGGGCTTGACAGGCGGCCGGAACCGGCTGTAGAATTGCCGCGCATGCCCCCGCAGGCGGGGGGCAAAGGAGTGAGTATGCAGAAGCTGGCTGTGCTCGTTGCTTTGGCGTTCCTGGCGCCGTTGGCGCTGGGGATGACACCGGTGTTTAACGGCCCGGAGTTCATTCGCGACGCGGGCGTACCGATTGACGTCGGCTACTACGGCGCGCCGACGGTGACCGATTGGAACCGGGACGGGGCGAAGGACCTGGTGCTGGGGCAGTACGACCTGGGGAAGATTCGGCTGTATCTGAATCTGGGGCCGGATACCGCTCCGGACTTTAATGGTTACTCGTTCTTTAAATCCGGCGGGGTGGACATAAGTCTGCCTTACGGCTGATGTCAGGGGGCAACTCCACAGGTTGTGGATTGGAACTCGGACGGCGACGCCGACCTGGTTTCCGGGGACCGGAATGGGTACTTTAATGTGTGGGTGTGGCGCGAGAGTGCTTTCGAGGCGCACACTCAGTATCTCGCGACCGACTCGACACCAATCAATGTAGGCTATAATTCGTTCCCGGCGGTGCTGGATTGGAACGGCGATGGGAAGAAGGACCTGTTGCTGGGGTGCGAGAACGGGCAGGTGCTTTTGTGGCGGAACGTGGGCGAGGATACGTGGCCGATGTTTGAGTCGGCCGAGACGCTCGCTGCGGGCAGGGTTCCCCTGTATCAGTACCGGGTGAATCCGTTTGTCGTTGACCTGGATTGCGACGGCGTTCGCGACCTGGCCTGCGGCGACGGGAATGGCTACGTGCTTTTCTACCGCAATCTGGCCGGCGATTCGAACCCGGTGCTGACCGCGGGCGAGACGCTTCGGACTGCCGGGGGCGAGCCGGTGACGTCGGGCGGGACGGTTTATGGGTCGCGCTGTTGGTTCGGGTTCTGGGACGGCGATACGGTGCCGGACATTCTTTTGAGCGCGTATGACGGGACCGTGGAGCTCTTCCGCGGGACGTTCCCGGTGGGCGTGGAGGAGGGAAAGCCGGCGCCCGGGCGCCTCGCGCTACGTGCCCGGCCGAATCCTTTTGCCGGACGCGCGTTGATAGCCTTTGGTGCGGCGGGCGGGGCCGAGCTCGTTATTTGCGATAATCTCGGTCGAGTGGTGCGGCACCTGGGCGTTGTCCGCGGCGATGGCGAGCAGGCGTGGGATGGCAGCGACGACGCAGGCAGGAGAGTGAGCGTCGGCGTCTATGTCCTCAGGCTCGCCGGTTCCGGACAGGCTGCGACCGCGCGCATCGTCGTCGGCCGCTAGTACAGTCGCTTTTGTCGTCTTCCCGCCCGCGCCTGCGGGCGGGAGTTTTTTAAAGCCTACGTTGGTTCCGGGCCTGGAGTTTGCGTTTGAAGCGTTCTTCGAACACCGTGTAGAGGTTCGGGACGAAGAACAGGGTGAAGGCGGTGGAAACCGAGAGGCCGCCGATTACCGCGATTGCGAGCGGGGCCTGGGTGGATTCGCCGCCGAGGCCGAGCGCCATCGGTACCATACCGAGCACGGTGGTGAGCGTTGTCATCAGGATGGGCTTGAGCCGGGTGCGGCCGGCCGTGATTATCGCTTCGCGCAGTTCGAGGCCGTTGCGGCGGAGCCGGTTGGTGTAGTCGATTAAGAGGACGCCGTTTGAGACCACGACCCCGACCATGACGATGATGCCCTGGAACGAGGTGACCGAGAGGGTGGTGTTCGTGAGGAACAGGGCCCAGAGCACGCCGACCATGCCGAGCGGGACCGTGAACATGATGATGAACGGGTCGAGGAAGGACTGGAACTGGGAGGCCATGACGACGTAAACGAGGAGGATGGCGAGGCCGAAGGCGAGCAGGAGGCCGCGGAAGGTGTTGGCCTGTTGTTCGACGTTGCCGCTCTGGGTGATGCTGAACCCGGCCGGCACGACGAGCTGGTTCGTCTTGCGGCTGATTTCGTCGGCCACGCTGCCGAGGTCCCGGCCGGTGACGTTGGCGGTGACGTCGACGAGCCGTTCCTGGTTCTTGCGGTCGATTTCGACCGGGCTGGTCGAGCGGGTGATGGTGGCGACATTGCCGAGCAATACGACATGGCCGCCGTTCGCGGCGAGGACGATGTTCTTTAGGTCTTCGGGGCTTGAGCGATATCTGGGGTCGAGCCGGACGACGATGTTGTACGCGTTTCCGGTGGCGGTGTCGCTGAAGGTGGAGACAGTGGTGCCGCTGATGCAGGCGCTGACCGCGTTGGCGACGTCGGAGGCGTCGATGCCGAGTACGCCCGCCTTTTCGCGGTCGATGTTCACCCGCAGTTCGGGCAGGTTGTCTTCGCGGCTGACCTGGACGTCGGTGGCGCCGGGCGTAGAACGGACGATGGCCGCCACCTGGGCCGCGAGGTTCGAGCCGGTGGCAAGGTCGTAGCCTTGAATCTGGACGTCGACCGGCGCGCCCGAGCCGAAGTTGAGGAGGAAGCGGAGGAACCCGCCGGCGTTGACGGTGGCGCTGGCGCCGGGCAGGCGCTGCACCAGCGGACGGATGGAGTTCGCAATCTGGAAGACCGAGCGGTGCCGACGGCTCGCGGGCACGAGCGTAACCTGGATGGAGCCGGCATGGCTGCCCGCGGCGCGGAACCCGCCGCCGCCGCTGCCGACGTCGGCAATCATCGTCTGGATTTCGGGTACGTTCCGCGTGAGGAGCGACTCGACCTGGGCGGCGAAGCGGCTGGTTTCTTCGACCCGGGTGCCGACCGGCAGGCGGATGGAGACCGAGAACTGGCTTTCGTCCTGGTCGGGGAAGAACTCGGTGCCGATGAACCGGAAGAGAACGGCGGAGAGGAGCGCGATGGCGGTGATGGAGAGAATGACGAGCCGCCGGCGCGCGAGCGTCCAGCGCAGGGCCCGCTCGTAGGCGGAGTCGAGCCGCTCGACCGCGTCGTGGAGGAAGGTGCGGAGGCGTTCGCCGGTGCGGGGCAGGAATCCCATTGCGGATAATCGGGTTACGTCCCGCTCGACTTCTCTTTCGGGCTCGAGCCACTGGTAGCACATGAGCGGGGTTACGGTCCGCGATACGAAGTAGGAGCCGAAGAGCGCAATCGCGATGGTGATGGTGAGCGGGACGAACATCAGCTTGGCGACGCCGGTGAGGAACACGACCGGGAGGAAGACGATGACCGTGGCAAGGGTGGAGACGAGGATCGGCGAGGCCACTTCCTGGGCCGCGTCGAGCGTCGCCTGCATTTTGGCGGGGCCGGGGACCGAAAGATCATCGGCGACGCGGGGACCCGGCGACACGGCGACGTTGGGATTCTCCGGGGAAAACGGGGACAGTCCCTCGGAGCGCGGAGACGCGCGGTACAGTCCCCGTTTTCCCGCGTAGTGGCGGGAGCTGACTTCGAGCGCGACGATGGAGTCGTCGACGAGCCGGCCGACCGCAAGGGCCAGGCCGCCGAAGGTCATGATGTTCAGGGTCGAGTTGCCGAACCGGAAGTAGATGAAGGTGACCAGTATCGAGAGCGGTATCGCGACCGCGACGATGGAGGTGCCGCGGATGCTGCGGATGAATACGACGATGACGAGCATCGCGAGCAGCGCGCCGATGAGGGCTTCGCGGATCAGGCCGGAGGTGGTCTGGCGGATGTAGCGCGATTGGTCGGCCGATATCGAGAGCTGCACCGTCGGCGGCACGCCGGCAAGGTCGGGCAGCGCGGCCCGGACGCGGTCGACCACCGCGACCGTGTTCGCGTTCGCAAGCTTCTGCACCGGCAGGGTGACGCCGGGCTTGCCGTTGATGCGGACGATTTCGGTCTGTTCCTGGTAGCTGTCTTCGACTCTGCCGATGGCGCTGACGCGGATTGGGACTCCGTTCACAATCTTGACGACGATGTTTTCCATCGGCTGGACGACGTTGAACCGGCTCTGGGTTTTGAGCGCGTAGTCAAAGGGGCCGGACTTTAAGTCGCCCGAGGGCAGCGTGAGGTTGGAGTTGGCCACCGCGCTGAGCACTTCCTGTACCGATACGTTGAGCGCGAGCAGGCGGTTGCGGTCCATCGTGACGTGGATTTCGCGGACGCGGCCGCCCGACACCGGCGCCTGGGCCACGCCCGGCAGGTGTTCGATCTGGGGCTCGATGACGTTGGTGGCGAGGTCGTAGAGGTCGCGCTGGTCCATTTCGCCGAAGACGACGATGTTTGCAACCGGGCGGCTGGTGATGTCGAATCGCTGGACGATGGGCTGGTTGACGCCGTCCGGCATGTTGCGGGTCGCCCGGTTGACGCGCTGGATGATATCGACCATCGCCACGTCGGTGTTGGTGCCCCAGTCGAAGTAGACCTGCACCCGCGACAGCCCCTCACGGGTGGAGGATTGGATGTACTGCGCGTTGTTGACCGAGCTGACCGCGCGCTCGATGGGCACGGTTACGGTCTGTTCCATGTCGAGCGGGCTGGCCCCGGGAAACGTGGTCGAGACGCTGACCGTGGGAATGGTGATGTCGGGCAGCAGGTCAATCGGCAACTGGGTCAGGGAAACGACGCCGAGGATCACGACGGTGAGGGCGACCAGGAAGGTCGTTATCGGGTAGCGGAGCGCGATGCGGGTGAGCCACATGACCTAGGAGTTAGTTACCAATGACGAAGTCCTGATGACTAAGCAAGCACGAAGGAGGCAAAACCGGAGAAACGGGTTCCTTTGTTCCCTTCGCCTTGCTTTGTCCTTATCACTTTCCCCTTTGCCCTTCATCCTCGATTGTGACCGGGGAGGCGTCGCGGACGTACTGCTGACCAGTAGTGATCAGGGTTTCGCCATCGCTGAGGCCGGAGACGATCTCGACCCGCGAGCCCTGCTCGATACCGGTGTTGACTTCCTTTCGCCGCGCGGTGTCGTGCTGCACCAGGTAGACGAAGCTGCCGCCGGCGGCTTTAAGCACCGCGGCGATCGGCGCCGTGATGACGTCGGGATGCTGGTACAGGGACAGGTTGACGGTCGCGAACATGCCGGGTTTGAGCCGGTGCTCCGGGTTTGGGACGAATACCTCGACCGGCATGGTTCGGGTGGCGGGGTCAATCGCGCCGCTGGCCCGGCCGACGCGGCCCGCAAACGTGTCGCTCGGCAAGGCATCGGCTACGACCTGCGCGGCGGTGCCGACCGAGACCTGGGGAACGTCGCGTTCCATCACGTTGACCACGACCTTGACTGAGTCGAAGTCGGCCAGGGTGAAGAGCGCGGTTCCGTTTGAAACCAGCGCTCCCGCGTCGAGCAGGCGCGCCGTGACCGTGCCCGGGAACGGAGCGGTGACGTTGGCATAGCCGAGCCGGGCCTGGGCGGCCCGGTAGTTCGCCTCCGCCACTTTCATCGCCGCCTCGGCGTCGTCGAAGTCCTGCGACGATACGAGGCTGTCCGGCGCGAGCTGCCGGGCCCGCTCGTACGCGGCCCGGGCGGTCGCGAACGTGGCGGCGGCCTGCGCCGCCGTGAGCGCGAGTTCGGTGGTGTCGATGAGCGCCAGCGACTGGCCCGCCTGCACCTTGTCGCCGATATTGGCCCGGACGCGGTCAAGGGCGCCGGCGACCCTGGCCGCGATGCTCGCCGACTGAATCGCCAGCACGTCGCCGGTCGTCTGCAGGGCGTAGGTAACGGTATCGCGGGACGTGACCTCGACGCGCACGATCGAACCCGGCCGTCGCGGGCGGGCGCCCGACTTGCGCGTGGCGATGCGCAGGACGGCGACCGCCGCGAGGATGAGGACAACAATCGCCACGGTTCGGAATGTTCTGCTTCGCATCGCTGGATATTTCATCGGGGAGCCTTGGACTGCCAACTACTAATGGTACCGGCTGCAGCGGGCAGGGTCAAGGCGGCGAACGAAGGTGGCGGAGAGGGATAGGTTAGAGGTCAGAGTTCAGAGACCAGAATGCAGAGTGGGGGACACGGAGCGGACAGACAGCCGACGATGAACGCCGATGAACGCAGATGGCGGAGAGGGATAGTTCAGAGTTCAGAATTCAGAGACCAGAATGCAGAGTGGCGACCCTGACCCCTAGCCCCCGGCGGAGCGTTTTACCCGGAAACCTGGAGGTTGCCGATACGGACGGTGGCCGGGCCGTAGTAGCCGTCCTGCGCCATCGTTTCGCGGGAGAGCTTCAGGTCGGCCAGGGCGTCGAACCAGTTGCCGATCAGGAGTCCGCCTTTGAAGTGCTTTTCGTTTCCGTCTTCTCTTATCTCGCCGAGGCGGATTTCCGAGGCGAAGTCGCCGGAGGTCGGGTCGGCGCGGAAGTCGGAGAATGAGCGGACGACTATCGTCCGGCCGGCGCCGAGGAGTTCCGCGGTGCGGTGGTTCCCTGAGGGCACGAACGTGTTGCCCGCCGGCCCGGATGGCTTCGCGCCCTGTTCGAGCAGGCCGAGGTAGTGGTAGTAGCGCAGCCCGCCCAGGACCTCGTCGTAGCAGCCGTCTTTGAGCAGGCAGATGCGGCGGGCGGGTACCCCGTCGCCTTCGATGCGCGAGTCCGGGCCGAACGGCACGAGCGGGTCCGAGTAGAGCGTCATCGGGTCGCCCGTCAGCGGTTTCTCGCCCGAAGCCGGCTTGCCTTTCTCGTAGCGCGACGTCTTTTCGTGTATCGCCCTGCCGGAGCAATGCCAGGAGAGCGGCTGGTATTCGAGTTTCAGGAAGTCGTGGACGGCCGCGCCGGTGAGTACGACCGGGCCTGAGTGCTGCGGGGGCGGGCCGGCCTGAGCAATGCCGCGAGCGTGTACCGCACCCGCAAGGACGAGCTGCTGCGGGTCGAGGTCGCGGAGCCGGCGCGCGTGGGGACGGGCGGTGTGCTCGGCCACTTTGTCGCCGAACCGGGCGATGAAGCAGATTTCGGCATCGGTGCGCGTTGATTCGTATTCGAGCGCTATACCGGAACTCGACTCAATCCGGGTCCTGAGCCGCCGGATGAACACTTCGAGGTTTGAGACCTCGACGCCGAATTCGCCGGACGCCGCGTTCAGCACCGAATCCGAGAAACGCTGCACCCGGGCAAGCAGCGCGCCGTGGGAGAGGTCGTGGATTTCGTGGTCGGCGAGCTCGACCTGCGGGAATTCGGCCACGGCCTCACTGACCGGGTAGGGTTGGTTGGGCTGGGTGCAGGCGGCCTCGGCGAGCGCGGTTAGCGTTCCTTTTACGGCTGCTTCGTCGTCGGACACGAACTGGTCGATTGCCTCGCCCATGTACTCGCTGCCGTCGGCCTGGTGCCGGCCGTACACCTTCAGCCAGACTTCTTCGCTCGGCGACAGGATGACCTCGCGCGGGTGGGGATTGGGCTGGCGCAGGAACCTGCCTTCCTTTGCGGTGTAGATGCCGGGCAGGCGGATAACCGTGGTTGCGTCGGTTTCGATCCGGCGCAGCGACCAGCCCGCAACGTCCAGGCCGCGCTCGGCCGGCAGGGCCATTACGGCGCCGGCGACGATTGACTTGATCTTATTGAAGTCCATGATTCACCTCGCAGGAGCCGGGTTTTGGGGGTCGCGGGTTTGCGGGTTCGGGCCGGATTGGCATCGGCGGATTATGGCGTCCGTCTTCATCTCTCATCCCAGCTTCATGCGGCACCGGACATAGGGGCCGCCCGATGATACGCGGACGTATTCTTTGTGGCCTTTGCCGCAGGTGCCGCCCGAGCTGACGTCGAGCTCGTTCGTGATTCCATCGATGCTTGCGAGTACGTCCGGGACGTAGCCGGTCATGCCGACCTGGTAGTAGAGCCTGCCGGTCAGCTTCCCGGCTTTGATTTCGCGGCCGCGGAGCGCCTGGAGCTGTACGCCCCAGCCGAGCGGGTCTTCCATGCCGCTCGTGAGCTGTTCGACGAGGACGGCGTCGCCTGAGTCGGCAATCAGCTCTTCCCTGGTCTTGCCGCCTTTCTCTTTCTCAAGCGGCAGGAAGTAGGTGTTGGTCATCCGCGCGTAGATGGGATGGTCGTAGGTCTGAAGCCGCCCGTTGGCCGAGAGCTTCAAGCCCGGCAGCCGGTCGCGCATGTGGAGGTAGGAGTAGAGGTCGGTCATCAGGGTGGGCTGGAGGATACCGTCTTTTACGAGCACGGCCGGTTCGGTGGCGAGCACGCCGTCGTCCGAGAAGAAAATCGAGCCGTGCCGGCCGGGCAGGCCGCCGAAGTCGACGATGTTTACGAGGTCCGACCCGACGCGCCGGCCGACGTAAAGCGAGGCGCGGGCAGCGCCCCGCATCAGCGCGTCCACTTCGCAGCCGTGGCCGAACGATTCGTGGGCCAGGGTGCCGGCGAGGTCGGGGTCGAGAATGACGCGATATTCGCCGGCCGGGATTTTGTCCGCGGACAGGTACCGCACCGCGAGGTCAGCCGTCTCGCGGATGGTGTCGTCGGTGATGTGCGCCGCCTCGTGGCCGGGGGCGACCGAACCCTTGAAGTTCATCGTCTGTTTCCTGCCGTCGGACGCGACGGGCACGAGGTAGACACCGACATTGGAGATATCCGAGGAGAGCAGCCGGGTCCGGTTTGCGAAGAGGCGGTACTCGCGTTCGTACACGTACACCGCGCGCGGGGCCACGATACGCGTATCGAAAGCGGCCAGTTGCTCGAACGCGTGCCGGCAGATGGCCTGGCGCTCCGGTGCGGTCACCTTCTCCGGATCCTCTCTGAATTCGGTCCGGAAGTGGCGGTCGAGTTCGTCGCCCGGGTCGGGCATCGGACCCTGCTTCACCACGAGCGACTGAACCAGTTCGCGAGTCAGCCGCATCAGGTAGTCACGGTCGCCGATGCGGCTGGTGGACGCGGAGAAGAAAGTCATGCCGTCCCAGGCCGAGATGCGAATGCCGGGCTGCGGCGGCACCGGGTTGGTGCGTTCGTCGGCCGGGCTCTTTGAAACCGTTTCGCCGGCGGACTGCGTAACGAGCACGGACGCGTACGGCGCCTTCTTTTCCGCCTCGGCGACGAGCTCCGGCAGGAAACCGCGCAGCTCTTCCAGTTGGGGCGGCAGGTCGTAACTCATGGTCGTTATTCCTTTCGGGACAGGATGTCGGCCGGGCTGGCAAAGCCCATCGTCATCAGCGGCGCGAATCCCAGTTTCTGCCAGCAGGTCCCGCTGGGCGGGTTGTTGTTTGCCCAGTCGAGCATCACCATTGTAACACGGTGGTCGGCTAGAAACCTGGCGGCGGCGCGGGTCAGCCCGGTCATCACCCCCCGCTCGCGCCATTCCGGGTCCACCCAGGCGTCGTCGATCCGGCCGAAGTGCACCGGGTCCAGATTCGAGTTGTCGAGAATGCGGACGACGAGCATGGCGATCGGCTGTGAAAATGGGGACTGTACCGGATTGCTGCCGCGTCCTCGCGGCGGGGGACTGTCCCCATTTTCGCCCGGGACTCCGACGAAGATGCGATTCTGGTCCCGCTCCATTATTTTGGCGTAGAAACTTTCCAGGCTGTCGATGAGCTCCGGGCTCAGCCGCCAGACGCGCGGGTCCCGGCCGATGAGCAGGTCCTGCAGGGCGACGCGCATCCGCTTCAGTTCGGGCAGGTCGTGCCTGGTCGCGCGGCGAATGGAGAAGTCCACTTTCTGTTTCGACGTCGTGGCGTGCATCAAGGTTACGTTCCTAGATCAGCAGGCAGCCCTTCTGTTGATACTCGGTGAAGAGTCGCCCCCAGCCGGTTTCGCGCTTCCACTGTTCGTATACCTTCCGCTCTTTGAGCGGCCAGCGGATGCGGTCATGGTACGTCTCCGAGACGAAGATCGGGAAGTAGACGATGGGCGTGTGGAAGAGGAGCCGCTGCAGGAACCGGGTCGGGCCGTACCACGAAAGCCAGCCCATCACCCGGTGGAAGTTCCAGCCCACGTCGAAGCCCCAGCTTTCGCCCGACACGTCGTCCCCGACCAGCTCGATTTCCCTCACGTCGCCGACGCCGAGACCGGCCTCGTGCGCCAGCCGGATGTACTTGATGGACAGCGGGTCGAAGCCCATCAGCTTCGCCGACACCGCGTCGATGGCTACCTGGTCGGCCGACGCGAGGATGACGTTCTTTATCACCGGTTTCAGTGTGCGCGGGCCCTGGCCGTCGCCCACGGTCGTCCCGTCCATCACCGCGAAGAGCCCGGGATGGATTTCCTTCTGAATGGCGAGCAGGTCCACGAGCGTCTCGTGAATCCAGGTGTGGGTGTAGTGGCGGTGGGTCGAGAGGAGCCCGCCGAAAGCGTTCTTCATCGCGCCGGTCGTCGTTGTATAGATGTGGCACTTCACGGTCGGCAGGTGGACGATGTTCTTGCCGAAGAAGTAGTCGGGAATCTTGAGTCCCCTGGGGTAGATACGGTCGAGCGCAAGCATCTTCGATTTGGGCTCAAACGGCACCCACTTCATGTCCGCTTCCTTGAAGTTGTAGAGCACCGGGAGCCCGCACTTCCTGAAGATGGGCACGTACTGGTTCAGGTCCTCGCCCTTGTAGGTGTCGATGACCACGGTCCGGTTCTGGACGCAGGACAGGTCCGTGTAGCCGAGGTCATGCAGCCCGGCGATTGTGCCCTCGAGCTGCCACGGGGTCGTGTTGGCCGAGGGCATCGGATAATGCCATGATATATTGTCTTTGAGGATGGTCGTCTTGCCGAGGGCGAGGAACTTGCCGGCGTCGGCTAGTTTCAGCAGCCGGCGATAGTCCGAAAGGACCGATTCAGGTTTGGTGCGAAGGACCGCGACTTTTGCCCGGGCGCTCATACGCGCTCATTATAGCGGCTCGTCCGCCGCCGCGCAACCCGGCGTGAGAGCTGCGGTCAATATCGGCCGGCAGGCGGCCGCCTGCCGGCCAGGTGCCGATGCAAGGCAGTTGTGCCGAACGCATTGCCGCAGCGCGGCCAGTCGAATTGATGCGCCGCTAGACCCGGTGTGTTCCGGCGCGCACAGCCCGCGATATCCGGCCGGAAGGTCGAACCACCGGTTGCCCGGGGGGACGGAATCAGCCCGCATCGGACTCACCCGTTATCCGGACGGCCGGCCCTGTCATCTTCATGGCCGGCTATCTCCGCTGCCGAATGAGGGTCAAGCTCGAGGGCGCCGAGGTCGGCCCGCTGGCGCGCCAGTTCCCCCTGAAGCTCGGGGTCGCTGAGCAGGGCGGCCTCTATTTCCGGAGTATAGACCGTGAACACCATACCCTTCTCGGCGGCGCGGGCCCGCGCGTCGAATGCCCGCTCCGCGGCCCAGACCGCCGAATGCACGTCGCCGGCGCGCAAGCATTCAAGAACAAAAGCAGAGGCCGCGACATCATCGTCGTCGATGTCCGGCGACGACTCCAGTCTCTGAGCCAAAGCATCCAGCTCGCCCGGGTCGATAGCCGCACCGCCGATGAACTGCCTCGCGAGCCGCCGGGCCGCCCTGGCCGACTCGTATGTCTCGGAGCCAACGGGGTGCCGGGAATACCTGGTCAATCGCTCCGCACACGCCAGCGCGAATGCGACCCGCGCTTTAACGGGAAGCCCGCCGAGCCGGCGTTTCAGTTCGTCAGTCTCGGATGGGTACACGGGGTCCATCGGCACCTTCCCAGATCACGGAGGCCTGGCTGCCTCGGCAAGCTGTCAGACGTCGGCCTACCCTCCCGCCGAACCGGAGCGGCCATCCGGGATTGCCGCCAGCTTTCCCGAGAATGCGTAGAGGGAATAGTCGGTGTCGTATCGCCTGAATCCTCGCAGCCGGCGCATGCCGATCTTCTCCGAAATCCGTTGTGACGCCGCGTTGCCGCTTCGGATGAAGCTGCAAAGCGAATCGAGTCCAATCCTCAGTTTCTGCACCGCCTCGTCCCGGACTGCTCCCGCCGCCTCGGTCGCATAGCCGCGATTCCAGTGGCTGCTCAGGAAATCATAGCCCAGCTCGATGCAGGGCCTGCCCTTGAATTCGGAGTTTTCCAGCCCGCAGTCGCCGATGAGCTCCCCGCTGGACTTCAACATTACCGCCCACAGGCCGTAGCCATATCGAAGCTGATGTTCGAGATTGCGTTCGAGCCAGCGCGTCATCTGCTCCCGGCTGAACGAATCCAGGCCAAACGCCCTCAGGACGTTTTCGTCGGAGAAGATGCGATGCAGGCCATCGATGTCCGTCTTCTCCATCGGTCGCAAGTTCAGTCTTGCCGTCTTAATCATCGCGCCCGCTTAACGCGTCCGCCGATCGTCAATCGGAAATGCCTGCGGGCGTGGTCCGATGTCCTTGGCGCGCATCGAAACCGGTGGCTGTCCCTGGTTTCCCCTAGTTCCCCCATGTCGCTCATCGCTGCCGCCTGTTCTGTCGCTCCCGCTCGGCCAGGCGCGCTCGGGTCATGCGTTCCCGCAGTCCTCCTTCTTCCACGAACGCCTTTTCCAGGTGGCGGATCTGCCGGTCGAGGAGATAGTTGGTCACCTTGATAAGTCCAATGATGGTATTGGCCGCGATCGCGAGTTCAGGATGCTCCAGCCCCGACTTGAATGTGTCGTAGTCGGCGCCGGGCGTTCGAATCAGTTCGCGCAGACGCGCTACTTCCGGGCTGTTTCTGTCCCATTCTTTGATTCCGTCAGGCGCAGCATGTCCCTGAAGTCGGTCAGCAGCTCCTCCATGCTGGCGCGAGCAACGTTGGTCAGCTTGAGCTCGGTCTCCTTGGATGTGCCCGAGGCCATGCTGCCTTCCACGATGTTCTGCTTGCCGCTGCGCGCAGCCTGTACCATCTGGTCAATCGTTCGGTCACGTCGGTTGAGGAATCGCCGGCAGAAGCGCACCGTGGCGTCGTAGACGATTTCCGCCCTCTGATAAGAAAGCAGGTTATGATAGCCACCGTGGGCCGGGATGAAGCCTTCAGGCATGGGAAGCGCTCTTGAGACCGGAGAGAAGCGACATTAGGGACAGAAGAGAGGGAAGCGACAGAGAACTGAGGTCACTGGCGTCGCTTGCGTCGCTGCGCGCCTTCGTTGATTCTTGGTGAATGACGGGCCCATCGAGGAAAGTGCTAACGCCGGGTGCCGAACGCCGAACGAGGAACCGCAGGCGGAGCTGTTCTTCCTTGTACTCAGGGGACAGGAGGACCTTGCGGTTCCGGTCGAAGTGATCGACCAGACGTTTGGCCGAGTCAGGTGCACTCGTGCGCCCATTGTTGTCTAGGATATGTCGGATTCAGCCGCTGTCAAGCCGAAAGCCGCGGCCGCTTCCCGGTTCGGAGAGCGGCATGGGCAGTAAGCTCATGGGCGGCGGGAGCGGGCGCTTTTGCCGGGGCAGTTGCGGACGCGGGAGCGGGGCCTGCTGCGGGGGGAGGAATGACCGCTGTTGCGGAGGCATGTGCAAGTGGATGAACGGAGATAGCCCACGAGGGAGGAGCGGGGACCGGAGTTGGTGCTGTTGTGGTCGGAGGAGCCGAGGCCCGAGAACGGGCTGTTCGTGGGACATGGGTGAGCGCAGGAGCGGGCGCTGTGCCTCAGGCCGAAGCGGCGGCGGTTGGGGATGGAGAAGCAAGGGCCGCTACGGAGGGGGGCATACCCCGGTGGACCCCCACCCTTGAATCCTCCGCCCTTCGCCAGGTCACAAACTGCCGATAATACGGGTCTTATGCCCCATACGCGGGATTCGTTCATCTGCCGTTTCGCGCAGCGGGATTCGGAGGGCGAAATCGACTTAAGTCCGTACCGCTGACCGGCGGGGACAAGACAAACGGACCCCGGCGCCAACTCGGTGCCGCTCCATGCTTGTACAATTCGTCCCTCAAAGTCAAGCTCCGGCCGGGCACTATGCGCCCCGGCCGGAGGTTGACCGGATAGGGCGGTTGCAGTTAGTGCGCGATGACCACCTTGGTAACGGCTGACGGCTCTTCATGCACAAAGAACACGCCGGGCGCGAGAGCCCGGACGTCGTTCGGGCCGGGCCGGAGGTCCAGGACCTTGCGGCCGCAAGCATCCAGAAGACACGGCGACGCGGAGACGCGGGGACGCGGCGAAGGGGAAAGAACGAATACGCCGCGGACGATGGTCGGCGGGCGGTTCATCACTCCGCGCTCATCGTCCATCGTTTCCAGAACGCCCGCGCCGAGGCGAACGAAGACGCTGCCATCGAGGGCATCGTTCGATGGGTCCATGTCGCCTGCAACGAGCGAACCATTATAGTAGTGGTCGCCCGGCCATTTCGGAGTCCACGGCGTGAAAGTGAGCACGGTTTCTCGATTGGGCTCAAGCGACCGCGCCATGCTCCAATGACTGTACCCTTCATCCGGTATTTTGAAGTACATGAGGAAGGTTTCGTCCTGCGTGCCGTTGTTGCGGACGCGGGCCCGCGGCCATACTGCCTGGCCGGAATCGACAGTGTCCGGAGGGCTCGTGAAACCGACGAGGGCGATGTCGCGGTAGTAGACACGGGCGGAATCCGCAATGTGGTCGTTATCCTGGAATTCGTCTCCGTCGAGCGCCGTGGCGCACGCTACGTGGACGGTTCCCTGTCCGGGCGCGGTCCAGGGGAGGAATTGGACGGCCGCGGAATCGCCGGGGGCGAGATTCGATACGCTCGCGC
>Ga0172371_10002024_pt1 | contig 32375 bp, 36 predicted proteins | sample Lak12m_FD_114543 | JGI IMG/M metagenome (GOLD analysis project Ga0172371, IMG submission 114543) | Freshwater microbial communities from Kabuno Bay, South-Kivu, Congo - kab_022012_12m | ecosystem: Environmental > Aquatic > Freshwater > Lake | place: Democratic Republic of the Congo: South-Kivu...
AAAGGTGGCTTTTCCTCCCGAGATAGTTGATTTGCCATTAGGTAGAGTTATTTCGGAGGCAGGGTTTAATCAACTTAGAGTGTCTGAAAGCGAAAAAGAAAGATTTGTTACATTTTATTTTAATGGGCAACAGGAAAATCCATTTATTGGAGAAGAAAGAATTATTATTCCATCTCCAAAAGTAGCCACCTATGATCTTAAACCCGAAATGAGCGCCAGAGAAATTACAGACGCTGTCTTAAATAGATTAAATACTAATCATGATTATAAATTTGTATTAATTAATTTTGCCAATCCCGATATGGTAGCTCATACGGGCAATATTGGTGCGGCTACTAAAGCTTGTCAGGTGGTGGATGAATGTCTTGGACGTTTAAGTGACTGGGTTTTGGCGTATGGTGGGTATATGTTAATTACCGCAGACCATGGAAATGTTGAAGAAATGATTGATTCAACAACGGGGTCAATTGAAACTGAACATAGTGATAATCCTGTTCCATTTGTTGCTGTGTCATCAAAATTAATGGGTAATGCTCAGGTTTTAACTACCGGAATATTAGCAGACATTGCTCCCACTACTTTAAATTTACTTGGGTTAAGTATACCTGGCACTATGACGGGTAGAAAATTAATTTTGGTATCTTCTAACTAGCCCCACAACTTTACCTTGAATTCTGACATTTTTAACAAAAATTGGCTGCATATTGGCATTTGCCGGTTCCAAGCGGATTCTGGTGGTTTCTTTAAAAAAACGTTTTAAGGTTGCCATCCCGTTATCAAGTAAAGCAACAACTATTTCTCCGTTATTTACAGCGTCGGTTTGTTCAATTATGACGTGATCACCGTCCATTATGCCGTCTTCTATCATGCTTTCTCCACGCACCTGAAGCACATATGTACGTTTTTTACCGGATACAAATGCGGCCGGAATATTCATTGTTGCTGAAGGGTCTGTGTAGGGTTCAATGGGGGCTCCTGCTGCCACAAAACCCAAAATTGGGGCGTCAAATCCTACCGGAGTATCAAGATTTACGTCATTTCCGCTAATTTCAATTGCTCGGCTTCTGCCGGGTTTTCTGATAATTAAACCTTTAGCCTCTAATGACTGTAAATGTTCATGAACGGTTGCTAAAGAAGATACTCCGATAGCCTCGGCAACTTGTCTTAACGTTGGGGCTGAGCCTGTAGATTGAATAAATTGTTTAAGGTAGCTTAATATTTGTTTTTGTCTTTTGTATAGTATAACTGCCATATAAATCAATATACGAACGATTCCCGAATTCGTCAACTATATCTTTCCTAATCAAACCCCGTAAAATGTAAACATTTACGGGGCAGGTCCAAACATATTCCGAATGGTGATAAAATATACTCTATGAAATTTAAAATAAATTCAAACTATAAACTTATTCCGGATCAGGAAAATGCAGTAAATTCATTAACCGAAGGAATAAATTCAGGATCAAAATACCAAACCTTGCTTGGTGTAACCGGTAGTGGCAAAACTTTTACTATGGCAAATGTTATTCAAAAAGTACAAAGGCCTACTTTAATTATCTCTCACAATAAAACACTAGCGGCACAGCTTTACCAGGAAATGCGTGATTTATTTCCCGGTAATGCCGTATCTTATTTTGTTTCCTATTATGATTATTACCAGCCCGAGGCGTATATTCCCTCAACTGATACATATATCGAAAAAGATGCGGCCATAAATGAAACAATCGACAAACTGCGTTTGGCTACAACCGCAAATTTACTTACCAGAAACGACACAATTGTAGTAGCCTCTGTGTCTTGTATTTACAACATTGGTTCGCCTCGTGATTACGGCAATAGTGTAATTGAATTAGTAGTTGGAACTAAAGCTAATCGTGAAGAAATTATAGATAAAATTGTAGGATTACAGTATGAAAGAAGTGAATTTGGATTTGATAGGGGTACATTCAGAGTTCGTGGAGATTCAATCGATATTTATCCTGCATACAAAGACGTGGCTGTTAGAATTGAAATTGAAAATCAAATAATTACAAAAATTACTGAGATCAATTCCATTACAGGAGCTACTATCCCGTCTTTTTTTACATCATACACACTTTATCCTGCTAAACATTTTATGACTAATCCCGTAACTCATCAGGATGCATTTAAAAATATCCGTCAGGATTTGACAATTCGTGTTTCTGAACTTAAAAAAGCGGGTAAGGTATTAGAAGCACACCGTTTGGCTCAAAAAGTAAATTATGACTTGGAGATGATTCAGGAAGTGGGATATGTTAAAGGAATAGAAAACTACTCGCGATATTTTGACGGAAGAACACCGGGTGACGCTCCTTTTTCTCTTCTGGATTATTTTAATGAACCGTATAAAGACAATTGGTTACTATTGGTTGATGAAAGCCATATGACTTTTCCTCAAATTCGTGGAATGTACAATGGTGATTTGGCCAGAAAGCAAACGCTTATTGATTATGGATTTAGACTCCCATCAGCGCTTGACAATAGGCCCTTAAGATTTGAGGAATTTATGCGAAGAATTCCAAATTTTATAGCCAGTTCTGCTACTCCATCCGAATGGGAATTATCCATGAGTAAAACTTCCACCCGCGGGGTGGAAGCGAGTAATGTAACGGAAATTTTGGTTCGACCAACGGGAATTCCCGATCCGGAAGTTGACATTCGGCCAGTTAAAAATCAGATAGAGGACGTTATTAATGAAATCAAAAAAACTGTTGCTAAAAAACAAAGAACTTTGGTTACCACCCTAACCAAGCGTACGGCGGAGGACTTGACGGCTTACCTAAACGAGCAAGGGCTTAAAGTCCAATATTTACATTCCGATGTGGCTACTTTGGATAGAACGGATATTTTGGATAGTCTTAGAGAGGGTAAATATGATGTTTTGGTGGGAATAAACCTGCTTCGGGAGGGGCTAGATTTACCGGAAGTTGGGCTTGTGGCGATCCTGGATGCCGACAAAGAAGGCTTTCTTAGAAGCGACGTTACACTTATTCAAACGATGGGTAGGGCCGCCAGACACGTTGAGGGACGTGTGATTATGTATGCCGACATAATCACTGGCTCCATGGAACGGGCTTTAAAAGAGGTCGGTAGGCGCCGTACGTATCAGCTTGAATACAACCGTAGGCACAAAATCACCCCTAAAAGCGTGGTTAAGCCTATCCGTGAAAAACTAATCGATCGTGAGTTAGGAGAAAAAGCCCCATGGATAATTGGAGATAAAGAACCTGTTTTTGAAAGCCTAACTCATCTTGATGTGTCGGCAATGACTCCAATGGAAAAGAAACGACTAATTAAAAATTTAACTTTAGAAATGAAGACTGCCGCAACTGATCTTGACTTTGAACTTGCAGCAGAAATTAGGGACAGGATTAAAGAAATTGGAGTTTAATAGCCATTACTAAAATCCTGAAACTTGTGATCGACTCTTTGTTTTTTTTACCAATTCCATTATGTACAAATATACCTTGGAATAGGCCAAATGTCCATATGTTATACTACTATTTCCACCGCGTTTGCGGTGGGAAATTTGTATGGATCAATATATCAAAATCAGGGGTGCCAGGCAGCACAATTTAAAAAATATAGATTTGGATATTCCCAAAAACAAACTGGTTACATTAACCGGTGTTTCGGGTAGTGGCAAAAGTTCATTGGCTTTTGACACAATCTATGCAGAAGGACAAAGGCGCTATGTTGAAAGTCTTTCAAGCTATGCCAGACAATTTTTGGGAATAATGGAAAAACCGGATGTTGATTCAATAGACGGGCTTTCACCTGCAATCTCTATCGATCAAAAAACTACATCACACAATCCCAGAAGTACTGTTGGAACGGTAACCGAGGTTTATGACTATTTAAGGCTTCTGTTTGCCAGAATTGGACATCCGCATTGTCCGATTTGTGGTAGGGAAATTTCACACCAAACTTTGGATCAAATTGTAGATCAGGCAATTAATTTAATAGAAAAAACTGCTAAAGCGAATAGAAAAGCTTGGTTTTTGGTTCTTTCTCCGATTATTAAAGATAGGAAAGGCGAATTTTCACAATTATTTGATAACTTAAAGTCCAAAGGTTACAGACAGGTTAGGATTGATGGCTATGTTAGGGATCTTTCGGAAGATTTGGTTTTAATTAAAACAAATAAACACACAATTGAGGCTGTTGTTGACCGTCTTGCCTTTACAATCGATACCTTTAAAGGCTCGACCTTTAAAGCAGAACTTAAAAGTAGACTTGCGGATTCAATTCAACAATCGTTAAATTTATCCGAAGGGCTGGTTATATTAGCCCAAATTGAGGACAAAGAATTTAGTATGCCCACCATCCCCAAAAAATTTATCGATCATCTTTTTTCTGAGCGATTTTCTTGCCCGGTTGATAATATTTCCTTGCCGGAAATTGAACCCAGAATTTTTTCATTTAATTCCCCGCACGGCGCTTGCCCAACCTGTACAGGTTTGGGGAAAATTTTAAAAGTGGATCCGGAACTTATTTTTTCTCCAGAATTAACAATTAATGAGGGCGGTGTCTTGCCTTTTGCCAACTCATTTGAGCATGAAACCTGGTATGGAAGACTTATTAAACAAGTTTGTTTGGATAACGATATTAATATCAGAAAACCGATCAAAGATTTTACTCAAAAAGAAAAAGATATTTTATTAATGGGAACAGGTAAACGTGAGTATGAAGTTTTTGGGACAAACAGATTTGGCAAGGAAACTTCGATTGTGGAAACTTTCCCCGGATTTATTAACGAACTTGAACGTAAATACAAAGAATCCGAAAGCGATTGGGTAAGGGATGAAATCAAAAAATATATGCGGGAGCAGATTTGCCCTACTTGTAACGGAACAAGACTCAAAAATGAAGTTTTGTCTATTACAATTGACAATCTTTCCATAGCCGAAGTTACAAAACAACCAATAATCAAAGCCAAAGGGTGGATTGTTACACTGTTATGTAATGCGCCAACAAGTGAGAGGGAAAAAGAGATTGGGAAATTAATTATCAAAGAAATAGAAACAAGACTTCAGTTTCTAATTGATGTGGGCTTAGAATATTTAACATTAGATAGGGTAGCAGGATCACTTTCCGGAGGTGAAGCTCAAAGAATACGACTAGCCAGTCAAATTGGATCCGGTTTAACCGGAGTTTTGTATGTTTTGGACGAACCGACAATTGGTTTACATCCGCGGGATGATCAAAAATTAATTGATACATTAATTAAACTACGCGAACTTGGAAATTCTGTAATCGTTGTAGAACATGATACTTCAATGATGTTAAATAGCGACTTTATTGTTGATTTTGGCCCTGGGGCAGGCAAATTAGGGGGTGAAATTATTGCCAAAGGAACAGTTAAAGAAATCTGCAATGACAACAATTCAATCACCGGAAAATATCTGTCAGGAAAAAAGAAGATTGAGATATTTGAAAAATCAAATATAGCCCAGAATATGGACAAATTAGTGTTAGCAGGCTGCAATTTGTATAATTTAAAAAATATTGATGTAGAATTTCCACTTGGGAAATTAGTGTCAGTAACCGGAGTCTCGGGTTCGGGAAAATCAACTTTACTTGTTGAAACTCTCTACCCGGCTTTGCAAAAAGAATTAAACCCATTATTCAAAGGTGAATCAACCGGTTACAAAAATATAGACGGACTTGATCGGATTGATAAAGTCATACTTATTGACCAAAGTCCAATTGGTAGAACCCCCAGGAGTAACCCGGCCACCTATACCGGATTATTTGATTTAATTCGTGATGTTTTTACACAAACAAAAGATGCTAAAAGTGCGGGATTTAAAAAAGGTAGATTTTCTTTTAATGTCAAAGGTGGCAGATGTGAAGCCTGTGAAGGCCAAGGTCAAATTAGAATAGAAATGCAGTTTATGAGTGATATTTGGGTAACTTGTGAAGTCTGTCACAGTAAACGCTACAACACGCCTACATTAGAGGTGCTTTATAGGGGTAATAATATTGCAGATGTGTTAAGTATGACCATTACCGACGCACTTGAATTTTTTCATGCACACCCGAATATTATCCAAAAACTTGAAACCTTAAATTTAGTGGGACTTGGCTATATGGAATTGGGCCAACCGGCTACAACTCTTTCCGGAGGTGAAGCTCAAAGAGTAAAGTTAGCCACAGAACTTTCCAGAAGAGACACAGGTAAAACTGTATACATTTTGGATGAACCAACAACCGGACTTCACTTTGCAGATATAGAAAAATTACTTCGAGTATTAAAATTACTCGTCAAAAAAGGTAACTCAGTTTTTGTAATTGAACACAATTTGGATATTATTAAAAATAGCGACTGGATAATTGATTTGGGTCCTGATGGCGGTGAAGGAGGAGGAAATTTAGTGGGAGTTGGGACACCAAAGGATATTTTATTAAATAAAAACTCGGTTACCGGAAAATACCTCTAAACTAATTCCTTTTTAATAGATTATACTTAAAAAATATAATGAAATTTATTAAAAGAATAATATTAATATTTGTATTTATTTGCGTTTTCGCTCCAAAAAATGCTTTAGCTCAAGATGAATTTTCAATTGACGCAAATATAATCTATAACGTCAAAAATACCGGAAAAACCATCATCACTCACTATTTAACACTGGAAAATAATTCATCAACACTTTATGCAACTTCCTATACCTTAAAATTTGAAAATTTTAATACAACAAATGTATCTGCCAAAGATGTTTCGGGAAATGATTTGAAAGTTGATCTAAAAAAAGTTGGAAATTTAACCGAAATTGTAATTAATTTTCCCGATGCGGTTGTGGGGAAAGGAAAACAAAGAATTTTTTCACTAAGTTATGATAATAGTTCAGTAGCCACAAAAACAGGTGAAGTTTGGGAAATATTTGTGCCAAAATTATCAACCGATAATTCATTCAGAAACTACACCGTTACCTTAAAAGTACCTGAAGAATTAGGACTAGAGGCCTATATTTCACCAGCTCCAAGAAGTGCTGTGATAAATGAGGGTGTATATACTTACACATATTCCAATAAAGACTTAACGGAAACTGGAGTTTCGGCAGGATTTGGACAATTTCAGGTATTTGCTTTTAATTTGGCATATCACTTGGAAAATCCACTTCCCAAAGGGGCCACAACTCAAATTTCGCTTCCCCCCGATAGTGCATTCCAAAAAGTTTATATCCAAAACATTAATCCCAAGCCGACAAATGTAACGGTTGATGCGGATGGCAATTGGTTGGCTACTTATAATTTATCCCCCAGACAAAGAGTGGACATTGCAGTAACCGGATCTGTTCAGATTTTTGCAAGCTACAGATCTTTTCCCAAACCAACCGAAGGAGTTTTGACGGAAAACCTAAAAGCTACAGATTATTGGCAGACGTCTGATGTAGAAATTATTAAATTAGCTTCTAACTTAAAAACCCCAAGAGCGATTTACGATTATGTTTCGGAAAAATTAAAATATGATTTTGAGCGTGTTGCACCAAATGTGCAAAGAATGGGAGCAATAGAAGCTTTAAAAAATCCCGAAAAGGCGATCTGTATGGAATTTACGGATCTTTTTATTGCTATAGCCAGAGCCGCCGGAATTCCGGCAAGGGAAATAAACGGTTTTGCCTATACCGAAAACGATAAACTTCAACCGCTTAGCCTTGTTGCAGATGTACTTCATTCCTGGCCTGAATATTATGATAAAGAAAAGGCAGTTTGGATCCCAGTTGACCCAACTTGGGGATCAACCAGTGGGGGAATTGATTATTTTGATAAATTGGATCTTAGGCATTTTGCTTTTGTTATTCATGGGGCTAGCGCTACTACTCCATATGCGCCTGGTTCGTATAAATTAGGCCCAAATCCCCAAAAAGATGTCTATGTATCTTTTGGTAAATTGCCCGAAGTTAAAACTAGTCCAGCTTATCTTTCAGCAAAATTAATAAGAGCAATACCCTTTTTAAATTCTGTTTACGAGTATAAAGTAACAAATCCCGGACCTCAGGCTTATTATTCAATATATCCATCTGTATATTTTGACGGAAAGTTAAAGGATAGAGAATTTATAGAAATTCTACCGCCGTTTGCTAATTTTGAATCGCGGTTTACCACTCCATTTAGCTTATTAGGCAAAAATACACCGTCGGTTGTGGAGGTTGATGTCAGTGGGAGCACGGTCAAAATATTTACCAACAAAAAACAAGTGATTATTAATAGTTTATTAATGATATTGGCAGTTTTAATTTTAATTGTCCTTTTAATTTTGGCTAAATTTAGAAAATTATCTTTTCGCCGATTTTTTGATAAAATTCATGTGTTCAAGTTCAAAAATAATGGAAAAAATATTACCAAATCTTCCCAAAATTCCGATCCAGAAAAGGGTCTGGGTTAGCTTGCCCCAAAGTACTGGAATTTATGTGTTTTTTGACAAAGAAACACCTATTTACATTGGTAAGGCAATAAATTTAAAGGCCAGAGTAAAATCTTACTTCAATCTTAACTTGAGTACAAAAACTACTCAGATGGTTAATTCTGCCAGTTCAATTTCGTTTATCAAAGTTGAAAGTGAGTTTGAAGCTTTGCTATTGGAAGCCAGATTAATCAGAAATATTCAACCTCATTACAATATTATTTCCAAAGATGACAAACATCCGCTTTATATTGCAATTACAAAAGAAGCATTTCCACGAGTGATTACTGTTAGAAAAACCGACCTTGAAGGCTCAATTCTTGCAAGGTATGGCCCATTTCCGTCCTCCGGAAATGTTAAATCGGTATTAAAAATGATTAGAAGAATATTTCCATATAGTGACCATAAAATTGGGAAAAGAGCTTGTCTTTATTCCCACATTGGGCTTTGTAATCCATGTCCTAACGAAATAGTACTTAGTACAGAGTACTTGGTACTTAGAAAAAAGACTCAGGAATACAAAAAAAATATTAAGAAAATAAAGCAAATTTTGGATGGAAAGATTGATTCAGTCAAAAAAGAAATGCAAAAGGAAATGGAAATATTCTCAAAAGATCAACAATACGAAGAGGCCTTGATAATTCGTAATAGGATAGAAAAGCTGGAATACATAACACGTCCCCAAATGCCAACAGATTATTATCTGGAAAACCCAAATTTATACGAGGACATCCGACGGAAAGAATTGAATGAACTTTCAGAAATTTTGAGTAAATATCTAATTTCTAATCTCTCATCTCTCAAATCTGTTTCTCGCATCGAGTGCTATGATATCGCCCACTTGGCTGGCACTAACACAACCGCATCTATGGTAACGTTTATTGACGGTGAGCCAGAAAAAAAACTATACCGTCATTTTAGGATAAAACAAAATAAAACCAAAAGTGATGTTGATTCACTCAGTGAAGTAATTAAAAGACGCAAGAAACATTTTGAAAGTTGGGGTAAACCAGACTTAATAATTGTGGATGGCGGGAAAGCTCAATTGGCGGTTTTTTTAAAGGAACTGGAAGGAACCGGAATATCTGTGATTGGTTTGGCAAAGAGATATGAAACAATTGTGTTTCCAAATGGTGAGTATAGATTAGAGCCGGGACCGGCCAAAAATTTGGTTACCAGAATTAGGGACGAAGCTCACAGGTTTGCCAGAGTCTACCACCACAAACTTATTACAAAAAATTTACTTTACTAATTTACTACACTACAAACCTAAAACGTAAATAGAAAGCCCTTTTTGAAGCTATTCCACCCCCGGCGTGGAAATTTGCAACTTTTGCCGTTTATAATATACTGATTAGTGTGAGGTCTATAATTAAACATTTAATCATTAATAGCGCTTCTTTATACATAGTTTCTCTTGTTGTGAGCGGAATTAGTTTTAGCAATGGCTGGACTTCGGTTCTAGTAGCCGGAGCATTATTAACAGTTACGTCTATAGTCATAAAACCAATAATAAATATATTGTTGTTGCCCTTAAATCTAATTACATTTGGACTTTTTAGATGGGTGGGGTATGTGGTTAGCTTGTATTTAGTTACATTGGTAGTGCCGGGATTTAAATTAACTAATTTTGTTTTTTCAGGATATAATTCCTATTTATTTTCAATTCCCGGAATATCTTTTAGCGGGATATTAAGCTTAGTTATCTTTTCACTTCTTATTTCGGCAGTATCATCAGTCGGATATTGGATCTTCAAGTGATTTTTGGGTATACTAGGTAAGTAATTATGAAAACAGCTTTAACACTTATTCAAATGGCGGCCTCGGTTTTAATTGTTGTTTTAGTGCTAATGCAGGCAAGAGGAACCGGTTTTGGAAGATCTGGCGGATTTGGCGGAAGTACGTCGTTTAGCCGTAGAGGATTAGAAAAATTTATTTTCCGCTCAACCTTTGTTGTGGCTGGAGTATTTATAATTGTTTCAATTCTGCAGGTAGTTTTTTAACTATTAATGTTAAATCTTCGTTACATTTTTCGATTGATTCTTGCATTTTTTTCCAGATTTAAGGCGTTATTTTTTATAAGCGCAATTATTGGTGTTGTTTTTTTCTTCTTACTAAAATACTTTGTTCCTTTGGTGTTTCAAAAATATACAATTAGAATTGGAGTAACCGGCAGATATTCGATTTCAAATCTACCCATCTCGATACTTAATAAAATTGGCAACGGACTAACCAAACTAGACACAGAAGGAAACGTCGAACCAGACCTGGCTTCGACTTGGGAAACTCCCGATAAAGGTAAAACTTGGATTTTTACATTAAAAGAAGGAGTTGTTTGGCAGGATGGTAAAAAAGTCACGAGCCAGGATATTTTGTATCAATTTTCGGATGTTGTTGTTGAACGCCCTAATCCTAAAACAATAATTTTTAAACTACAAACTTCGTATTCGGCTTTTCCCTACATTGTTTCCAGACCAGTTTTTAAATCGGGTTTACTGGGAACGGGTGAATATAAAGTAAATAAGATTTCCTTAAACGGATCCGTGATTAATAAATTAGAAATTCAAAATAAAAACAACATTAGTTATGTGTATAAATTTTATCCAACTGAAGAAAAAACAAAACTTTCTTTTGAATTGGGGCAGGTTGATCAAATTGGAGATATTTTTAACCCTGAACCGTTTAATTCTTGGTCAAGAATTAAACTGTCTCCATCGGTTGATACCCTAAGATATGTGGCCGTATTTTTTAATACACAAGATAAATTATTGGCAGACAAAAGTGTCCGCCAGGCGCTTTCCTATGCCATCAACAAAGCTAATTTTATGGGTGAACGGGCAATTGGGCCAATTTCTGCTAACTCCTGGGCTTATAATCCACAAATCAAGCCATATAATTTCGATCAAGCTAAAGCCAAAAGTATGATAAATGATTTTAAAACTGCCAGTAAAATTAACGAAATCACAATTAATTTAATGACTACACCCGTGCTACTTAAACAGGCCGAGTCGATACAAAAAGATTGGTCGGCTGTTGGAGTGATTGTAAATTTACAGGTAATTACCCAAATTCCATCCGAATACCAAGCATTTTTAGCTATTTCGGATACAAATAGCGACCCTGATCAATATTCTGTATGGCATTCAACTCAATCCACAACTAATATTACTCACTATCAGGATCCAAGAATAGATAAATTGCTAGAGGATGGAAGGAGTGAAATTAACCAGACTATTAGGCGCAAAATCTATTTGGATTTCCAAAGATTTTTAATTGAAGACTCTCCTGCTGCCTTTTTGTATTACCCAACCACCTATACAATCGCGCGTAAGGTAATTACTAATTAATCAATGCGTTTTCAGTTAGTTTTTTAAGTTGCTCGTACGTTCCATCAAGCTCTACTTTAATCCCGTTTATATAAATTGTAGGAGTTTCGGTTAATTTAGTTTTAATACCGGCATCAGTATCAGCCTGAATTTTATCAGCAATAGTTTTTGAGTCCATGTCAGATGTAAATTTAGCGGCGTCAAGACTAAATTCTTTTGCAAATCCTGCAAAGATATCTTTTGGACTAGTTGCACTTACCCAATTAGTAGAATTTTCAAAAACCTTGTCGTGCATCTGCCAATATTTGCCTTGGAGTCCGGCAGCTTCCACAGCCTTACTGGCAAGCGGAGCATTTTTGTGTTGGGGTAGTGGATAGTTTTTGAAAGTGTAATTAATTTTTCCGGAAAAGTCAGTCAATAATTTTGTTATAAACGGGTGATAGGCAATACAGGCGGGACATTCATAATCCCCAAATTCGGCAATTTTTACTTTTGCGGACAAACTTGCGTCAAGATATTTTCCATCCACTATTCCGGAAGTGATAATAGAATTTTGTGAAAATAATAGGTTTTCATCTACCACTACTGTGTTTGTAGTGCCATTGGGGGACTTTTTTGTCATTAAAAAAACTCCACCGACTACCAAAATTAATGTTGTTATAATGATCCCGATTAAAGCTTTATTTGTTTCAATAAAATCCTTCATTTTAAGACAGTATACCAGCTTCGTTGAAAATGGTAAAATAGGTTAGGACGAGGTGAGGCCCTCACCTGCGTTTGACTTGGTGATCGTAGCTCAATGGTAGAGCATCAGATTGTGGATCTGACGGTTGCGCGTTCGAATCGCGTCGATCACCCAAGATGAGATAGGGGCACTAGTTAAGTGCTTAATTATCTCAAAAGATTGGCTTATTTTGGTAGTTCTAAATTTACCATTTTCAAAAATGAGATTTTCAGGATAAATAGAACTAGTAAGTAGTTTTCTCTGCGTAAGTGAGCCCTCGCCCCACGCTTTATCTAAGTTCCAAAGGAAATTGGTCATAAACTTGGTAACTATCTTAATATCTATCTTTTGTAGGTGAGCCTCATTTATGTTTGATTTGGCTACAATGAGTCTATCCTCTATAAGATTCATCTGTTCTTGAAATATTTCATCTGAATAGACTCCTGCAAGGTTTTTCTCAACAAGCCTTTTTCTAACCGCGTAGAGAGCTTCTAAATCATCTTTATCTTTCTTTTGCATATTTATAATGTGAGAATATCTGTTTCCCCACTTTTCAGTTACCAGTTCGCAAAACAGTGGAATAAACTCCTCACTAGGTTGTATTTCTCTAAGAAAATTTAAAAAAGAATTTTCAAATTCGTCTTTAGGATAGGATTTACAATAGTGTTTACCAAGGCAATAGTAATACGGGTATTTACCTTTGCAAAATGAGGCTGTCATTTTAGCTCCGCAAATACCACACAGGACATGACCCCTAAGGGGAAAGTTGTCATTAAGTTTGGTATATTTTATTCCGCCAGTGAATGACCTTTTGTCTAATATTGTTTGAACTTTATAGAATGTTTCCTCGCTAATCATTGGAATATGATTACCTATTTTGTCTATTCCAAATTTCTTACTTATTACATACCCACAGTAAAACTTGTCCCTAAATAGTCTTTGTGCGTGTTGGGTCCTGACTGGATTTCTTCTGTTTCCAATCTTTACAACTATTCCTAGCTTATTCATGTATTCTGCCATCGTTTCTAGTGTATAAGCACCCGTAGACATTTCATCCCACGCTTTCTTAACAAGTTCAAATTGTTCCATATCTGGTTCAACAATGGCTTTCTCATCTCTTAAAATGTTTGTATAACCTAACCCAGCTTTTCCGTTTGGCCAACCTGCCTCTAATCGTTTTCTCATGCCGTCACGACTTCTTAACCCCTTTGTGGCGTTATCAAGCTTGGCACTGGCAGCAAGAAGCGTTTCCAGAAATTCACCTGTTGGGCTATCTTCTGTAGGCTCAGTTACAGAGATGATTCTTATGCCGTAATCAGCCAGTCGTTTTTTAATTGCCAAATAATCAAATGTTTCTCGGCTAATTCTGTCAATCTTGTATATAAATAATACTGATATTTCGTTTTTGTGTTTACGACAGTCTTCAAGAAGTCGAATAAGTTCAGGTCTATTTGTGGTTTTGGCACTAACCCCTTCCTCTCTGTAGACCCCTGCAATAACATAGCCTCTACTTTCAGCTTCTTTACGGCAGTATTCATCCTGATTCTCAAGGCTAAAGTTAGAGACTTGTTCTTCCGAACTTACTCTTATGTAAATATAAGCTTTCTTAGTCACTTCCATATTATTATGTTTCTTTTGTTCTGCATTTGTCAAAGATGTTTGGTTCATTATCGGCCTCAAATTTCTGGAATCCAACTTCAATAATTTGATTAAATGAGGTTATTATCTCCGTTATATTTCGGTCACTTAGTTTGTCTGCAACCTTTCCGAGTAATTTTCTAGCTTTTTCGATAGTCATATGTTTATGGCTCAAATATCTTTATTGCTTGTTCGTATGAATCCACCCCACCATCCAACTCACTATTAATTTGAGAGGTGGGAGTGATAAGAATTTTTCTTTTATCAAGGCTGTCTGCCTCCTGCGTTATTAATCCCGAAGTTTCAAGCATTGGGATAATCCATTGGCGAAGTTGCCAATCGGGCAAGAAGCGACCATAAACCTCGAAGTGCTTCTTCATTATCTCTTGCCTCGTTAAACCCCTGTTAACACTTTTGTAGGCCTCTAAAATAACATCCTTAAAGAGATTGAGAACATATGGCGGAAGGTTAAGTTCCTGCGATTCCGAGATTGATTCCCAAATCTTAAAAGCTTCTTTTATATCGTCATCATTTGCAATTATTGCTTCTCCATCTTTTTCTCTAAACCATAGATTAAGTAAAGCCAGAACCTTAATTAAACTTATAACTCTAGCAATATCCCTTTGGTGTCTGGGCTTTGGTTGTTTAATATTTTTGAAGAATAATTCCTCAACCAATTTGGAGTTTCCGATTCTTATTTCCTGAACATTGGCCTCTTTTATCGCTAGTATTCGTTCCTTGAGAAGTTTTCTCTCAGGATCTCTTTCAGTAATATCTTTGTAGCTTTTGGTATTTGCCTCCTTTTTGATTTTCTCAAAGATTGCCTCCCGAATTTTTTCATAACTTATTTCAGGGGAAAGCAGCAAGAATCTTGTAGCCTCCTGTTCGTCCAATCTAAGTCCTGCTGTGCAGAAAATCACGGCTGGGAATCCCTTAATAGCTACGGTCTTAGTTCTATTTCCACCTTTTTGGTTTTTGTCGGTTATCTTTGCCTTAATTACCTTCTCATCATGGCTTAAAAGCGACCTAGTGCGTTCAAGAAGCTGTGTGCTGGGCTGGTCAAGGAAGATAAGAATCTTTCTGGATAAATCTACCTTTATTGTATTGGTCTCTTTGTCATATTCACCTTGCTCGTGATAAAAAGCAGTCGGAGAACAATTTCCAAGCTTAATTACATCAACCTCGGGAAATAGGCTTACAATTTCGAGCGGAATAAAACTCTTACCAGTAGAGCTTGGAGCGTTAAATGAGATATTTACTTGGCTATCTTCTGTGTAAGCCGAGAGTTGGGCTAAGAAAGTAATTATCTTATTTGTTTCGTCACGCTTAATCGTTAAACCCAATATCTTTAGTAGTTCCTCAGTTGTGATGGGCTTGAAGTTAGAAACATCATAGGTAATTTTATCTTCTTTTATTGGCTCTGGCGATTCAACACCAAACTCGTCCTGCATTAGCTCCTTAAAGTCCCTCGGGGTATCGTCATTTGGAACAAACATATGCCTCCTTTGCTAATCGCTCTCGCTCTTTTTGCTTTTCAATAAAAAAGGTTTTAGCCAGTAATTTACGCTTGGGGTCTTTCTCGGTAAAAGAGGCTATATACCAATCAACCTCGTCATCAATTGCTTTGACAAGTTTACCTATGTTCTTCAAAAGTTTTAATTTTCTTTCATTAAAGTTATCCATATTATTCCCTTTCATATAATCTTGCTTTAACTACCTTTAGTTGGTTGAAGTAACCTAGAGCATCTATTTTCAAAGCTCTTTTCCAAAAAGCCTCCACAACACCATCAAGGCCCTCTTCCCTTTTAAATAGAAACTCAGCCTTATGAGGATTAGTCCTATCAATTATTACAATTGGATACCACAAGGAGATGGCCGTGGCCAAAGCCAAATCTGAAGTTCTAAAATAATCATCAAGATTAATATTTTCTTGCGTCATAGTAATTTAATTACCTACCAATATTTTCTCTTAAGGTCGGTAACTAGTCACAGCGTGACGGTAAGAAAATCGTATATAAAATTCTTAAAATAAAAGTGAAGGTATATAAAAATTCGTTTTCGGTAAGAATTTTGAGGCTATTTAGGTCTAATCCGTTTTCTCTTGGGTAAGATATTTAAGCTGATATTGTGCCTGAGCACCCCATTTATCGGCACGGATACCCTCAAGGGAGAACCCTGTGTTTTTTAGTTTTCCCTTAATTCTAGCTTTAAGTTGTTTACCCGCTTTTGAACCAATCTCAGCCTCAATTGTCTTTATATATTTTGGCTTAAAGTCCTTTGACAAAAACCGAATAAATGATTTTTCTTTTTTACCAAATTTACCAGTTTTTAATATATTGTTGATTTTAGCCTTAAGTTCACTTTTTGGAGGTTCTCTCGTTTCATCATTTTGGACAACTACTTGTATGTCCTTACTAATACTTTGAAGCCTCGGAACTAAATAGTTGTGTAGTCTTTTAATCCAAACTTCATATTTGTGCTTATGGAGCACAATTGGGGAATGGTTAACATTGCCTTTTGCGACTTCTCTAAACTCGTGTCTATAAAAATCATCAATTATGTCATCTCTTTTAAAGTATTGTTCCCGTTCTTTTATTCCTAATACTCCAACTGCAAGCCTACAGATTTGGTAATGTGCCCACCAAACTTTTGTCTCACGAGAGTTTTTGAATTTATCCCACTCATCTACTGCCTTAACATAAAAGGGATATATTCTGAGCATTCCATCTTTTTGTTCAATGTGGTCTGGTATTAAGAGGACATCTTTCCCTTTCTCTCTAAACTTTACAATCAATGTCCGATAAGGACTGTAATAATAATCTAAGTCAGTTTCCCATACGGAAGTGTTTTCTTCTTTTAGTCTATTAGTAATAATCGCAATCTCATTTGAAAATGGGTCCTTCGGATTATCTTTTATTCCTACTTTGGCGGCAATTGCAATCAACTCGCTTGCATAATTTTTCCAAATATCAATAAACTTTTTCCATTCGTCTAAGTATATCTTTGCATCATCGTGTGCTTCTTGATAAAGCTTACTTAAGGTTTCAAAGGCAAATTTATTGTTTTGGATATACTCGCCATAACGAGCAATTTTTTGGAAATACTGAATACGGTCTTGTTCATTTTCAATTTCTTCAAATAAGGAGTTTAAATCGGCTACAACTATTTTAGGAGGTGTGTCATCAATCTTAATCATAATATTAATACTATTAACTACAAAAATGCCCGTTTATCACGGGCGGTTTATGCTTGTATTTTATCACACTATAGCCACCATATTCTTAGATTTTTATATCAATTTGGTATAAAATCGGCTTAAAGCTCAAATGGAAGAAGAAAATACCGACACAATTAAAGCAATATTATGGATTGTGGGAATAATATTTTTTGTGTGGCTACTTTTCTTTTCTAGTAAAAACAACGAGGCCGAACGCATAACAGAAGAGTTTAATAATGGAAGTGCAATAGACATGGAGGTTGATGATTCAATAACAAGGGATACTTGGGAATGCACGAGCGACTGTTCAGGTCATGACTCTGGTTATGAGTGGGCTTCTGAAAACGATATAACAGACCCGAGTGATTGTGGAGGAAAATCTGCTTCATTTATTGAAGGTTGCGAAGCTTACGCAAACGAAAATTATTGAGGAGTTTTTCGCCACCAGCTGATTGTTCCAGTTCTTCCTGTGTAGGGATTGTAATTTCCTCTAGAGCTATAGTTATCAAATCTATAGCGATTCGGGCTGGTTCTATAATAAGAGTTCACATAAGTGCCCCTACTTGTTGTGTAACCCCTCACACGAATAGTTCTGGCCTCAACAGCAGAAGATGATACTGTAAACAAAGCTCCCACCAACAACAACGAAAAAAGTAATTTTTTAAGCATATGCACAGTATAGCAGTATTTGTCAAAATAGTGAGTTATAGTGTGGAGTATGTTGAGATTTTTCTGAGGATTGGGTGTAGAATTTGGTTAGTTGGTTAACAATGAATATGTAATATGAATACTAAATGGCCCTCAATTATTTCTGGGGTTCTTCTGCTCTTAGGAATATTGAACATTTGGCCATACGACTATTACATATTCCTCAGGTGGGTTATCTGCGGAGTAGCCATCTTTAACGCAGTCGGATTTTCAAAATCAAAATTGACAGGTTGGGTGCTTGTTTTCGGAGCATTAGCTTTCCTATTTAATCCTCTCATTCCTGTTTATATGAATAAAAGTTCTTGGGTTGGAATAGATTTAATTTCGGCTTGCTTATTTTTTATATCAGCCTACTCAATAAAAGAAAGAAAAAGATAATATGATTAAAGTTGTCGGTTCCATAATAATAGGGGTTTTTCTATCATTTGCCCTTTGGGCACTAGGCACCCTTGTTTTTGTTTTTTTTGGTATCGAAAGGCCACCTCTTTTTACTTTATTTACATATGCATCTTTAATATTATTCCCATATTTGGTTTTCAGAATGTTTAACAAAAAGGATACAGATACGAAAAGGTAAAATGGAAAACAGAAAAACAACAATAGAATCTTGGATGTTCCGTGTGCCATACGAGAATCTGGCTTTGATTTTAACCCTATCTCTTATCTTCTTGATAAGTTATTTCCTTTATACATTTAATATCTATATTTTTGTCTTACTTTTGGTAGGTGCCCTAATCTATGTTCATCTTCAACAATCACAATATTTAGGTAATGCTATTAGAGTGCACTCAAAACAATATCCTGATATTTTTGATGCCTTTAGAACTAATGCAGAACAACTTGGTATTAACAAAGCCTCACTTTACATAATTCAAGACCCATACCTTCAAGCTTTCACACTCGGCATTACAAGTTGCACTGTTGTTTTAACTTCTGCTTTGGTGGAACAATTAAGTCAAAAGGAATTAAACTTCGTTATTGGACACGAACTTGGTCACTATAAGGCTGGGCACACTAAATTTTCCACCTTACTTGTCCCTATAGGAAACGGTAATATTTTAAGTAATTTAATCTTTGGATTTTGGAATAGGAAAACTGAATACTCTTGTGACAGATGTGGCTTGATTGCAACAAAAGATATTGACATTGCCATTTCAACACTTATAAAAATATCTATAGGAAAGGTTCTTTATGAAAAACTAGACATCAAAGGCTATGTTTCACAAATAAAGACTGCGAACAAAGCTTCTGTTAGGTTTAGTGAACTTTTAGGCGACCATCCCTTAACGACTAATAGAATAAGAAACCTGATAGTTTTTTGGAGAGAAAATTTCGTTGTAAAATAAATTATGAAAACAGAATGTCCAGATTGTGGTTACAATAATCTTGAAAAGAGTGAATTCTGCCAAAATTGTGGTTACGACCTTTCTAAAAAAGGTGATGTTTCCAAAAAAAGTGATGTTAAAACTCTACACGAACAGATTGAAGATATTGACGATATAATTTTCAAGCCTAAAAAGAAAGGTGTCTCACTTCCCAAAATAATTCTAATCATATTTTCCGTCTTAGGAGGAATATTTATTTTATTAGTTATTTGGTATGTAATCTTTCCTGGAGATGACTCGTCTACTGGCTCAACAGGGCAAACAGGAACCGAATCTGTAAGTAATAGCCAATGGAAAACATTTAATTCAACTGAATATGGATTCAAAATTAACTTTCCAGCAGATTATAATGCAGAAAGAATCCCAGAGGAAAAATTAGACAATGGCGTTACTTATAGTGGGATGCAATATACGTCATCTCCAAATGACAAAGAAGTGTATCTTGCTCAAGTTGCGGATTATGATATAACTCCTAGCGACTATGACAATAAGTTGGGTCTTGAAGGTATCGCAAATTATACAGCCCAAGGGTCTGATGGAAATCTCACAAACTCTTCTTTTACTAAACTTAAGGGTTTTGATGCAATCCAATTCGCCTTTACCACCAAAGATAACTATTTTGGGAAAGGTGTTGCATTTATAAAAGATGACCTTAAGAACATAAGAATGTTTATGATGGTTATCTTAAGCGATACATCAAAATTTGAAAATTATGATACCTTTGTGAACTCTTTTGATTTTAGATAACCTATGGACTGCAATAATTGTCACAAACAAATAGACCCTGATAGTAAATTTTGTAGTTACTGTGGGGAACCAATTAATACAGAGTCAAAACAAGACAAGAACTCTTCTGCAACACCAAAGGATGCAGACCTTTGGGACAAATTTGCTGAGATATACGATTCTAAAGGCGATGAACGAAAAGTATTTGAGGATTTATCATCAAATGAAGTATGGGAACTAATAAAAAGAATCTCTACAAATCAATTTGAGAATTTTATTCAAGAAAATAAAGAATCGCTTAATAAACAACCCTACAAAGTAATTGAAACATTAAAAAGTGTTTATGGGTGGTGTGCTAGCGGGGGCTATTGGTTTTGGATGGCTGAGGCCTTAATAAAAAATAAAGATTTGAAAGTTCCTAAACATATTGAGCTTGAACCGTTTATTAAGGAGTGGCAATCTTTAATCTCTCAAAAGTTTGAGGAGCATCAAAATAAATTTTTACCAGACCTTGAATTATCAATGAGTAGATTTTATGAATATGAGCTAAATACCATCCTGGATGCATCTGAATCCGTAAAGGACTTGCCAAACGAGTTAGTTGACCGCATTAAAAGTGAAATCTTTATCTTAATTTACTGGGGCTATCTAGGCGGTTTTGCAGAATCTAAATATAGGAAATAAATATGAAATGTAATAATTGTGGACAAAACAACGATTCTGATGCAAAGTTCTGCTTTAAATGCGGAGAGAAGATGAATAAAACAAATGAAGAAGGCTCAGTTGATAGATATTTCAAAGATAAAAAGCAATCACTTATCGAAGAGGCTAAAGCCCTTGCTGATGGTGAAATGAAACAAGGCGTTATTTGGTTTGTTATTGGGTTGGTAATAACTGGAGGAGGTTGGCTCTTCGCTTCGGAAGGTGGAACTTACTATGTTTTATGGGGAGCAATGATTTACGGGATTTACAAGCTCATCAGAGGTTTTTGGTATAAAATGAATCCAGAGTCGCTTTTAGAAAAAGCGGAAGAAGAATCCAAGAAGGAACAGGAGAAGAAATGACAAGTATATTTTGTAAATATTGTGGCAAAGAACTACCTGACAACAGTAAGTTTTGTCGTTTTTGTGGTAACAAACTTTCTAAAACCGATGAAGATAAAGATTTTTCAAAAGCGAAAGAGACTGTAAAATATGCTGGTTTTTGGATTAGATTAGCTGCATATTGTGTTGACTACTCCATCCTGTTGATTCTGTTAATAATTGTCCTTATGTTTTTTGAAAGTCAGCCATCAGATGATTCTTATGGTTTAATATTTACGGTTGGGTATGTTATATATAGCATTTTTTTCCTTTCAACTTGGTCTAGAACACCAGGCAAGAGTCTACTAAATCTTATTGTATTGGACAAGAAAGACAGGTCTCACCTATCAGGTGGGCAAGCGCTGAAAAGGTCCTTGTTACAAATACTTTCAACACTTTTTTTTGGAATTGGGTATTGGAATATGGGTAAGGATGAAGAAAAACAAGCCTTCCACGATAAAAAATCTGAAACCGTAGTTATTCAAACAAACAAACCTAGCACTTTTGCATATATCGTCGCAGTCGTGTCTGTATTATTTATTATTGGGTTAATGATATATGGCTATAGCTAGACAATCTAAATGAGAAAAACTAAGAATAAGATATATGAAGATATTGGTGATGTTATTTTTACTCCCAAGAAAAAGTCTATTGTTAGAAAGATATTAATAGCTTTAATAATAGGATTTATCATACTCGCTGGAATAATTCTTTTTCTTTATAGTCAAGGTTATGCAATAAACCTCACTTCTCTAACCAATTCGAGTTTAAAATTCTTAGAAAAAGGCGACAGGTTTTACACGGTAAAAACTTTTGCAAGGAAACCTTGTGGTATGCAGGTTGGTGGAGACGAAATCTATACTGATTGGTTTGAAATAAAAGGTGACATCTGGAAAATTAAGCTAAATTCAGAAAAAGTTTCTCAAGGTAAATTGTCTAATGTAAGAGTGTGGTATACAACTTCAAATGTTCCAATTTTAGACGAAATTTTATCAAATAGTGAAAGTTCGTATGTAGAAATCGGTGACGGCGCACCAAACTACGATACTGGTAATAAGATTGTCGAACAAGATACAAGCGGACCTGGAATTTATAGATTAAGAATTTTATGTTGGAACTCAAATTATACAATAGAAGTTCAAGATAGTTACTGAGCCCCATTTCCCAATAAATAGTGAGTCGGTGTGTGGGGTATAATAGAGTTATGAAAGATAAACAAGAACAAAAGGTGGGATTTTGGAAGTGGTTTCTTGCTAAAAAATGGATAGGTATCCCGCTTTGGATATGGATAGTATTTGGTTCATTTGGAAATTCGGCAAAATTAGTTTCTTCTGACCCCAACTATCCAATTAGCGGTGTAGTTGCAGATGCTCTTGGTGGAATCGTGTTTGTTTTAATAATATTTGTGGTTTGGTTTTATTTGGTCGCCAAAAAGCGAACGACAAAGACTTAGATAGTTTACTCTCTAAATAACGACCTAAACGCTCTCAATTTTTTATTTTCTTTTTGTTTATCATAAGTAAGCCTATGGCAGTTTCTACAGGCTAAAATGGTAGAATTTGGTGGAAAATACAGATATTTCACTCTCTTACCACAAACATTACAAATAAACCAAAATACATAACCCTTTCCCAAGTTAGACTCAGAATATGTTAGTTTTACTTTATTTGGTTCGGTAAAATCAGTGTCTAATCCGTTTTGATGCTTTAAGTTAAAGGTTGTCCCACTCTCTATCTCACTAATTATGTTTTTGACATCTTGCTCACAATTAAGGTCAATCCTTTCCGAGCCAATTGGTATTGGTCTTTCAAACAAATAGTTTCTAACACATATCGCCGCACTTATCTTTTGAGATTCTTCTACTACTGGTCGTTTTCCGTATCGGAGGCTAAACATATAAAATAACCTAAATTGCTAACAATCATTAAGCATTTTTAACTTGAACTGCTTGGTTATTACCCACAACAGCGTTATTTGCCTTGATATTCACTTCAAATGATGGATTCCTTAGGCCTCTGAGCACTTGTAGTGAGGTTTGGTAGTGCCTTTGAGCCCTATCTAGCTCTCTACTTAAAACATCAACATACTTAACACCCATATCGGTTATTGAGCCAATTTCCAAATAAGCTCTTATTCTGTCCTGAATCCACAAAGTTCGTATGAAGTTAAGACTTACTATTTCAGCAAGTGACTTTTCGCTTGGGGTATTGCATTTATATTCTTCCTGCAACTGCTTGCTAAATTCTAAAGCAAAAACAGTAAACCTTTCAGGAATAGAAGTGCAAAGTAAAGGACCTTTTTCAAATTCAAACAAAGTCATTGATTTATAAAGAAATGTTTCTGGTCCAGCACCTTTTTGTTCCTTCAATGTGTCAAGCTCTCCTTGGACTTTACTCAAAACATAATTTGCTTCATAACCAAGACCAGATTTACGAATAATATCTCTAACTTCATCTGTAGTTTTTGTTTTGACTATTTTATTATTGGGCATAGGCGTAAGCAGGGAAAGCGTTCCTTAACACTTCCATTTGGTCTATAATCAGTTCTAAGAAGTTATCGGGAAGGACCCAAAATGAACAATATTCAAATATCACAATTAAAACAAAATCAGGTAGAAGATTTTTTTGAATTATTTAAAAAAATTGCAAACACTAATTTTGATAAATGGACTCACCAATCAAAACAAAAGTGGTTTTTAGATTATTCTGTAGATTTTTGGAAAGCCAATCTAAAAAAGGGTTGTCCTGTTTTGGTGGCCATATTAGATTCGAATATGGTTGGGTATATTGCAATTGAAGCCATTAACTTTGGTGTGGCTTACGTTGGCTGGATAGGAATATTAAAAGAATTTCAAAAGATAAAAATAGGCACCCTACTGATTGAACAGGTCGAACTTTGGTGCAAGCAAAATAATATTCACAAAATTGAACTTGAAACACAGGAACCTGGACTGGAATATTTTTACAAAAAACATGGTTTTACACTGGAAGGTATCAGAAAAAATAGCTGGCAACACTTAGATAATTTTATGTTTGGAAAAAATTTGGAAAATTGAACAAAACCAAAAAGGACCAACCTTTGTTAACCTTTTATAAAAAAATATACGTTTTAGAGGACAGTCCTGATTAGTAAGGACTGTCCTTACAAGTAGTAATTTTTTAGAGTGGCGTGTTTTGTCAAATTCTAATATACTCTCAGGTAGTGTTATGAGGAAAAATATATCAATTAGTTATATTCTGGCATACCTTTATCATAGCTGGTTTTGGCTTGGAATTTGGATTTTTTATTATTTAAGATTTACCGACTATAAAGGAATTGGAATAATTGAATCTGTCATGATTATTTTGACAATTCTTTTTGATATTCCGACCGGAGTCATAACTGACAAGATCGGAAAAAAGAAATCTTTAATAATTGCATTTTTGTTCACAGGACTGGGGAATATACTTTTTGGATTTTCTACTTCCTTTACAACTCTACTTTTTTCCATTTCTTTTTTTTGTTTTGGTTCAGCTTTTTACTCAGGAACTTTTGAGGCTATGCAATTTGACTCATTAAAAAGTATTGGCAAAGACCTAGAGTTTAAATTAGTGGCTTCAAAAACAAATACCTATACCTTAATTGCGTTTGCCCTAAGCAGTGTTATTGGAGGGTTTTTGTACAAAATTTTACCCGGGCTTCCTTTTATTTTGGTCGGAATGATGCATTTTGTTGCCATGATTTTGGCCTTTTTCTTAGTTGAACCGGAAATAGATTCAGAAAAATCATCAGGTTTTCAAACATTTTTTGCGGATCAAATTCAGGGTTTCAAAGAGCTAACTAAAAATATCGAAATCAAAAAAATCAGCCTGTTTCTTAGTGTGGTAGGAGTTGTGACCGTAATTTGTTCTCAAACATTGAATGATTTATTGGGATACGAATTTGGATTTACACCTGTTTATTTTGGGTTTGTCACGGCAGTTATTTATTTACTGGCCTCTTTTGTCAGTCGTAATACTTCTAAATTGACTGAGCACTTGGGCGAATGGCGAACAATTAGCCTTGCCTCAACTTTGATTGCATTTACATTATTAGCCTCTCCATTTCTTGGTGTTTTGTCAGGGACAATTATTTTGGCAATAAGAAATATATTTCAAAACATTTTTGATGTTGTCGGTTCGGTCGTTATTAACCATAGAATTGAATCTAAATTTAGGGCAACCACACTTTCTACATTTAATTTTGTTAAAAACTTGCCATACGCTTTTGCAGCAGTTGCTTTGGGTAGTGCAATGGGAGGAATTGGAGCCAAGATGTTTGCTTTTTATTTGGGTCTTTTACTGATAATATTTTTAGTTGGATATTGGATTATCGTAAATCAAAAAATTAGTCGCGAATAATTAAAAATAATACAAGAACCAACCTTTGTTAGGTTAATTCTAACTCCCGAACATTTTTAATTTTTGAATAAAACTCGGGTAAATGGCTTACAAACACTACGGGTCCAGTGTATTCATCAATTGCCTTTGTAATAACCGGAATATGTCTAAAATTTATATGATTTGTAGGCTCGTCTAATATTAAAAGTCCGGGTTTTTGCAAATATAATCTGGCGTAACAAAGTAAGCCTTTTTGTCCTTCGGAAAGTGATTCTACCTTTGTTTTTAGTATGTCCCCTGTGAGTAAAAATCTGGCGCCAGCTTGGTGAATTACCTCTTTTTCGTGATTTTCTGACACACTGTCCAAAGATTCATAAGCAGTATGACCAAAATCAAGTTCAGAAAAATCTTGGGAATAGTAACCAATTCTAATTTGGGGATTAATGTCTGCTTTTTTACCTGACAAAAAATCGCGTAAAAGAGTGCTTTTGCCAATTCCATTAGGACCAACAATTTGAAGTCTCATTCCTTTTCCTAGTTCGGTAATAATTGGATCATTGATTTTTATAATATATCCAATATATTCTTGACTCAAAATATTAAATTCCGGAATTGTTTTGTCTTCACGTCTTATTTCTACTTTGGTTTCTTTGTCTGCCTCTATATCTTCTCTGATTTTTCTGGCTAATTGGCTCATGGCAATACTTTTGCCGCCAAGTTTGTTAATTTTTAAAAATCTTTGTTTGATACTCCTTTCAAGTCTTGCATTAGCTTGTCTATCCCTTTCTAATTTCGCTTCAATTTCTGTAATAACATCGTAATAATTTCCCACGAATTGTTCCACTTGTTTGGTATGAATATCCAGATTAAGTACTCCATCACTAAAACAATTTAAAAAATTAGCATCGTGAGAAATCACAATTACGGTTTTTTCATAATTCATCAAAAACGTAGTAAGCTCTGCCACACCTTGAGCATCCAAATTGTTGGTGGGTTCGTCTAACAATAAAACGTCCGGATTTGTAATAAGAGCATAGGCCAAAAGTAAACGCGCTTTTTGGCCACCTGATAACGATTTTACAACATAGGTTAGGGGAATATTTAAAGATACCTCTTTCATAACTTTGGCAACATCGCGTTCAATTTTAAACTCTTGTTTGTCGTCAGATATGGCAGTTTTAAAATACTCAAGGACTGTTAAATCCATTTTATCTTTTGGAACCATTTGTTCTGCAATTCCAATTTTGGTACCAAGCTCCAAATTAATTGTTCCACTAGTAGGTTTTAGAGTATTAAGAAGTAATTTAAAAATAGTGCTTTTACCTGCTCCGTTTTGACCGATTATTGTAATTTTGGAATTTTTGCGTACGCTAAAATTGGCCTCATCCAAAATAACTTTAGAATTTGAATATTCAAATGACACATTATTAAAACGGATTATGGTGTTTTCTTGCGCCATTATATAAATATTTCTTTGAGGTTTTGGATTTCTGCGAAGTTATGGACAGAAACCGGAATTACCGAGTCGCCATATTTTTTTAGTTTTGTAATGCAGTTTTTAACAATTTTTTGGTCCACCAAATCTGTTTTTGTAACTATAATAATCTCCTTTTTTTCTAACATTTTGGGATTATAATTTGCCAGTTCCGCTCTTATTATTTTGTAATCACCAACAACATCCTTTGATTCTGCCGAAATACAATGCAAAAGTACTCCGACTTTTTCAATATGTTTTAAAAATCCAATTCCAAGGCCGCGTCCTGTTGAAGCTCCTTCAATTAATCCCGGAATATCGGCAATAACTTTACCCTTTAAAACACCAAGGTTTGGTTCTAAAGTTGTAAATTCATAATTTCCTGTTTTTGCATTTGCACTAGTTAATTCATTTAGTAAACTACTTTTACCCGCATTTGGAAGGCCAATGAGTCCAAAATCGGCGATTAATTTTAGAGATAAAATTGCCATCAATTTTTGTCCTTTTTCACCAGGTTGAGCCGTATTTGGAACCGGATTTTGAGCACTTTTAAATTCAGAATTTCCTTTTCCTCCTTTGCCACCCTTGCAAAGTAAAAATTCTTCATCGACTTTTGTTAGTTCACAAACTAAATGATGGTCAGTTTTGTCAAAAATTGAAGTTCCAATGGGCAAATTAATAATTATATCTTTTGCACCGTGTCCGGTTCGTTGATTATCTGCCCCGTGTTCACCGTTTTCTGCCAGGATAACAGTATCTTGAGTAAATTGATTTAGTAAAAAAATATCATTAACGCCGCGAACAAGGATGTTTCCACCATTACCACCACTCCCTCCATCGGGGCCTTTTTTATTTCTTCTGAAAGACACCTTACCATTTCCACCATTTCCCGCTTTGAATGTAACCTCAGTAACATCTATTAACATAAACACCAATTATACCCTAGAATAAATATTTTGCCCAGGTAACGGCAACTTTGTCCGATCCTGATCCCAAAAGATGCAAGCCATCGCTTTGAATATCTGAATTGGTAACACCTGATTCGTTATATACATCCACTAAAATTACAGACTGTCCTTCATTTTTCTTTTGAATAGCCAGCTTTTTTACCATTTCATTCCACTTGACTGTTGTGGCCACATAACCACAGAGGGTGTTTTTGCAATCGGATCGGGGAGTAACTGTAGCTAGTAATATTTGAGTTGAAGGGGAATATAGATTAATTTTTTCCAAAATATTGCTTAGATTTGCTTCGGCAATAGATAATTTTTCGGGACTGTTGTGATATTTGGTTACATCGTTTGTCCCTATCATCAAAAGTACAAATTGGGGATTATATCCTAAAATATTATTAATATTTTTATTCAAATCGTTAGCCAAATCTGAAGTTGTACGGCCTGCTTTTCCTTGATCTTCAATAACTACGTTAAAATTATTAAGTAAGTCTGTTAATTTGTATCGATAACTTCTTTGACCTGCGTTTCCGTCTGTTATTGAATCTCCCAAAGCAACAATTCGTGTAACAGTTGTATTATTATCAATAATTTCGGCACCCGGGCTTATAATTTGTTTTTGTCCGGCCAAAACTACACCAATTGCTAATCCAATTATTAAGATAATAATTCCAAGGAAAACTTTAAACAAATTAATTTATGTATTTTTTGATTTTGGGTCAATCCAAAGCATCCATCCTTTGATTTTAATTTTGTTATTAACGTCTAAAGTGTCAAACCACTTTGACAAAAATTCATTGGCGTTAATATCCCAAATACCGGCTCTATCATTGGAAGGATCAGCAAGTGTCAAAATACCTGATTTATAATCTGCTGCAATAGAATAGTGTCCTCCCGGCGTTTCATTTTTATTAATATCATCCCACCAATCAAGAATTACAATGTGACCTTTATCTAAATGCAAGACAATATCTTCCAAAGTCGAGTCGTTACTAAAATTAATTTCCTCAAAAAATTGACTTAAATAAGCAAGTATCATTGGCTCTGTTGTTCCCCACCAATCCTTACAGACCGCTTTAGCTATTTCTTGTTGAGACTTGTTTATTTCGGCAAAAGAAAGTGCCATTTGAATAACAGCTGGACCGCACCAACTTGGTTTCTCTTGAAATTTATGATTTTTTTTCCACAAAGCTACTTTGTCCATACTTTTAAATATTATCATCATTATTATAATTAAACTATTGCAGACGGGGGGTATTTGTGTTTATACTTAAATTGTTATGTTGGATAAAGAAAATAAACCCAGAAGAAAAATGGTAGTAGAAGAGGTAAAAAGCGAAGAAGCTTTATCTGAAGTTAATACTACTATTCCTGAACCCATTCCGGCTGCTGTAACTCCTGAACCCAAAGCGGAAGAAATTATTAATAACGATATACCAGAGCCTTTAATCAGTACAGTACCGGTAATAGAAACTCCTCAACAAGCAGAGGTTCAAAAAAAATCTTTTCCAACAATGCTTTTTATTTTAATCCCCGGAATTTTTTTGCTGGGTGCCATACTTGGGGGCATATTTTACTATCAAAAAAGTGCTAATAAAGTTGAAGAAGTAGAGACCCCTACCCCTTCTCCATCCTCGGCACCATTAGTTACTCCCACTGCTAGTGCCAGTTCCTCTATTAATTTAAATAAATATACAATAACCGTTTATAACGGTTCCGGGATTGCGGGTGAAGCGGGGAGGGCTAAAACAATTTTGACTGATGCAGGATTTAAAGTTGGCTCAACTACAAATGCAGCCAGTTATGACTATACAAAATTGATTATCAAAGCAAAATCAACAGTTGAGGCGGAATTTATAAATAAACTTAAAATTACTCTGGAAACAAAATATGTGGTAGATACTCCTCAAACATTGGCCACATCATCGGCAGATGTGGTTCAAGTTGTGGTGGGAAGCAGTCAGATTTAGTATGGAAACTCCAGAGTCAAAATTAGAGCCGGACAAATTCACAGAGACGTTAAATAAATTAACCACAAGCGGTCAAATTTCAACAGAAGAAAAAAATATTCTTGATAACTACATGTTGGAACTCTCAAGAGCAGCTTTAGCATTTGGTTTAAATCCCAATAATTCCGATAAAACAATGGATTTTGGAAAAGATTTAAAGTCCTATGCGGATAATAAAGTGCCTACTGGTTGGGAGTTGATAAAAAAAGTACTGGAAAAAATAAATTAATTACGAATGGTCAGATTTCAACAGATGAAAAGTTTTTTATTGATCCATCTTGGCTGCAGGGACCGACTTAAACTCCAATAACAAAATCCGTGGAATTTTTGTCCCGTTCTTCATTTCCTCGTATTCTTCAATAGTAGATAAATGTAAGCCTGCATGTATAAATGGCTGTATGTAATCTGATATTGTCTTGGGATACCAAGTCAGTTCAACTTTCCCCCATAATGACAGTTTTGTTTGCGGATCTCTCGAATAATAATCCTTTAATCCTTCATACTTGGGATTCTTTTTCCCTGCCAGACTCTGAGCATAATAAAATTGACTGTTAAAAGGGTGATCAACAACAACTATTACTCTGCCATTATGTCTCAAAATTCGTGCTGACTCTCTTGCAAAATTATCGATATCTTCGATATATTGAAGAACCATTTTGCACAAAACAATATCAAAACTTTGATCCGAAAACTTAAATTTTTTTATTACGTCTTGGGTTTGAAAAGAAAGGTTTTGGTAAGCTTTGTATTTTTTCTGACACAACTTAACAAAATCCGGGGCAAAATCAGTTCCGATCACTTGTTCAGCTGTTTTTGCTAACTCAGAAGTTAAATAACCACTGCCACACCCCATATCCAGAAGCTTTTTTCCTTGAAGGTTCCCCAATATTCGGAGGATATTTGGACGGATAATAGTTTTATTCAGCTCATCGCCTTCATCACCCATATTTTGATCGTACCAATCGGCTGAATTATTCCATTGAGTAAGGGTTGAAGTGTCCGTCATTGTTATTTATTATAACCTTATTGTTAATTTCTGTCTGTATCGGGAAGTTTTTGAAGATATTCGAAAAATTAGGAGGATTAAATAGGCAGAAAATGTTAATATACAGATACCGAATGATCTCTACGGCGAACGTACTTTTTTAGGGAGCTGATGACACAAAAGTGATTCATCTTAGCCGCGGAGACCGAACAAAAAATATGAATTACCAAGATTTTATTACACAGACATTAAGTAATGCAGCAGAAATAGCCAACAGTAGTTTTGGAAAAGTTTCATCTATCTCCACTAAATCTGGTGATAATAATCAAGTTTTAACAGAGACAGATCTTGCTGTCGGCAAATTAATCGTCCAAAAAATTCAATCTGCATATCCAGATTACAATATTATTGACGAGGAAGCGGGAGTTATAGATAAGAAATCGAAATATACTTGGGTTGTAGACCCAATTGATGGAACTAGTAATTTTGCAAATGGTTTACCAACATACGGCATCATGATGGGGTTACTAGAAGACAGTAAAGCTGTTGCTGGTGGAATTATTCTTCCTGCTTTTAGTCAATTGTATGTTGCTCAAAAGAGCCAAGGGGCATTTTGTAATGGCAAAAAAATACATGTTACTCGTGAAACAAGATTGCTCTCATCCCTTGTAGCATATGGTATAGATGGCCACCAAGAAGATCCTGAGAAAACAATGAAAGAAACGGCAATTTTGGCAAAAATTATTCTGAATATTCGCAATTTAAGATCAACTAATAGTGCTTTTGACATGGTACAAGTTCCAGCTGGTCGCTATGGTGCTTTTCTTAATCAGACTACTAAAATCTGGGATAACATTGCAATCCAACCGATAGTTGAGGAAGCGGGTGGAATAGTCACCGATTTTTGGGGTAAACCTTTAGATTATTCAAACCCATTAACTAGATCTCAAGAAAACTATACCATTTGTGCCGGATCTCCTGAATTTCACAGACAACTCCAAGAAATTATTCATAGTTCATAACTACGCTGTTTTTTTAGCCACTTCTCTTACTTTTTAGGTCCGACTCTCGTCACCAGTAGTCTAAACTTCCAGGCTAACTCCAAAAAACGAAAAAACCTGGCTAGGACCAGGCTAAATATCGATTTCAAGGCTAAATTTGATGAAGTTACAAAACCATTACCGTATGGAGCGGGATAATCATTAGGGATTCATATCCCTCTCCTCGTAGGACTCGGAGCGGGATAGGGGAGTCGAACCCCTCTTCACAGCTTGGAAAGCTGTCGTTAAGCCGATTAACTAATCCCGCAAGGGCTAATTTTACCACAACATAAGTTATTTTCTAAACTGATCTAAAATA
>Ga0172371_10002026_pt1 | contig 32361 bp, 47 predicted proteins | sample Lak12m_FD_114543 | JGI IMG/M metagenome (GOLD analysis project Ga0172371, IMG submission 114543) | Freshwater microbial communities from Kabuno Bay, South-Kivu, Congo - kab_022012_12m | ecosystem: Environmental > Aquatic > Freshwater > Lake | place: Democratic Republic of the Congo: South-Kivu...
GATATTGTCATGCCGCAGCCGTGGGAATTTCAACGCAATATTGTCAAGCTGAAAGTCAAGCCGCGCGTGGTGCAATCTTCACAGGTCATCTGGACGCTGAACGATACCCCCTCCATTGCAGCCGGTGAAAGCATTATCGTTTGGGCGCAGTACTCATACGAGAATCAGAGCGTGCCGGCCACGGATGTGATCACGCCGGCAGCCACAACTGACTATACCGCCAATACGCAGGCTGACGAGTTGGGAACGGATAAGACCGCGGATATCTCCGTGGCAATCGAAAAATTTGCCGAAACATCCAAAATCACCTACACCAACGGCAGCGCTGGCACTGTTTACCTGATTAATCCGCAGCTGCGCGGCAAGCCGATCAATGTGCCGGATACAGCTGGCATTAACGTGGAAGGTACGGGTTCGGACACTTTTCCGCGCGTGATGGAGTTGGATTTGCCCTGGCAGCAGGATTACAACATCGGCGTCAATATCGCTGAATACCTGGTTGATTTTTTATCATCTAACCAATATTTTCCAACTGTACTGATTGAAGCGCGCCCTTCTGTTCAATTCGGGCTTGACCTGTACGATGCAGTCAGCCTGACTTTTGACACCTGGGGCGTTGACCTGAATTTCAGGGTTGGAAAAATTAAACACCGCTTCTTGTCAGCCACCGGCCAACATGTGCAGACCGAAATGAAACTATTCCCTGTTTATCTGCCGCCCGTGGATAACTATTGGTATCTGGGCACGGAAGGCTTGAGCGAACTGGGCGTCCATACATACCTGGGAGTGTAAATGGAAGAAAAAATTATTACTGCGTTGGATTATGCTAAAAGAGACAATTCGCGCACTGTGCGGGAACACCTTGAGAAATTAATGGTGAAAATTGGCAGGCGCTACGATACCCCGCTGAATGGGCAACCGAAAGGCAAACCTGTGGCCGCTGAGGTCAATTATGGACGTTGGATCGCGCGCTGCCCAGACTGCAACGGAGCTGAAGATGTTGATCCTTCAGAGCCAATCTTTTATTGCTTTTCCTGCGGCAATTTCACCAATAACGGGCGCCCGCGCGCGGTCATTTTCCCATCTGCCAAAGAACGCAAAGCCATCGAAACAGAACTACTGAAGCGGCCTGTGAAGATCAAGGGCGGGACTAATGCGCTGGACAGGCTGGTCAATGCCGTGCCTGAAATCATGACTGACAAAATGATCCTATCGCGCTCCTGGCTGCCTGGTGAAACTCTGGCAGATCTGAAAACGCAGAATAAGGCGCTGAAAGAGGTGCTAAATGGCTAATACTGTTGTACCGACCTACACTACCAACCAGCTAATAACGGCCGCGCACGCCAATACCTACTGGCGCGATAACCTGAATGAACACTGGCCGTTTACCGCAGCTGGCGATCTGGCCTACGCAACTGGCACCACCACACTGACAAAACTGGCCATTGGCGCAGCTGGCAGGCGGCTTGGTTCGAATGGATCAGTCCCCGCCTGGCTGTACGGCGCTCCCTTACTGACCTACGGCATTAGTCAGGTAACCACTGGTTGGCAATCTACAACTGCGCAGGCCTTCCAAAATTCACCGCTCAATATGACGCTGACCTTGCCCGTTGCCGGCATTATCGTGGCTTTTGCGCACTTCAGCGTTAGATCCAGTAGCTCCAGCTATTCGGCCATTTACCGCGTCAATATCGATGGTGAGGGCGGGGTAACACACAGCGAACCAGGCACGGCCTACGATTCAACCAGCCTTTCGCATATTAAGTCTTGCGCGGCTGGCGATCGGGTGGTCAAGGTGGAAGGTTACGGCTACCTGTCGGCCAGCATGTACGTGGACGACGGCGAATTAATCGCACTGGCTTTTCCGGCGGCATAAATGAGCGATACAGGCAAATACCCAACCGCACAGAATTATGACAGCTGGCTGATCGGCTTTCTGTTTGTGTGTGTTTGCCTCGTGCGGGATGTGCATTTTAGTTTATGAGGTGATACGGTGAAATTATCGCTGTGCATGATTGTCAAAAATGAAGAGAAATATCTGGAGCGCGCTCTTAGGCTTCCGAGAATTCTGTTTGATGAAATTGTGATTTTGGATACCGGATCAACAGACAACACGAAATGGTATGCAAAAGAGTATGGCTGTAAGGTTTTTTCTGGCGGCGATCCCATGCACAAGGGTCAGGCCAGAACGCAGTCCATGAACCTGGCCACCGGTGATTATGTCATCATTCTGGACGCGGACGAAACGATCCAGAATCCAAAAGCAGTCAGGGCTGAAATTGAAAAGACGCAGGCGGATGTGTATTACATCCGACTGGCCTTCATGGATGGAGATAAACAGACCCTGTCTTACTCCCAGGCGCGCATTTTCAAGAAAGGTGTGGCTGAATACAAATACCGCGCGCATGAAGTACCTGTTTGGAAAGACGGGGCAAGGGTAATCTGGACTGATCTGCTTTGGGAACACCGCCCGCCTCCAGAACGCGCGGAAGGCAAGAAATTGTATGCCCTTCAACGGCTGCTGTTGGACGTGAAAGAAAATCCCTGGAACGCCCGCCCACTTTATTATCTCGGACGGCAGTATTACTACCTGCAGCAGTTCAGGGGTGCGATTGACACGCTGAAAAAGTATATCCAGGTTGGCAGCAATGACACCGGCGACGCCTGGCATTTTATCGCCATGTCATACCGCAATCTTGGAAAAGCCAAAGAGGCTATCTCCGCCATGTATCAGGCCATCGCCATCAAACCCATACACCGCGAATATTGGGCGACTTTATCCGCCTGGTACAAAGAGGACAAACAGCCCGAACTGGCTTATGCCTGTTTGCGCTTCGTTGAAAAGCTGCCTCCCCCGAAACATGACTATCTCTGGAATCGCTACTACGGCGCGGATTTCTACGATTCCCTGGCATTGAGCGCTTATGCTATCAAGGATTACATTCCGGCTTTAAGCGCGGGCATTGAGGCGATCCGGAAAAATCCGGACAGCGCAAGGCTGAAAGACAACCTGAATTATTACATTCAAAAGGCAAGGTGACCTATGGCATATGAATTTACCGATAAAGTGGATGCTGTTGATGATGTTATGGCAGCAGATATCAACGAACTGCAGGCGGCACTTGAAGCGCATGAATTTCTGACCTTCAAGGCAGCCACCGAACTGACCATTGCCAGCGGGGTGATTACCGCCGTGCAGGCTTGCCATAAGTTGCAGCCGGAAACCTCGACTGCAGATGACCTCGCTACCATCAACGGCATGGATGCGGGGGATGTGCTGGTATTGTATGTTTCCGACGCCGGAACTGACACCATCACCATTAAGCACGGGACCGGAAATATATCCTGTGCCAATGGCGCGGATATTGGCTTTTCAGAAGGCGCGGTTGTGTGCTATTTTGATGGCACGACTGTTTACGTTTCAGGCGGGGGCGGTGGCGCGACTGGAGCGACTGGGCCAACAGGACCTACCGGAGGCGTTACCGGAGCCACCGGCCCGACTGGCCCTACAGGTCCTACTGGCACGACTGGCTCAACTGGAAGCACTGGGGCTACAGGAACAACCGGTCCGCAGGGTGCTACTGGGCCTACGGGAACCACTGGCCCTACTGGCCCAACCGGTCCAACGGGTAACGATGCAGTATTAACTGGACCTACCGGCACAACAGGCCCGGCAGGTCCTACAGGCCCTACAGGGCCAACAGGTAATGATGCCATGCTGACAGGTCCAACAGGGCCTACGGGCCCAACGGGTCCGAGCGGCGGGCCGATTGGCCCTACAGGTCCTACTGGCACGACTGGCTCAACTGGAAGCACTGGGGCTACAGGAACAACCGGTCCGCAGGGTGCTACTGGGCCTACGGGAATAACGGGACCAACGGGCGTGGGCGGAGCGGATTTATTAGAGGTTCAGGTATTTCTATAAGGAGTAAAAATTATGGCAACATATACGAAATTGAATTTAAGCGCATCAACTGATGGACGCGGCATTAAGGTTACACAGACCGCTACAGCTGGGGATACCATTCACACCTGCTCGAATGATGCGGATATAATGGACGAGATTTGGCTGTATGCTTACAATTCGGCAGCGACAACCGTTAATCTGACTATCGAGATGGGCGGGGCAACCGCGCCGGATGATAATATTCTGGCGGCGATACCGTCCAAAGCGGGCTTATATCTCATTGTGCCCGGACTGGTAATAAAAGGGAACGCGACACCCCTTGTAATAAAAGCATTTGCGGCAACTGCTAATGTGGTTGTCATCTTTGGGTATGTAAACAGGACAACAACATGATAAGAGGCCGGTTTATAAGGCGCGAATTAGGTAAAGTGGACACGCGCCTGCTTAGAGCGCAAGCGGTGTACGGCTATTTTGCGGGAGGCTCCACCGGTTCCAGTGTCACCACCACCGATAGGGTAACTTTCTCGACGGGTGCAATAGCCGCGCAGGGGGCTGGATATGTCCTGACGGAGGGAAGATACTGTTTAGCTGGTCTATCCGATGGAACAGTATACGGCTATTTTGCGGGAGGCTATGCCACCGACGTCGATGTCACCACCACCGATAGGGTAACTTTCTCAACCGGCGCAATAGCCACGCAAGGGGCTGGATATATTCTGACACAGGCGAGATACGGTTTAGCAGGCCTATCCGATGGGGCGGTGTATGGCTATTTTGCGGGGGGGCTCACCGATGACTCCGTAACCACTACCGACAGAGTAACCTTCTCTACCGGTGCAATAGCCGCGCAAGGGGCTGGAAATGTTTTGACACAGGCAAGACGCTTTTTAGCAGGTCTATCCGATGGAACAGTATACGGCTATTTTGCGGGGGGAGGCATCACCGGCAGCGATGTTGACACTACCGACAGAATAACCTTCTCCACTGGCGCAATAGCCGCGCAAGGGGCTGGATATATTCTGACACAGGCGAGACGCGGTTTAGCCGGTCTATCCGACGGGGCGGTGTATGGCTATTTTGCGGGAGGCTATGCCACCGACGTCGATGTCACCACCACCGATAGGGTAACTTTCTCAACCGGCGCAATAGCCACGCAAGGGGCTGGATATATTCTGACACAGGCGAGACGCGGTTTAGCCGGTATATCTGATGGAACAATATACGGCTATTTTGCGGGAGGCTCCAACCCCAGCTATGTCACCACCACCGATAGGGTAACTTTCTCGACGGGTGCAATAGCCGCGCAGGGGGCTGGATATGTCCTGACGGAGGCAAGACACTATTTCGCCGGTCTATCCGACGGGGCGGTGTAATGCAGATAAAAATACCCGATAAGCTGGATGACTTAAAACAAGCATTTGATGCGGTACAGATGCCTCGCTCGGCATACATGCTAAATAAGCTTATCGTGGACACAAAATACACAGAGGAAGGGCGCTATCAGCAATGCGTAAACGAACTATGCCAACTTTATGACACCATGAGGATTGCCAACGCGAAGGTAAAACTCAAGCAGTTGGAAGTAAACGAAATTGACGACAGCACAGAAAGAGGCAGGCTGCAGAAAGAAATAAAACTGATAGAGCTGGAACAGACACGCCGTGCTTTTATTGGCGCTATGCGTGAGTTTGAGGTTTTATATCAACGCTGGCAAGAATTTCCCACTAAATATACCGCCGAACAAATAGAGGCATCCAAGCCGGAAGAATATAGACTAATGATTGAGGCACAAGCGACACATGACTTGAATGCCTATGGAAAAATTATGCCAGGTAATCAAGAGGCACTACGCCAGATTAATAGACAGTTTGTTCAGGTAACATCACCGGAAGAATTTGAGAAGCTAAATGGCGGGTGAGAGATTAACAAAAATAGAAAGAGGTAGATATGGCAACTGCAAAACTAACCGCAACCATTGTTAAGACAGAACTGGACGACCATATCACTAAACACCGAGATGTTTACGATCCCCGCTCTGAGAAGATGCACAAAACGCTATATGGGGAAAGAGGCACAAATGGACTGGCTGGACAGATTGAAATTCAGGGCGTGTGCATGAAGAACATCAATAATAGACTGACTGCGATTGAGGGGTATCTCAAATGGCTGGTCATGCTGCTGTTAGGTGCGATTATTACGGGCGGGTTAAATCTGCTGTTCAAATAGGCTGGCAGAAAATCCTGAAAGTCGGTAATCTGTAATCAATGGGATCTGATAAAGTCAATACTCGCGTTAAAAACGAGATAGTCCGCATGAAAGAAGCGGGCATGACATTTACCCAAATAGGAGGCCAATTGGGATTAAAAACCGGAACTGTTAAAACGCACTATTATCTGGCAACAGGACAACCGTCCTATAAGATACCTGAATCGCCTTATCCCCGCTATGATCAACCGCCAACCATTGAGGGGGATGCCCTGATACTGCCAGACGCTGAAATTCCATTCCACCATGCCGAATTTATCAACCGCGTTTTGGATCTCGCGGATGCATGGAAAATCAAGCAGATGATAGCGGCGGGCGACCTACTGCACTTTGACAGTCTTTCAGGCTGGGAGCCAAATTGGGCGGTCAAACCTAACGGCGGTTTATCCGAAACAGACGAAAAACGATTAATGGACTTGGCAATGACTTTGCCAAAAAATCACCAACAGCGCCTCATGGAAACCATCGCGGATATTGGCGGGCAGACAGAAGAGGGCGGAGGCTTTAGCAGTGAAATGCACCATGCGCGGAAAACCCTGCAAGCCCTTGATGACCTGTTTGAAAAGTTTGTGTGGGTACTCGGAAACCATGAGGGCAGATTACTAAGGGCGATCAACTCCCCTGTGCAGCCGTCCGAACTGCTAAACCTTATGAAGTTGGAAGAGGGGAAATGGTTAATCGCGCCTTATTATTTTTGTATTCTGAATACAGAGCGTGAGCCTTATCGCATAGAACACCCCAAGAGTGCAGCTAAAGGCACAGCCGAAAAACTGGCGAGTAAATTTCAGATGAGTGTACTTATGGGGCATTCGCATTTATTGCGGAATGACTGGGATTTGTCGGGAAAGTATCACGCCTGTCATATCGGCCACGTGGTTGATGAAATCCGTTTGTCATATGCCGCGCAAAGAAGCACAATCAGGGACGCGCATAAACTGGGGGCAGCCATAATACGCGGGGGGTATCTTTGGACACTTGATGAAAGTGTTGATTGGGGCGGATTAAAGAAATTATGAAACTAACGAGTGGCGTCTATGAAATTGTGAATGTTGTAAATAATCATAGATATATTTGCAGTTCTATAAATATGTTTACTCGATATAAAAGACACATAAGAGAACTGTCAAAAGGGAAACACCATTCAATATATCTTTACCGGGCATGGAAAAAATATTCACAAGAATCATTTATTTTTAAACCAATAATTTATTGTGACAATTCAATGCTTTTGTTTTATGAACAAAAATTTATTAATTATTACAGGCCAGAATATAACATTTCTTTGTCTGCTTCAGCACCTATGGCCGGAAGAAAACATTCTAAAAGTTCATGCGAAAAGATGAGTATTGCGCGTTTGGGAAATAAATATTGTCTTGGTCATCATCCGAGTCTTGAAACAAGGGAAAAAATAAGCTTGGCTGGGTTGGGAAATAAAAATGCCATTGGAAATAAAAACAGACTGGGAAAACATAATACCGCAGAATCGAAAGAAAAAGATAGGATTGCACATCTTGGAAACAAATATGCACTTGGTAATAAAAGTATGTTGGGAAAACACCATACAAAAGAAACCCTATTAAAGATGAGCCTTGCTCAAAAAGGAAATAAAAATGCACTTGGAGCAAAGCGATCAGATACCACAAAAATAAAAATTAGGGTGGCTTTGCAAAAATATTACAAAGATAAAGTAGTTTGCCAGATTAGGACACCAGAACATAACGAAAATATTAGTAAGGCATTGCGGGGTAGGGTGCTTTCAGAAGAACACAAAAAGCACATTAGCGAATCAAAAAAATTATATTGGGAAAGGATGAAAAGATTATGAGCTTAATAGCAGGACAACTTATCAAGGATAGATTTTTTTATTTACCCCAAATGGGCATGTATTGGGACTTGATTGCCCTAAAACGCTTCGGGGACGAGATGCAATACAGCCAAGAGATTGACAGGCTGAACGACGAATTACAGAAGAATCCTAAAGCAGCAGGGCAACAGTGGAAGACGGGCATATTCCTGAACGCTGTGCAGATTGGCAAACTTTCGCAGCAATGGCAGAACTCGTATTGCGCCAAGTCTTATCTCATTTACGCCAAACCAGACTTTGACGGCAAGGGCGAGGAACTTCCCGCAATTGGTGTCTGGAATCCAGTCCATTTTGTATGGGCGAGTAATTACAAAGTGTGGATCTGGCAATTCAAAGATACGCCCGAACACACCGCTGAATGGTTGGGCAATAAATTCCGTGTTGTGAACGCCGCGGATGTCCTAAGCGATATGTATCCAACGCCCGCAGGAAGTTTGGCAAAGCCAGGTAATCCGCCAACAACTCCGCCGGTAACGCCCCCAACAGAAGAACCGGAAACTCCTCCCGCGACAGATCCAACTATTCCCGGGATTGTTTTTCCAGGAAGAATCGATATTCACATTTGGACGCATGAGGGCAAGCCGGAAGAATAAAGGTGTATAATAATATTATGCGGTCATTGAGGGCGGCTCGATGATCGCGATGGCTGGATTAACTTAAGGTTTTGACCGATTGTGATTGCCAGCCAACAGCACCGCCTGATCTGGCGGTGTTTGTTTTGTATAGAGATATTAACCTAATTCCGGTATTATCCCTATACGATTGATACTAATCACGATTATTTGAACTGTCAAAATTTCTTTGACAGTTGAATCGCGCAATCAGTTTATCCACCGGATTGCCTTCAATTAGTAATTATTGCCTCTTGACATTGTAATATTTTTATGATATTATATCATTAATTCAACGGAGGCAATATGGAAAAAACGAAAAATTTTGCACTAAGAATCTCACCAGAACTATTTGAAAGACTGGCAAGGCGCGCTGAAAAGAATAACCGATCAATCAACGCAGAAATTAACACTATCATCGAGAATGCGCTGGACGCGGTTATTATTCCAGTCGGCGGCACTATCAACGATGACGGCACAGTTACCTTCAATGCTGCCCGCGCGCGCAAGTGGGCAAGCAGCATCTCGATTAAAGAGGAACAAGACAGACGGTAATCCAGGAGGATGAAATGGCTAAACGATTGCTCATGATTCACCACCTCGATGGAAGAACTGACTATATCTGTCCCAAATGCGACAGCGTAATGAAGTCGGTTGACAATTATTCCATGCACTTTAGCGGTGGAGAAGTTGTAGAGAAGGGCGGTGAATTCCTTTCCTGTCCTAATTGCGGCATGAGGCAGGATTATCCCAAATTGAATGTACGGGACTTCAAGCACTTCCAGTCGGAGTTTTAGATGGTTACTAATAAATATGGCGAACAGTACTCGCTGAACTGCCCCAACTGTTTTGCCAATATTGGCAGAATGGAGTCGATAAATTACGTAAAGGGCGTAACTACCCGTATTTATTCCTGCAGCCGATGTGACGCATTTTGGGCGGTTGAATTTCCGAGGAAATCGTATATCACAGAATTACGCCGGAAGAAATTATCAGGAATGCGGCGATTGAAATATTGGAGGTAAACAAAATAATTGACAAGTTGAAAAAAGCAAAATTGGCAGGAATAAAGATACAGGAGGAAAAATGAATAAGTCAGACAGCATTAAAAATTTATCAGTAGCGCTAAAAAAGGCGCAATCAGAAATGGGCGAAGTGAAATTTGACAGCGCTAACCCATTTTATAACAGCCGCTATGCCTCTTTGGGCGCGGTTATTGAGGCATCAAAAAAGGCACTTTCAAACAATGGGCTTTCGGTCAGCCAACCAACCGTCTCAAATGAGTATGGCGTTGGAATCTCAACCCTACTTTTGCATGAATCGGGTGAATGGATTGAAAGCACGGTAACCATTCCGGTAACCGATGGAAAGAATATCGCACAGGAGGCAGGAAAGACAATCACCTATCTGCGCCGCTATTCGTTGGCGTCAATTCTTAATCTTTACTCGGATGAGGACACGGACGGCGAACAGAAGGTCCCACAAAAACAGCCTGCGCCCCAAAAGATGAGCATTGAAACAGCGGCAAACATTAAGGGATCAGACGGTAAGAAGTACGGCGATTGTTCAGACCAGGAACTGAAAAATAAGTTGATCGGAATTAGTAAGGTATTGAACAATAAGAATGTAAGCCCGGAAGACAAAGAGGGGATGTTGTTCAAGCGCGATGCAATCAATACCATCTTGGCAGCACGGAAAAAATAATCATCTTTCTTCTCCTTTAGGTGTCCGGGTGTGCCCTGTGGTCGCTCGGACACCAACTAAAAACAGAAAATGGAGGCAATTATGTGTAACGGATTTGGCGGATTTTACAGCAAGAGCGGGAAGGTCTATTTTACAACCCCCGATGATAATGGGAATTGCAGTCATAGCGATACGGCAAGCAGACTGCCAAAGGGTGCGAAAGAAAATGGCCTTGTACCGTTTGAGATACCCGATTGGTCAGTAAAAAAATTTAATTGGGACACAAATTTCGCGCCAGAATGGGCAAATGCCAATGCAAAGAAAATCTGCGTCAGGAAAATGAAGGAAGTAAAACCATTTTGGGCGGAATACAAAAAGGGCAGAGACGCAGCGCGGGCGGAATACGAAAAGGTCATAGCTCCGGCGCGGGCGGAATTTATAAGCCACCTCAAACAAATTGATGGATATTGTCAGGAGGCATGAATGAATCTCTTACTCGGAATTGTAATCGGCATGGCAATCTGCGCAATTAGGCGAACCCGTACAGTTGGCGATGCTATGACTATAAGTCAGTCCATTATTGACCGCCTGCTAAAGGACCAATCCGGCTGCTGTTGGAAATGTGGGAATGATTTATACCGGACCGGATTTGAGGTCCATCACGCTGTATATACAAGGGATGTGCGCTTTTCCAAATGGCTTGACCAAATTGAGAACCTGCTACTTATCTGCCCGCGCTGCCACAGTAATCACGGCATCTTGGGAAACATCGAGACCAGGCGCAAGGCATTCAAGTGGAAAGTCGAGCATGGGTATCTGATGAAGGAATGGGAAATGAGCATACCTTTTGTAGTGCATGATATTTTTGAGGAGGTTGACAAAAATGAATAAAAGCACGTGGTATAATGGGGATGCTAATGGATATCATAATGACGGTAACATATCCCCGCTTTCATCCGGTATCCATTAGCAAGATACTGTCAGAGGATGACGGCGGGGATTTGTTTAAGAGGTGAATATGCAGGAAGAAAATAATGCGATAGTTGAAATCAGCAAGGCGGAGTTGGCATTAGAGCGCGCAAACGATATTCACGAAATGCTTGTTTTGCGCGATAGCGCAGCTGCTTATGAATTATTAGCCAACGCTCAAGGATTCAAGGAGGCGGCACAGAAGGCTAAAATATTTCAACTAAAAGCAGAACGCAAGGCGGGCGATTGGTTAAGTGAAAATGTCCATGAAGGCAATCCACAATGGTCGCAAGATGATACCAATGGAAAATTGCCTGAGGGTATTACCAAAAGCGAATCCAGTCGTTGGCAATTAGAGTCGTCTTTACCGGAAGAAAAGTTTGATGAGTGGGTGGATGATAGTCTTTCCAGCGGAAAAGAAATCACTGCAACCGCTTTACAAAAACTGGCAAAGGCTCATAAGATTGAAAAAAATCGGGGTGAATTTATAAAACAAGAACTGCCCATTAATATATATGACATCATATATGCTGACCCCCCCTGGCGATATGATAATAGCGGATTTTATCAAAGCGCTGAATCGCAATATCCAACAATGAGTATTGACGAAATTTGTAATATGCCCGTCAGTAAATTGAGCCATGAAAATACAATCCTGTTTTTATGGGCAACATCACCCCTTTTGCCGGAGGCAATCCAAGTTGTTAAAGCGTGGGGCTTTACTTACAGAGCATCAATGGTTTGGGTAAAAGATAGGGCGCCCGGCATGGGATGGTGGGTTAACACCAAACACGAGTTGTTGCTTATCGCCTCCAAAAACACCAATCATCCAATAAAAAAGTGTGATAGTGTCATATTTGCGGGCGTTACAAGACACAGTAAAAAGCCCGAAGAGTTTTATAAATGCATTGAATCAATGTATCCAAACGCGAAAAGAGTTGAGCTGTTCTCGCGAAATGCGCGTGATGGATGGACGATGTGGGGAAATGAAAAATTACAGTAGTCAAAATAAAATGGATGTTGTAATGAAAAAGATGCCTAATTGGGGTAATAAGTATTGGGTAGTTGTAAAGTTGAAAAACTCCAGAATTTTTATACCCTCCTTTCACGATATTTATAGAATAGTGAGGGCTATATGCGTTTGTGAAGACGAAAAATATCCATACGGAAAGGGTGCCGAAATGGTCGCTGAATTTTTAGCAGATACATGTAGTGGCATCCCATTCAAAACCTTGATAGAAAAATATCAAATACCAACAAGGGAAAGCGACAATGGCTAAAAAAATATGGTATAATATTCGCATGCTGAGTTCACGTGTGTTTTTATTTACCGGAATAAACCAGCCCACCAGGAACGCACGTGTTCTCAGCAAACATCTAGCGGTAATCTGGCGGGCTGGTTTATTTGAGGTGATGAGATGAAGGACAATACACATTCAGCAGACTGGAGGCTTCAATGCGCAAAACCTGGATAAAAGTGAAGAGGGGTATTCTTGAACCAAAACACATCGAGCAGCTGGGGCAAGCCTGGTACTTGTACTTTTACATTCTGGACCAGACTGAATGGGAGAGCGGAACTATTCCGGACTGGAAAGATAAATACGCAGCCGATGACTTGGGCAAGCCATTATCGCTTATCCGCGAACATCGGAAACTGCTGCAAGAAAAAAAATATATCACGTGTGAACAAGGTCTTCATAAGCAGAAAATCATAGTGCATAACTGGACTGACCCCCGCTGCTATGATGGGGTTATTCAAAATCCAGAATGCCAAGATGAAGAAAATCCTGAACCATGCCAAGAAGAAGAAAATCCTGAACCTAACCAATATTCAGGGTCGGCAAATTTGCCGACCCATAAAGTCAGCCAAGAAGAAGAATCTCATGGTTCAGCTCATGGTTCAGCTCATGGTTCAGCTCATGGTTCAGCTCATGGTTCAGCTCATGGTTCAGCTCATGGTTCAGCTCATGGTTCAGCTCATGGTTCAGCTCATGGTTTTAAAATCCCCTCACAAAACGCGGACTCTTCATATAGTCACATGTCACATTCCACAGATCACAGGTCACATGTTAACAGCAGCCCAAAGAATATTTTTTCTGAAATCTCTTCTATTCTCCAAATACCGTTTACCAACAGCAAGGAATCGGATTATCTAAAAACCCTTATTGAAGAGCATGGAGAGGAAAAACTAATCAAAATTGCTATTTGGTTGCACGAAAAAGACCCCACGAATAATAGCATGTGGAAAGCGCTGCGGGCGATAGATTCCGCCGCTGAAAAATGGACAGACAAACAACCCGCCAAAACTCTCGCGGAAATCATACAGGAGGCATAAATGGCAACAGAATCAGAAGTAAAAAAAGCACTAACCCGTCTTATAGATGCATTCGCCATCTATAACAAAGACCCCGAAGCGATCCGAGCATTTACCAGGATCGTCTGTGAAAAGTTATCCCCCTTCCCCGTGTTTATCGTGGACCGCGCGATAGAAAAGATAATCGATGAATTTACATTCATGCCGAAAATAGCCGAAATGCTATCCGCCTGCTGGCATGAACGCGATAATGCAATGGGTATTGTCTATAACAAAGTACAGGACTTCAAGGGCGATTGGCATGCCAATAAAATTCACGACAAGGCGGAATGGGAAGCCTTGCGGGATGAATATCTGAAACTCAATGCCCCTAAAAGCGCAGCGGGGGTTATGGATGAATATCAACATTACAGCAAACCCGGCATCCACATGCCGGAAGAGGTCAAGAAAAAGATTGACGGATTATTGGCAGGGTTGGAGGTGAAATGATTGAACTATCCGGCTATAACCTGTTTGAGAACAATTACAAACCCGACCTGCCCTATCGCAAATTGTTATGCGGGGTAATCAAACAAGCCTTTCTGAACGCGCAAGGCTTGGAATTGGATGCGGACGGCAAGCCTACAAAATTACAGGAAAACTCACTAAAAGCAACCGCGATTGAATACCTGCAATCTAAGGACTTCGAGCTGGGCTGTGAGTGCCTGGAATTACCGGGCAATACAGACGAATTTGTCAAAAAAGTGCGGGCAATGCTGGAAAAGGAAACCTATCAATTGTCAATCAGCAAGGAGGCGGTTATTGAAGAATACGATCCAAAAAAAGTAACGCAGAAAGAACTTGCCAAAAAATACGGTGTCAGTCAGCAGAGAATTAGTGCGATAGTGCCAAAACGCAAGAAAATCACAGCGCGCGATGTAGAGGATATGCGCGAGAAATACGCCTACGGTGGAATGAAAATCAAAGAAATTGCCAAAGAGTACGGCTATTGTCAGACTGTAATCTGCCAGGCAATCAATGGCACTTACCCGCGACTGGCTGGCGCAGAACGCTAAAAAATCGTAAATTAAATATGAGGAGAATAAATAAATGAGCGCAACCATAATTTTAGTAGGCAATCTCGGTGCAGATCCGGTATCTAAAACCACTCCAAACGGCACGGCAGTAGCAGAATTTAATGTTGCTATTTCAAACGGCAAGGATAAAGACGCTACCTGGTACCGCATCAGTTGTTTTGGAAAAATGGCGGATGAAGTGCTGAAGAGGTTGAAGAAGGGCAATCGCGTCCAGGTCATCGGCTCGTTAAGGGTCAATGAATCCGGCGATAAGACCTGGCTGAATGTAACCGCTGTTCAATGGCCGGAACTGCTGACCAAGCCGACAGATGGGGAAGAGGATTATCCGTTCTGATGAGCGAAGTCAAACTATATCTTGGCGATTGCCTCGAAATTATGAAATCCATCCCCGATAAGTCTATTGATGCGGTTATCACTGACCCGCCGTATGGGGTCACAAAATTTGAATGGGACTGTAAGGTGAAACAGGAGTGGTTGGACGAAATGATGAGAATATCAACCGGAGCGGTTTTGATGGTGAATGCCGCAAGACCAGATATTCAACTTCACATGTTAAACCTTAATCCAATACCGGAACGGGTTATTGCATGGAGACAACAGAAACCGAAATGTGGGAGCGGAATGTTTTGGACGTGGCAACCGATTTATTGCTGGCGCGCTGGTTTTCGCGGATGGGACACATTAAACATTCCTGTTGATGGAAAAAACTACGTCCACCCAACACAAAAGCCCGTTGAATTGCTAAAAAAACTTATTGAAATGGCAACCCATGAATCCGACACTATCCTTGACCCCTTCATGGGTTCTGGCACTACTGGTGTGGCATGTGTTCAAACAGGGCGCAATTTCATCGGCACTGAGATTGACCCGGAATATTTTGCTATTGCCGAGAAGCGCATCAAGGAGGCACAGCAACAAATGAGGTTACCGATATGACCCTTAATGACATCTTTTCCGCCGAACTTGGCGCAAATGACATCGAATTTGAACGTGAATTTCAGGCGATACCAGGACGAAAATTCAGGTTCGATTTCAGAATCGGACGCCTGTTGATTGATCTACAAGGCGGTATCTTTATGAAACATGGCGGGCATAATACGCCAAGTGGTATTCAGCGAGACTGTGAAAAGTTAAACCTCAGCATCCTGGAAGGCTACGATGTCATGCACTTCACAACCGATGATGTGGAGAGTGGACGGGCGATAGATTATGTATTGAGATATTTGGAGGCAAAATGAGCCCATAAGTGAAATGACAGCCTGCCTGATGGGCTGTGAGAGGAGAGAAATGAATACAAAAAATAATTTCAAAGAAAATGAAGGAGAATATTATGAAACGATTTAGTATTGCAGTGTTAGTGTTTGTAGTCGGGGCGTTATTGTTATCAGCCTCCCTAATTGTGTCCCCTGTATTGGCGTGTGGTGATTGTGTACCTGATGGCAATGCAACCTGTCCGACAGAATGCGGGTATGGTGGTGGATCAGTTACTGATAACTGTGGAAAAGTCATTCAATGTAATCCAACCGAATCCTGTCCGCCTAACTGTGTACCCGATGGAACAGTATCATGTCCGACAGAATGCGGATATGAAGGTGGAACAGTAACGGATAGTTGTGGTAAAGAAATTCAATGCAATCCAACCGGATCCTGTCCGCCTAACTGTGTACCCGATGGAAGTGCCGTATGCACGACAGCATGCGGATATGAAGGTGGATTCATTCAGGATAATTGTGGAAATCAGATTGAGTGTGGTGCAACAGAAGAATGTGTTGTTCCGCCTCCCCCTCCAACCCCCCTACCCCCTCCACCACAACAAAAAGATAAGCCATTGATACTATCACTAACTGGAATAGAGAAGAAAGAAGAAATGAGCAACGAACATAACGAGCAATGCACACTTTTTTCAATGACTACCCTTGAATGGATTATTCTAATAGCAGTATTGTTGGTGATTTTAGAGAGCAACAGGAATTGATTACTTGAAAGGATGGCAAGAATGATAAGCAGTGACACCGGAAAATATCCAAAGGCACAGTATTACGATGACGCGGGATTCCAGGCATTCCTGGTATTTTTCGTGATGATAGGCGTGGTGATCGCCCTGTTTATATTGGCGTTCTTCTGACGGGTGAATAATGTCAGAACTCCAGGCTCCCTACGGTGAACCTCTCAATCCCGATCAGTTGAAACTGATTGACCGGCTGTTAGCTGTCATACGCGAACATGGAGGCTTTGGTAGTATCGAAATCGAAGTCAAGGGAGGCATTGTGAAATTTATCAACCTGGAAAAATTGACAGTAAAGGCAACGGGAGGCGAGCAAACATGCTATAATGATAGAGGTGAACTATGAGTAAGGGAAGTGGTGGTTCAATATCATTAAAACCCGGAGAAGAAACAACGATTAGAAATAAGGATTCCGGACAAACTTTAAAGGTTAGAAAATCAAGCGACGGTGTTTATCAGGCGTGGTTGCCCGGACAAATGGGATCCGGCTGGAAAAATCTTCCCCAATCGGTAGAAAGTATAGAACGGCAAATAGCAAAATATTCAAAATGAAAACAATATTTTTGAAACCATGCCCCATCTGTGGACTCCAACCGATCGTGACAAAAAATATTCATTTTTCAAAACAATATGCGATTTATTGTAAATGTTTTATTCGTGATTGGGAGGATGAGGATATTGTTTGTTGTATTACTTCAAGAAAACATTTAAATGCTATTGCGAAATGGAATAAATGGGCAAGGCAATGGAGTATTGATCATACATGATTGATTACATTATAAAAATATCGTATAATATTGGTAACAACTGAATAGTTTTTGGCCCGCAGAGGCATTGATCCCGGGGCATTTCGAAATCAATCGAGATGCGCCGGGCTTTTTGTTTAACCGAAAGGAGTATCAAATGTTTGGTGGTTTATTGAAATCGCGAAAATTCTGGTTGGCGGTGATCGGCATTGTTCAGGTGGTTGTACTGGATTACCTCAAGGTTCCGGCGGATATTTGGCAGGCAATTGCAGCTCTGATTGGTGTGGTCATTGCCGGCATTGCCATTGAGGACGCGGGCGCAAAAGCCGCCGGTCAATAACCCTCTTGCAGGGGCGGAAAACGACCTTATCGGACAACTAAAAGGCGCTCACGGACGCCCTCCTCGTTCTGAGCGCGCCGCCCCTTCTTGTCATGATTAATTTACTTCTATTTTTGGCGTTGTTACAAGCGCCAACGCCAGAACCATATTATGGCGAACCGATACCGGAGCCAATCACCACACGCCTATATACCGCGCCTTTTGGCTGCCCGCAGTTGGGCGATCCCTATAAGATCAATGGATATTATTATCAGGATCCGGAATACAACGGGCAGTGCTGGCAGCCGGTATATAACTGGAATCCCGGAATCCCGACATATCAAACCCAATATGTTCGTATGCCTGACATATCCATTGGGACGGCTTATGCTTATGAAGCCAACCTCATGGAGCATACCGCTATGTTTCATGGGCTTACTTTGGATGATGTTAAGGATGGGGTCGCTTTGCCATTCTGTTCAGAAATTGGCAATAAGGTTTGGCTTATGCAACCATCTGTTGTTGAGTGGGAGGGGCCATTCAAGGTTGTAGACTGCGCCGGGCTGCTTGATTTATACAACGTAGTGGTTCATCGGCAGGAAGTGGTTGAGGTTGGATTCAAAACTGCTGTCAAGTGGGGCATGGTCAAAGATATTCACAAATCTGGCGAATCATGGGATAAGACATGGGATCACCGTCGCGTAGATGATGTGATTGTTTCAATGGTTGATCCAAAGAATCTAACAACCGTGCAGCCGGTCAAACTGTCAGATTGGTTTTCACGTGAGGCAGTATTTTTCAGAACACAGGCGGAATGGGATAATGCTTATAAGCCCCTATTTAAGAGCATTGACGGCGTACCGAGCTGGCGGTTTGAGCCTAACGGGCAGTGGATTACGTTCGAGGAGCATTAATGATCATCGGTTGTGATATTTCACAATGGCAGGACGAGGTTGATTTTCAGAAGATGAAATCTGCTGGAGCGCAATTCGTTTACATGCGTGGCACTTTGGGATTTACTAAAGACAAGCGGTTGGATGCTAATAGGGCGGGCGCACAGGCAGCCGGATTACCCTGGGGTATTTACCACTGCCTGGTAAAATCCAGGTATACCGCAAAACAAATTCAGGCATTTATTGATTCTGTGGCTGGCAACTGGGGCGATCTGCCCCCCGTGGTTGATGTTGAGGTGGATGGGGTTGGATTGGGACTGGTCAAGGAGTGGATCATAGCGGTAGAAAAAGCAAGCGGTAAAAAGCCCATCATCTATACCAGAGCGGGCTTTTGGGACTCCCTGATCGATACAAAAGGCATCAAGGAATGGTGCGGCCAGTACGATCTTTGGGTTGCCAATTACAAGGCGACCTCTCCGCATCTACCAATGCCGTGGAAAAATCTCGATAAACAATGGTTATTGTGGCAATATTCGGCCGATGAAAATGAGCTCGGTTCAACCTATGGTGTACAGTCCATTCCGATTGATCTTAACTATTTCAACGGGGATGTGGTTGATTTTGTAGTATGGTCTGGCGCTGGCGAGGAAGATCCGCTAACTAAAAAGGTACAGGTTATTAAAACCGCCCAATTATGGGGCAGGACTGCGCCGGTCTATAAATACACCACAAAGCGCATACTGCTTAATAACGGCGAGGAGTATGAAAAAGCCGGAGAACCAGTATATGACGCAGAATCCGGCATCACCTGGCAGCCGATCAAATTACCGGAAGAAATCGTATTTGCCAGTAAAAGCTATCTAAAAGAGATTTGATGGGAGACGTTCGAGTGCCTGAATTGAATAAGTATAAATCCCGCATTGTTGGATCAGGCGATGAACCGCTTGACCAAATAATGTTCAATCCGCGTAACTGGCGCATCCATCCGCTGAACCAGCAGAACGCATTAAAGGGTGTGTTGGAAGAGGTTGGCTGGGTGCAACAGGTCATCGTCAATAAGCGCACAGGTAACCTGATAGATGGGCATTTGCGCTGCCAGTTAGCGGCGCGGGAAGGCAACGAAACCATCCCCGTGACCTATGTGGATTTATCCGATGAGGAAGAGGCGCTGGTATTATCCACGCTTGACCCGATTGCTGGCATGGCAGCGACTGACAAGGAGAAACTGGATGACCTGTTCCGGCAATTCAATTCAGATAATGAGAATGTGCAGAAGTTAATTGGTGAGATTGCCGATAAAGAAAAGCTGGAATATGGCAAGAAGCCCATCGAGGACGTTGAGCCGCAGATTGACAAGGTAGAGGAACTGCGCGTCAAGTGGGGCGTAGAAACTGGTCAACTTTGGAAACTTGGCGAATGCCGCTTAATATGTGGGGATTGTACGGATAGGGCGGTGGTTGAGAGAGTGATGGGGGGAGAGAAGGCGGACATGGTGTATGCTGACCCTCCCTACGGAATGAATTTGGATACTGACTTTGAGGAAAGGTCCAAACGAAGTAACAAGGTGAATGGGAACAATTACCCTAAAGTAATTGGTGACAATAACGCATTCGACATGAAAAGGGTATTCGATTCCGAGATAAAAGAACAATTTTGGTGGGGCGCAGATTACTACCACAAGGAACTTCCTGATTGTGGAAGTTGGTTTGTTTGGGACAAGCGATGCGAAAAAATTGATAATGCGCCCGGTAATATGTTTGAACTTTGTTGGTCTCACGTTCATCACCGGTGTGAAATTATAAGAATATTGTGGTCTGGACTTACAGCAAAAGAAATCAACGAATCAAGATATCACCCGACGCAAAAACCAATAGAACTTGCGGTTCATTTTATTGGTAGATATTCCGTAGAAAATGCGATTATTTATGACCCATTTCTCGGCTCCGGTACTACCATCATTGCCTGCGAGCGCTTAGGGCGCAAATGCTGCGCCATTGAAATCTCCCCTGCTTATGTCGCTGTATCAATCCAGCGTTGGGTTGACGCGACTGGCGGGACACCGGAATTATTGACAGATTAGAGAATTGAAATGGGTCAGAAATACAGCAACCAACAGATGATTGACGCGCTGAAAGAAGTGAACGGCATGGTCTATCTTGCCGCGCGTAAGTTGGGCTGTACCCCGCAGACTATATATAACCGCATGGCAAAATCATCTAATATCAAGGCGGCATGTGAGGATTCACGCGGGGAACTGGTAGACATTAGCGAGCAGAAATTACGCGCTGCCGTGTTGAATGGCGAGCCGTGGGCGATTGCATTGGTACTGAAGACACTCGGCAAAAAGCGCGGATATGTGGAGCGCACCGAACTTGCCGGAGCAGAAGATCAACCAATAAAAATAATCGAGGTGATCAAAGCCAATGAGGACTGACATCTTCCGCATTGAAGGCGGTAAGGCGGTTTTGGATATCAGCGATCACGTGGGCCAGACGCGCGCATGGAATAGCTGTGCGCGTTTTGTGTTTATTATCGCCGGCACGCAGTCCGGAAAAACATCGTTCGGCCCGTGGTGGTTATGGCGCGAAATAACCAACTGCGGAAACGGGGATTATCTGGCAGCTACCGCCAACTATGACCTGTTCAAGCTGAAAATGCTGCCTGAAATGGAACGCGTTTATGAGGGGTTATTTGGATGGGGTTATTCAAAGTCTGATCGCGTCTTTGAATCTCCGGACAAAATCAGCTTGCCAAATATGCCAACCCAACCTGCAAAGCGTATTATTTTACGGTCCGCAAATGCAGCTGGCGGCCTGGAATCTTCATCCGGAGAGGCAGCTTGGTTGGATGAATGCGGTCATCCGGATTTCAAGTTGGATGCCTGGGAAGCGGTCAATCGGCGTTTATCCCTTAGTGAAGGGCGCGTACTTGGAACTACCACCCCGTACAACATGGGCTGGCTGAAAATAAAGATCTTCGATAAATTCAAGGCCGGCGATAAGAGTATCGCTGTTATCCAATTCAGATCCACCATGAACCCCGCCTTCCCGCCCGAGGAATACGAGCGTATGAAGCGCTCCATGCCCGCCTGGAAATTCAAAATGTTCTACGACGGGGAATTTGAGAAACCGGCCGGCTTGATTTATAACTGCTTTATCGATGCCATGCACGAATGCCCGCGTTTTCACCTGCCCGATAAATGGCAGCGTTACATGGGCCTTGACTTTGGCGGGGTGAATACCGCAGCCGTGTTTTATGCCGAGGAACCAGGCACGCATAAGCTGTACCTGTACCGCGAATATAAAGCGGGCAGCCGAACAGCTGCCGAACATACCCGCGAATTGTTAAAGGGTGAAGTGATGATCCCCTATACCGTCGGTGGATCTAAATCAGAAGATCAATGGCGCAGTGAATTCAAAGCCTCTGGCCTGCCCGTGCATGCGCCTGAAATTAAGGACGTGGAAGTGGGCATTGACCGCGTGTATGAGGCCCACCGCTTGAATGAAATTATCGTATTTGATGACCTGGTTGGTTATCTGGACGAAAAACACACCTACGCGCGCAAACTGGACGCCAACAGCGAACCGACCGAGGATATTGAGGACAAAGAGAGTTTTCACTTCATGGATGCCGAACGCTATATTATTGGCTTCCTGAAACGCAAGGGGTTCAAAACCCAGACAAAGAAAATAGACTTCTGGGAGCCGCACCAAAAACAAGTGGCGCAGGCGCCAACCCGAACCCCGCAGGAAATTGAAGAACTATTAAGAGGTGCACAATGACAGCAAGCAAATCCATTTTTGACTTGACCGAATTCAAGGCGTATAAAACCCCCTGGACAAACAGGCTGAAAACCTTGAATAAACGCGCCAAGTATTACGACGGCTCTATTTACGACGCTGCGATCAGCGGTTTGTCCTGGCTGGCCCCGCGCATTGGCCAGAGTATCGAGCCGCTGTATCTGCCGCTTGGTTCGGCTGTGGACGTGGATGCCGGCATTATTCCGGGCGGTTGGCTGCTGCCTGAGGACGATGCCAAATCCGAGATATTCCAAAAGGCCATTGATACCGTCTTCGATTGGTCAAACTGGGATACCGACGGCGTCCTGTTTGTGCATTATGGTGCCATGACCGGCGTATCCGGCCTGCGCGTGGCTGACTTGCGCGACCAGGGCAAAATCCTTGTACAGCCTGCTGATCCGCAGACCTTTATGACCATCGGCATGAAGGCCTACGACAGCACGCCTGATATGGCCATCATGATCGAGGAGCGCCTGGACAGCGACGGCAGTAAATTCGAATATGCCGAAGTGATCACGACGGAAACGATCAGAACCTTCAAGAGCGGGGAGCCATACGGTTTTGACGGGCGGGAAGCATCCTACACCAACGAACTGAAATTCGTGCCTTACGTTGAAATCCGGCATATTGAGACCGGCAAACCCTACGGGGAATGCACCTTCCAGAAAGCTATCCGCTTGCTGGATAGTGTTAATAAAATGGCCTCCAACCTTAAGACCATTATTGATAAGAATGCCAAACCGCAATGGTTCATGACCGGCGTGGAGCCATCTGAATTGAATCATTCAGACGATAATGCCTGGTTCGGGCCGGTGGATGCTAAAGCACAGATACTGGTACCTGATATCGACATTGCTGGAGTGCTGGCTTTTATCGATAAAATCGCCATCAATGTAGAAAAGGCGCTGCCTGAAAAAGCCTTTGATGATTTACGTAGAAAGGATCAGATCGCAACCGCCACCCTGGAATTGCAGCTGATGGAGCTGGTACTCAAAATCAAGCGCGCCCGCCCGAACTATGACAAGGGCTTGAAGATCGCCCTGCAAATGGCAGGCCGGGCAGCCAAAACCATGAACCTGTCCGATATCGCCGTCCTGGATGATGAGGAACTGCGTTTTGATGACCAGCGCCCGATCCTGCCTGTGGACGAAAGAGGGCAGATAGACCTGGAGCTGGCCAGGCTGGAATTAGAACAGATGCGCAATGCCGGCACCATCAAAGAAGGGGATAACGCGGAATGAAACGCAAAGAAGTTGTAGAGATCATCCGCGGAATTATCCCCAAATGGATAGAACGGCTGAAATTACAGAATTGGGATATCAGTATCAATTACATGACTGGAAACGGGGTAACTGACGCTGACGGCTTCCGCACGCATGCCAACTGCAGCACGAACTGGGAGCATAAGAACGCCCTGATTTGCTTCTGGCCCAAGTCCTTAAGGGCTGAAACCGTGGAATATATTGAGTATGTGGTTGTCCATGAACTCCTGCATGCCGTGGTCAATGAGATGCGCGAAACAGGTATCAAACATGAGGAGCGCGTGGTTGTGCATCTGGCAAAAGCAATAATGGGAATGGTCAGTGCCTGAAATCCGCCCTGCCCTGAGCTATATCGGCAAAATGCGCCGCCTGGAAGCCAGTTACCTGGCTGAAATTAAACGTGCCAGGCTGGGCTTGCGCCGTTCCCTGCTGGACGCTGTCACCCGTGAAGGCGTGAAACTATCCCTGCTGCCGATTGTGCGCAGGGAGGTCGGTCATCTGGAAAGCCAGGTGACAACCATTGGCCGCCAACAATCCGCGAAGGTTGACGAGGTAGCGCTATGGTATCTCAATCAACAGCTGGGCAATTTGCGCCGAATCAATGAACCGCACCTGCCGAATATTCAACAGTTGAATCTTGCCACGTATGCGGAACGGCAGCAGATTTATCAATCCACCCTACAGGCCTCCCCCGCCTGGATCGCCTCACTGGAAAGCGCGCTTGAATTGAATATCACCCGCCTGGCGGTCAACGGTGCGGATGTGACAGCTGCCATCGACCGGCTGCTGGCTCTCAATATTGCGGATGGACGCGCCAGTGCGTTCAGGTTAAGCGGCGCAGCTGCACAGACACAAACGGGCACTGCTACCTGGATAGCTTCTGCATTGGCAGCTTCCGCCCTGTTCAAGGCGGTCAAAGTCATCACCCGCACCGAGTACGAAAAGCAGGCCATTGCGGTCATTGATGCCAATACCACCGATTGCTGCTTGCGCGTGCATGGCCAGACACAGCCGTTGGATAAACCTTTTATCCTGGAAGGCACACCACGCTTTGCGGATAAGCTGGATTCCCCACCGTTCCACTGGAACTGCCGCACGGCAACCAGCCTGTACACGGTCAGGATGGAAGAAAAGGGAGTGACGACCGCGGAAATGACAGATGCGGCAATGGCGGAAATGGAAGCCAGGGAGCGCACAGGCACACGTGAGGAAATCTGGCCGGCGCATTCGACCAGCCGAAGGAGTAAACGGTAGTAACATCTTGTAACTGCCGAAATAGAAAAATAGTGTTATAATGTTTTTAACAACTGAATACGCACCACCCTCACTTGCAGAGGCATGATCCCGAAGTGACAGAAATGTCATTTCGGGTTTTTTGTTTAACGCCTCGAAGGCGTAAATCTCGAAAGGAAAACATGAACAGAAAAGGCTTTTATTTTGAAGAACCAGGCGGCGCAGGTGGCCCGCCCCCAGCGGATCCTCCAAAAGACCCGCCGAAGGAACCACCGAAAGACCCGGAACCAAAAACGATCCCGTATGACCGCTTCAAAGAAGTGAATGAGGCAAAGATAAGAGCAGAAGAAGCACTACAAAAAATCAAGGATGAGCAAAAAACCGCCGATGATAAGAAGTTGGCGGATGAAAACAAATGGAAAGAACTTTACGAAAAAGAAAAGACGGAAAAAGCCAATAAAGAAATAGAGCTTTTACGGCTTCGGGTTGCATCGAAGAAAGGCGTACCGGCTGACCTTGTGGATCGGCTGGTAGGCGAAACGGAGCAGGAACTTGAAGCGGATGCAGACAAACTGCTGTCTTTTGTGAAAGTTGAAAGCCCTGGCGTGCCTCCCAAAGGCAAAGGCGGACAGACTAATATCCTGAACATCAAGGATATGACGCTTGATGAAATACGCAAGAATTCCGCCGAGCTCCTGAGACAGGACAGAGCCAGAGCGCAGTAAATAATTCAGCCGCATGGGCGTCGCATGTAAAAAACGTATTGGCTGCGAAACCAATAAATGAATGGAGTAAAAAATGGCTATCAATTCAATTGGTACCTCGCAAGTCGGTGATTCAATCCCCGTGATTGTCGCTGCACAAGCGCTGGATTACCTGAAAGCAAACACCGTGATGTCACGCCTTGTGCGGCGCGACTGGGATACTGACATGGCGCAGTTTGGCCAGTCAATCTATATTCCCTACGGCGGAACGCTGACCGCTACCGCAAAATCGGCCGGAACCGCGATCACCCTCAACCAGGCTGACGACAGCAAGTACACCGTCACTCTGAACCAGCATTATGAAGCCTCGTTCCTGATTGAAGACATCGCGAAGGCCTTTGCCCGCCCTGATTGGCTACAGAGCTATACCATCCAGGCCGTCAAAGTGCTGGCCGAGAAGATCGACGACACGCTGACCGATCTCTATTCCGGTTTTTCACAGACCATCGACGCGACCTCCAGCCTGGGCGAAGATGATTTCCGCAATGCGCGGCGCTATTTGAACAGCGCTAAAGCGCCCCTGGCAGAACGCTATGCAGTCCTGCATGAAGACGCTGATTACGAAGCGCTGGGCATTGATCGCATCGTCAACCGTGATTATGCGGAATCCCTGGGCAACATGGCAGCCGATTCCTTCGTGAATAAATTCGCCGGCTTCAACATCTTCCTGGATCAGCAGATTGAGGTGGCTGGCGGAGAGTGCAAGAACATGTTCTTCCACCGCGATGCGATGGTGCTTGTCTCCCGCCCGCTTGCCCTGGCGATGCCTGGCATGGGCGTGGTGCAGACCGTGGCTGATGAAGACGGGCTTGGCCTGCGCGTTACCATGTCCTACGACCACGACTACCTGGGCACGAAAGTAACCGTTGACTGCCTGTGGGGATGTGCAGAACTGCGCGACAACCACGGCGTCGTGGTCGCCACCGACGAAATCTAATCCGGAAAAGAATCTGGGAGGGCCTGACCGCCCTCCCGAAAGGAAAATAACATGAGCCCACTTGGTTCAACTTTTGACAGTTTTCCGGAATTGAATATTGGCGCTGTGATTTCTGTAGGCGCAGAGGGAGCCGGTTCGATCATTAATGCCGCAGTCCAGTTGATTGATAAGGACAATGGCAATGAAGTGGCCGAACGGATCGCGCTTTTTGGCTATCTCTCTGATGATGCCTATGGAAACAGCGTCGTTTCAAGCGCTCCGGATGGCGGCTGGGCAATCGGCACGGACGGGCTTTTGATCCCCGTCGTGGCCAACAAAGCCGCCCAGTTTACGACCGAGAACGATGGCGATCTGGATATCAACATCACCCACGCGGCAGGCGCCAAAACCTGTTATCTGGTTTTGGTCATGCCTGACGGGCAGTTGGTGGTATCCGGCGCAATCACCTTCTCGGCAGCAATCAGTTAAACATGACAGACCGACCGCGCCGCTTTTTTATGCACGAACACATGCATAAAGGCAAGGCCTATAAAGAGGCCCTGCAGCGGCGCGGTTACACCCACACCGAGAGGCTGACCGGCAACTCCTGCGGCATGGTGTTTCTGGACCATGACATCAACGCCACGGGAGCTGGCAGACGCAAGCAGGTTTATATGGCTTACGAGCAGGATATCCCGCTGTTTTTGTACCCGCATTCAGCGCGGCCCAATATCATGTATGACATCTGGAAACCCTGGCCGGCAACCGCCGCCAGTTTTGTCATTGCAGAAGGGCATGCCGAAGTACTGCGGCGCATTGGCTATCCCCGCCCGCTTGAAATTACCGGCTGGACTTATACCGATATCCGCCCGTTCAAGGCAAAAAGGCCGCGCAAGAAAATCAAAGTCCTGTTCGCGCCCATTCACCCGATTAGCAGCGGGTATCTCATAGAAATTGATCGTGAACTCAATTTCAACATTTTCAAAATGCTGATCAATATGCCGGATGTAGATCTCACTGTTCGATACCTCGGCACGCTTGAAGAGAATAAATTATGGCCGTGCAGGAAAGCCAGGTACATCAACGGAAACCCAGACGGCACCACAGCCGAAATCGAGCAGGCGGATATTGTCATCAGCGCCTACACCCACGCATATATGGCTGTTGCGCTTGGAAAACCGCTCCTGATGATGGGTGAGCACACCCGCCCGCATGCCGGCAATCATTTATGGACCGGCTGGGGGGAGCAATGGGAAAAGTACAAGGATTACATGAACTTCCCCTTCAATGTGTGCGATACCGACTTCGATTCTGCCAAAGCTCTGAAAATGATGCGCAAAGCAATGGCGGGAAGCAAGGAAGTGGAAGCCTGGAAGCAATTATTCATCGGGGAACCTTTTAACCCCGATTATTTTGTGGATCGCGTGGAGACGTATTTATGATCAATGTCGTGATAACAAACTTTTCAGATTTTGGGGATTACACAACGCCATTGATTGAATCAATGCGCCGGTATGAAAAGAATAAGTACCGGCTTTTCGTCATTGACAACGGGTCGAAAGAACCATATCCAGCAGGTAATTATCACCTGATCCGGTACAACCGGCCGGTGAGCTGGTCAAAGATGATCAATCACGGGGCGGGGCTGGCGCATCCCGGTGAATGGATCGTATTCCTGAATGATGACGTTCTGTGTCATGGCCCGTTTGTCTGGATGTTCGGCGGACTTGACAAGAAAGTGATCTACGGCGTAAAGCACGGCAGAAAACCACCAGATTGGCATGATGTTGGTGTGCCTATTCATTACATACCCGCCTGGATCATGGCAGTTACAAAAGATGTTTTTGATGCGGTTGGCGGGATGGACGAATGGTATCCGAAAGTAGGAATGGACGATATCGATTTCTGCTGGCGGGCCGAGCAGAGGGGCTTTCCCATAAAAATAACCAACTTCCCTTTTGAGCATCTGATGCAATTCAGGCGCAATAAATGGCCAGGATTTAAGGAGCAAATGCAGAGATCAATCGAATATTTTATTGCTAAAAAAGTAAAAGGAGTATCAAATGAGTGAAGAATTAGTACCCGAAGAAAAATCCTATTTTATTGTCAATCCGGCGGGCGCCATCCATAAAGTCACCCGGGAACATGCCGAGAACGTGCTGAAAAATCCGGGCTACCGGCCGGCCAGCACAGAGGAAATCCAAAAACTGCACGACCAGGGCGGTAATCAGATCTGGAATAAGCCGATCTGCAAACCCTGGTCGCCCAAAAACCTGCCTGATCAGAAAATACCCTTCAAACCCGCACCGGCAAAGGTAGAAGAACCGAAAGGTAAATAATGATTGAGCACAACCTTCTAAGCAACGGAAGGTTTTTACAGGGGCTGGATGTCTGGACGGCATCCAGCGCGGTGTATAGTGCGGGTGACGGAGATGACCATTACGGTATTGCCGACGTCACTACCGGCGGTTATATCCAGCAGTCATTTTCCGTCCCGCGCGTACGCCAGTATGCCATCCACATCAGCGTCAAGCCGCTGACTGCTGCACTGACGGCCGGCAAATGCACCCTGACCATAACCGACGGCAACGGCAATACGGTCCTAACCCAAAACCTGACCGGCGCCACCTTGAACGCCTGGGAAGAGAACACCGTCAATATCGGGCTGGCAACCGGCACGACCTACACCCTGAAAATCACCAACGTTGCGCATGCCTACAACGTGCATATTGACGACGTCTGGATTTGGTATGTACCGCTGACGCGGGCTGAAATTGCCGCGCGCGTGCATGCCAAACTGGCCAGGCTGGCCACCGATCGCTCACTTTCCACAACTGCCAGCGGCACACTGACTGAAGGCTCCTACACCTACGCCATCGATGCCGGCCTGCGTTCTGTGGGCGCGATCAACCCTGAAACAAGCCTACCGGATACCCGCTATCTGGACGGAGAATCCGTACAAACTGCCCTGGACTTCGTTGAACGTGAAATCCTTGAACAGTTGCAGCGCGATTACGCCGTGGAAGTGGATACGCGCGTTGGTCAGCGTTCGGAGAGCCTTTCCCAAATTGGGAAGGCAGTCGGAGAAATGGCGGCCGGTGGCAGTAAAGGCGGCGGCCGGATAGTCATGCGCAAATTGCGCCATGAGGATGATTGATGGTACTCGGAATAATTCCTGCGGGCGGTAAAGCGGAAAGATTTGGTGGCTGTTACAAAGAAATGCTGCCATGCGGTAAAGACCAGCTGCTCTTGAATCGCACCGTAACCGCACTGAATTTCGGCGGGGCTGACCGCATTCTCGTGATCAGTAGCAAGGAAAAGATCGGCCTGCATGCCAACCTGCTGGGAGCTGGTTTTGACTACCAAATCAAGCGCGATACCCTCTGGCAGTCCATCATGGGATCATTCCCCTACAAGGCTGACTGGAACCTGTTTGCCATGCCGGACACCTACTACCCACAAGACATTTTCGATAAATCGGATATGCATAAAACGGACTTCAACCTCGGCTGTTTTACAACCTCGCGGCCGGCGCGTTTTGGGGTGATCGAGGACGGCCAGATCATAGACAAGCAGCATTTACCCACGGGAAATTATCAGGCCTGGGGCGTGCTGTGCTGGTCAAAACTGGTTGTTGATTACTGGCTGAATAACCTGGACAAAATCAAAACGTATACTGACGCCTTCAATCTGGCCATGAAGCATTTCGGGTTCACCACCTGCAAACTTGACTATTACTTTGATATGGCAAGCTGGGATGATTACAAATATTTCGTGCAGGGGGAACTGTGATCGACATTCGCGAAGGTGATGTTTTGGTGATCGGCTCAGAAGAGTATCCGGTCAAGGCTGTGGAAGTGTGGACCAAAGCATCATTCAACACCTACGGCTTCCAGCGCATGGCCAACGTATCCGCTTCAACCAAAAGGGCGACCATCAGCAGCGGAAAACGCAGCGCGCCAACTGCCAACCTGTCAGGCCTGAAATGCACGCCGCTGGATGCCATCACCGCGGAAGTGGCTGCTAGGCTGGCTTTGGAATCACCGGTCAGGATGCTGGAAACCTTTTTATCCGACAGCACCGGCTTTCTGCATGTCATTGTGGAGGACTTACTGCATGTCTGAAATTGGCTTGAGCATCACCGGATTGCAGGAAGCACAAATGGACAACCTGAAACGGATTGCCCGCTTGCAGCCGGATGGCGAACTGGGAAAGGCGATCAAGGACACAACCATTGGCGCGCACAGGTTCGCCGTGCAGATTACGCACGTCTGGAAAGTGCTGGGCGGTGGCTTGCGCGCCTCGCACAGGGTAGAAGTCAAAGGACTGCGCGGCAGGGTGTACATCGACCCGGGCGCGGTCAATCCAAGAGGGCAGAAGCCGTCAATTTATGGATATTACGAAAATCGGCGCGGTGGTTCGCACGCTTTTTATGATCGCACGGTAGAAGAATTTATCCCGCGTACTGAAAACGCGGTGCTGAAAGTGGTGAGCAAATGACAGCAACCAACAGAGAAACAGGACGCGACGCGCTGGTCACTTTACTGTCCGCTGCCCTGGTGGGTACTGGCAAACCGGCCCAGGCAGTTTATGGCTATCTGAAAGGCGACCTGAACAGCGAATCGCCGGTTGTGATTGTGGCCTCCGCTGGCACGGGTATTGAAAAACGCGCGGTGACTTCCAGGGTAAAAAATAACTTCTATTTTACCATTCACTCTTTTACTCTTTATGCCATTGAAGGCACCACGTGGGGAGAAGATGATACCGAAGACCGCACGGATCTGCTTGAACAGACCATCCGCGATACGCTTAAGTCCAATGTATCGACTGCCAACTGGGCTTTTATCGAGATTGACGGGCGGTCAACCATTGACAGCGTGATTATCAGCGGTGAGGAATACCGGCATGAAGCCATCCCGATCCGCATGGAGAAATACGATGACTGAAATCGTGATTTGGAAGAGTAAGGACATGTTTATCAAAATAGAAAGAGGTAAAAAATGAGCGGTGTAATCCCCTTAAGTAAAGTACAGATCGGGCGGGAAACCAGTCGCTTCACAGCCGTGGACGCGACCGATATCCTGCGCATTGAAGGCGCATTTTTGAAGGATATGCGTGATATCCAATTTGTGCCTGAAAACATCGGCCTGCTGGTGGACGTGGATCGTACAGCAGTGCCCTCACTGGCAGCGGGCATATCCATACCTGACAACGCGCTTACATTCGAGCAAATTCTGCACATTCTCGAAATGGGCCTGCGGACAGTATCAGGCGCGCAGGATGGATCGGGTTCGGATTATATCTGGACTTACGACCTGCCGACCACAGCACAATTGACGCCAAAACCCTATACCATTGAGGGCGGGGATGATCAGCAGGCGCAAGTCATGGAAGGCGCTTTCTGTGAAGCCTTTTCCATCTCCGGTAAAGTCAAGGAAACCCTGAAATTCAATGCCGAATTGATCGGCGCCCAGACAACCAACGATACTTTCACCGCTAGCCTGACCATTCCGACCGTTGAAGAAGCGCTATTCCAAAAGTGTAAGCTGTACATCGGTGACGTGGCTAACGGCTTTGGTGCGGGCGGTGATCTGCTGACCAATACCCTGCTGGGCTTCAATCTGAGCGTCAAAACCGGTTTTCAGCCGCGCTTTACAGCCGACGGCAATCTCTATTACTCCTACCTGAAACAGGTCAAGCCGGAATTCACCCTGGATTTGACACTGGAGCATAA
>Ga0172371_10002027_pt1 | contig 32352 bp, 25 predicted proteins | sample Lak12m_FD_114543 | JGI IMG/M metagenome (GOLD analysis project Ga0172371, IMG submission 114543) | Freshwater microbial communities from Kabuno Bay, South-Kivu, Congo - kab_022012_12m | ecosystem: Environmental > Aquatic > Freshwater > Lake | place: Democratic Republic of the Congo: South-Kivu...
GGACGGATGTCAGTTGCAATAACATGAGAGTTACCATAATTTTTTCGCAGTTCCAGGGTGAGTTCGGAGCCGATTTGTCCGGAACAACCGATAACGAGTATCTTTTCCATTACGAGTTATGTGTTAGAAATTTCACGCAAAAGTAGGATTTTATTTTCTTTTCCGCCAGACTGAAAACGGCTACCAGGCAATGACTGCTCTTTATTCTCCTATCTTAAAATATTTCTACCTTTGAGGAATGAATCATTAATCCATGGAATCAGGCCTCTTCCTTTATAACACGCTTTCCCGGCAAAAGGAAAAATTTCAACCCTCAAATCCGCCATTTACCGGGATGTATGTATGTGGTCCGACAGTTTATGGCGACCCTCATTTGGGTCATGCCCGACCGGCTGTGAACTTCGATCTTATTTACCGTTATCTTAAGCATTTGGGATACAAAGTCAGATATGTGAGAAATATCACTGACGTAGGGCATCTGGAACACGATCTTGATGAGGGTGAGGATAAAATTGGTAAGAAGGCCAGACTTGAACAACTTGAACCTATGGAGATTGCCCAGTATTATGCCGACCGGTATTTTATTTTCATGGATCTTTTAAATGTTAAACGTCCAAGTATAGAACCAAGAGCATCCGGACATATAATCGAGCAGATAGAGTTTATCAGGAAAATCATCGAATCCGGTTACGGATATATTATCAATGGTTCCGTTTATTTTGATGTCGAAAAATATAATAAAAAATATAACTACGGTAAACTTTCCGGAAGAGTCATTGAGGAGCTCATTTCCAATACACGTGATTTGGAAGGACAGGATGAAAAAAACAATCCCTCCGATTTTGCCCTTTGGAAAAAAGCACAACCGGAGCATATTATGAGATGGCCATCTCCATGGAGTGAGGGTTTTCCCGGCTGGCACCTCGAATGTTCAACTATGGGAACAAAATATCTTGGTGAATATTTCGATATTCATGGAGGCGGAATGGATCTTCTCTTCCCACACCATGAATCAGAAATAGCCCAGAACCAGGCTGCATTGGGGCATGAGTCGGTTAAATACTGGCTTCATAACAATATGGTCACCATCAACGGACAAAAAATGGGTAAATCTCTCGGGAATTTTATAACGCTTGATGAATTTTTCACGGGATCAAATCCTGCACTTTCGCAACCCTATAGTCCGATGACAATCAGGTTTTTTATACTTCAGGCACACTACAGGAGCACACTTGATTTTTCGAACGAAGCCCTGCAGGCTGCAGAGAAAGGATTGAGAAAACTCTTTTCTGCAATGGAAATATTGAACAATCTTAAACCCTCAGTCCCGGAAGACAATCCTTCAGAATTAAGGATAAAAAAAATTGAAACTTCCTGCTATGAAGCCATGAATGATGATTTCAATAGTCCCATGGTCATAGCAAACCTGTTTGAGGGCTCAAAAATAATCCACGCCGTAAAAGATAAAAATGAATCAATTTCCCAGTATGATCTCGAACTTCTGAAAAAAACTTTTAACACATTTGTTTTTGATATACTTGGTCTGAAAGATGAAAAGCCACATGATCTTTCAGAATATTTGAATGGATTGATGGAACTTATACTTGATATACGTCAGAAATCCCGTGAGAAGAAAGACTGGGGTACCTCCGATCAGATCCGTAATACCCTTCAGAAACTTAATATTAATGTTAAGGATGGGAAAGATAGCACCTCCTGGTCAATTGAATAGCCAATTATTTCCAAATCGCACAATATGAAAACCTTTAAATCATTACTATTACTGACAATTTCAATTTCACTATTGGTTGGTTGTACCTCAAAAAAAGAAAAGATGAATCTGGAACTTTTAAATTTTATTAAGAAACATGATTCTATCCTGATACCATTGTACAAACAGGTTACTCTTGCTTCATGGGATGCAGCTTTGTCTGGTAAAGCGGAAGACTTTAAAAAAGCTGAAGAGATGAACCTGAAGATGATGGCGCTATATTCCAGCAAAGAATCTTTAAAAAAATTAGAGGAGATAAAAATATCCGGATTAATAAGCGATAGTATGCTGAACCGGCAACTGGATGTTTTATACCGTTCTTTCCTTATGGCTAAAGCTGATACGGAAAAATTGAACACTATGATCAGAATGGGAACGGTAATCGAACAGAAATACGGGAACTTCCGGACGGAAATCAAGGGGAAGAAATTATCGGATAACGATGTTGAAGATATCCTGCGCAATTCGAAAGATATCAAATATCAGAAGGAGGTTTGGGAAGCCCAAAAAAAAATAGGCAGGGTTGTTGCAGAAGATGTGATTAAGCTTGTCAAACTTCGCAATGAGGTCGCCAAAGACCTTGGCTTCAGAAATTACCACGAAATGAGCCTGACCTTAAGCGACCAGGATCCGAGAGAAGTAAGTAAATTATTTGATGAACTTGACAGTCTGACCAGGAATGCATTTGCTCAGGTGAAAGGAGATATCGACAATTATTTTATCAAATATTATAACCTTAAGAGCAAAGATGAACTGATGCCGTGGAATTATCAGAACAGGTTCTTCCAGGAGGCACCAAAGATATATAACCTGGATATCGACAAATTTTATAAAGATAAAAAGCTGGATTCCCTCACTTTGACATTTTATGATGGAATCGGATTACCTGTTGACGATATGCTTAAAATGAGCGATTTATTTGAGCGACCCGGTAAAAACCAGCATGCTTTCTGCACTGATATTGATAATGAGGGAGATGTGAGAGTGCTGTGCAATATAAAGCCAAATTCCATTTGGATGAATACCATGCTCCATGAATTCGGCCATGCCGTTTATGATAAAAACATTGACAGGAACTTACCCTTTATACTCAGGGATCCTGCCCATACTTTTACTACTGAAGCCATTGCCATGATGTTTGGCAGATTTTCATCAAACCCGCAATGGATAAAAGATATGATGGGAATATCGGATGAAGAAAAACTTAAAATAGCAGATAATTGCTTTAAAAACCTGAGACTGGAACAACTTGTTTTCAGCCGCTGGACCCAGGTAATGTACCGGTTTGAAAAGGAGATGTATTTAAATCCCGACCAGGACCTGAACAAACTGTGGTGGGATCTTGCCGAACAATACCAGCTTTTAAAACGTCCGGCAGGCAGAGATGAACCCGACTGGGCAACAAAAATTCATATTGCAACCTACCCATGTTATTATCATAACTACCTTCTGGGCGAACTTCTTGCCTCTCAGTTATATTACTATATCGTGAAAAACATAGTAAAATCACAGGATTATAAATTCCAGAGTTTCGTGGGAAAACCGGAGATAGGGATTTACCTGAAAGAAAAAATCTTTATGCCGGGCGCACGATGGTATTGGAACGAAATGATCGAAAAAGCCACCGGAGAAAAATTGACAGCAAAATATTATGCTGAACAATTTGTAAATTAACTAACATGTTGTAAATTAACTAACATGCTTTTACCAGGAAGTAGTTTTTCTTACCTTTCTGGATAAGGATATATTTACCGTTAAGGAGGAAAGATTCATTAAGAATCAGATCATCCGTCGCTTTTTGTTTATTCACCAGAACTCCGCCATCCTTCAGCATACGCCGGGCCTCACTTTTGGACCTGAAAATATGAGTGTAATCAGATAGAAAATCAACGATATTAATATTTTTTTCAAGTACGTTTTTTGCAATTTCACTTTGTGGAACCCCCTCGAAAATGGCAAGCAGTGTATCTTCCTCTAACTTTTGAAGGGTTTCTTTTGTCCCTTTACCGAAGAGGATTCCGCTTGCTTCCAATGCTGCTTCATAATCCTCTTCACAATGAACCCTGACAGTTATTTCCTTTGCAAGCGCCCGTTGAAGTATTCTTAAATGCGGTGATTTCATGTGTTGTGCGAGAATTGAATCTACTTCTTCTCTGGAAAACAGGGTGAACTTCTTGATATACTGAACGGCATCCTCATCCGTGGTATTAAGCCAGAACTGGTAAAATGCATAAGGACTGGTTTTGTCCGGATCGAGCCAGACATTTCCTGCTTCTGTCTTCCCAAATTTCCCGCCATCGCTTTTTGTGATGAGAGGGCATGTCAGCGCATAAGCTTCTCCACCAAGTTTTCTACGAATCAGTTCAGTTCCGGTCACAATATTTCCCCATTGATCAGATCCGCCCATCTGGAGTTTTACATTCTTGTGTTCGTATAACCAGCAGAAATCATATCCCTGTACCAACTGGTAACTGAATTCCGTATAGGAAATCCCTGAACCCGATTCCATACGTTTCTTCACAGAATCCTTGGCTACCATGTAATTCACAGTAATGTGCTTACCGACATCGCGCAGGAATTCAAGGTACCCAAAGTTATGGGTCCAGTCATAGTTGTTTACTATCTCAGCAGAATTGATCCCGCAATTAAAGTCAAGGAATTTCCCGAGCTGTTTTTGAATACAGGTTTGATTATAACGAAGGATGGATTCATCTAAAAGATTCCGCTCTTCAGATTTCCCAGATGGATCTCCTATCATCCCGGTTGCTCCGCCTACAAGAATGAATGGTTTATGACCCGATCTCTGAAGATGAACAAGTAACATGAGAGAAGCAAGATTTCCGATATGAAGAGAATCAGACGACGGATCGAATCCGATATATGCAGAAACCATCCCTTCTTCAAGCACTTTCTCTGTTCCCGGGGTCATGTCATGAACCATATCCCTCCAGCGAAGCTCTTCGATAAAATTCATTCCACCAAAATTTTACACAAAAATAAAAAAAAGGCTGATCTTTCCAGAACACTTGTTAAAGCATCATTTTGAAAAAGTAATGCCCGGGATCTGCTGAAGAATGCTTTGACAGGTCTGTTATAATTTTACCGCACTGAGTACCTGTTGCCCGGTAACACTAATTATTCTTACAAAATAAAGACCTGAAGGAATCACCTCAAAATCATCCAATTCAATGACCGGTGAATTGTTAAAGCTGATATCACGTGTGTGTATCATCTGTCCCGAAGGGGTTATAATATCAATCCTGACCGGTTCTGTATTCTTTGTGTTGGTTTTGATAAATGGAGAACCCGAAAAGGGTACCGGATAAAGTGTATAAGGTAGTTGAGTTTCATTCGGGACCGAGGGGGCAGACAGAATTAACCTGGCATTCACCATATTTGGTATCCCATATCCGTAGTAGTTATCGGGTGCTGTGGCTTTTGATGCTGTATTTCTTACCGCATCCCGAAGTTCCTGGGCAGAAGAAGTTGAGAATGATTGCCATAGACAGGCCATGGCACCGGCCATAATAGGTGAAGAAAAAGAGGTTCCGCTACCCTGTACAACATCGCCGGAGCCTGCAATTACTGTCGTCTCCTGGCCCTGAGCCGTAACATCAGGTTTTATCCTGCCGTCGGAGGTTGGGCCGGTTGAACTGAAGAAAGCATAAAATCCCGATGCATCTACTGCTCCGATTGTCAATACACTATCGCCATCCGAAGGGGCAACAATGTATTGCCATGAAGATCCTCCTTCATTACCGGCGCTGTTGGTAACAATCATACCCCTGCTTGTAGCAATATCGGCGGCACGTGTTACAGGAGTAGTATTGCCATCCATGTCAGCATAGCTATGGTTATAAACCGGATTATCGAAAACGGTATACCCCAGCGAAGAATTAATTACATCTGCGCCGAGACTATCGGCAAATTCAGCGCCGCCGGCCCAGTTATATTCTTCAATGAGTGCTTCATAATCGGCAACTTCAGTGCGTATCAGCCAGAATGAAGCATGAGGCGCTGTTCCTACCATGGCCCCTGGAAGATTGGCTCCCATAATTGAAAGGACATTGGTGCCGTGAGTATGCATGTCGTCGCCAAATACATTGTTACCAGGTATATTAAAATCACGGGTACCGAGAATCCGGTTGTTTAACCAAAGGCTGTCAAAAGCCGGAATAATATCAACATGATAAAATCCGGCATCCAGTATTGCAATCATCATACCCTGACCCGTAAAGCCAAGATCATGCAGCCCGTCGAGAGCTATCATATGCGTCTGGTTATATGCCTGTCCATAATTTATGCTACCGGCAGACCTGTTGGGAAGCGCAGACATTGTTGTGGCTAATTTATAAGGAGGGATTGCATCAATTTGTTTAATGCCGGCCTCTCCAGTGTTCTGACCGTTGCTTTTTGGAAGAACCTGATCGATATGATCAACAAACGGAAGTGCAGCAATTGCTGCCAGCACGACAGGGTTGTTTGTGTTTACAACAACAGCATTGAACCATTTCAGCGTGTAAACCACCGTAGCGCCTGTTGCTGCGATTTGTGTTACATACGAAGGTGTTACAGGAAGATCCTTCATATCGAGAGGTATGTTGGATTTTGTACGGCGATCAATTGACCGTTGCGTGAGAAATGCAATAGGATTTGAAAGAGAGTAAGGATTATTGTCTTTATCCGTTAAAAAAACAACATGTTTTTGTTCCTGGGCAAACAGACCGGCGGGAAGTAAAAAAATGATGGTTATAATTAGTATTCGTTTCATAATCAAATTATTTAGGTTATAATAACAATTTTAATGTAAATCAGAAATTTGATCCGATTTCATTACAAAATTAAGCTTTATTTATCTACACCTGTATGAAGGTTTCTACTTTATGCTGATTACTTTTGGTTTTGGTCCCATTCTGAAGATAAGTTCACCTCCTGCCACAATACTCGAATGGTCTATAAAGTGATTATCAAGAGATTTACCGTTAAGAGTCATCGACTGTATATAAATGTTCTTCTTATCATAATTCTTAACTTTAATGGTGAAAAACTTTCGGCCGGGTAATGAAATAGTTGCGGAAGAGATACATGGACTTCCGATGGAGTACTCAGTGTTTCCTGGACAAACCGGATAAAAACCAAGCATGCTGAAGATATACCAGGCGCTCATTTGTCCGCAATCATCATTTCCACATAAACCATCTGGCTTTGTTTTATACATTGAGTCTACGATCATATGAACTCGTTCCTGGGTTTTATAGGGTTGTGACGTCCAGTCATAAAGATAGGCCACATGATGGCTCGGTTCGTTCCCGTGGACATAATTTCCGATAAGCCCCGAACGGGTTACATCTTCGGTTTCACTAAAATATTTATCATCAAGGTGCATTGTGAACAATGAATCCAGACGGCGGATAAACGGTTCTTCCCCGCCGTATAAACGGATAAGACCGGGAACGTCCTGCGGTACGAAAAAGGAATAATTCCATGAATTCCCTTCAATGAATCCCTGCCCGATAGTGCTTAATGGATCGAACGGAGACTTAAATGTACCGTCAGCCTTTTTAGCTCTCATGAACTTCGTCGATGGATCAAAAATGTTTTTAAAGTTCTGAGACCGTTTAAGAAATTCAGGAAGTTTATCTAAAGCAAACATGCTGATAATACTGTTTGAGTCATTCATATTTCCGGTTGCTTGTGCGAACCGGGTAATGGCATAATCATCATAAGCATATTCAAGTGTTATTGATGCTGAATTCGTGACATTATCACATGGAACATAACCATATTTGATATAGTCGGTAACTCCTTCATAATATTTATTGCCTGCAGTTGACTGACAGGCGATAAATGCTTTTTCAACATCAAAACCGCGGATGCCTTTTACATAAGCATCAGCAATAACTGCAACGCTGTGATAACCGATCATACACCAGTTTTCGTTTCCATGGTGTGACCAGACAGGTAACATTTTCTCAGGACTTTGATCAAAATGTGCAAGCATTGAATTAATTATGTCAGCCGTGCGGTCAGGGTATAACAAAGTCAGCAATGGATGTAAGGCACGGTAGGTATCCCAAAGGGAAAATACAGTATAGTTGGTAAAATTACCGGCTGAGTGTATTTTCTGGTCAATACCCCTGTATCTTCCGTCAGCATCCTGATAAATCACGGGCGATAAAAGAGAGTGATAAAATGCGGTATAGAAATTTGTTTTACGTGATTCAGCACCTTCAATTATAATTTTACTTAACTCCGTTTCCCAAAGATTTCTTGCCTCCCTGCATGTTCTTTCAAAGTCCCAGTGCGGGATTTCTGCCTTCAGGTTCTTAAGTGCACCCTCTTCATCTACTGCCGATAATCCGATTTTCAGTTTTATTTTCTCACCCTCTGTTGTTGTGAAATTAAAAAACGCGCGGATTTTCTTTCCAGCCATTTCCGGAAAATTCTCATATTGATCGAACCGCCGCCAGAATCCTCTGTAAACCGGTTTATTTTCATCCCTGAAGCCATAACTGGTAAAAGGTTTTGAAAAACTCAGGGCGAAATAAATGTAACGGTTACGGGCCCAGCCGCTTGTAATACGATAGCCGGTTATTAATGTGTCGTTAACAACATGAACATAAGCCCATAATACCTTGCCGTCATAATTATAAATTCCATATAACATATCGAGAATGATATGAACACTGTCACTTGCAGAGAATGAATATTGATGAAATCCGCAATGTGTAGTTGCAGTTAATTCCGCATCAATGCCAGGATCATCAAGCCGTACCTTGTAATAACCTGGTGATGATTTTTCGGTGTTATGACTGTACCGGGAACGATAACCGCTTCCCGGATTATCAGCAGTCCCGGGATTCAACCGAAGTTTTCCTATTGTTGGAATGATCAAAAAATCCCCGAGATCAGAATGACCTGTACCGCTTAAATGTGTATGACTAAAACCGACAATTGTTTTATCATTATATTGATACCCGGCACAATATCTGTACACTTCAGGATTATATTTCCCATTTTTTTCGTATGAAATAGTATCGGTGTCGGGACTTAACTGGACAAATCCAAAAGGCACGCAAGCCCCGGGAAAAGTATGTCCCATTTCCTGTGTTCCGATGAATGGATTAACATAGTCACATAAAACTGTTTCTTTCACGACTGGTTGAGCATTCACTGAAATGATCAGACAGAAGCAGGCAAATAAAAGAAAACTTTTCATGTGATTTGACTTTTCTCTTGTTGCATAAAGTAAAGAAGACATGACAAATAAAACGGTTTCCAGCTTTTACATAGGAATTTCAATTACGAGGATTTCAGAGCTGGATTGTGAAGCCAAGGAAACTGATGAAGTCTCCCAGATTCCGATTCCGTCCCGTCTGTTCAGTAGAAAACCATTGATGTAAGCTACTCCTTCAATCATAAAAATGTAAATTCCATGCGTTTTGTTATTAAGCTGATAATCCCTGGTTATTGATTTATCCATTGTGATCAATGAGAAATAAGCATCCTGATTAATTATCAGGGTGCCGGGTTCGTCAGGAGATACGACCCTTTGCCACTGGTTGTGACGTAATAAAGGATCAAAAACTTTCTGATCATAGCGAGGTTTGATATTTTGCTTTTGAGGGAATATCCAAATCTGCAATAGTTTTACAGGATTCCCGGGATCCGGATTGTATTCCGAATGAAACACGCCAGTACCTGCCGACATAATCTGGATCTCATTAGAGTGAATCTGCATTTTATGACCCATGCTGTCCTGGTGTTCCAGTACTCCTTCAAGGACTATCGTAACAATCTCCATATTTTCATGCGGATGGCGGTCAAATCCACCGCCACCCTCTATGCGGTCGTCATTCAATACCCTAAGGGATCCAAAATTTATTCTTGTTGTATCATAATAGCCGGCAAAGCTGAAAGTATAATTTGTATCAAGCCATCCGTAGTTTGCATGTCCACGGGTGTCTTCCTTATGATAGACTGATTTCATTTGTTAATAATATTTTATTGGTCACATTGATTATCCAATACCAACATCAACGGTTTGTAGAACAATGTTTGTATGGATATTTTATAATTTGAGTTTGTATACAATAATTATAGGATCAAAATTATCCTTTTGCCGTATACAAATGGAATTCAATTAGAAAAATTCTAAATAAAAAGTAAAATGCTTTTCCTGCCCGGCAGGATTATTCTGAGAGGAAAATTCCGGTTTATTCTTAAGCACCGGCTATTTGAATAACGATAATATCACCTGAAGGTGTTTTAATGGTTTAGGAATTTATACCATTTTGCAGATTGAAAGAGGAATGAATCAGGTATAAAAAAGCAGAAAAAGTGCGGGTATGATAATTCCGATCGCTGTTAACCATGCGCCCCGGCCTGTTATACCGTTTTTCCCCCTTAAAATAAACAAACCAGTCAAAGCAAGTAAAATCAGGGCTACAGCATAGACATCCGAATACCACGTAAAGAGCTTTTTTATATTGTTATAGTGTAAAAGGTTAAATTCTTTAATAACATATAGCGGCTTCCTTTTTTCCTGAAATGCCGAACCCGATTGCAGGTCGATTGTTATCGAACCGGTTGTCAGATATATCAGCAGGGAACTGTCGGAGAAAATATGACTTTTATAATGTCCCACTTCATCAGAAATAGTCAGGATATTATCAATATAAGCCTTATCCGATTTACCTTCAGAAGGTACCGGAACTTTAAATTCCCAATATGATTTTATGTAATCAGGATGCTTAAGATCCCCGGTTTTAAAATGATTAAGTATGATCCCGGAAATAGAATAAATGACAGTCATCCCGAAAAACAGATAACCAAGATCACGATGAAAAGCATTATTCCAGCGTTGTATCTTCCTCGGTAACATCGTTACTTCAGCTCTTCAAGTTTAACTGCTTCGACGGAATAAAAAGAAAGATAATCTTTACCGGCAGCTTTCAGGTCCTGACGATAGGCGGCTATCTGATCAAGCTTGTCCTGGTCAGTTTGATCCATATGACCTTTAGTCCCTGTGTGCACACCCACATCATGATTCTCCTGAGGTTTTTTAATTTCATTCTCCCATTCAGAGAGAAATTTTTCATCAATTCTCTCCTCTTTAAGAATGCCGGAGACTCTTACCCTGCTGCCCACAAGAGCATCATCAAATTTGACAATATCAGGACCTGTAGTAATTTCCACATTGATGCTGTCATTACCATCGACAAGAAACATCCTTTTTCCGCCATGTTTGCATGTATGGGAAACAGTTCCTTCAATTACGATCGCTTTATTTATCCTCTCAGGGGCATTTGTCAGAAAATTTGCAACTGTAATCTTAACTGTGTCGGAACCATTTTGTTCCGCAGTTTCTTTTATCCCACGGTTGCAACCGGTTAATGCAAACAATAAAATAATAACAAATAATTTGTCGCCTTTTAACATGATAGAAGCTGTTGATGGATTAAAATGCAAAGATGCTTAAAATGTGCAAGATTTCAAAACAACCGTGTCAAGTTTGATATCTTTGCAGTAAATTCCAATCACATGATTCTCGTTACAGGAGGAACCGGGCTTCTTGGTTCACATTTGTTATTAGATCTCATAAAATCAGGGGAAAAGGTCAGGGCAATTAAACGACCTTCAAGCAATATAAAATTAGTCCGGAAGATATTTTCATATTATACGGATAATCCTGATGAATTGATGAACAGGATTGAATGGGTCAATGCCGACCTGATGGATTTCGGTGCAATTGAAGAAGCTTTATCGAGAATAAATGAGATATATCATTGTGGGGCGGTAGTATCCTTTTATCCGAAGGACCACAAGGAGATGTTAAAAGTCAATATTGAAGGAACAACAAACCTCGTGAACCAGGCAATCCATTCCAAAATTGAAAAATTCTGTTATGTCAGTTCTGTAGCGACACTTGGAAGAGCCGATAATAATGGTTTGACCGATGAGAATACTTACTGGAAATCATCCCGGAAAAACTCGGTTTATGCAATAAGTAAATATGGAGCGGAACGGGAAGTATGGCGTGCAATGGAGGAAGGGCTTAATGCCGTTATTGTGAATCCGTCGTTAATCCTTGGACCTGGTTTCTGGGAAGATAATTCAGGTTTGTTCAGGCTTGTATGGCAGGGACTGAAATACTTTACAAAAGGTGTTAACGGCTATGTCGATGTAAGAGATGTATCCAGAACCATGATAAGATTGATGAGTAACCATATTTTTAGAGAACGGTTCATCATTTCTGCCGAAAATCTGTCGTATGAACAACTTTTTTCGCTCATGGCCAAGCATTTAGGTAAAAATGCACCAAGTGTGAATGTACCTCCGCTGATGACAAAAGTTGCCTGGAGGGTGGAGTGGGTTAGAAGTTTTCTGACGGGATCAAAACCGGAAGTAACCAGGGAGATGGCTATTACCACTGCCCAGGTATATACTTATACCAATGAAAAAATCAAAAAAACATTAAATTTCGAATTTATTCCAATTGAAGAATCAATTAAGAATGTTTGTGGCTTATTCCTGGCTGATCAAGCGTCGATGAACGAGAATAAACCCATCATTTAATTTTATTTGATTAGGTTCCGGTAATGATAATACCTGTTTATAATATTATCAACAAATCCTTCCATCTTATAGTCATTCGAAAATAAAGTCGTATCAGGTTTGTAATGAGGCTCCTTTTTCGATCTCCTTAAAAGATAGTAATCAACTCCGCCATTCCATCTGTTTGGATCCCTTCCGTATTTGATGGCCTTTTCACGAGCCAGAAGAATTCTGCCGATTCCGACATTATATGCCGCAAGAATAAAATTGATTCGTTCAATCGGACTTTTAATTTCATAAGGCAAGAGATTATTAATGTGTTTGAGATATTTTACTCCGGCGGCAATTTGCTGGTAAGGAGAAGAAAGACTGTCGATGCCATACTTTTCAGCAATATCAGGCATTAGTTGCATAAGTCCACTGGCGTTGCGGGAAGAAACTTTTCCCTTTTGAAAATTAGTTTCTTCATAGACCAGAGATGCTAAGAGGCGCCAATCCCACTGTATAATAGCACTCAAATTTTGAAAATCAACATCGTATGGCGATAGTTTTTTGCTGACTACAGAAAAATACTCACTGTGAAAAAATCCGGCGATCTGTTGATTATGATAATATTCATTATATATTCTTGCACGTTCTTTTACAGTTTTTTGTTCACCGAGCCACATATTGATAATTATTAAAAGAGAATCTGAATCAAGGTTCACACCCCAGGCATAATGGGAAGGAGACTCAATAATTAAAGATGCATCAATATCGCTGAAGTTTTGTATAGCCAGTTTTACTAGTTCCTCCTGGCATAATGAATATGATATTTTTCCTTCCGAAACCTGGCGGATAAGATCTTCCTGGCTGACACCTTGAAGCTCCTTTAGGACAGCTCGTTCTCCAGTTAACCTGACGAACGCTCTATAAAGAGGTGACATAAAATCATTCTGACATACAAAGACTGTATCATTGGGAAAGTCCCCGATTGAAGTAATATATTTTGGACAATTAGTTTTGTGTAGGCTTGGCTTATGCTGTACAACAACAAGTCTTGTCTGACCGAGAGATTCGGTAAAATGAACCAACTTTTTACCTTCTCGTGTTACCGGCAGGTTAAGTGCAATTATATCAGCGGCCCTGTTCTTCAGATAATAAAATTGTTTCGAAATATCAGAAGTGGAAATAATTCTTAATGGTACACCGAGATAGCTTGCGAATGATTCAAGCAATGAAAGCTGGTATCCCATAGGTGCACCGCGGTATATAAAATAGTTAATTGTATTTTCGTCAGTCAGGGCATAAAGGCATCCACGCTCGCGAATACGATGAATAGCATCTTTTTTTTCCTCCTGCCGGGAAAAAAAATCACGTGAAAAGATGACAGCAATAAAAAAGAGAATCAAGCCAAGTAAAATGGATCGAAGAACCGGAAATATTTGTTTTAATCTGTTCAATAGCTGGTCAGGCAACTTTTCTGTATCTCCATATTGCAAGACTTACGGAGCAGAATGCATATATCACGAGTGGCCAGAAAAAACGACTGATATCAGTAAAATTCGATCCTTTTAGAAGAACCATTCTCATGATCATGATAAAATACATCAGTGGATTCAGACGGTCGAGGAGCTGAGCCCAATGAGGCATACTTTCTATAGAAGTGAAAAGGCCACTCATAAGGATAAACACCACCATGAAAAAGAACGAAACAAGCATAGCTTGCTGTTGTGTATTGGTGACGGTGGAAATCAGCAAGCCGAAAGACAAAATTACGAAAAGATAAACCGATGCGCTCAAGAAAACAAGCCAGAGACTCCCCTCTACTGGTATACTGAACAATAACTTTCCTATTGACAAACCAAATGCCAGTTCAAACAGGGCTATTATCCAGAATGGAGTCAGTTTCCCTGCAATAAACTGTATTTTTTTAATTGGAGTTACATTTATTTGCTCAATGGTGCCGATTTCCTTTTCCCGGACAATGTTCATTCCGGAAAGAAGTAACCCGATTATGGTTATAAGTAAAACCAGAATTCCGGGTACCATATATGTTTTATAATTGAGCTTAGGATTGAACCAGTAGCTATAATCAGTCTGAATGCTGCGGATTCCGGCAAGAAGAGCAGGATCAAGATTTTCTGCAAGAAACGACCTGTTATAATCGAATAAAATCATAGTAGAGTACGCATTTGTAAGACCGGCAGTCTGTCCGTTGATTGCATTTATTACAAACTGAACCTTGGCGTGACTTTCTTTAATTAAATCCTTCTCAAAGCCAGACGGGATGTGTAAAATCAGATCGATGTTCCCCTTTTTCATTTCATCTTCTGCTTTCTGATAAGAAAACGAACTATTGAGAAGCCTGAAAAATGGCGAACCCCTGAATTTGTCAGATAATTTTCTTGAAGACGGTGAAAGATCAAGATCGACCAATGACATACGGACATTTCTCATTTCGAAGGTGGCAGCATTTACCAGGATAATTAACTGAACAATAGGAACAATGAAAATAATAGGCAACATTGAACGATTCCTGAAGACCTGAAGGAATTCTTTCTGTATAATATAAATGATTGTCCGCATCAGGTTAAACGTACGTTAAACTTTTTAACACTAAGCATCAGGAAAACTAATGTAAATCCAATTAACACAAGGGTTTCGTGCCAGATATAGATAAATGAAGTTCCTTTAAGCATAATACTTTTTATGATTGTGATGAAATACTTTGGAGGCATAGCATAACAGAATACCTGAAGTATCCAGGGCATGTTTTCAACCGGGAAAATAAAACCACTCAAAAGAATTGTAGGTAACATCAATGCTACAAGTGATATCATCATCGCAATCTGCTGGCTGTTAGTTATGCTTGAAATCAAAATTCCAAGTGACAAAGCCATACATATATACAGAAAACTCTCAAGCAATAAAAGCAAAATACTTCCCTGAACTGGTACGCCAAACACAGTATTACCCAGGATAAGGATTATGCAGGCATTTATAAAAGCGAGAAATACATATGGAAATACCTTTCCGATAATAATTTGAGCTGGTCTTAGCGGAGATACCAGCAGCAATTCCATAGTACCAAGCTCTTTTTCACGTGTTAACGACAGTGAGGTCATTAAGGCAGAAATCAACATTAGTAGCATAGCCATCAAGCCGGGAACAAACATGTAAACACCCTTTAACTCTCCGTTATACATCATCCTTACCTCAGGGATAATCTGCATTGGCACTTTCTCAGTATTTATCGAAATCAGGTAATTTGCAATAATTCCGCTTGCATAATTTACAAGTATATTAGCCGTATTGGGATCGGAAGCATCGCCTATGATCTGTACCCTTGCTTTTCCAAACTTGTCTAATTTGTCTGCAAAATCCGGTTCATATAAAAGAACAAGTTTTACATTTCCGTACATGAAAACGTGACCAACTTCAGAAACGCTTTCTAAATTTTTTTCAAGCAAAAAATATCCTGAAGAAAGAAGTTTATCTGTAATCTTTGTTGTTATAATATCTTTTGAAGGATCATATATTGCGATTTTAGCATCTTTAATCTCATTTGTAATAACATATCCGAATAATAAAAGTTGAACTGCGGGCATGCCAAAAAGAATTAACAGGGAACGAAAATCCCTGAATATGTGGAAAAATTCCTTTATGACAAATCCCCAGAATCTCTTCATTTGACCTCCTTGTTGCCAGCCCATGAATAAAAAAATCTGGAAGCCGAGACCAACAGCGGTACTCCCATGGCGATAAAGAAATTGTAAAGCCACTCCTTATCAATTATGTCAAATTTCCTTAATAGGATACCTCCTGTAATCATAAAGGCCATCAGAATATAACTCCTGACATTGAAAAAAGAGAATGCACACGGGTATGGGATATTCAAACCCCAGATTCGTTTTATATGCTTTCTTGAAATTTTGCCGAATAAAGCTATATAAAAGACGATACCTACTATCCCTCCGCCGATCAGCCGCAAAATCATCCAATGTCCGGATGACAAAAGATAAGACAGGCCCCGGATAAATAGAATTCCTCCTGCCGTCGTCCATGCAAAACCGGCAATCAACAACAAATCATGTCTGCGGACTGAAGGTTTGAATTTTTGCATTAGTGACATCAGTAAAAACTTTTTCTCTTGTTAAACCGGATCCTGTACCTTGACTCTCGCTAATTTGAGAAACACATCATTCATTGTTGAGGCATTGAAATCCTTTTTTAATTTGTCAGGGGTGTCAAGAGCTGCAATCCTCCCATCGACCATTATTGAAACCCGGTCACAATATTCCGCTTCATCCATATAATGGGTAGTAACAAACACGGTGATCCCGCTTCTGGCTGTTTCATAAATCATGTTCCAGAATTGCCTTCTGGTTATTGGATCAACTCCGCCGGTAGGTTCATCAAGAAAAACAATCTTTGGTATATGAATTATGGCAACTGAAAATGCCAGCTTCTGTTTCCAGCCAAGCGGAAGATCACGAATAAGTTTATCACGGGTGTTTTCAATATCGAGTCGTTTCATGAGGTCAAGCGCACGGGATTCAATCTCCTTTTTACTCAGCCCATAAATTCCACCATAAAATCGAATGTTCTCAAACACTGTCAGGTCATCATATAACGAAAAACGCTGACTCATATACCCGATGTTTTTTTTGACTTTCTCACGCTGGGTATAAATATCAAACCCAGCAACCCTTACATCTCCTGAGGTCGGATACCATAAACCACAGAGGATCTTGATTGCCGTTGTTTTTCCTGCTCCGTTCGCACCAAGAAAACCAAAAATTTCCCCTTTCTTAACATCAAAAGTGAGATTGTAATTTGCGACAAACGAACCGAATCTCTTCACCAGGTTGTGAACTTCGATAATTTTTTCTGAGAACTCCGCCATAGTATTAGTGTTTTATCAGTCACGCTGCATTAACTCTATAAAACAATCTTCAATGGTTGGTTCTATAGAATTGATTTCAAGTCCGTTATGATTTAATCCTTCGAGGTACCTGAATAGTTCCCCGAGATCCACTGAGGTCTCTCTGATCGCAAGATGAACCGATTGTCCGAATAAATTAACACTATAAACTTTTGGCAAGGCTTTCAGATCATTCAAAAGCTTGTAGGTGTCAAAAGATTTAACTGAGAACAGGGAATAGGGATAATTAAGAATGACCTCATCAGGTTTGCAGAGCTGCATTAATTTTCCTGTCTGCATCAGTGCAACCCTGTCACATAAACCTGCCTCTTCCATGTAAGGAGTTGATACAAGAATGGTAATGTTGTCTGATTTAAGCCTTTTCAGCATTTCCCAGAATTCGCGGCGGGAAACCGCATCCACCCCTGTGGTAGGCTCATCGAGGAAAAGTACCTTAGGTTTATGAATCAGGGCACATGATAAGGCAAGCTTTTGTTTCATACCTCCTGATAAATTTCCAGCTCTTCTGGTCCTGAATGGTTCTATTTGACTATATATATCCTTTATCAGATAATAATTTTTCTTAAGAGTCGTACCGAAAATAGTAGCGAAGAAATTCAAGTTCTCCTCAACAGTTAAGTCCTGGTATAAAGAAAATTTTCCAGGCATATACCCGCAAATACTCCTGATTTTCCGGTACTCTTTTACAACATCAAATCCTTCCACATAAGCGTTACCTCTATCCGGAATCAGAAGAGAAGTTAAAATACGGAATAACGTTGTTTTCCCTGAACCGTCGGGACCAATAAATCCAAAAAGCTCACCATTCCCAACCTCAAATGAGATGTTGTTGAGGGCTGTGGTCTCACCGAAACTTTTAATGAGATTTTCAACTTTTACGGAAGGATGCATTGGAAATTGATGTTAATCCGGATCAGACCGGCGATGAATTCGATTTGTTACGGGGGTGTGGATTTAGTCCAGTAAGTATTCCTTCCAAGCAATGAAAAACCAACATACCCGCGGATCTTCAGGCGATTTGAAGCTTCGAATTTGATGTAACATTTGTAAGTTTTTCCGTTTTTGGGATCATATATAGTTCCGTCTTCCCATTCCTCCTGACCATCAAAAACAAAGTTTTTAAGATTAACTAATCCAAGAAGTGGAACCGATTTCAGCTTGAGATCGGGATTCTCTTTATCAGTACGTGGCTTTCCTGTAATTTTATCATTTGGTTCCTTGAGCCAGACAAGCTTACCGAAATATTTATTTTTTTCCTTGTATATCTGAATCTTCCCTGTTGCTTCTTCATTCAACCAGGTTCCTATGATATCGTCTGCCTTGTGAACCTGACCCATAACATTTAAGCCTGACCAGGCTGCCATGACTATTAAAGTCATAATTGTAGAAACGATTTTTTTCATTTTTTTACTGTTTTGGTTAATATTTAGGAGCGTCTTGTGTGATAAACTTATATTCCGGTTATTTTTCCACCGAAGAATTTTTTAATAATTTAATTTCACCTGGCATGCCAATCTTCAGGGAACCATCGTTTTTTACCCGGATTTTAACGGCGTAAACTAAATTGACACGTTCTTCTTTTGTCTGAATTGTTTTAGGGGTAAACTCCGCTGTTTGTGAGATCCATGACACTGTACCAATGGTTTTTGAATTGGTTTTCTGATCCTTGTCAAACCTTACCTCCACAGAATCCCCGATCCGGATATGAGGTAATTGAGAACCGCTCACATAAACCCGTAAGTAAACTTCACGAAGATCTGCGATTTTATACAGAGGTTTCCCGAAGATTGTAACTTCATTCGTTTCAGCATATTTGGTGAGTACCGTTCCATTGACGGGATTTATGATTCTCGCATTTTTAATAGATTCACTTAACTGGGCTATTTGTTGATCTATCGAAGCGATCTGATCCTCTATTCCCCCGGACTGGGTCTTTATCGAAATGATTTGTTTATCGATTGTGTTAAGACTCGCCGTAATATCATCCATCTGTTTCTGAGTAGCTGCGCCATCTTTCAGTAATTTTTCGATCCGTCGTTTTTCGACCAGAACATTTTCTCTGTTTTGAATCTGAACATCTACCTGGGAAGCCAGATCATCTTTCCGGGCACTGGTTGCATTCCTTTGATCAATGGCTTGCAACTTTTTTAAATGGAAATCGGTTGTGTCAATATATCCGGCAAACTGACCGGAATCAAGAACCTGTCCTTCTTCAACATTGAAAATCAGTATCCTGCCGTTAGCAAGAGACGATATTGTTACTTCCGTGGCCTCAAAGGATCCATAAGCATCAGGCTTATCAATCGTATTTCCGCAGGAAGAAAACAGCACTGCAGAACAGAATAAGATAAAATATAAAAATAGTTTCATATATCTTTATATGTTGAAAGGTTTAAAGTTAATAATCAAAGTTTCCCCAAGGTAAATAAATAAGAAAGCCTGGATTTTACAAGCTGGATTTTATGAATTTCCCGGATTAGTTTTGCCTGTGTTTCTTCGTTCAGTCGTGTAATGTAATCACTTGAGGTAATAACACCATTATCAAGTTGGGAAGATGCAGCCTTTGTGATCTTGATCCGTAACGAAATTATCTCTTCATCCTGCACCAATAATTCATTAAACTTCAATATTTCTGAAAGATCCTTCTGGGAAGAGATCTTCAGGTTTTTATTAAAAGTTTCCTGCTGGGTTTGTAAAAGATCGTTTTGTATATCCAGTATCTTCTTTTCATTCCGGTTCTGATTCCAGTTCAGAGGTGTCCAGGTGAATTTTGCTCCCAGTAGTGCCCATGGTTTAAATGCAGGATCAAGCATATTTAGACTTGGCCTTCCGTATCCGGCCTGACCGTAAGCAAATATTTTCGGATTCCATTTAGTCGTCACCATATCTTTTAACAACACAATTTTAGAACGTTGTATGTCAAACAATGCATTTTCCGGGCGCTTATTTTCAAAATCTGTATCAGGGATCGATACCTCCGGAATAATCAGAAAAGCATTTTCCGGGACAGTGACCGATATCAACTCAGAAAGCATTTTAAATGAAGCAATCCGATCCATCTTGATTTCCGTCAACTGCTGACCAAGTCTGACCAGTTCCGCTTTCAGAAGATCGGCATTCATTTCAAGGACTGCTCCATGCTGGATACCAGATTGAACCTCTGTTAGTTTTGATTCGATCCTTTGACGATTGCTTTTTAAAAGTTCTTCGTTTTGCTGAAGGAGAATGATATTGAAAAAAATCTGATTTATCCTGTCTTTGATTTTATACAGTTCAATTTCAACACTCTTCTGATCTACCAGAAGGCTTACTTCCTCAACTTTCTTTTGATAATGTGTAATATTTCCGTCATAAATCATTTGATTGATGTCAATGGTCAGTTTATACCAATCCTTCGGTATAACAGGCATAGATAGTTCAGGAAGTCCGGCGGGCAATTCAATTGCCACTTGGGTAACATCCGATTGAATTGATGCACTGCCATTTACATTAAACTGAGGAAGAAAATTCTTATTAAGGTTATTAATTTTAAGTTCATTTGAATTTTTCAACATCCCCATTTGTTTAATTAACGGATAATTTTTTTCAGCCTGTTGAAAGCAATAATTCAATGTCAGGGTATCCTGCCCTGAAATATTCATTGAAACCACCACCAAGAAAGCAATAAAAGCCGTCCTGAAAAATTTATTCATATTTGCTTGTTCTCTTTTCATAATTTTTCAGTGCATAAATTATCAAACCGGGAATTTTGCTCTTTCGGCACACAAATAAAACAATTTTAGGCAAGCATCTTGCTGCTACCGGTTACAAACATAATGAATTAATTTTAACGGATGCCTTTTCAGAATCAATATCAGTGCGGGATTCAGAGTTAATTTGCTGCTCAATAATTTCAGGGAGGGAAAAGAAGAAAAATTATTCATCATGAAAAAAGTTCAGATGACAGATTTTTTCAAATAATTTAAGGAAAAGCATTTAAGGGATTTTTATCTTTTGGCCTGGTCTCAATCGGTTGGCATTGTTTATTCTATTAAGTGTTTTAATTTGAGATACGGTTACATCGAATTTATCAGCAATATCCCACAAGTTATCACCAGGCTGAACTGTATATATTGTAATTTTTGCTGATCCAGGGTGAGTGGATTTGAAGCTTTTCCCTGAATCCATGGCAACACCGGAAATATCCTGAGCGGAAGCCGATTTGATTTTTATTTTTTGTCCGACCAATAACACATCATTGTTTAAGTTGTTCCATTCTTTAATCTGAGTGATTGAACAATGATAACCGGCAGCAATTTTTCCAAGACTTTCTCCACTTTTCACGATATGATAATATGGTAAATTGTCCATTTTGCCAGAAGAAGAATTTGCTGCAGAACCGGAATTCTTCACAGAAGATGAATCTTTATTGTTTCCGGATGGTTTTATTGAAGAAGAAGCATTTGACGCCGCATAAGATTTATCCTTGACAGGTTTCGCGTACACGAGCAATTTTTGCCTGGTTTTGACATAATTTTTCCGAAGGTTGTTCAATGATTTCAATTCTGAAACTGTCATGCCAAATTTTTTCGCAATGGAAGATATGGTTTCACCGTTTTTAACGGTATACTGCAACGTTTCCCTGTAACTGTTGTAAATCAATCCCATTAGTGAATCCCTTTCCTTGCCCTGTTTGGTTTTATATGCATATAAGGCAGTTTCATTATTTATGAAATTCCCGATATATTTTTTCCTGAGCCGTAATTTATAAGTATACTCGGAAGAAGCAGGAATTACTCCCTGCTTGAACGATGGATTCAGGAACTCAATTTCTTCAATGGGAATATTGAGCATCTCCGAAATCTGATCAAAAGTTAGAGGCCTGGTTACCGTAACAGTATCCACTTCATAAAACAGAATACCGGGATCTACTGGACTTATTTTATGTTCTGATGCATAGGTCATTACATAACTTGCTGCAATGAAAGCCGGGACATAGGAACGGGTTTCACGAGGCAGAAAATTATGGATAGCCCAAAAATTCTTAACTCCACCCGAACGTCTGATTGCCTTATTAACATTTCCGGCCCCTGAATTATAAGCAGCAAGCGCCAAAGACCAGTTACCATAAATGTCATATAAATCGTTCAGGTGTTCACAAGCTGCTTCTGTGGCTTTGAAAGGATCATAGCGGTCGTCTACATATGAACTGACTTTAAGACCATATACTTTTCCTGTGCCATACATAAACTGCCATAGTCCTTTGGCTCCCGCACGGGAATTAGCTGTAGGGTTCAGTGCAGACTCGATAACCGCCAGATATTTTAACTCAAGCGGCATATTGTACTTGTCAAGTTGTTCCTCAAATAATGGAAAATATATTTGAGATAATCCCAGTATTCTGGCCGTTAAACTCCTTTTCTTTACTGCATATAACTCGATGAACTTTCTGACTTCATTATTATAAACATATTCAAAAGGCGACTGATCATTCATTTCTGCAATACGCTCCCGGTAAACAGAATCGGGGAAAAACGGGATTTCAGTATCTGAGTAATTGTTCCAGTTCTGAATCTGATGAACCTCAGGGAATTCACTTTCCTGAAATATTTTAAGGTTCGCCAGACTATCCAGCATTGAAACCACCGGATCGTCTTCAACAAATCCTGTTTTCGTCAGTGAGTCCTGACGAACCGTATCCTGAGCAGCAAGAAAAACAGCAGAAATAAACAGTAAGAAAGTTAAAAGAGCCCGTATGTTCAATGCCATGAAGTAACAATTTAAAAATTAATCATTTATCGGATTCAGCAAAAATAAAAGTAATTCATGAAGTTTTAATCCCCGACACTCCTTTTGATTAACAACAGGATGTTAATAAAACAGAAGATATGGTTATTCCCTAACGTTTGAATTTCGAAAAAATTTCCCATACAGTTGTACCAATGAGAATTTCTTTCATGGGATTTATTATTTTTGTCAAAATATATCCCGGACATTATGAAGAATAGGTACTTTTTTATTTTATTCCTTATTTCGATAACGAATTTGTTAATTGCGCAAGTCCCGGAAGAAACAGAGCCGGAAAAATTGACACATTGGCTGACTCCGGGTGAAATGCTACGGCTGAATGAAATTGGCCGTGGATTTGTTGAAACCCCGCCACCGGTAGCTCCTGTAAGGAACGTCGCTGAATTTGATCAGATACAGGGAGCCTTGATAAGATATCCATTCGGAATCCCGATGACAGTTATTGAAGAAATAGCAAAAGATATTACCCTGACAACTATTGTGGCAAGCACTACACAGAAAAATACTGTAATCCAACAATATGTAACAAACGGGGTGGATACAAGTCACTGCGATTTTCTGATAGCACCAACAAACACATACTGGACAAGGGATTATGGTCCCTGGTTTGAGTCGGATACCAATAATCAAATCGGAATTGTTGATTTTCCATACAACAGACCCAGACCGGCTGATGATGAAATACCCAAAAAAGTTGCGGAAATGCTAGGCATCCCATGGTTTGGTATGAACCTGGTTGCTACAGGAGGAAACTATATGACAGACGGAATGGGGATTTCAGCCTCAACTACACTTATTCAAACTGAAAATCCAACACTTTCACCTGAGCAGATTTCACAAAAGGTTCATGATTATCTGGGGGTAGATACGTACTATTTGAGAGAAGATTTAAACCCTCCTGAATATATAGAACACATTGACTGCTGGGGTAAGTTCCTGGCCCCTGACAAGATTTTATTAAAAAAGGTTAATCCCAATCATCCGAATTATACATTGATTGAAAATGAAGCTTCCTTTTGGGCAGGGGAGATATGTTCCTTTGGATACCCGTTCAGGGTCTTCCGTGTAAGGACGCCAAATGACCAACCCTATACAAATTCTGTGATCTTAAATAATAAAGTCCTTGTCCCTTTTATGAATTCAGGTTGGGACGACAGCGCAAAACTTGTATATCAGAATGCTATGCCCGGTTATGAAATATATGGATATACCGCATTAGGTTCCGCACCATGGGTCTCCACAGATGCGATTCATTGCCGGGTGATGGGAATTGCAGATGTAGGGCTGTTATATATCCGTCATGTGCCATTATCGGGCAACCAACCATGCGAAAGTGACTACATCATTAATGCCGATATTATTGCATGCAGCCAGCAACCCGTTAAAAACGACTCAGTATTGATTTTTTATAAGGTTAATGATGGCCCTTATCTTCCTGTAACAATGTCGAATACTTCTGCAAACCATTATTCAGGAGTTATACCAAAACAATCCGCCGGGGATACAATAAGGTATTATCTTTTTGCCGCTGATGAATCTAACAGAAGAACATTTGCCCCGTTTATTGGCCCGGAAGATCCTTTCTGGTTTACCACAATTTACACGAACATTTGCGCTATCCCCGATACGTTATGGTTTCTAACCCCTGATGATGCTTTTAACGGAAAGATCACACAAATCCATAACTATACATCAGGGGGTATTAACCTTGACTATGTACAACAGTTTGGTGAGACCGTGCCCTGGTGGGTGGATTCAATGTCGGTGAGTTCGTTGCCATATCTCATGAATCCATTAGATTCAGTTGCAGTGAAAGTAAAAGTACCCATCACGACTACTCCTGACGGATCAGTCCAGTATTTTGTTGATACTTTGGATATTCTTTCGGGCATTGGACCGTTGCATGTTATCCTTATGATAAATCAGGATTTGCTGAACTCTGTTCAGAAACAGGTTCAAACAGCGTATCTTGGAATCAACTATCCGAATCCGTTTACAGACCTATCCAATATTCAGGTAATATTATCAAGCCAGGAAACGATAGAGCTGGAAATATTTGATATCCGCGGAATGAAGATCAACATACTGGCTTCACAAGTGTTCATGCCGGGATCTCATACCTTTCAATGGGATGGAACAGATTCTGACGGGAGAAAAGTTTCCCCCGGAGTTTACTTTTACCGGTTGACTACCAATGATAAAGTCCAGACGAAAAGGATGATATTTATTCGCTGATACGCTTTTCGGGACGCATCTGCGGGAAGAATATTACATCCTGAATTGAAGCGGAATTGGTCATGATCATAGTAAGACGGTCAATGCCAATTCCCAGTCCGGCGGTTGGAGGCATTCCAAACTCAAGAGCTCTCAGAAAATCTTCATCAAGTACCATCGATTCCTCATCTCCACGCTTACCTAATTCGAGCTGGGCTTCAAACCGTTCTCTCTGATCGATAGGATCATTAAGTTCGGAAAAGGCATTACATAGCTCTTTCCCGTTACAGATTGCCTCAAAGCGTTCAACAAGACCTGGTTTATTCCTGTGTTTTTTTGCCAACGGTGACATCTCAATGGGATAATCAGTAATAAAAGTCGGTTGTATCAGGCCGGGTTCACATTTTTCTCCGAAAATCTGATCAATAATTTTCCCCTTTGCCATAGTATTATCGATTGAAACTCCCAACTCTTTTGCAAGTTGTACTATTTCAGCCTCCGATTTCCCTTCTATTTCAAATCCTGTGAAATGACGGATTGCCTCATACATGGTATACCGTTTCCATGGTCTTTTAAAATCGATAACGTTTTCTCCAACATGAAAATACGTCGTACCATGAAGGTCAACTGCAATCTTTTCAACCATTTCTTCAACCAGATCCATCATCCATTCATAATCCTTGAATGCCACATAAAGCTCCATCTGTGTAAATTCTGGATTATGAAAACGATCCATACCCTCATTTCTGAAATCCTTTGAAAATTCATAAACACCGTCATAACCGCCAACAATAAGTCTTTTCAGATAGAGTTCATTCGCAATCCGAAGATACAGAGTTGCATCCAATGCGTTATGGTAAGTTTTAAAAGGCCGGGCGGTTGCTCCCCCGTATAAAGGCTGAAGAACCGGTGTTTCTACTTCAATATATCCCTTTGTATTTAAATAACTCCGCATTGAGTCGATCAGCAATGTTCTTTTTGCAAACACCTCTTTTATATGAGGATTAACAATCAGATCAAGGTATCTCTGCCGGTAACGTAGCTCAGGATCAGTGAAGGCATCAAAAACCTCTTTTACAGTTTCTTTAACAATTGGTAATGGTCGTAAAGATTTGCAGAGCAATTTAAAAGAATTCACATGAATGGTAATCTCGCCCATCTGAGTTATAAAAACAAAACCGCCAACACCAATGATATCACCTATATCAAGTAACTTTTTGAAAACAGTATTGTACAGAGTTTTGTCTTCTCCTTGACATATGTCATCTCTTTTAATATAAAGCTGGATCCTCCCGGTCATATCCTGTATTTCAACAAAAGAAGCAGCTCCCATAATACGTCTCGACATTATTCTTCCGGAAATAGAAATTTCCTTATAATCAGCCTGTTTTTCAGGGGTATATTTTTTTATTTCTGCAGCAGTAATATTTACCGGGAACATTTCAGGAGGATAAGGATTGATCCCTAGTTTGATCAATTCTGATAATGAATTTCTGCGAATTAATTCCTGTTCACTTAATCCAATATTCATAAATTAAAATTTCGGTAAAGATAAAGAATTACGATAAAACACTGTGTAACACGTGATGTGATCGAATATCCCGGAAGTCTTGTAAATGAAATTGAAAATAAGTTATTATAGCTGACAGTAACTTTCTGCGGCTTGACGGATCAATATTCAGGGCTGACACTCCTTCCAACGGGGTTGAGATAATTTTATTGAGTGTAAAACTAGTTTCAGTATCGAGGTACAAATTATGTCCAGGAATGCTTGACTGAAATTGACCTTCCCTGAGATTAAATATTTGTTTTTTTTGTGAATAATTGTTTTGGGGCATGATCCCAATGTATTGAGTCAGATGTATGGAAAAAACCAGATGAAAACAAGTTATATTTTCGTCAATAAGATCGAGCTGAATAAAGGAATTCCACAAAAAATTAAAGAGAACAGGATTGGATTCCTCCTCCCGGATTGAGTTATACAGTAGTTCATTCATAAAAAGAGCGATAGAACTCTTTTTAATGTCAAATGGTAATGACTTGAAAGGATAGGCTATGTGAGCCTCTTTAATAGTGTGAAGGGAGTTTCGTTCTTTATAATAAATGATCAGGTCGAGTAAACTCAGAGGTTGAAAAAGACCCGGTTTGATTTTTGATTTTTTTGATCGTATTCCTCTGATTAAAAAAGTTTTAAGACCAAACTGATCTGTATATATTTTAACAATTAAACTGGTTTCAGAATATTTGACCGAATGAAAAACAATGCCTTTGACCTTATGTAGCATTAATTAATGATGAGAATTTTTGTTACAATCTTCTCTGAACCGTTTTCAGTCGCTGCAAATACAAGATAAACTCCGCTGCGGGCACGCTTGCCATTCAGGTTATTGCCATCCCACACTGCCTGTCCTCCCTCGGCTTTTACAGTATATATCAATGTCCCGCTGATATCTGTGATCTTTACCTGTGCATTGTTCACTAATCCTTTTATCGCAATATATCCGTCGTATCCTTCCCTGACCGGATTGGGATATGCATATACATCACCGAAAGAATCCCCACCTTCGGTTGCAGTGCTTTTAAATGAAATCACTCCTTTGTCGGTCCCGAAAAAGACTTCGCCGGTAATATTATTTATTGCAATGGAAGTAATACGGTTTGATAAAAGCGGACTATTTTCCTCGGTAAAGTGATAGATTTGCTTTGTACCATCTTCCGAGAATAAAAAAACTCCTCCGCGGTCGGTTCCAATCCATTTACGGTTTGCACCATCAATAGTAATAGAAGTAACGGTCTCATTTTCCAAAAGATATTGAATATAACCGTCTTGTTCGACTAAAATCCGTTGGGCATCAAAATTCTGATTCGAAAAGATATTTTCAGGTGAATAAAACACTGCCACTCCCTTTTCGGTGCCAATCCACACTTCTCCGTTTTTATCGGTTGCCATTGCAAACACAGTGTTCCCCGGAATATTACCGTTCCCAGGGGTTGAATTAAGCCTTTTTGACTGATCATCGCCGATGTTGCCAGGTGTACCATTGTCAGTAAAAACCAGGATCGAATAGGCGTTGAGGTTGGTATACCGCATCTGGATCCACTTTTGTCCATAACTATCGATCATTAGCTGACCCAGATCGCCTTCATTTACTTCAGATATGTTGAATCCGGTCCAACTGGTTCCTTTTTTCATCGACAGACAATTATTATTTGCAGTATTAACCACCCAAAGATTTCCTTCCGGATCAAATGCCGTTCCACCTATCCTGATATCTCCGGTATCTGAAGCTGCATGATGATGAAGGGTGCTGTTTTTTTCAGTATACCGGTTTACTAAAATGTCATTATAAAACTCAAGTAATCCGTTACCCCATGTTCCGGCAAAATATCTTTTAGTGTCGAAGGGATCAACGGCGATAGTTACAATGTCGTGGAAACCATAAAGCGAAGGATTATTTTGTCCCTGGATGTTATACCAGTTTGTATTGTCGAAATGGTAGATCTGTGCCGGTACGAAGCGTGGCACATATGAGCCGTCACGTCCACCCGGGGCAACATAGAGATCATCATCTTTTGAAGTAAGGCTGAATACCTGGGGTGTTAAGGGACCACTCAGATTGTAATGATCAAAACTTTTTTGCTGCATGTCAAAACCAATCAATCCTGAATAAGTATCTGCAACCCAGATGAAATTATTATTATCAGGAACGGCATCAAGAGGAACCGGTGAGCCAGGAAAGTAATCATAAATTTGATATAAAAATGAGAAATCCGGATCATAGATTCTGACAAAATACTGATAAGTAATAGCCAGAAACGAAGAATTTGATTCAAGTTTCAAAACAGGTTTAAATATCCCCTCATCCCACTTTGTCCATATCCCGTTATTATAAGTAAATAATGTATCGGGAGAGGACCCCTTTCTTTTATTGACCATAACTTTTCCGGCAAAATATGTTATAGTATTGTACTCGGCATTTGTGTCAATCCGGGCATCTTTTCTCCAATTGGCAAAATTTGCCAGATTTGGATCATTGTAATATGCTTTGTAAATCCCTTTATCAGTGGAGGCGAACAGAGAATCTTTGTTGTCTTTGACTATGCCAAGGACATTAACCTGACTCCCATCTTTGCCGATATAATAAGTATCTTTTATCTCTTCCTTATCAAGGTCAAGTACTACAATGCCGAATCCACATGACAGATAAGCATCTGTCCCTATGAAATAAATGGAATTAATAGTCTTATTCCCAAGAATGGTCTTCCTTTTAATATCGGAGATGTTAACTATGGTATTGTTTTTAATAAGGTCGATATTAGCGTTAGTGTATGCAATTACTAAGGTCTGAATTGCTTTATTATAATTAATACAACTTATTCCGATATCAGACAGTCCGTTTATCTTATTGATCCGTGTAACGCTATGATCCTCTTTAATCACTGACAACACTGCATAAGGTGTGGAAGAGAATACCCGGTCATCCGCATCTGTAACTGAATTACATAAGGTATAAGGTAGTTCATCACGCCATTCACCAATGGCTATCTGCTGTGCATGCACTTGCATGACCACCGGGACAGAAAACAAGAGAGCAAAATAAAACGTAGTCAGTTTCATAACAACAGAGTTCTTATTAGTATTTTATGACTTCTTTAAGAACTGATCTTTTTGGCATTTATTGTGAAAATCCCTGTAATTCAAAGGATCATACCAGCAGCAACCGTTTCATTTGTTGATTCATCAATAAGGATCAGACTTCCTGTAATCCGGTTCTGTTTATAAGGATCATAATACAATGGATTGATTGTCTGAATCCGTATACGTGCAATATCGTTCATCGCGACTCTTTTATTTTCCTTTTCTTCCTCCAGAGTATTAATGTTCAATACATAATCAACACCTCTTATAATGCAGCGAACATCTTTTGTAGCATATTTGACAGCATATTTACCTTTGAGCTGAATAGGTTTTGGGTTCATCCAGCATATGAGTGCGGTTATTTCATTAGCAGTTTTAGGTTGATTGTAAATTCCGGCAATTATATCTCCACGGCTTATGTCAATATCATCTTTTAATGTCATAGAAACTGACATTGGTGGGTATGCCTCATCCAACGGCCCCTGGAAAGAATCAATTGATGCAATTTCAGTTGTTATACCCGCCGGAAAAACAATTACTTTATCGCCCGGTTGAAACTTACCTCCTGCAATTCTCCCTGCATATCCCCTGTAATCATGGTATTTATCTGTTTCCGGGCGGATAACATATTGTACAGGGAATCTTTGATTTAACAAATCATGATCCTGATGAATGGGAATTGTTTCGAGCACATGCAACAGGGGACCATCATGATACCAACCCATTTTAGCTGAAACAGTAACAACGTTATCTCCAAGCAGGGCACTAATTGGTATAAAACGAATATCGCTGTCAGGGAATACATTGCTTGCGAAGGAGGTAAATTCCTTTTTAATTATTTCAAAAATATCCTCTTTGAAGTCAACCAGATCCATTTTATTAATACAAACAATGATGTGTGGGATTCCAAGCAATGAAGCCAGATAAGCATGGCGATGAGTTTGCTCTGTAACACCGTTACGGGCATCGATTAAAATAATTGCGGCATTTGCAGTCGACGCACCTGTAACCATATTACGTGTATATTGTATATGTCCAGGTGTATCGGCAATAATAAATTTCCTGACCGGTGTTGCGAAATATCTGTATGCCACATCAATGGTGATTCCCTGCTCACGCTCCGCCCGTAATCCATCTGTAAAAAGAGCCAGATTTAAATGTTCCCCCCCTCTCTGAACTGTTGCCCTTTTAACAGCATCAAGCTGGTCTTCAAATATGGATTTACTGTCATAGAGCAGGCGGCCTATTAAAGTACTTTTTCCGTCATCAACACTTCCAGCTGTAGTAAAACGCAACAGCTCCATTCCCAAATAAGCTTTACTGGAAAATTTCCGGTCACCGGAAAAGTTTGTCATAAATAATTTCGTTTCCGTGATTAAAAATATCCTTCTTTTTTACGGTCTTCCATTGCGGCTTCCGAACGCTTGTCGTCATAACGGCCGCCCCGTTCAGTTATTCGAGTGGCAGCAATTTCCTGTATAATATCCTCAAGATTATCAGCCGTGGAAAGTGACAAACCGGTACAACTGATGTCACCGACTGTCCTGCACCGTACACTGCGGCGTTCAATTTTTTCTTTGGGCTTCATCTTCATAAATGGAGCTGCAGCCAGCCATATCCCATCACGAAAAAAAACATCACGTTCATGAGTGTAATAAATACTGGGGATTTCAATGTTTTCTATAAGGATATATTGCCATACATCCATTTCGGTCCAATTACTTATGGGAAATACACGGAAATGCTCGCCCATCCTTTTTTTTCCGTTGAATAAATGCCAAATTTCTGGTCGCTGGTTTTTAGGATCCCATTGACCAAATGCATCACGATGTGAAAAAAAACGTTCTTTAGCCCGTGCCTTCTCCTCATCTCGACGGGCGCCCCCAATGGCAGCATCAAATTTATATTTTTCAATTGTGTCCAATAGGGTGACTGTTTGCAATACATTCCTGCTGGCGTTAACTCCCACTTCTTCCACAACCCTTCCCTCATCAATTGATGCCTGGACAGAACCAACAATCAATCTCGCATCAAACTTCCTTACAAGATCATCCCTGAATTCGATGGTTTCAATAAAGTTGTGTCCGGTATCAATATGAAGCAAAGGGAATGGAAATTTCGCCGGGTAAAACGCCTTCCTTGAAAGATGTACTAAAACGATTGAATCTTTTCCACCCGAGAATAAAAGAACCGGACGCTCAAACTGAGCGGCAACTTCCCGCAGAACATAAATAGCTTCAGACTCCAGTTCTTTGAGATGGGTCAACTGATATTCACTCATGCTAACTTTCGATACTTTTCTTAGGATTTACTGAAAATCCTTTGGAGAATTGATTTTTTCTGGGAATCTCTATCATCAGAATAATAGCCATAACCATAACCATATCCATAACCGTATCCATAACCGTATCCTGAGCCATATCCGTATCCATAGCCATATCCGTAACCATAGCCATA
>Ga0172371_10002029_pt1 | contig 32345 bp, 29 predicted proteins | sample Lak12m_FD_114543 | JGI IMG/M metagenome (GOLD analysis project Ga0172371, IMG submission 114543) | Freshwater microbial communities from Kabuno Bay, South-Kivu, Congo - kab_022012_12m | ecosystem: Environmental > Aquatic > Freshwater > Lake | place: Democratic Republic of the Congo: South-Kivu...
AGAGTTACGGCTTCTTTTGAAACCGGGCAAGTAACTAAACAATCTATCTCTTTCTTCCTGAGAAGCCACACGGCTGCATCAAGATAACCTAAGGAGGCCTTACCGTTTAAAGCATTTACCCTGCCAAAACAAAAACTTCTCCTTTTTATATTATTTAAGTCTATTAACTCCGCGGGTAAAGACTTAATTTTTAAAGCCCTTGCCGCGCTCTCCAATACGAAGCTGTCGCCAATAACCCTAAAATTAGCTTCGCCTTTCAATGCCTTAAGCGCTTTTAACACAATAGCCGGCCCGATGCCTGCCGGATCCCCTATTGTAAGGCCAACCCTAATTGTCGAGGATTTTAATGTAGCTTTGTTTTTTGAGCTCATCTAACCACTTCGCCAATCCTTCCTGCATCTTTTTATCAAACAAATACGCCTGGATCTTGTCCTGGGCCTGGGCGAGGCTTAATTGCTTACTTCCGGCAATATCATCTAATCTGAATATATAATACTGCCCATCGATCTTTACCGGATCAGAAACCTCCGATAGTCCTAATTTAAATACTACTTCTTCAATTTCACTGCGCAATTCCTGCCCCTGGGAAGCAGAAAACTTATCCACGGTGAAGGTATACCTGGTAGCCAAATCTTCCAGCTTATCCCCAATACGTAAATAATAGCTCAGGGATTTTGCGGCGCTTTCATCCTGCAAAACAATGACCGTAAGAAGCCGTTCTTCCGGTTTTATGAATTTACGCTTATTCTCATTATAAAAATCGGTGATCTCATCGGGGCGGATCATTATCTTGCTGCGCACCTTTTGCTCAACAATGCTGAATGTAAGCATCTGTTCCCGGATTTTATTCTCCAGGTCCGCCTGCACCAATCCTTGCTTAGCCAGATCCCGTTCAAAATCGGATTCCAACGCGTAGCGCTTTTTGATTTCATTAATTTTTGCTTTTATCCTCGCGGGCTCAATATTTATCTTCTCATTTTTAGCCTGCTGGAGCATAATCTTATCCTCGATCAAACGTTCTAACAAGTCCTGCCTGCTGGAATTCACTTTCTCCTCCAGGGCTTTTCCGTTTAATTCACGGGAATATTGCATACGTATAAAGTTCAAAAAATCATTGAGATCTTTTTGTGTAATAACCTCATTATTTACCACTGCAACCATCTTATCCTGCGCGCAAAGGCAGCTAAGAGGGCCAAGGGACAAGATTACCAGCGCAGCAAAACTAATTATGCGTCTCATCAAAAACACCTGCTTTCTTAAAATTGGCGATTGCTTCTTTTAAAAGGCGGCAATATAAGTCAAACCCCACAGCTGCGATAAAACCGTGCTGCTCCTGGCCGAGAAGATTCCCTGCTCCCCGGATTTCAAGATCCTCCATGGCAATATTAAAACCCGACCCCAAACCGCTATGTTCTTCTATGGCAACCAGCCTCTTTCTCGCGACTGAGTCTAAAACCTCACTTTGGGAAACCAAGAAATAAGCGTAGGCCAGGCGGTTAAACCTGCCCACCCTGCCGCGCAGCTGATGCAAATCCGCTAACCCAAAATTATGCGCGTTATTTACGATAATGGTATTGGCATTCGGGATGTCAATCCCCGATTCAATAATCATCGTAGAAACTAAAACGTCAATACTGCCGCTTATAAAATCCGACATCACCTGCTCCAATTGTTTTGCCGGCATCTGCCCATGGGCTATTGCTATACGCGCGTTGCTGCCCCCTAAGCTTTTGGCAATCCTATCCCTGACTTTCTCCAAATCAAAAATGCGGTTATGTAAAAAGAACACTTGGCCTTTCCGGTTAAGCTCGCGCTTAATTGCCTGGGCTACCAAGTCAGCGTCATATTCTACCACAACCGTCTTAATAGGCAACCTATTTTGAGGAGGGGTATTGATCACGGAAAAGTCTTTTGCGCCCATAAGGCTCATATATAAAGTGCGCGGGATTGGAGTAGCGGTTAAGACCAGCACATCTATAGTGGCTTTTATTTTTTTTAGCTGCTCCTTGGCCTTAACGCCAAAGCGCTGCTCTTCATCGACAATGACCAAACCTAAGTTCTTAAAACTCACATCAGGCGACAGCAGCCTGTGCGTTCCAATAACAATATCCACGTTTCCGCTGCTCAAACCTTTGATAATGCCATTTTGCTCTGTACCGGTCTTAAAACGGGAAAGCATCTCAACTTTAACCGGAAATTTTTTTAGGCGCGAAATAAAATTCTTGTAATGCTGTTCGGCTAAAATAGTGGTGGGCACAAGATAAGCGACCTGCTTACTATCCATCACCGCCTTAAAAGCTGCGCGCATAGCCACCTCGGTTTTGCCGTAGCCGACATCACCGCATAAGAGCCTGTCCATGGGCTTACCCGATTCCATATCCTGCTTAACCTCGGCCGTTGCCTTGATCTGGTCCGGAGTTTCCTGATAGGGAAAAGTTTTCTCAAAATCAGACTGCCATTCCGTATCCGGGGAAAACTTAAACCCTTCTCCGGCCAAACGCATCGCTTGCAGGCTTAAGAGTTCCCATGCGAGCCTAGCAATGCCTTTGCGTGTACGCTCCTTAACGCGCTGCCACTCTTTATTGCCCAGCCGGTAAAGCTTTGGCTTACGGGTATGAAAAGCAATATACTTCTGCACCAAATGCATGGAATCAACCGGAACGAAAAGTTTTTCGCTGCGGTCATACTCGATTACCAGATGGTCCTTAAAACCCTCTGCCGCCCGGACCTTCTGTATGCCTAGGAATTTCCCTATTCCATGCTGATTGTGGACAACAAAATCGCCGACATCCAAATCTACAAAGTTTTTTAAAGGGAAATCTTCGCTAAATACGGCGGTTCTGGAGCCTGAAGATTTATAGGGGAGGATAATAACGATATTGTGCTGCCAAAGAGGCTGGCCGTTTTCAGGGTTAAATGTTTTAATTGAAGATACCTTTTCATTGTGCAGATCTATGCGGATAGGCAGCTCAAAGGAAAACGGGAAAATATCCACGATATCTCCGCGCAGGCTAAAATCACCTTCGCCGGAGGACTGCTCCTGCCTTTTATAACCAAAACCAATTAAACCCTTGGCTAAGGCCTCCAGATCGATACCCTGGTTAAGATACAACTTGATAGACTTAAACATAATTTTAAAAAATTAGGGGACGTTCCTATTTTTTAAATCAAAAAATAGAAACGTCCCAATTTTTTTAAGACATCCTCCGCAGGTTACTATACTAAATCCTATTTAGCTTCCTTACGGCTCCAGGCAAGCACCAAGGGAGAAGCGATGAAAACCGTAGAATACGTACCTGCGATGAAACCTACGAATAAAGCGAAGGCAAAATTGCTTAAGACCTCTCCTCCGTAAAACAAGAACGCTACTACTACCAAAAGCGTCACTCCGGAAGTAAGCAGGGTTCGGCCAAGAGTCTGGTTCACGCTTAAATTAATCAATTCTTTCAAAGAAAGCTTCCGGTAAAGACGGGTATTTTCACGCACCCGGTCATATATAACGATAGTATCATTAATAGAATAACCTGCTATAGTCAAAAAGGCAGTAACGCTTAAGAGGTCAATCTGACGGTTAGTAATTATTAAAAACCCCATAGATACCAAAACATCATGTATAAGGGCAATTACGCCTGCGGCGGCAAAATTAATGTGCTTGAACCTGAAACTCACATAAATCAAGATACCCACCAATGACCAGATTAATGCCAGGACAGCCTTTGTTTTAAGGTTTTTCCCTGCCACCGGCCCCACCCTCTCAATCCTTAGAATCTGAATATCTTCACCAGGAAAAACCGCTTTTAATTTATTAGTCAGGATCTGGTTCTTATCTTCAGATGTCCTGATTAAAACTACCCTCGGGTTTTCCTTAAATTGCTGTATGGTTGCATCCGCCAAATTAATATCTTTTAACACCTCCCTGACTTTATCTATGGAAGGGATATTCTTAAAGCTATATTCCTGAAGCTGGCCTCCGGCAAAATCAATGCCATAGACCGCCGGACCTTTTTTAAAAAATGAGAAAATCCCCGCCGCGATCACAATAATAGATAACGCGTAAAATATCTTCCTTTTACCGATAAAATCAAGCTTAGTTTCTCCGATTAACTTTAACATCGGTAAACTCTTAATCCATCCTAAATTAAGAAAGATCTCAAAAATTACCTTGGTAACCACTATAGCTGTAAACATACTCGCCAGTAAACCAATGGTCAGGGTAACCGCGAAACCGCGGATCGGGCCTGTCCCGAATTGGAACAACAGGAATGCCGCGATCAAAGTAGTAAGGTTGGAATCAAATATAGCGCTAAAAGCCCGCGAATAACCATTGTTTATGGCAGTACGCAAAACCCTGCCCATGGCAATCTCTTCCCTGATACGCTCATTAATCAAAACATTTGCATCTACAGCCATGCCCAGTGACAAGGCGATACCGGCAATACCGGGCAATGTCAGGGTTGCCGAAACTCCCGGAAAAAGCGCCGGTAATAAACCTAAACCGCCAAGAATTATCACAAGGTTTAATAAAAGCGCGATATCGCTGATAAATCCGGCTAAAAGATAGTAACCCAGCATAAAAATAAAAACCAATGCGCAGCCAACCATGCAGGCCTTGACTCCTTTATTTATGGAATCCTGGCCCAAGAGGGGCCCCACCGTCCTCTCTTCTTCAATATGCATGGGCGCCGGCAAAGCGCCGACTCTTAAAATAAGCGCCAGGTCCTGCGCTTGCTGCGCGTCAAACCTGCCGGTAATGACTGCCTCGCCCGAGGGAATAGCCTCTCTTATGCGAGGGGCTGACTGTACCTTGCCATCCAGGACAATTGCCAGGCGCTTGCCTACATTAGCCGCGGTCACTTCGGAAAATTTCTTAGCGCCCGCGGCGTTAAATTTCAAAGAAACAATCGGCTCATTAAATTGGCTTTGGTCAAAGCGCACTTCCGCGCCCGTCAAAGCATCCCCTACTAATTCGGCTTTTTTATCAAGCAGTAACGGCTCATTTTCATCCAGGGTATATTTTAATTCATATCCGTCAGGGACCGTCCCCGCCAAAGCATCTTTAAGCTTAGCAGGGTCATCGGAAACAATCTTAAACTCAAGCATCGCGGTTTTTCCGATAATATCAATGGCTCGTTCCCGGTCACTGACCCCCGGCAACTGCACAACGATCTCATCCTCGCCCTGCTTTTGAATGGAAGTCTCTCTTACCCCAAACTCATCTATACGGTTACGGATCACCTCTACAGCCCGATCGCAGGCATCAAGCTTAGCCTGGCCTTGAAGGTGGGAAGTATCAACCTTAAGCAAAAGGTGCATCCCGCCTTTTAAATCAAGCCCCAGATTAATACGTTTATCCAAAGGAAAAGCGTAAAATGAAAATAATCCTACAACCCCCAGGATAAGTAATATTTTATAGATCAGTTTCCTTTCCATTATTTTAAAACTCCTGTTTTTAAATATTCTTAAGATTTTTAATATAGGCGACGCTGTTTTTATCAATCTCCATTTTCACGTTCTCGTCAATCCGCAGGATCAAAGTCTTCTCTTTTACATTAACCACTGTGCCGTGTATCCCGCCTAAAGTGACAATTTCATCATTTTTATTAATTCCGGCTATCATCTTCTGATGCTCTTTTTCTTTTTGTTTCTGCGGCCGGATCAACAAAAAGTAAAAAATAATAAAAATTAAAACTAACGGGAAAAGCTGGATTAACGGACTGGCTGCGCTCTGCTGTGGCATATTAAGCTCCTTTATCTTTCTTTAGTAAACTTTTTACGGTAACCGATAACCGCGCCCCGTTTTTTACCCAAGCGGCAATACGCTCTTTTTTGAGCACTGCCTGGCCGGTTGTCGGCTTATAGTAACCTACCTCTTCAATTAACCGGCTGTCCCGGCCTTTACGTTCATCAAAAACAGTAACCCGAAAATGCGGTTTGCCTTTTGGGTTTTTACCTATCCTTCTTAAACGAATATGTACCGCCATTACTCTATCCTCCTTTGAATTGCTTCCATCATAGCCTTAGCCTTGTTCACTGATTCCTGGTATTCTTTTTCCGGCACAGAGTCAGCGACAATCCCGGCGCCAGCCTGCACATAAGCAAAACCATCTTTAAGCACTATCGTGCGGATGGCAATGCAAGTATCCATATTATGCGAGAAACTAAAATAACCGATTGAGCCGGCGTACAAAGAGCGCCGTAAATTCTCCAGTTCGTCAATAATCTCCATCGCCCGTATCTTGGGACTCCCCGAGACCGTGCCTGCCGGAAAAGCGGCTCTTAACACATCATAGATATCAAACCTTTTTTTGTCAAGTACTGCGCTTACCCCGCTGACCAGATGCATTACATGAGAATATTTTTCTACCCGCATAAAATCATCAACCTTGACCATCCCCGGCTTGCTTATGCGGCCTAAATCATTCCTGCCTAAATCCACCAGCATTAAATGCTCCGCTCTTTCTTTCTCGTCAGCAAGAAGCTCTTTTTCTAAACGCGTATCCTCCTGTTTATCCTTGCCGCGCCTGCGTGTCCCGGCAATAGGCCGGTTCTGCACCAGGCCGTCTTCGCAGCGCACGAGCATCTCCGGGCTTGAACCTACGATAGAAAAATTCTTCAATTTCAAATAATACATATACGGGGACGGGTTAAGGCTGCGGAGGGCCCGGTAAATCTCAAAATGGTCCTTTTGCGTCTTAACTTTAAACCTCTGCGATAAAACCACCTGGATAATATCGCCCTTCCTTATATATTCTTTGCCCTTCTTGACTATTTTGATAAATTCCCGCCGGCTGAGGTTGCTGCTGATGTTTAACTTGCCGGCCCGTTTAGATGGTTCAGGTTGGAGAACAAAACGGTTAAAATCATCATGGATTGATTCAATCTTTTTAATTGCCTGCTGGTAAAGCTGTTTTTTCTCTAAAGCACCTGCCTGCTTGGGCAGGATAATATTATTTACAATTTTCAACGAGTGATTAAGCCGGTCAAAGATTAAAATTGTATCCGTTAAAATAAACAGAGTATCCGGGATCCCCAGAAGATCCTTGTTTTTATCGGGGATTTTCTCAAAAAACCTCACTGTATCATATCCGATATAGCCTACAAATCCTCCGTAGAAACGCGGCAGCCCGGCTAATTCCACACCGCGCAAATCCTGCATTATCTTTTTAATTTCATCCAGAGGCGTTTCTTTGGTAGCAAAACTCCTGCTTTTATTTTTTCCGGGTTCGATAATTTCGATCTGCCTCCCCTTGCTTTTAAAAATCATGCTGGGATTAGTGCCTAAAAAGGAATACCGCGCGATCTTCTCCTGCCCCTCCACTGATTCCAAAAGAAAAGAATAATCACCCTGTTTAATTTTTAAGAAGGCGGAAACCGGAGTATCCATGTCCGCGTTAACCTCCATATAAACAGGAATAACGTTTCCCTTTTTGCTTAACTTCAAAAATTCTTTTAAACCCGGTTTAAACATTTGCATATAATCACTTCTAGCAAAATCCTTGCTCGCACTTGCTCGCGAGGATAAGTTCGGCCAAATAACTTATGGCTTTGGCTAATGGAAGCCAAACCATCGTTCTCTAACTTATGTCGGCTACGCCTCCATAAGTTATGGCCTCACTTAAGTTTTCTATAAAAACAACTCCTGTTACCCGTATGGCAAGCCGCCCCCACCTGGCGCACCTTGATTAAAAGCGCGTCCATATCGCAATCGTAAGCTATAGATTTGACAAACTGGAAATGCCCGCTGGTTAGGCCTTTGACCCAATACTCTTTTCTTGAACGCGACCAAAAACATGTTTTGGCCGATTTTACAGTCCTGCGCAGCGACTCCAGGTTCATATAAGCCACCATCAAAACCTGGTTATTTTTATAATCCTGGATTATCGCCGGAATCAACCCGTTCTTATCGAACTTTAAATCTCTTAATTTAAATTTTATACTTTTCATAATCTCACGTTTATCCCTCTCTGGCTTAAATATTGCTTAACTTGTTTCACGGAAAGCTTGCCATAATGGAAAAGCGAAGCGGCCAAAGCGGCATCCGCGCCTGCTTTCATGAACACATTATAAAAATCTTCAAGCTTACCCGCGCCGCCGGAGGCAATCACCGGGATATTCACCCTGGACGTAATTTCCTTAGTCAGCTTCAAATCATATCCATTTTTTGTCCCGTCATAATCCATGCTCGTCAAAAGGATCTCCCCCGCCCCAAGCCTGGCGGCTTTTTCCGCCCAGATCGCCGCATCGATACCCGTAGGGGTCCTTCCGCCGTTAATAAAAACCTCCCAGAAATCACCCTGTTTCTTTGCGTCAATAGCTACCACGATACACTGGCTGCCGAATCTTTTCGCGGCGCTGCTGATTAACTCCGGGAATTTAACTGCCTGGGTATTAAGAGAAACCTTCTCCGCTCCGGCATTCAAAATATTGCGGATGTCCTCAATCTCGCTTATGCCCCCTCCGACCGTAAACGGCATAAAAATATTCCTGGCGATCTCTTCAACCAGGGCCAGCAGGGTTTTCCTGTTTTCGATACTGGCGGTGATATCCAGGAAAACCAGCTCATCGGCCCCCTGGGCGTCATAAGCCTTGGCCACGCTGACCGGGTCCCCGGCATCACGAAGCCCCAGGAATTTTACGCCTTTTACCACGCGGCCGGCTTTAATATCCAGACAAGGAATAATACGTTTACTCAGCATATAGTTTTATGTAACTTTATCCTTACTCGCCTGCTCGCAAGGATACACTCAGCCAGATAACTTATGTCGGCTGCGCCTCCATAAGTTATGGCTTCGTTTATTTAACCTTCTTCTGCAGGTACTCTTTTAGGGCAGCCCAGGTCTTCTTTCCTACCTTGCCGTCCACTGAAAGATTATTCGCCTTCTGAAAGTCTTTTATCGATTGGCGGGTTTTCTTTCCAATCTTACCGTCAATAACCCCTTCATAATAGCCGGCATTTTTTAAAGCTGCCTGAATCTGCCTTGCGCTTGGGCGCTCCTTTACTTCCGCGGTTTTATCTAAACTTTCCGTTGGCGCTTCCGTGCTTTTTGCCGAAACTTCCTCCGTGCTGCTGCTCTCTTCAGTTTTAGCGGGAGCCTGTGCTTCAAGAGCGGAAACCTGGTTTCTCAAACCCTGCATTTCTAAATCCTTTTTCTTATTAGCCGTAGAACACCCGCTTAAAGAAATAACAAAAAACGCCGCTGCCCCCAACAACAATACTCTTTTTTCCATGTCTATCCCCCTTTAGTTTTTTAAAGCCTCGGCCAAAGTAAATTTACCTTCATACAAAGCCTTACCTATAATTACCCCCGACAAACCCTTCTTCTGCAGGCTCTTAAGTTTAACCAAGTCCTTTAAATCCGCCACTCCGCCTGAAGCAATAACATTTAAACCGGTTTTGCTAATCAATTCTTTTATCCCCGGGATATTCGGGCCGGCCAAAGCGCCATCCCTGGAGACATCCGTATAGATAAGCTGCTTAAATCCCACCTCCTTTAGCTCTTTAGCAAAATCCAACGTTGTTTTGGAAGCAGCGCGGTTCCATCCCTGAGTTAAAACTTTTTCGCCTCTGGCATCAATACTCACAATAATCTTTTCGCCAAATTTTTTCCAGGCCTTTTTCAAAAACTTCGCTTCATTAACCGCCCGCGTGCCCAAAACCACCCTCTCTACCCCCATACCCAGCAGCCCGGATATTGTTTCCATGCTCCTTACCCCGCCGCCAAACTCAAGGGGAACGCCCACTTGAGTTATTATTTCTTTTAAAACCTCCAGATTCTTAGATACGCCGCTGGAAGCCCCGTCCAAATCCACAATATGCAGGAATTTCGCTCCCTGCCTGGCCCAATGCTTGGCCACTTTAACCGGGTCTTTGGAATAAATCTTTTCCTGATCGAACTTACCCTGGAAAAGCCTGACTACCCTGCCGCCTCTTAAGTCTATCGCCGGGATGATTAACATAGCTCTACAAAATTCTTAATTATCTTAAGCCCTGCTGACTGGCTTTTTTCCGGATGGAACTGCACGCCGTAAATATTCTCCCTGGCTAAAACACAGGCAAACTTTACGCCATAGCCGCAAGTTGCGGCGACTATAGAATTATCCGCCGGCTCTGGATAATAAGAGTGGCAAAAATATACCTGCTCATTATCGTTTATTCCCTTTAATAAAGGGCACCCGGCCAAAATATCCCCCAGGTTATTCCACCCCATATGCGGGATTTTTTGCCCCGGCTTAGCGCTGAATTTAATTACCCTCCCCTTAAAAACTCCCAGGCCTTCTTTATTCTTTGACTCCTGGCTCCCTTCAAACAAAAGCTGCATACCTAAACAAATTCCCAGGAACGGTTTTCTTTTCCCGATCTGCTCCTTAATAGCGGGAACCAAACCCAGCCTTTCCAGCTCCGCGATTGCGTCATCAAAAGCGCCCACTCCCGGCAGGACTATTTTTGCGCAAGAGCTTAACTGGCTTTTTTTATTGGTTACAACGGGATTGGCTCCGCAAAGCTGGATGGCCTTGGAGACGCTATGAATATTGCCCATCCCATAGTCAATGATCGCTATCTTCATCAGTCAATAACACCTTTGGTAGAAGGGATGCCTTTCCTGCGCGGGTCAATTTGCGTGGCTTGATCCAAAGCAATACCTAATCCTTTAAATACCGGTTCTAAATTAGTATGCAAATCTCGATTACCGCCTTTTAACTCAATTATCAAATTCAAACCCATATTTTTAGCAAACGATTCAAAGAAATGATTTGCGTATTCCAAAGAATACTCTTTTGTCTCAATAATGTCGGGATTCAACAATCCAGCCGGACCCTGAACTTGAATCCCTTTAAAAAAACCCCTGCCGCTTATATCAACTGTAACCGTAGCCGTCACTTCCTCCATGGGCACGCTTGCTGAACCAATACGATTAATTCCCACTTTTTCACCAAGCGCCTTCTTAAAGGCCTGGCCTAAAACTATACCCACATCCTCATTAGTATGATGGATATCAATATTAAAATCTCCCCAATTAACTATTGCCTCTAAATCAAAATGGCCCCAGTAAGCAAAGAGATCTAACATATGGTCAAGCAAGCCTATACCAGTTTTAATTTTTCTTTCTTCAGTACCGTCAATATTCAGCTTAATAGATATTTCTGTTTCGTTAGTTTTTCTATTAATTTCTGCGATTCTTTTTTCCATTTTTCTCCTTAAAATCTTGCCTTCACCGAATCCACATGCTTCTGCAGCCCTTCAATCCCGGCGATCTTCTCCAGCGGCTCGCGCATTTTTTCCAGCGCTTTCTTGGAATAACTGATAATATGGCAGCTCTTCACAAAATCTGACACGCTTAAGCCGGAAAAGAACCTGGCTGTGCCGCCTGTCGGTAAAACATGGCTGGGCCCGGCGACATAATCCCCCACCGCGGCAGGGCTGTAGGGGCCTAAGAATACCGCCCCGGCATTCTTTATATTCTTTAACAGCTCCTTGGGATTCTGTACCAGTATCTCTAAATGCTCCGGCGCGATTTTATTGGAAATCTCGCAGGCCTGCTTTAAGTTTTTGGTCAAAATAATGTAACCGTTATCTCCGTCCAGCTGGGATTTTACCTCTTTGGCCAACCCCTTGGAATTTGTAATCAATATTGCCAGCCCTTTTGAATGTTCAGCCTGTGCGCGTAAATCTGCGATAATGAATTTCGGGTCGCTGAAACGGTTTGCGATAACCACCAGCTCCGTGGGCCCGGCAATCATATCTATATCAATCATACCGAAAACCTGCCGCTTTGCCTCGCTTACATAAATATTCCCCGGCCCGACAACTTTATCCACCCTGGGGACAGTCTTAGTCCCATAAGCCAAAGCCGCTATCCCCTGCGCTCCTCCAACCCGGTAAATCTCATCAACCTTAAGAAGATCGGCAACCACTAATATGTGCGGATTAATATAGCCGTTTTTATCCGGGGGGCTGGCCAAAACAATCTTTTTTACCCCTGCCATCTTTGCCGGCAAAACCGTCATATAAACAGTCGAGACCAGCGGGGCAGTCCCGGCGGGAATATAAATACCCACTCTTTCCAGGGGAGTATAATTTTCACCTAACACTATCCCCTCCGCCCCTTTGATCCTCCAGGATTTACGCAGCTGCTTACGGTAAAAACGGTTTACGTTTTCTATAACTACTTTAAGGGAGCTGACAAAATTCGGGCTGATATTGGCGTATGCGCCGCTGATTTCAATCTCCGAGACCTTTAACTGCCTCGGCAGCATCTTTACGCCGTCGAACTTACGGGTATACTTAATCAGCGCTTCGTCCCCGAAAAGGCGCACATCATCAATGATTTTTCTGACCTTTTCCTCAACGCGCGCCTGCCGCGTCAGGCCCCGGCTATAAATTTTCTCCAACTGTTTGCTTACTGCCTTGATTATCTTCATCCTGTTTCTTAATTTCCCCCGCCTGCGGCAACCTTCCTACCCGTTCATAAAGATTTAATTATAGCTCTTATTTTATCAAATGCCAATGTAAAGTTTTCCGGTTTTGTTCCTCCGGCCTGGGCAAAATCCTGCCTGCCCCCGCCTGAACCCCCGATATCCGGGGCAGCCTGACGGATTAACGCCCCAGCGTCTAGACCTTTTGGTAATAAATCTTGCGTAATCGCGATAACCAGATAAGCCTTTTTTTGCCGGCTGTCCTGCGAGCCCAAAACAATCACTCCGTGACTTAGCTCCTCTTTCACCTTATCCGCCAGAAGCCGCAAAGCGCTCATATCTAAGCCCGCCTCAAGCGATAAAACTAAATTTATACCGTTTAACTTTATTGCCTTCTCTATAAGCCTGGGCGCCGCATCCCGCAAACTGTTATTTATTTCCAAGCTGCGTTTTTTCTCCTGCTCCTTTAAATCCTTTAACTTACTCTTTTTCTTGGATTCTTCAATGGCTTTCTGCTCTTCATCCTGGATAAATCTCTCCGCGAAACTGGCAGTAGCCCCCTCAATCCTCCTGATACCGCTGGCTACCGAACCCTCGCTAATTATTTTTATAAAACCAATCTGGCTGATATTATCAAGATGCGTGCCTCCGCAAAGTTCTTTTGAGATATCCCCCATGGTAACCACACGCACCATCTCCCCGTATTTTTCCTCAAAGAACGCTAATGCCCCTGCCTTTTTCGCCTCTTTAAAATTCATCTCTTCGCAGTTTACCCGCTGGCTCCTGGCGATACAATTATTTGCCACCTCTTCAACCCTTAAGATCTCTTCTTTTGATAAACCCTTAAAGTGCGTAAAATCAAAACGGAATTTCTCTTCCGCCACCAGAGAGCCCTGCTGCTGGACATGGCTGCCTAAAACCTCCCGCAAAGCCGCCTGCAATATATGCGTAGCAGTATGGTTCCTGGCAATGTTCAACCTGCGCTTAAGATCAATCTGGGCCGCCACTTTATCGCCTTTTTTAAAGCTGCCGGAGCCAACTTCTCCAATATGTAAAAAAACATTATCGATTTTCTGCGTATTTAAAACTTTAAAAATATTCGCACCGCTTATTAATTCACCGGTATCACCGACCTGGCCTCCGGACTCGGCGTAGAATGGAGTCCGGTCTAAAACAACCTGGAAAATACCTCCTGTTAAAGCCCCGTTTACTTCTTTGCCGTCTTTTAAAATAGCCAGGATTTTGGCTTCCGCGGTATTTTCTTTATAACCGACAAACTTTGTAGCATCTAACTTTAAGCCCAAACCCTTAGCGTCAAAGACATCGCCTTTCATTGTGCTCTGTGATCTGGAGCGTTCCCGCTGTTCTTCGAATTTCCTGTTTACAACATCGGCTATCGCGGCCAAATTATCGACATTTTGTTTTTTCAGGTATTTTTCTATCTCTTCCGAAGGGAATCCGTATGTATCATGCAGTTTAAAAACGGCTTCGCCTATTTCTTCCGCTCCGGCATTCAAAGGGATCTTAGCAAACAGGACTTCGCTTGAATTTAAAATATTAATAAAGTTTTTCTCTTCATTCAAAATAACCTGGGCAATATCCTCCTGCCTGTCTTTCAAATCCGGATAAGGCGCCTGCATTATTTGCGCGAGCTGGCCGGCTAACGTATTTAAAAACGGTTTATTTATGCCTAAGCTCCTTAAATGCAGGACGCTCTTACGGATAATTTTCCTGACTATATACCCGCGGCCTTCATTAGACGGGATTATCCCGTCATAGATCGAGAAAACCACAGCCCTTAGGTGATCCGCGATGGCATAAAAAAGCTTCTTCTTATCTTGAAGGCTTATCTCAATTTCTACGCTGCGCTGGATCTCTTTTATTATAGGCTGGAATAATTCCGTTTCAAAATTATTCTGCTTGCCCTGCATAACCGCCGCCAGCCTCTCTAAACCCATGCCCGTATCGATATTCTTATTCGGCAGCGGCTCTAACAAACCGTCATCCTTGCGGTTAAACTGCGTAAACACCAGGTTCCATATCTCCACAAACCTTCCGCAACTGCAGGAGGGATCGCAAATCTTCTCCCCGCAGCCGACACCGGGCCCAAAATCATAAAAAATCTCCGAGCAGGGGCCGCAGGGGCCGTTCGGCCCTTTTGTCTTGGCCTCGGCAGGCCAGAAATTATCTTTATCCCCAAGCCTTACGATCTTTTTTTCAGGAATACCTATTTTATCTTTCCAAATATTATAAGCCTCATCATCTTCCTGGTAAACCGAAACCCAGAGTTTATCCGGGTTGATCTTAAGCTCTTCAGTCAGAAATTCCCAGGCCCAGGCAATTGCCTCCTCCTTAAAATAGTCTCCGAAGGAAAAATTCCCCAGCATTTCAAAAAAAGTGTGGTGAGCGTTTGTTTTGCCGACTTTATCCAGGTCATCCGTGCGCAGGCAGCGCTGCGCTGTTGCCGCGCGCCTGAATCCCGAATCAAAACCCATAAACTCTTTTTTAAACTGGTTCATCCCGGCGGGAGTAAACAATACCGTAGGGTCATCTTTGGGGACCAAAGAATCGCTTTCAACAATCTTATGTTCCCTGGCCTTAAAAAATCCCAGGAATTTCTCTCTTAGAACATCCGCATTCATATATATACATCATATATATAAGACGCTTTATGTATCTCTTTATATTTCTAAAGGTTACAAAACAATTACTTCCTCAATACATTACTAATCAAATCCGGAGAAAATCCCCTGCGCATCAAATACGCGCATACCCTCGCCTTTGCCTTAAGCGGCTCTATGTTTTTTAGTTTAGACAACCTTAGCTCTGCTAACTGGTTGACTATGCCGGCTTCGTCATAATCCTCTTTTGCCTGAACAAGGGCTTCTTCAATAACCTGTTTATCCAGCCCCTTCTGCACCAATTCCTGTTTTATCCTTCTTAGGCCAAACGGCCGCTTAAGCCGGCTGGAAACCCAGCCCCTGGCAAAAACGCGATCATCAACAAACTGTTTATCTTTTAAGAAGTTTACCGTCTCTTGGGATAACTCTTCGGAAAAACCCTTTCGCCTTAATCTCTCTATCAGCTCCTTTTCACTGCGCAGGCGGAACTTAAGCAGCAAAAAAGCATACTCTTTAGCTTTGGATGCCAAACCATAGCCCTCCGGCCTATGGCTTTGGCTACCGGATGCCAAACCATGGCCCTCCGGCCTATGGCTTTGGCTACCGGATGCCAAACCATAGCCCTCCGGCCTAACTGACGAGACTGAATTTCTTTCGGGCTTCTTTTTCAATATCTTCCTGTAATTTCGGGTTTTCTTTTAGGAATTTTATTGCCGCATCCCGGCCCTGTCCTAACTTTTTATCTTCAAAAGAAAGCCACGTCCCGGATTTAGCGATTACCCCTAAGCTTATCGATGCGTCAATCACCGCGCCTGATTTGGCGATCCCCTCATTATGCATAATATCAAACTCTGCCTCGCGAAACGGCGGAGCGACTTTATTCTTAACCACCTTTACCCTGACATGATTGCCAATAACCCTGTCCCCCTCTTTTAAGTAAGCAATCCTGCGCACATCCAATCTTACCGACGAATAAAATTTAAGCGCCCGGCCTCCCGGAGTAGTCTCAGGCGAACCAAACATAACCCCGATCTTTTCTCTTAACTGGTTAATAAAAATAACCGTAGTACGGGATTTGCTGATTGAGCCGGTTAACTTACGCAAGGCCTGGGACATTAAACGCGCCTGCAAACCCATATGTGAATCACCCATCTCACCCTCAATTTCAGCGCGGGGGGTAAGCGCCGCGACTGAATCAACCACCACTAAATCCACCGCGTTAGAACGCACCAGGGTTTCTGCGATCTCTAAAGCCTGCTCCCCGGTATCCGGCTGGGAAATTAAAAGGTCATCTAAATTCACGCCGATTATTTTGGCATAAGTGGGATCAAACGCGTGCTCGGCGTCAATAAATGCCGCCACACCGTTTTTTTTCTGAATCTCCCGTATCGCCGTCAAAGTCAGAGTGGTTTTCCCGGAAGCCTCCGGCCCGAATATTTCAACTACTCTTCCGCGCGGCAGGCCGCCAACACCCAAAGCCAGATCCAATGTAAGCGCGCCTGTTGATATAGTCTCAACATTGGCCTTGGTATGAGCGCCCAGCTTCATAATTGAACCCTTGCCGAATTGCTTTTCTATCTGCGCCAGCGCTAACTCCAGCGCTTTCTGCCGGTCAGATGTCTCCCTTGCCTCATCCTTCTTCTTTTCAATTGTCATTTACCCCTCCACTGTTTAAATTTAAAAAAATATTATAACCTGCCCCCCTGTTACTGTCAAACAATAAAAATCCCTCCTTCCTGCATTAATAGACGCAGAAAGAAGGGAAACCTCACAAAGAATCTTACAAACTATGCCTATTACAACATATTAGCGCAAATAGCCTGGATTTGCCAGACCCCAGCAAATTGATCAGTCTTATAACAATGGAAACCCGCTCCGCCGCCGTCAATATACGTGTAAGCAGGATCCGCTCCGTAGCATGTCCCGCCCAAAACCCTCTTGCCCGCGGGACAATCAGCGGTATACCATCCAATAGAATAACTATTAGGAATACCCACCGTTACAATCTGATACCCCATCGTGATATGCCCGCTAACCCATACATCCCCGTTAGTGCCGGGCACATCGGAAGAATTCAAAACACCATCGGCATTATTATCTCCCACGCCAAGCCTGTTTGTCTGCAAAGCATTATAGCTTCCGTAAGGAGAAGGATAATAAGTCGTAATAGTGATATCTTCGGCAAAAACAACCGTCGCGCAAATGAATAAAAAAGAAAAAATTATTAAAGCACTTTTTAACAATCGGGTCATCTCTTCCTCCTTGCCCACAAAGGGTACACCGGCCACTTCCTTTCGGGCCGGGTGTTAACCCACAAAGGGCACACCGGCCACTTTCTTTCGGACCGGGTATTAACCTAATATTTAATTAATTATATAAAAATCCCCGGGAAATGTCAACTAATTCCTGCTTAACCTTTCCTCTTCCGGGGCTCTTTCCCCTCCTTGACATCGGCAGGAAATATGTTAGACTTAAAACATTATGGAAGAATTGAACAAATTAAAAATCGAGCTTGAGCGCACCAAAATCGAACTGGGGATACTCTATGAGATCTCCAATGCCATGCGCACCACTTTAAAGCTGGATGAGATCCTATACATCATCCTTACCGGAGTAACCGCGCATACCGGGCTGGGCTTTAACCGGGCGATGCTTTTCCTGGTTAATGAAAAAGAAAAAATCATAGAAGGCAAAATGGGCATCGGCCCGGAAAGCGGCGAAGAAGCCAACGCCGCCTGGACCAAGATTGAAGAAGAGAAAATGGACCTGGAGGATTTAATCAACGCCTATAAGAATTCCAGCTCAGTACGGGAATCCGGTTTTAACCGCCAGGTCAGGAGTTTAAAGGTGTCCATGTACGACAAAGATGAAAACCCTCTCTCTTTAGCTGTCCTGAAAGGCATGCCCCTGCATCTGACCGGCCAGACTATCCAGAAATACCGCAACTCTCCTGTAATTAAAATGCTCGAAAGCAGCGAACTTTTGCTTATCCCGCTAAGGGCCAAAGACCGGGTAAACGGAATAATCGTAGCGGACAATTTTATCACAAACGAGCCGATTACCAAAGACGATATCCGCATGCTCACCATGCTGGCCAACCAGGCGGGCCTTGCGATTGAAAACTCCCAGCTTTTTGAACTGACCGCCGAACGGGCCCACTCGGATTACCTGACTAACCTCTGGAATCACGGGTATTTTCAATATCTCCTGCAAACAGAGCTGGAAAAAGCCAAAGCGACCAAAACCAAACTTAGTTTAGTTACCATAGATATAGATAATTTTAAGATTTACAACGACACCCTGGGGCATCAGGCGGGAGATAAAATATTAAGAGATTTAGCGCAGCTTCTGCGCAATCAATCGCGCAAAATGGACCACGTCTGCCGTTACGGGGGCGAAGAATTCAGCGTCATCCTGCCGCAGACCGACCAAAAAGAAGCCTACCTGATTGCCGAACGGCTAAGGGTGGATATTCAAAAATACCCCTTCTTGAACGAAGAGATCTTCCCTAATAAAATGCTGACAGTAAGTTTGGGGATTGCCACCTTCCCCGAGAATGGTCAGTGTCCGGCGGATTTGATTACCGTTTCGGATAAATCCCTCTACAAAGCTAAAAACCACGGTAAGAATACCACCTGCTGCGGTTAAACTTTAAACCGCAACCGGCTGTTCCTGCTTTTGCTTATCCTGCGACAATTTTACCGAGACTATCTTGGAGACCCCCGACTGCTGCATGGTAATGCCATACATAACGCTGGCATTCACAATCGTCTTCTTATTATGCGTAATCACGATAAACTGGGAAGTCTTGGAGAATTCCTGCAAAACCCTGGAGAACCTGTCTACATTAGCCTCATCAAGGGCCGCGTCAATCTCATCCAGTATGCAGAACGGCGAAGGCTTGACTTTAAAAATAGCGAAGATCAGCGCGATCGCCGACATACTCTTTTCCCCGCCGCTTAAGAGGAGCACGTTCTGCAATTTCTTTCCCGGAGGCCGGCAGATAATCTCAATCCCGGACTCAAGCGGGTCATTCTCATCAACTAAAAACAACTGGGCATCCCCTCCGTTAAAAAGCAGGCGGAAATAATTTTTAAACTCCACCTTCACCTTCTCGAAAGTCTCCACAAACATCTGCCTGGTCGTGCGGTTGATCTTTAAGATTGCCTGGTGCAGCGACTCCTTGGCGTTCAAAAGATCAGTCTGCTGCTGGATAAGAAAATCATAGCGCTGCTTTAACTCATCATATTCTTCAATCGCCACCAGGTTAACCGTGCCGTAGGAATCCAGCTTTCTTTTTAATTCGCTGATTTCAGAGGACAAAACCTGCCTGTCTGATTCTTTAGCCGGTTCCTCCAGAAGGTCCAAATCAATCTTATACGCCGAGGACATCCTCTCTTTTATCGCCGAATAACGGTAATCCATCTCCTTATCCTGCATCTCCAATTCATGCAGCTGGTTTTTTATCTGCTCCAGATGCTTGCGGTCAGCCTCAATCCTTTTGGCCACCCCGGCCGTGCCGCTGGATACCTCGTTATACTTAAACTCGACATCCGATAGAGACGCTTTTTTTTCTTTGATCTGCGCCTCCGATTCATGAATTTTATTCTGGCAATCAACGACCTCAGCCCTTAGGCCCTGCTGGCGTTCCTTCGCGTCAGATATCTGCCTATCAATATTATCAAGGCTGTCCTTATCCTGCGCGTAAGTTTCATCAAGTATCTTTAAGGTTGCCGCGTCAGAACTAAAACGTTTGTTTAAAGCCTCAATCTCCGTCTTGGTCTGGGTAATTAAAACCAGCACCTCTTCCCGCGCCTTGCTGTTTAAGGAGATATTATCTTCCTCCTGAACGATTGAATCCTGCTTTAACCTCTCTTCATTGTTTAAGCTGGAAAGCTTAGCCTGCGCATCGGCTAAATTTTGCTCAATCGTAAAGATCTCACGGGCCACATCCGCCAACTCCATAACAATGACATCCTCTTCTTCTTTTATTTTATTAAACTGCTCCAAAGTAGCAGCGTAGCTGGATTCCTTATTGGCTAAAGAAATCTCATGGTTGCGCAGCTCCTGCTCCAGCTCATCCGACATCTTGGTTAATTCTGAAATACAAGTCTGGCGCAGCAGTTTCCTGTTCTTTAACTCTCCGAGGTTTTCTTCAAGATTGGCGATCTTTTCGCTGATATTCTGGGTGTCTAACTCAATGGGTTTAGCCTCTCCGCTTATCCTGAAGGCCGCGGAGCTAAAATACGCCTTGTCCTCATCGCTTAAAGCCGATTGATTCTGGATCTTCACCACCAGGCCGGTGGCGCTTTCCTTAGGCAGGTTATCCAGGTAAATCACCGCGTTAAGCGACTCGCCGATATCATCATATTTATTCTTCAGTTTTTCCAGGAATTCTTTATGCGAAACCAGGGTAAGCTTTTCATTTTCAAGCCTGGTGATCTCCTGGGTAATCCCGTTTAAATTCAATCCTTCATGTTCAAGGCTGGTCTTTACATCAGCGATTCTTTGCTTGAAATCCTCAACCATCTGCCGGGTGCTGGAGAGCTCCTGCGTAACTTTATTCAGGGCCTCCCCGGAAATAACTTTTTCTTCGTAAACCTTTGCCTTCTCGATCTCCAGCCTCTTTTTGCGCGCCAGGAATACCTGATGCTTGGAGTTAAACTCTCCTACCTCATTATGAGTATTTGAAATCCTGGCTTCCAAATCCAGGATAAGCTTTTTGCTTTCAGAAATAGCTTCCAGCGAACTTTTAATCGAAGAGCTCAACTTATTGATCTCCTCTTCTTTCTGCCATAATACAGACTGCTTCTCTTCTATGTTTTGCTTCAGGTTTGAGTATTCAACCCGGACCTTCTTTAGTTTTTCCTCATCCTGCGACAGCTTGTTTCTTGCCTGCTCAATCTGTGATTCTAAAACCCGGCTGTTTTCTTCAAGCTCGGCGATACGCTGCTGGTTAAAAGTGATGTGCTCATTATTACGCACCAGGCTGTTCTCCAAATTAAGTATTTGGCTGCGCCCCTCCATCAAATTTTCTTCTAATGCCTTTAATTCAGACTGACGGTTGGCAATCTTAGCCTCAAGTTCGGCGACCGCGTCCGCCAGCACCAGGTCCTCTTTCCTTAAATCTTCAAGCTTGCCGGCAATCTCATTTTTTTGCTTAAGAAAATCCTTTTTATCCATAATTGCCAGGTCGGTTTCTTTTAATTTTAATTCCTCAAACACTTCTTTATACCTGCGCGCTTTATTGGCCTGGCGCTCCAGGGAGCTGATCTGCCGCTTGACCTCGGTAACAATATCATTTACGCGCAGCAGGTTTTGTTCTGTCTCATCCAGCTTACGCGTTGTTTCTCTTTTCTGGGCTTTATATTTACTTATGCCGCTTGCCTCATCAAAGACCATACGCCTGTCTTCCGGGCGGGAACTTAATACCAGGTCAATCTTTCCCTGCGCGATAATGGAATAACTTTCCGCTCCTATCCCTGTGCCCAATAACAAATCCAGTATATCCTTAAGCCTCACGACAGCCTTATTCAACAGGTATTCGCTTTCCCCGCTCCTGAAAAGCCGCCGCGTAATCAAAACCTCCGGATGGTCAACATTAAAGAAACGGGTAGAATTATCAAAAGCCAGGCTGACCTCGGCCATGCTCAACGGTTCCTTATTGTCCGCTCCGTTAAAAATGACATCCAGCATCTCCGAGCCGCGCAGCGACTTTGCCGACTGCTCACCTAATACCCAGCGGATAGAATCAAAAATATTTGATTTCCCGCAGCCATTTGGGCCAACCACTGCCGTAATTCCCGGCTCAAAGTTAAGCACAGTCTTATCGCAAAACGACTTAAAACCTAAAAGTTCCAGCCTTTTAAAATACATACTCTTCTCCTAACCAGGGACGGTTCTCAAACCAAAGGAAAACTGTCCCTTTTTTAGGGGACAGTTCTGTCTGCCTGTCCGGCAGGCAGGCTTTAAGTTGAGAACCGTCCCTACTAGTTTAATGTGACTGTTGAGCCTCAAGCCAATCATCAATCTTATCTTTTTTAAAACGCCATTGCCCGACGAGTTTTAACGCCGGGATCTTATTATGTTTCAGCCAATCATAAATAGTCCTGCGGGTTACTTTTAAATAATCCGCCAGATCTTCAATAGTCATCAAGTTACTGTTTACCATGTCCGCATTATAAACAAAGAACTAATCCTTGTCAAGGAAAATCTTTACATTCTTTAACATATAGCTGAAATTAGGGTTGTTATAGAGCAAAACAATGCATATTCCTGAAAAGAAAGACGCTTTATCTAACTCTATATTTATCAAATATTTACAAAACAATTCTTTTTGGTAACTTAAAATAATTGTTTTGTAACCATAAGACATACTTGGAGATATATAAAGCGTCTTATTATCCTTAGGTTAGATCTGATTTCGGGTAAGCTTATTTTCGTAGAGATGACTTAAAGGCTTGAATTAAAGCAGGAACAACCTGGAATAAATCTCCGACAATTCCGTAAGTAGCTACCTTAAAAATCGGAGCTTCGGGATCTTTATTGATGGCGATAATAATCTTCGAGGATTGCATTCCCACAAGATGCTGTATCTGGCCGCTTATTCCGCAGGCAATATAAATCTTCGGCGCCACGGTCCTGCCGGTTTGCCCAACCTGGTGCGAATAAGGCATCCAGCCGCTGTCCACTGCCGCCCGGCTTGAGCCGACTGCCGCGCCCAGCACATGCGCCAACTCTTCCAGTATCTTGAAATTTTCAGCTCCTCCCATACCGCGTCCGCCGGAGACAATAACATCGGCTTCGGATAAATTTACCGTAGATTCAATTTCTTCAATGATATCCAAAAGCTTCGTGCGCGAAACATAAAGAGAACTATCGAAACTTTCCCGGATGATCTTACCCTTGCGTTTTTTATCCGCCGGCATCGGAGTAAATACTTTATGCCGGACTGTGGCCATCTGCGGACGGTAATTTGGGGAAATAATTGTCGCCATAATATTTCCGCCAAAAGCCGGTCGTGTCTGTAATAGTATTTTTTTATCGGGATCAATATCCAGGCCCGTGCAATCCGCAGTTAATCCTGCTTTAATATTTATCGCCACGCGCGAAATTAAAGACCTGCCTATATTTGTCGCCCCGCATAAAAGGATCTCCGGTTTATATTTTCTTACCAGTTCAACTAAAATATTCGTATACGGCTCATCCTGGAAATTCGCCAGAGCCGGATCCTCTACCAGGTATATGTTATCCGCTCCGCAAAAAATCAGCTCATCCAGCTGGTCCTCTAATTTATTACCGATCAAAACCCCGCTCACCTGGCAATTTAATTTCCTGGCCAGCTCCTGCGCCTTGCCTAATAATTCATATGAAACCGACTGCACCCTGCCGTTTTTCTGCTCGACAAACACCCATATCCCTTTATAACCTTTTATATCCGGCAAATCACATTTAGCCGGAGTTTTCTCTAACAAAACCGCCTTAAATTTACAGGCGTCTTTACAGGCTCCGCAAAGAGTGCATTTATTTAAATCAATTACCGCCTTCTTATGGCTTCGGCTATCGGAGGCCGAACCACTGCTTTCCAGCTTGTGGCTTCGGCTATCGGAGGCCGAACTACGGCCCTCTGGCCAGTCCATTATACGGATGGCGTCAAACGGACAGGCTTTTACGCAAAGAGAACAACCCGTGCATTTCTCAATAATAATCGAAATCGGCATCTTAATTAACCTCATCCCTCACTAAATCCACCAATTGTTTGGCTATATCGGGAATCTCGCCCGTAAGCATCTGTCCGCCGACTCTCGGCGTGGGAGTAAAAATTTTCACCACCTGCGTAGGCGAGCCGCACAGGCCAATCTGCTGCGGATCCAATTGTAGTTCTTTCTGGGTAAAAGTAGTAATCTTGGCCGACTTTGCTTTCATCAATCCCCTTAAGGAAGGAATTCTCGGCTCATTGATCTCTTTAACTACGGTCAAAAGCGCCGGCAGCGGAGTCTCAATAATTTCAAACCCTTCCTCCAACATCCTCTCTAACCTCATCAACTTATCAGTTGCCTCTTCTATCTTTTTTACATAAGTTACCTGCGGAATATTTAAATGCGTGGATATCCCCGGCCCAACCTGCGCCGTATCCCCGTCCGAAGCCTGCTTTCCGCAAATAATCAGATCAAAGGCGCCCAACTTTTTAATCGCTCCCGCCAAAGTATAACTGGTTGCCCAGGTATCGCTTCCGGCAAAAGCGCGGTCGCAAACCAAAAACCCTTCATCAGCGCCCATAGAGATTGCTTCGCGCAAAGCCCCATCCGCCTGCGGCGGACCCATTGTTAAAACAGAAACCTTACCCCCGAACCTTTCCTTAAGCCGCACCGCCTCTTCAATCGCGTACATATCAAAGGGATTAATAATTGATTTTACCCCCTCGCGCATAAGCGTATTTGTCTCGGGATTAATCCTTACCTCGGTTGTCTCAGGGACCTGTTTTATACAAACTACTATGTTCATCTTTCCATCCTGTCCAAATTAACCACTTACTTAAACTTACTTACTCTTACTTATAGTTATCTATTTTGCCATCTCCTTAATCAATTGAAGAGCGATAATATTGCGCTGCACCTGATTTGTCCCCTCGTAAATCTGGGTAATCTTGGCATCACGCACATATTTTTCGATCGGATAATCCTTCATATAACCATACCCGCCGAATAACTGCAATGCATCCACCGTAACCTTCATCGCGACATCCGAAGCATACATCTTGGCCATCGCTGATTCTTTTGCCACATCCTTGATTCCGGCATCAACCATCCTGGCAGTCGAATATACCAGGCCGCGCGCTGCCTCAACCTCCGTCGCCATATCCGCCAGCATCCACTGGATTCCCTGGAAACTTGAAATAGGTTTTCCAAACTGCACCCTCTCACGCACATATTTTACCGCTAACTCCAACGCGCCCTGCGCGATACCTAATGCCTGCGCGGCGACTCCCGGACGCGACATATCAAAAGTCTTCATCGTCACGATAAAACCCATACCTTCTTTAGAAAGAAGGTTCTTTGCGGGAATCTTGCAGTCCGTAAAAATCAACTCGCGCGTACTCGATGCGCGGATGCCGAATTTGTCCTCTTTCTTGCCGAAAGTAAAACCCGGCGTCCCTTTCTCTACAATAAAAGCTGAAGCACCGCGGGCGCCTTTTGATTTATTAGTCATGGCAATCACGACATAAGTCTCGGCGTCGCCGCCATTGGTAATAAAATGCTTCAGGCCGTTTAAAATATAATAATCGCCTTCTTTTTTCGCGGTAGTCTTGATCCCTGATGCGTCGGATCCAGCCTCCGGCTCGGTAATCGCGAATGCCGCTACCTTCTTGCCTTTCGCCAAATCCGGCAGGTATTTCTTCTTCTGCTCATCATCACCGAATAAAACAATCGGGAATGTCCCTAAGGCACTGGCAGCATAGCAAACCGCGATACCTCCGCAGGCCCGGGAAAACTCTTCCGTAGCTAAGCATAAATTAAAAACGCTGGTGGCAAAGCCGCCGTACTCTTCGGGGATAAACAATCCAAACATATCAGATTCAGCCATAACCTTTAAAACATCCCAGGGATACTCTTCACTGATATCATATTTAGCCGCAGCCGGACGGATCTTATCTTCGGCAATCTTATGCGCTAACTCCTTGATCATCTTCTGTTCATCAGTCAACAAATAATCCATCTTCTTCCTCCTGTATTTAGGGACGTTTCTGAACCCAAAGCAAGAACTGCCTCTGGCCTAAAGCTAAAAGTGTCCCCTTAAGCCTGCCCCTTATATGAGGCTTATAAATTAACAGATTTTAAAATTGTACCATATTATTCAGATTTTACAAGATTTTTAACAGGGCAATTTCCTGGCAATTGGGGAATTTACAGCAGTTAATACATTCCGCCCAGATTTTATGCGGAAGGGCATCATGTTTGATTCTTTTAAAACCTAACTTTTTAAAAAATTCCGGCTTATACGTTAACACAAAAACCTTCTTTGCCCCCATAACCCTGGCCTCCGCAATGCAGGCTACCACCAGGTCCCGGCCGATACCTTTGCCTTGTTTATTTTTAGCCACCGCCAAAGATTTAATTTCCGCCAAATCATCCCAAGAGATATGCAGCGCCGCGCAACCGGCTACTTTGGCTTTATCTTCATATACCCAGAAATCCCTTATATTCTCATAAAGCTCATTCAGCGAACGGGGCAGCATCTCATCCCGCCTGGCAAAACAGGCAATCAACTCCTGGATCTGCTTTATGTCGCTTACTCTGGCCTTTCTGATCATTCTACTTGATCTCCGTACCTTTTGCCACCACCACAATTCCCGAAGCGCTGACAAAAAATCTTTTCTTGTCCTCTTCCAGGTTAAAACCAATGATCATCCCCTGCGGGATATTCACATCTTTATCAATAATCGCCCGCTTAATCTTGGCGTACCTGCCGACATTTACGCCTTCCATAAGAATCGAATCATATACTTCGGAAAAACTATTTATCCTTACATTAGGAGATAATATTGAACGCTGCACTCGCCCTCCGGAAACCACGCATCCTTCAGAAACTACAGAATCAAGCATCAGGCCGACCCTCCCCTCTTCGCGGTCACCTGAATGCACGGTCTTAACCGGAGGATACTGCTCCTGGAATGTCCTTATCGGCCACTCCTGGTCATAAAGGTTAAATGTGGGATTGACCTGGATCAACTCCATGTTCGCTTCATAATAAGCGTCGATCGTGCCGATATCCCTCCAGTAACCTTCATCTTTGTTTTTGCCGCGGAAATTATAAGCAACGACCTTCATCCCCTTTTTTAACATTTTCGGGATAATATCTTTTCCAAAATCATGCGAAGATTTATTATCCTTGGCATCCTCAAGCAGCTCCTGCATCAGGACGGATTGCTTAAACACATAAATCCCCATTGAACCGTAGATCTGCTCCGGCTTTCCCGGGATAGTTTTAGGGTTAGAGGGTTTCTCGTAAAAACCGGTTACCTTACCCGCGGAATCCACCTCAACCACCCCAAGATGCCTGGATTTACTCTTTTCTACTTCCACCACCCCCACCGTAAGGTCAGCGCCCTGCTCATGGTGCACATCGATCATGGAATAATAATCCATTTTATAAATATGGTCCCCGGCCAAAATCAAAACCTCATCCGGCCGGTCCATCTCTAAAGTATAAAGGTTCTGATAAATCGCGTCAGCCGTTCCCATATACCAGGAATCTCCTATGCGCTGCTGCGCCGGAAGCAGCTCTATAAACTGGCCTAACTCCGAAGGCAGGAAATTCCAGCCCAGGCGGATATGTCTCTGCAAAGAAGCTGATTTGTATTGAGTAAGGATGTAAATCTTGCGCAGCCCTGAATTGATGCAATTACTTAAAGTAAAATCAATAATCCGGTATATCCCGCCAAAAGGCACCGCCGGCTTAGTGCGGTCCTTAGTCAAAGGCAGGAGCCGTTCTCCTTTACCACCGGCCATAATAAATGTTAAAACTTTCCGCATCATTTTAAAAACGCTCCGATTATACCATGCCTGATCATCATTACCGCGATCGCCGCCAGCAATATATACATTATCTTGGAAAAAGCCCTTGTGCCGCTGGGGCCGAATACTTTCATAATTGTATCAGTCTTAACCAAAGTAATCCAGACAAAAAACATATTCAAGATTAATGAAACTAATGTAACCGCGGGGCCAAAGCTGTTCATCATCATCAGCGTAGTAGTCAAAACCGCTGGCCCCGTGATTAATGGCGTACCCAACGGGAAAACTCCCATATCTTTATCGTGGGAACTGGTCAAGGCGCTCTTCTGCGCCCCGGGCAATAAAAGGCGTACAGCAATAACAAACAATAACGCGCCCCCGGCAATCTGAAAATCAGGTATGGTTATGCCTAAGAGCGAAAAAACCCAGGTGCCCAGGAACATAAAAATAACCGCGATAACCATGGCGGTGATAACCGCGTCAAAAATTATCTTATTCTTCTGGCTTTTTGACAAGCCCTCAACCAGAGAAAAAAAGATCGGGATATTCCCGATAGCGTCCACCGCCACAAACAACGGGATAAAGCTAAGTATATACGGCTTAAGCGCTTCCATCATAGCTATATTATATAAAATCCCCGCCCAAAACGCAACACAAATTTTAATAAGACGCTTTATGTATCTCTTTATATATCCTAAGGTTACAAAACAATTCTTTTGATTCAGTAAAAAAATAACAGTACTATTCTATTTTCCGAATTAGAGGCAAACAGAGGAAACTGGTCAGTGCGGATAAAACAATCAGCCATTTCAAGCCGACAAGCGGCAACAGAAACGCACCGGACAAATTACTGGCTGCCCCGGATAAATTATTTAAACTGCACAACAAGGCAAAAGAAGTCGCCTCCAGCCCCTTAACCGAATGCCGGGCCATAAAATCCATAACCATCAAGAATATAAACATTCCCAGAAAACTATAGACTGTATCATAAATAACAGCAGTTACAGGAGTATAATACAAATAGCTTAAAGTAGTTAAGGCCCCCAGGAATACAGAAAAATAAAGCCATTTCTTGATATTTATCCTCTGGCTAAATTTATAATAGAGCAGCGAACCGACAACCCCGCAGACCGTGCTGATAGTCCCTAATGTGCCAATCCACATCTTACCCCATTTAAACGCGTCCCGCTGCATAAAAAATAAAGGCGTGCCGAAAGAAGGCGAATACTTATATAGGAAAATAAATAACCCGATAATCAATATCTTTTTATCGCTAAAAAGCCTTTTTAAATCAACCGATAAAGAACCATATTTTTTATCACCCTGATCCTCCCTGTAAAAATAAGCCGGCAGCCCTACCAGCAAATAAACAGGGATAAGGCATAAAAAGGCGGTTTTATAATCCCATTTCTCGGCGATAAAAGCGCCTCCGATGCCGGTAAACAGGCCCGCCACTAAAATTGAAACCCATTGGATACTCTGGATTTTTCCGGTAGCCTGGTATTTCTTGCCTTCCACGCACATTATACCGTCAACCGCTACATCGCGGAAAGCGGCGTTGGCGGAAGTAACCGCAAGCAAAATTACCAGGAAAATAACCGGCATCTGCGTCAAGCCCAGGAACAAAACAAAAAGTATATCCAGGCCCAGGGAAATAAATATCCAGCACTTTTTACTGAAAGAATGATCTATGACATAGCCGATGAACGGCTTCACCATCCAGGCAAAAGTAGTCAGGCTGCCAAGGATCATTATCTTTTCCGGGGAGAAATGCAGAGTTTCTTTAAGGTAATAGAACAGCCCCTGGCCAGGCAAGCCTTCTATGCCTTGCGTAAAATAAACCGCGCTGCTCAACGCGAATATCCAAAATAACTTCTTATCCTTCATAATTAACAAGACGCTTTATGTATCTCTTTATATGTCTATAAGTTACAAAACAATTACTTTTTGTTAAATCAAAAGAATTGTTTTGTAACCTAAACATAACCAATTAGTTATATAAAACGTCTTTATAACAAAGGCTACCAGTTAACCTGGTAGCCTTAGAAAACACTAGAAACTAAATATATTACTCAGCTTTTCCTGCCTCCGGCTGAACTTTTTCCTTTACCGCTTCTGCTTTTACTGCTTCTGTTTTAGGAACCTCTGGCTTAGCTGCCTCAGCCTTTATCACTTCCGGTTTAGCTGCGCTCGTCTTCACTGCCCCTACCTTAACCGGCGCTGTTTTCACATCCCCCGCCTTAACAGGCTCTTTATTTGCTGCCGCCTTCGCCGGAACGGCAGCCTTAACATCGCGCATCAGTGACTTGCTTTGCCTAACGGACAATACGGCGAGGCTCAAACAGGTCATAAAAAAAACTACGGACATAATCGTAGTCGTGCGCGTAAGAAAAGCGCTGGTCTTTGTCCCGAACATCGATTCCACGCCGGCGAAGCTCTCAACTAACCCTGCCCCTCTTCCGCGCTGGATTAAAACCAGGATAATCAAAACTACACAGGCAATCACATGAATTACAGTTACCAACGTCATCATTTCACAACCTCGCTTGCTTTAGTGACAATCACGCTAAAAGAATCCGCCTTAAGGCTTGCCCCTCCCACCAGGGCCCCGTCCACATCCGGCTTGCTCATTAACTCCACAATATTATCAGGCTTAACGCTTCCGCCATATTGGATCCTTATGCTGTCGGATACCTCCTGGCCATAATTTTTCTTTAATAAATCACGAATAAACTTATGCACCTCCTGCGCTTGCTCCGGCGTAGCGGTCTTACCGGTGCCGATTGCCCAAACCGGCTCATAAGCAATAACTAATTTTAATACATCAGAAGCGCTGATATCTATTAACCCGTTGTTGATATGGTCTTCTATAACTTTAAATGTTTTATTAGCTTCTCTTTCCTGCAAATTCTCCCCCACGCAAACAATAGGAGTAAGCCCGGCCTTAATCGCTGCCTTGATTTTCTTATTCACAGTCTCATTAGTCTCGCCAAAAAACTGCCTGCGCTCAGAGTGGCCGATAATCACATATTGGCATCCGGCGTCTTTTAACATCAGAGGAGAAACCTCTCCGGTAAAGGCCCCTTCATCAAGCCAATAAATATCCTGGCCGCCTAAGCCGATGCCTGTTTCAGCCAGAACCTCGGCTACCTCGCTTAAAGCGGTAAACGCCGGGCACAATACTACATCCACCGACTCCAAATCCAGCTTAAAAAATTCACGTTTTAAGCCATTGGCAAGCTCAATGGCCTCTACGATCGTCTTGTACATCTTCCAGTTTCCGGCAATAATCGTTTTTCTCATCTTATTTATGGCTTTGGCTATGAGAGGCCAAACCACGGCCCTCTGGCCTGTCAGTAAGCGCGGCAATGCCCGGTAAATTTTTACCCTCTAAAAACTCCAGGCTCGCCCCTCCTCCGGTTGAAATATGCGACATCTTATCTTCTAATTTAAATTTAGCAATGGCCGCGGCCGTGTCCCCGCCGCCGATAATTGAAATACATTTCAGGCTGCCGATAAAACCGGCTAATTCCCGCGTGCCTTTGCTGAAAGCATCCATTTCAAATATACCCATCGGCCCGTTCCAGACAATGGTTTTAGCGGATTTTAATTTTTCCTCGAACAATTTAACCGTCTTCGGCCCGATATCCACGGCAATCTTGCCGTCAGGTATATTTTCGCCCGCGATTTCAGTTTTAGCGTTAGCATCAATATTATCGACTATCACGTTATCAACAGGTAACAATATTTCTTTATTTAACTGTTTGGCTTTATCTAAAATTGCCTTCGCTGTCTCCAGCTTTTCTTTTTCCAACTTTGAATTACCGATCTGTTTTCCCTGCGCCTTCAGGAAAGTATAAGCCATCCCGCCGCCTACGATGATGGCGTCGCACTTAGGCAAGAGGTTCTCAATAAGGCCGATTTTATCCGAAACCTTTGCTCCGCCCAGGATAATCATAAACGGTTTTTGCGGGTCTTTAACCGCCTCGCCCAAATATTTAATCTCCTTTTCCAAAAGCAGCCCTGCGCATGATTTTAAAAAATGCGTTACCCCTTCGGTTGAGGCGTGAGCCCGGTGCGCTGTGCCAAAAGCGTCGTTAACAAATATATCCGCTAAAGACGCCAGCTTCCTGGAAAAATCAGCGTCGTTGCCTTCTTCCTCGGAGTGATATCGTAAGTTCTCAAGCAAAACAATCTTTTCTTTTGATTTATCGATATCCGGCTTAATGGTATCGCCTACGCAGTCATTAAGAAATAATACCTCCTGCCCTAACAACTCTTTTAAGCGGCTTGCTACAGGCTTAAGGCTGTATTTAGCAACCACCTTACCGTCCGGCCTGCCTAAATGGCTCATTAGCACCATTTTTTTTGCGCCATGCTCTAAAATATATTTTAAAGTAGGTATAGTCGCCCGGATCCGCGTGTCATCGGTAATATTCAAGCTGGCATCCTGCGGCACGTTAAAATCCGCCCGCACCAACACCGTCTTATTCTTTAAATCAACATCCTTTAAAGTTAACTTCGCCATATACCTTCCCCTCAATAAGTAGACAGTCTATGTAACTATTTAAAATTCAATGAGATACAAAACAAATACCCAGACTTAAACTTGCTACCCTTATATTATAAGCCTTTCTTAACAATATACTCGCACAAATCCACTACCCTGTTTGAATAACCCCACTCATTGTCATACCAGGAAAGTACTTTAACAAAATCATCCTGGATAACCTTGGTGCACTTGCCGTCAACTATCGAACTCAACACGCAATGATTAAAATCAACTGAAACTACC
>Ga0172371_10002030_pt1 | contig 32332 bp, 34 predicted proteins | sample Lak12m_FD_114543 | JGI IMG/M metagenome (GOLD analysis project Ga0172371, IMG submission 114543) | Freshwater microbial communities from Kabuno Bay, South-Kivu, Congo - kab_022012_12m | ecosystem: Environmental > Aquatic > Freshwater > Lake | place: Democratic Republic of the Congo: South-Kivu...
GAAAAACTTGCTTTGTCCAATGATTTTTATGAAATAAAATCATTGGCGGAAAAAATTGGAACGAACCGCCGTTTGCTTTCCCGAAAAACTGAATTTGAATTTGTCCGACCTTACGATTTAATTCCGAAATACAGGGATTTTTGCGAAGCGAGACCCGCTCCCGCATCGCCGTGCGGGATAAACTCCGGCGGGGTGAGCGAGCAACAAAATGCCTCTGAATTTGAAAAAAGTTTAATCTGGTCGGGCTGCCGGGAATTGAACCCGGGTTACATGCACCCCATGCATGCGTAATACCGTTATACCACAGCCCGCTAGGTCATTATTCACTTTATCATTTTATAAATTTTTGGCAACTAAAAAAGCTTCACCAATGCCCCGGCAACCCGGAGCGCAACTGATCAAGAATTGGCTTTTTTACAATGGATCCCGGTTTGAACCGAGTTCAAGCCTTAAACATATTCAAGTCTAAACCTAAATATGCTTAAACCCGAATTTCACCCTTGTCGCCGCACCTTCGGGCCACGGCCCGAAGAAATATAGGCAGCCAATATCTTGTAATCCAAAACTTGTTCAGTCTTAGTGAAGCTTTTTTATAGACGATTTTTAACGATCATCTCACCCATATTATATCATACTTTTCCTTAATTAAAAACGGCTAAAAGCAAAAAAGAACCCGACGTCGCGTTATGCTTCGTCGGGTCGTGTTAATTCATGGCCTAGGGAATTCTTCCATAGGCCTTATTAATCATTCCAGTCTCCTCCATTAGGCCGGATGAGCTATTGAACAGCCAGGGAGCCGATCATATGCCTCCCGCAGAAGTTTCTCGGTCTGCCCCCAGCTAATGCAAGCGTCGGTTACCGAGACGCCGTACTTAAGTCCTTCCAGAGGTCCAAGGCCAGGCGGAATGTCCTGCCTACCGGGAAAGAGATTGCTCTCTATCATAAGGCCGATAAGGCCTCGGTTGCCGGCGGCCCGCTGTCTGACAACTTCCCGGCAGACTTCAATCTGCCTTTCGTGGTTCTTGTGAGAGTTGGCATGGCTGCAGTCAACCATCAACTCCGGAGGTAGACCAGCTTTTTGAAGAGCGGCTTGAGCGGCGGCGATATTAGTTTCATGGTAATTAGGGCTATGCTTGCCTCCTCTCATCACCACATGCCCGGAACCATTCCCGGTGGTACTGACGATGGCGCTTCGACCGTCTTCATCAAAACCCAGGAAGGTATGCTTACCTCGAGCTGCCAGTATGGCCTGAATGGCCACGGCCTCATTGCCGTCGGTACTGTTCTTAAAGCCAACCGGCATGGACAGCCCGCTGGCCATCATCCGATGAGTCTGGCTTTCGGTAGTGCGGGCGCCGATTGCCGCCCAGGAGATCAGATCGGCAATATACTGCGGCACCAAGGGGTCAAGAAACTCGGTGGCCGCGGGCAGACCCAACGCATTGATCTCTAAGAGCAGTTCGCGGGCGATCCGCAAGCCGCTCTTCATGTCGCCCGAGCCGTCCATGTTTGGGTCAGGAATCGATCCGGTCCAGCCGACCGTGGTGCGCGGCTTTTCAAAATAGCATCGCATCACAATAAACAAACGGTCGGCTAACTCTTGAGCGAGCTGGCTAAGCCGGCGCGCGTAATCCAGCGCCGCCTTTTGGTCATGAATCGAGCAAGGCCCGACTACTACCAATAAGCGCGGATCCTGACCGCTAAGGATAGCTTCCATTTGGGAACGCCCGAGTAGAACTGTCTTTTCGGCGGCCCTGGTTCTTCTTAGCCGCGCTTTGAGTCGGCGCGGTGTAATCAACCGAGTCATTGACCTAATGCGAGAGTTTTCAATTAGATTCATTTTTGTTTTTCGTGTTGAGTGTTTCTGATTACTACCGTCCATTGGGAGAGATGCATCCGACCCAAATTAAGGCCGGCTGGTTAGTTGTTGGATCGGTAAGGTCAAGCCTGGCCAACTCTATGGCGCCATCACCATTACGAACGGTTAGGAGTTCAGTAATGGTAAAATGTTCGGCTGGGTCAATTGAATACTCGGATTTCCGACACCTTTGACTCCTGCCTCGGCCAGTAAGCTCATAGCATTCCGCTATCATGCAAACTCTTGTGTCCGGCGCGCCTATCAGATGCGCCAACCTTGATTTTTGTTTCTTTTTCATTATCTGCTTGGTTTGGTTTTTTGGTTTGGTTTTTGTCATTATCGCGAAACCGATAATCCGGATTAAGGGTCGAATGGCCGGTTACGCGATAATGGCGTTGTCAAAGAGCTTTGAAGGGATAAAAACAAAACTGGCTCCCGTTAAGAGAGCCAGTTTTTGTTTTCCCTAGTGAGTTTTAACTTAATCAATTACGTTAAAACACCACAAAAAACCGCTCTCTCCGAAGAGAACCAATAAAAGCTAAACGAGAAAAAGGTTTTTTGTATGGTCTTAATCATAGTGATTTAAAAACGGTAGTTTGACTACCTGTGGATAATTATATCATAATCTGCACAAAAATCAAGTTTTTCATGAAAAATATTTAAAAAATGGCTAAGATTAAAAAAGAGGGGCCAGAGGCTTAAACGCCGCTGACCCCAGTCACCCTTACTCTTTACCCTTCCCTGCCTTTTCGGCCGCTTGTCCTTGGCTGCTCAAAAATCTGCTGCGCCTGTTTTCTGTAACCGTCCAGAACAGTCTGCCAGGCGCGACATTCGTCCCGACCCTGCCTAGGCACCTTGACTTTCCTTAGCCCAGGGCACGCTCCTTTTAGAATGTCGTGTAAAGCGTCGCGCGCGATGACCAGCCATCTGCCGGCGCCGTCATATTTCTCGGCTCGGTGCGGCTGGCCGTTCATTAAAACCGTAAAGAGCACATAGTTCTCTCGAATTGTCATGTCTCCCGTCATTTCAAAAGTAAATGCTGGCATTGGTGTTCCTCCATAATATTGGTTGTTGATTGGTTTGATTACCGCCAGCGGCTAATGACCTTGTCCGCCGTAGCTTTAGCGAAGGCGGATAGTCCTTAATCGTTGGCGATAATCAAAATTTTTTAAAAGAACGATACAAAAAACCGCCCCGGTTTTAGGGGCGGCTCTTTTATTTTAATATCTTTTTATTTATCCATTTAAGCCGCCCGAAAACCAATAGCGATAATGCCACTAATAATAATGGTAATAATGCTGTTGATTTTTTGGCTGACTTTATTCATATGAAATTACTTTAACAAACAAAAAATTTCTTGTCAAATATGCTTGCCGTGTTGGATATTGATTTTGAGCGCATATGAAATCGTCGTATTTTTTAAAATTTAATAATTTTAAAAAATGCCCAGATTTCATCTTAAGCGAAAGATCAATATCCAACCCGGCAAGCTGCCTTTATCTTATTCTTTTAATCCGTCAATATTGACGTCATAGAGAATCTGTTCGGCAATCAAGCGGTAATTATGCAGCTCTTCTTTTTTAAACCAAATCGGGATTTCTTTTTCCGCTTCTTCGATCGTGCCCGAGGCATGAATTAAGTTGCGCACACTGCGCTGATCAATATCGGCGATCTGATATGAATCTAAAGTTAAATCTCCCCTGATCGTGCCTACGTCGGAAGTCAACGGCTCGGTGGAGCCGGTAATTTTTCTAACCAAGCCGACCGCGCTGTTACCCTGCCAAACCATGGCGATAACCGGGCCGGAGCTTAGGTACTTGGCGTTCGCCATCATGACGGCCTTACCGTTATCCATGTTGGTTTTATAGGGCGATTTTAAGCCTTTCTTTTCATAAGCCGCCCGCGCTTTGCGGCCGACTTCTTCAAGCCAGGCATCGCCGCCCACTTCATAATAATGCTTAATGGCCATTTTTTCCGTTGGGATGGACATTTTTAAACCAACCATCTTCAGACCGGTCCTTTCGTAGCGGCGAATAATTTCACCGATTAAAGTCCGCTGGACTCCGTCCGGTTTTATGATAACTAAAGTTCTCTCTTGTTTCGGATGTTGCATATAATATAATTATTTTAAAGCTTCTTTAACTCGGTCGCTAATTTGGCCGGGCGTTAGGCTGGCCTTAACTAAGTAATCCAAAGCGCCCATCTTCTGCCCCTTTTTCTTATCCTCTTCCGTGCCTAAATTAGTCAACATAATCACTGAAATATCCTTAGTGGTTTTATCTTTCTTAATTTCTTCAAGAATTGAGAAACCGTCTAGGCCGGGTAAAATAACGTCTAACATGACTAAATCCGGTTTTTCTTTTTTGGCCAGCTCCAAACCCTTGGCCCCGTCAGCGGCCATCAGCACTTCAAAGCCATCATCCTTAAATTTAGCTTCATAAATTGAACTGATCATGGCGTCGTCTTCAACCACTAGAATTTTTTTGTTCTTAGGCATAGTAATTCTTGGTTATTTATCAATTCACCAACCGCCCCTCCCTAAACCGCTGATTTAATATAAATTATAGCATTTTTCGTAAAATTAGCAAGTCAGCCTTATTCAAATTTCACTTCGGTCCCGTCGCTTACGGCTTTAACCGTGCCGACTTCATCGGTCCGCAGAATTCGCGCCCCGGCTCGCTCCAGCCGCTTAATAATCCGCAGATTAGGATGGCCGAAATTATTATCCTTGCCTACCATAATAACCGCCCGGCTCGGCTTAATTTTATCTAAAAATTCCTGGCCGGTTGAATATTCCGAGCCATGGTGGCCGACTTTTAGGACATCGGCGCTTAATTCAACTCCCTCCTCGATTAATTCAGTTTCCGCCTCAAGACCGGCGTCGCCGGTCAGTAAAAATTCATTTTGGCCATAGACTAATTTAGCCACGATTGAACTCTGGTTTAAATCCGCCAACGTTTTATTTAAAAAACTTTGCCGCGGATAGAGAATTAGTAAATTCGCTCCTCGCCCCAGATCAATAGTCTGCTCGTGATCAATGATGGTTAAAGGCGTTTTTTCCTCCTGAACGGTTTTCAGCCAGGTTAAATAGTTAGGCGCGGTATGCGTTACGCCGGTATAAAGAATCCTTTTAACCCGAAATTTTTTTAAGACTTCAATCAAACCGGTAACATGGTCGTCATGCGGATGGGTTAAAATCATTAAATCAATCTGCTTATCCCACCAGGCCAGATTCTCCCCTAACCGGTTAACCACGCTTTTATCCGGGCCGCCGTCAATTAAAATATTTTGCCCCGCCGGCGCTTTAATTAAAATAGCGTCGCCCTGACCCACGTCTAGAAAATCAATTTCCAGATTACGCGAGACGCTATAGGTCAGCCAAAACAAAGGGATAGCCGCGAAGCTTGCGGCTATTCCCAAAATAATTAAAATTTTATACAGCTTGGCCGGCATGGCTAAATAACCTCCTCTTATTTAACCTGTCCAAAATATATTTATTTTCCTGATTTAAAGAGTTAGCGCCATCGGTAAGAGCGCCGCCTTCGTTAATTAGCGGCACGGAAAAATCTTTAACGCCTTCTAGAATAATATCTTCCTGAGAAACGTAGAAGCAATCATGGCGCAATCGGGACTTGCCATAACCGCTGATATGATAATGGCATAGCCTAGCGCCAAAGGCGCGGTGAAATTCATCGGCTAATTTCATGGAGCGATCGATAGTATAGATATGATTGGCGTCGCAGACCCACTTAGCGCCGGGCGCTAAAGCAAAAACTTTTTCTAAATCAGCCACGGTTGTACCGAAAGGCTTTTCCGCGCTCATATTTTCAAAAGCTAGCCGCTCGCCGACTTTATTATTTAACCAAGCGAAATCTTCAACCAGGTCGGGATGAAAAACAATCGTTTGCGCGCCCGTGACTTCAGCTATGCCGATAATTTTATTAAGCAGCGCGGCCGTTCCCCGCGTCGGATACTTAATCCACTCCCGTTCTTCATCGTCCTTAGAAACCGACGGGGCATGGATAGAGATATATTTAAACTTTTTGATCAGCCGGATAGTCTCCTCGTCTAAACCTTCCTCTAGCCGGCTGGCGACTACGAAGCTTAATTCCATGGCTTCAAGCTCTAAAGCGGCCAATATTTCCAGCCTCTCTGTCAGCGTATATTTTGGCTTCGGGCCGGCGCCTGAAGAATAACCGAGTTTAATCATATTTGATTTGCAATTAATAAAATCCTTTGTTAATATGGAAATCAATTGCCGCTCTTTTAAATTATTTAATTTCTTCGTCGCAACAGAATTAAGCCTATTTTTTAAGCTTAATTCTGTTGCGACGAACTAGCTTACGAAACACTCACAAAAACCGGAGGACATCATGAAAGAACTAATCAATTGGGAGCTGGACACCAGCGGTTGGTGCATCTTTACTTATATTGTGGCCTTATTCTGCGGCCTAACCCAGATTCAGGCCATCATCATCTGCGCCACGATCATGTGCGTCATTGGCGGGCTGATTGTCAGCAGCCATACCGGCTTTACCGCTATCTTGATTGCCAACGTTACAATCAACACCATAGCCGCTGTCAGCGGCGCCGCCAGCGATCTCACGCACAATCTTATCGCCATTAGCTTCATGGTCGTGTGTACCGCTGTTGCCTTCATCGTCGCTAACTTTATCTGCTTCGTGAATAAGCAGCTCCAATACTGGCCAGTCGCGTTAAGTCTGATGCTGCAGCAGCTGGTAGTCGGTGGCGCTTTGAAGCATATTACCTGATTCTCCTGGAGTATAACCTAAACCCAGAGCCTCGCGCGCCAGTCGCCTTGAGGCTCAATTTTTTATATAAATGAACTGATTATTTCCCGCCCAAAGCCGCGTAATCTTTCTCACCAATACCGACGCCTAGCTTCCGCATGATATTAAAGGCGTCAGCCGGCCGGGCTAAAAAATTTCTCCGGCCATCGGCAGGATTAATGTACCAGGCTTCGCCATGGCTTTGAACCTGCAGAAAAATCTTGCCTTTTTGCTCATTAGCGAAAGACTGGCTATAAAATAATCTTTGATCCTTAACCAGCGGCGAAAAGTCGCCGGCTAATTCGTCCTTATCGCTAAAACCGTCGCTGTCGCTATCGGCCTTGGTTTTATCCGTACCGACCGCCTCTTCAAAAGCATCCGGCAATCCGTCAGCGTCGGTATCGATTCCGCTTAAAATACTGACGCTAAGCGGCAGCTTGCTTAAATCACCGTTGGTTATGCCAACTCCCTGACCTCTAATAACCTGAAAAGCATCGGCCGGACGACCTAAATAATAAAATTTCTTTTCTTTAGGGCTGATATAATAAGCTTCGCCATGCTTCTCCACTCTTAAAATAATCCTGCCTTTCAATTTTTCATAAAGATTATTATTAGTGGCTGAAAAACTTACGTTATTAGTCGTCTCGGTCGGGCTATCATTCGCGGTGGTCGAGTCGGCGCTAGAGCTGGCTTCGGCTTCTTTAATTTCAAAACTGGCCCCAGCGGTTTTAACGTTCGTGCCCGGCGTGCTAGTTGAACTTAAAAAATAATCGTACCGGCCAACAGCCAAATTTTTAATTTCTACCAGGTGCTCGGCCGTTAAAGTATCGGCGCCGGCCGCGTTGGTTTCCGTTGTCCCTTGTTTTTTATAATAAACTTTATCCGAAGCGGTTAGATTAGTCGTCCAGCTAAAGCTAGCATTTTTACCACTTACACTAACATTCGGACCAGAGCTGATTCTTAAGCTATCATCGGCCGGCATTGAGAAATTATTTAACATGTCAATCTTTTCCGCCGAACCGTTTCTAGCCGTAATCATAAAAATATAATTTCCGCCAGGCTGTAAATCATTTAAGGTAACCTTATGCTCGGTCGCGCTCTCGCTAACATCAATTTTATTATCATTAACGCTGCTATGAGCTTGGCTGTAATTTAAAAAGCCGGTGGTAGCTAAATCGGTTCGCCATTTGATTATGGCGGAGCTAGAACTGACTAAGCTAACGCTTTTGGAAAGAATGGAAAAATTTTCTACCTCGGCTAAACTATTATGGACCCTTGCTAAAGTAGTCGTCGCGTTATTGGCTGAATTATATTCAACTAACCGCTTATCCTTATTAATCGTAAAAACTAAATTAAAATCTCCCGGCTTGATAAAAACGCCGTGGAGCAGGTAATGAAAAATATCGCTTGGATTAAAGGGCGCGACTAGGGTCGGGTAAGGATCGGCGGTTAAATCGCTGATGCCATATTCAAAGTTCGGCAAATCAAAGCCGAAAGAGGATTGAGCCAAACCGCTAGCATCGGTTAAGGAAGTTTGGCCCGTATTTTTTACGCCGATAGTTATATCAAGCGGTTGGCCGACAATAATTTCATCCACGCTAAAATCTATTGAATCAATCGCTAAATCAGTATCGCTGGCGTAATAAACGTTAATTGTTTTACTAATCGTGTTGTTAGCTAAATCGCTTTCCCCTAAAGCGTCATCCGGGTCGATAGTAAAGCTTAATTGCTTCTCGCCATTAACGGTAAACTGTCCTTCATAACCCCAGTAAAGATAATCACCGCTATAAATCACGTTATTGAGCGACGGCGTAGTCGATGAAGCTTGGCTGATGGAAAAATCCGGAAAATTACGTAAAAAATTCATGCCCGTTAGAGTATATAAGTTATATGAGCTGTTATTTTTAACCTTAACTTGAATAAAACAATTCTGGCCAAGGCGCGGACTGGGCGGAGTAATAGTTAAGCTCTCAGCAACCAAATCATAACCGTCTTCATCTTCAGCCTTAACGTAATTTTGCCAGCCAAATAATATGGTCAGCGAAATAATTAAAAGCCATAAAACATTTTTAAAATATTTCATATTAATTGCCCCTTAAATCGGGGATTTCTAAGTTATTTATATTCACATTTTATCATTTATCCCCTCTTCTAACAACTTTGACCGCCAAACCTTAACTACTATAAAAGTCGTTAAAATATAATATAGCGCTAGCCAGCCCGGCCAAAGATAATCAACCGTTATGTAAGCGTAGGGCCAGCCGGCGAAAAAATCGACTGCCGCCAGAATATACTTAGTTAAAACCAGACTGGGCAGAAAGAATATAAACGACAGCCAGGGGAAAATGAAGCTTAGGGGCAGGGCGGCTAAAATTAAAATGGTTAAAAGCGGCACGGCCCAGAGCACGGCTAAATTAGCTAGAGGTGCGATTAGAGATACTTGGGAGAAATTATAAGCGATGATCGGCAAAGTAAAAACTTGCGCCGCTAAAGTAATTAACAGCGCGTCGCTTAAACCCTTGAATTTCGGCAGCCTAATCTTTTGGCACAGAGCTTCAAAAATAGGATAAACATAAACCAAGCCGGCGATGGCTAGAAAGGACAACTGAAAGCCTACATCATCGCGCAACAGCCTGGGATTAATGAATAGTAGCGCGGCCGCGGTTAAAATTAATGAATTAGTCATTCGGTTAAGCCGCCCCAGTTTCAGGGCCCAGAGCACTAAGAACCCCATTAATCCGGCTCGCGTAGCCGAGGCCGGCGCGCCGACTAAAATAACATAGCCGGCCAAAAAAATGGTCGCCAAATAGAAAGCCTGGCTCCGCGCCACCCCTAAAGCCAGGAGCGCCGCCATAACTATGGCCGCGATAATACTGATGTTAAAACCGCTCACCGCCATAATATGAGTTAAGCCCACTTTTTGAAAATTATCTCTAATACCCTGTTCCAAACCTCTCTGACCGCCAAAAACAATCGGCCGGGCCAGGCTTGATTCCGGTTCGCTTAATCCGGCGTCAATCAGTCCTGACATGATTTTTTTAAAAGCGAAAATTTTTGCGTAAATTATATTGCCGCGGCCGGCGGCCGCAACTTTTATATCGGGGTAAAAATTAAGTGAATAAATATTGTAGCGCGCTAGATAGCGGTCATAAGCAAAACCGTTGAATTCTTCGGGCGGCAGCAATTCGCCGGTTACAATCAGCTCGTCGCCATACTTATATTCCGGATATAGGCCGGTGGTCACTAGAATTTTGCCGCTGACTTTTAATCGAGCTGGTCCGAATGTCTGATCACCTTCTATAGAAGGCTCTCCCAGATAAATTTCTCTAACTTTAATTTCTAGCTTTTGGCTAGTCGCCCTAAGATCCGGCTCGTTAACTATTAGACCGCGTACAACCGCGGTTTGATTATTATAATACCAGATCTTGTCCGGCGAATTGACCGGCAGGCTAATCGAGTAGCGCCAGACAGCTAAAAATAAAATTGCCAGCCAGACAAAATATAAAGCGGCCTGCCTTGATTTCGACGGCCGCTCCCGCCAAAATAAAATTGTTAGAATTAAAAAAAATACGGCGGCGCTAAACCACCATATCTTAAATCGAAAATATCCAGCAGGCAGAAAAGAAGCTAAAGCGACGCCTGAGACAAAAACTAAACAAGCAACTAAAAAAATCTTAGCCTTAGAATTTTGAAAATCTCCGAATGACATGCCTTAATTAGGCAAAACCCAAAGTAAATAATAGACTACTGCTTAAGCGGCAGTTCCAAGAAAAAAGTACTGCCTTTATCCTTTCCGTCCGACTCAGCCCAGACTCTGCCCTTATGCGCTTCAATAACCATTTTAGCCGAATACAGGCCGTAACCGGTAGAATCAACATTTATTTTTAACGAATCCTTGCCGCGGCCGCCCTCTTTAAAAAGATTGGCCTTATCATCATTGGTCAAACCGACGCCCGTGTCCTTAACCCAATAGAGAACTTTACCGTTTCTCTTTTCCAGGCCAACGGTAACGCTACCCTTCAATGTATATTTCAAAGCATTATCCACTAAGCTCTGTGCCGCTTCTTTCAGCCAGATAGCGTCGGCCAAAACGTTATAAGCGCCAGCTTTAATATCAATTTTTAGTTTCAATCCCTTCTGATTGGCCTGATCTTTTTTACCGTCAATAATTTCCTCGGCCAGCTTCTTAAAATCCAGCGGCTTCATGTCATACTTGACTTTACCGCCCTGTAAATTAGCCGCGCTTAGAACCAAATCAACCGTATTAATGCCTTCATTATCCGAAGCCAGACCCTTTTCCGCTATATCCTTAACTTTAGGCGAGAGCGGTCCGAAAGTGCCTTCTATGAGCTCGGCGAAAATATACTTGGTTCTGGTAAACGATCCCTTGACTTTATGGGTAACTAAGTGCACTAGAGCTTCCCTCTGCTTTAAGAGATTTTCTAAGTCAACATTAAGCCGGGCCAGCTCTTCCCTCTGCTTAACTTCTTTTTTAACCGACCGGACCAGTAAGAAGCCGCCGAAGCTGGAAAGAGCTAAAGTGATAATCGTTAAAATCCGGTTAGTCATCGTGCGCACGAAGAATAATTGCGCTCCCACTAAAACGGCAACAGCCGTAACTAGGGCCTGGGCGGCCAGCAGTCTTATGCTAAAAACTCCGAAACGGACGATCATGTAGGTCATTAGAGCAAAAAATATGACCATGCCGATCGGGCCGATCAGGTTGACATTATAGAATAAAAGAAAGTCGCCTAAAATATTGGTAGCCGCGAACATGCCCAAGAATAAAAACACGCCCGGCGCTAAAACCGCGATTTGCTTTCTTAAGGGGTCGCCCTTAGCCAGCGAACGGAATTTTCTATAGAACAAGTCCATGATGGCGAAAATCGCCAGGGCTTCAAATATGTATATATAGATCCAGATAACGCCGTTATTGGCCTGACACTCGGCCACGTCAAAAGAGAGCATATTAAGCGAGGTGGGCAGGGCGATGACGACCGGCAGGAACAACAACCCGAGCAACGCCTTATATTTAAATGGCAAGTCTTTTTTGTTTAAAAAAACGTAGACGAAGTAGAAGGAAAAAATTAGCATTAACATTTCCAGCACGGAAATTGTTTGCCAAGCAAAATAGACAATTGTGGCATAAACGGCAATCCATTGAATAATCTGGCTAGAGGCCCAAAAAGCAAATAATAAGGAAATTAAAAATAACAGTTTACTTTGTAATGAAAATTTGTCCTTGATTAAAACATAGGCGCTTAAGAATAAAGACACTATAATAATCGGGATATAGGAATAAAATAGCAAAGCCGGAGCAAAGCTGAAATCAAAAAAATGACTTAATTCTATGGGAGTAAAAGCGCAATAGTAAGGATCCATAATTGTCTATTTAATAATAATTGGCGAAAGTATGGTATTGGCTTTCCAATATTCACAATCTTTTGGCGGATTAATTTTACATAGGCGATATTTAATATTCCGTTCTTTAAAACTGGCCTCCTGCAATTTTTCTAGGTGAACTTTACCAAATTTTTTAATTTCATCTGAATAGTAAGTAAAAACTCCGCCGGATTTAAGCTTTTTATAAGCGAAAGGGAAAAAGAAAAAATGGTTTTGATAAAGCTCTTTGTCGGTAAGCGGATAAGTATCAAAAAGAATACCATCAACCGAACCGTCCGGAACTTTATCTATAACTTCCTCCCAAAAACCTTCCAGGACTTCCACCGAATGAGGAGCGGTTTTAGCAAATTCCCTGGCTTTTTCCGCTACATCATGGTTTGCTTCTATAATAATATGTCTCTTTATATTATGTTGTTGAATAAACTTCGCTGAAATGGCCATGCCGAAACCAAGCTCAAGCACAACCCCGCCGCCGGAAGCCGCGATATCCGCCAGGTCTTTCATATAAGGAGTTTCCCAATCCTCCATTACGGCGTAACCGAAAATCTTTAAATCTTTGTCTGAAAAATCCGCTTTAGCGTCTTTCCAGTCCTCTTTTTCAAATTCTATATCGGCCCTATCAGATGTCTTATAATCTTTTTCCCAATCTGGAATTTGAGAAAGAAAATTTTTGTCTTTTTTCATAATACTATGAGCGCTGTTTTTCTTCGCCATACATAGTTAATTATTCCCCAAACGTCTCCGTTCTTTCGCGGTCAACGAGGCAGTTAAACACGCCTTCGGTCATTGACCAATATTGTTTGGGGTTCATGAAACTTTAAATATTTAAACTCCGGCCGCTTTAGCTCGGCCTGGTTTAAGTTTAGCACTTTATGGCGGGGAAATCCAGTAAATATGTAAATCTAAAATCAATATACGGCGGTTTTTATTCTGCGCCATAATTCTTGACAAAACATGGATGGGGGGGTATAAGATAGTTATGGTCATATAGTGGTTAGAATAGTTTATTGAGTCTAAAAAATAAAAAAATAATAGCTAATATTCGCTTCTATCTAACCTTTAATTAGTATCTTTTCTCGACAGTTAATTATTAACTGTCGCAATAAGGGTATTAATGATGCTCTTTAAAACTTTGGTCAAAGAAATTAAATGAAAACTTGGAAGTTTTCAGCCAAACAACAGGAGATAAAGTTATGAAGACTAAACTGCAACGGATGAACTACTGGAAACAGCGGGTTGCTTTCGTTCCGCCTCGCTCAGCCAAAGCGATTCTTCGCCCGACCAAAAGTTCGGGCAAACATTGCAGCAGCAGTTGCGATGGGAGTTGCTCCGGCGACAGTGGCGGAGCTTGCAGCAGCACTTGCCGTTAACACTGTGGGGGTAGGGACGGCAATCTCTACCTCCACCAACTCCTTTTTGATTATGAAAACTTATTTTGGACTACAGTGGCATTTAACCGACGACTGCGACCAGCGGTGTAAGCATTGCTATATCTGGCAAAAAGAAAAACACAAAAAAGCAACAGTTAACCTGAAGCAAGCCAAACAGGTTTTAGGTAAGTTCTTCACCTTCTGTGAGGAAATGGACAGCCTGCCTCACTTTTCGATTACTGGCGGCGACCCTCTTCTCCACCCATTTATTTGGGAGATATTGGAGATGGTCAAACACACCGACATCTCACTGATGGGAAACCCTTATCACCTAAACGAAGCCAAGGCTAAGAGGCTAAAAGGGCTTAACTGCCATAGCTATCAGATGTCCCTAGACGGCCTAGAGAAAACCCACGATGGCCTGAGAAAACCAGGATCGTTCAAGGCAACGCTTGAAAAAATACCAGTCTTGAATGACGCAAGGATTGAAAGCACTATCATGGCCACCGTTTCCTTGCTAAACTATCGAGAGTTGCCGGCTTTAGCCAGGTTGTGCGTTCAGCATAAAGCAGGTAACTTCGCCTTCGCCCGTTATTGTCCTACCGACGGCAACACTCAATACAACATTCCGCCTTCGGTTTATAGGCAGTTTTTGGCCGACATGTGGAGTGTTTACACAGAACTGATTGATAGGGGCACTAATTTCGCCTTAAAAGATCATCTCTGGACTGCCTTTCTTTATGAGGAGGGATTGTACAAACTTTGCCAAGACCAAGGATTGATGGTGGCAGGATGCCATTGTGCGGTCAATAATGTATCACTGCTACCTAACGGAGATGTTTACGCTTGTCGACGCTGTGAGAGCAAGATTGGCAACATCTACGAGCAAGATTTCGGAGAGATTTTTTTCTCGGATAAGCAAGAACAATATCGGCAAATTGAACGATTGGAAGGCTGCAAGGATTGCAAACTCCTAAACTACTGCCGAGGCTGTCATGCCGTATCCGCCGGAACAACTGGTAACTTTTTTGCCAAAGACCCTCAATGCTGGCGTTGCTAGCATCACGGAGACTGCCCCACGCTTCAGCCTCCTCCTTTTTTATGAATAAATTTTTAAAAAAATTTATAGACAAAAATTTTAAGGCTGCCGGAAAAGCCCTGGATTTAGGTTGCGGAAAATTTTATGATATTAAACATCTAAAAAGCAAGGGTTGGAAATGCGACGGAGCAGATAAAATAAACGGCCAAGATTTAGAAAAATATTTTTTATCAAAAAAAACACCGTTTGATCTGGTTTATTCCAATTTCGTTCTGCATTTTATAAAAAACAAAAAAACTTTTATAAAAACCGTTTATAATAATCTTAAAAAGAATGGCAAATTTTTTATTTTAGCCATGCATAAAACGGATAAAATATGCGATTCTGATATCACAATCGGTTCGCTTAAAAAATTATTGATCTCTAAAAATTTCAAGAATATTAAAATGAGACTATTCGCTGACTACGACAACGACCCTGGCCATAAACATTGGCATAGAATTATTGAAGCCAGCGGAAAAAAATGAATTCCCCTAAAATGTATTTATAAAGTTCCTCTATGACGCGAGGAACAATAAAAATACATATCTTTTAAAAATATTAAAACGGCTGATAATAGCCGTTTTATGTTACATCTATCTAAATTTATTTCTCAAACGCCTCCGTTCTTTCGCGGTCAATCAGGCAATTAAATACGCCTTCGGTCATTGACCAGTATTGTTTGGGGTTCATGAAACTTTAAATATTTAAACTCCGGCCGCTTTAGCTCGGCCTGGTTTAAGTTTAGCATTTTATGGCGGGAAAATCCAGCGGATATAAATATTAATAAAAATTACTCAACTAATTCCGTTTTATAATTATTAATTTGAGAACTATATAGCTGATTTATGTAATATTACTATAAATATCATCAACGACTCCTTGACAAAATGGGGGGGGGTGGTGATAAGGTTATCGGTTAGTTAGCACATTAAAACTTAACCCCGATAGGAGTAAAATGAATCATGAAAATTCTTCTAATTGATCCGCCGCTCCAGAGGTTTATGGGATATTATCGATTCTATTTTCCTTTGGGACTGACCTACTTGGCCGCCGTTTTAAAACAGGCGGGGCATGAAGTTCTGATCTATGACGCCGATCATAACCCAAAAGGTTCTAGTCTTTCTATGAGGGCAACCGCACTATGCCATCGTCGCTATCTTGAGGCTTTACAGAATAACTCCCACTACATTTGGCAGGAATATCTTAGTATTTTAGAGAAGTTCATGCCGGACGTCGTGGGAATCTCTTTTCTGACACCGAAAGTTGCTTCCGCTCTCAAAATAGCGCGACTCACCAAACAACATCATAACAACATTATTGTCGTTGCTGGCGGAGAGCATATTACCGCCAGGCCACAAGACGCTTTAGATAAAAATGTTGATTATGTAGTTTGCGGCGAGGGCGAGCAGAGCATTTCCATCCTAATCCAACAGATCAGCGAAGGAAAGCCGTCACCAGCGGTTACCAAAAGCCAGCTTATTGAAGTGCTGGATACTATACCGTTGCCAGCGCTGGATTGTTTGCACGCTGATTCCTATCGTCCTGCTGACATGGGCTTGTTGGTTTCGGCGAGAGGGTGCCCCTTTAACTGCGGGTTTTGTGGTGTTTCTGTGACTTGGGGACACAAAGTCAGACATTTTTCAATCGCGCGAGTAATCCGAGAGATCATGTTGCGAAAAGATTATTACGGAACAGGATATTTTTCTTTTCGTGACAGTACCTTTACCATAGATCAAAACTGGGTGGCGAGTCTTTGCCAACAATTGATTGAAAAACGACTTCAGATTAGGTGGGAATGTCTAACGCGTGTTGGACATTTCGACGATACATTGCTTGAATTGATGAAAGCAGCGGGGTGTGATCGGATCCGCATCGGGGTAGAATCTGGCAGTCCCAGAATCCTGCGCTACATGGATAAGAATATTACGCTAACTCAGATCCGTGAGTCGGCTGAAATACTACATCGCAGCGGCATTGCCTGGGCAGCATACTTCATGCTCGGTGTACCCGTTGAGACAGAAGAGAGTATTCAGGAGACCCTCTCTTTAATTCGGGAAATCAATCCGCCGTTTGTGACCTTGGCGCGATTTTCTCCATTACCTGGAACGCCCATGTACAAAGAAGTGGTGCGATGCGGTTTGTTAGACGAAGACACCACCGACTGGAGTTGGGCCGCTAACCAATCAATGGATCGGGCGTTTGTAAGAGACATGAACCAGACGAGGTTCTTAGGTTTAATGCATGAAGTTTCGCAGTTTGTTGAAGAACACAATAAAAAACACGAAGCTGCTCATACTGATACTCGTCTCAAGACATAGTCATGGGGGGGTTCTTTCACCAGCCCCCCCTCTTTTTTTATTCCTTTTTCTGATATAATTAATCCTATGAACACAATAAATAATCGCAAGGTGTTGATATTGGGCAGTACGGGTTTTTTAGGATCTGCTCTGGTTAAGTTTGCTCCAAAAGAAAATAAACTTTGGTTAGCTTATAAAGATAAGCAAATTAAAGTTGGCGGTTTTAAATCAATAAAAATTGATCTTTTGGCATACCAACCTCTAAAAAAAAATTTAAATGAAATAAAACCTGACACCATAATCCATGTTGCTCGGGTTAATCCGGACGATGAAAACCCGGGAAAGGCGAAAGAAGCTACGGAACAATTAGTTAAATTGATTAAACGGATCGGCGCAAGGCTGGCCTATATTTCTTCTGACGCGGTATTCGATGGGATAAAAGGAAATTACAAAGAGGGAGACAAAACTAACCCGATAACAAATTACGGTCGAGCAAAATTGGCCGCCGAAACTGTAATTAAAAAAAATTTAGAGAATTTTATTATTATTCGAACAAGCTATATATACGGCAAAAACACCGCCAGTTGGGATAAAAGAACGACCCAATTATTAAATCTGGTTAGACAAGGCAAGGTTGCTTATCGATTTAAAGACATGTATCGTTCACCAATTCAAGTTGTTGATTTAGCTAAAGCAACTTGGCGGCTGATTGAAAAAGATTTTAACGGAGTAGTCCATGTCGCCGGTAAAAGGAAAAGTATTTATAAATTCAGCAAAGAACTTGTTAAAGGGATAGGAATGGATTCAAATCTTATTAAACCCGATTCTTTGGTAGATAAAAATTTGAATATTGCGCCAGACACTTCACTTAATACGGGTTTATTCTTTAAAATTATTAAACAACTCTAAATATGCCATAATGATTTAATAATGAATTTTTACAACTGCAGGTATGTCAAGCAGCGGCCAAGTTCTTTTTAAGAAACCGCAAGTTGCGCCACGAGACAATAATGCCTGCCGTTAGAGCTAACCCAAAGTTCGTTAATTTTAAAATTTTTAAATTCTCGGCGTATTAATTCTTTGTTAAAGAGATAGTGGATCAGGCCTTTTTCACCTCCTGCCGTCGGCGCGTAAGTCCTGGGGCCAAGTACTTTATAATTAAACTTCTGCTCGCCGTATTTCTCAATTATCGTAAGCTTCGGGTAAAATTTTCTAAACTTTCTTTTACGAAAAGTAGCGAAGATCAGCCCGTCCGGTTTTAATATTCTTTCAATTTCCCGAATCGTTTTTCTTATATCCTCTATTTTTCCGTGATGAATCGCGTGCGTGGATATAGCGGCGTCAAAAAAGTTATTTCGGTACGGTAATTTTTTATAAATAGAGCCAATTTTAAAATTTGCTTTTAGTTCTTCTCTTTTTAGCCATTGTCTGGCTATTTTTATTCCTTCATCGGCGATGTCAAAGCCGTAAACTTTAAAGCCGTTTTTTGCCAATAAGACAACATGGCGACCTGAGCCGCAACCCAAATCAAGAACTTTTTTAACCTTGAACCGTTTAAATATCTTTAGGATTTTTATCATCTCCTCTTTAGGTTCTTCAAATACTTTACCGCGTGCTTTAAATATTTTATTCCATTGTTTCATAATTCGGCTTATTTTTTAAAAAACTAACCTTTATTTTTACATTTATAGCGCCTAAAACCATTCTTTATCATCCGGCCCATATCCGGCCAGACGAATTCGTATCGGTTAATTTCGTCTTCTTCAATCCATTTCAGGCTCATATGTTCATCGCTTAATTTTATTCCTTCTTCGGTTTCAATTAAATTAACCACGCCGCAGAGCGCGAAGCCGGAGTTAGTGTGCCAGGCTTCGTAATCAATTACATCCAACACTTTAAAATTATCCACGCCAAATTCTTCTTTGATCTCTCTATAAAAAGCTTCCTTACTATTTTCATTATTATTAATTCTGCCTCCGGGTAAATCCCAAGTATTAGGCCGTTTATTAGCTTCAACGATCAAACACTTTTTATCCCGAATTAATACGCCCTTTTGGCTGACGACGAATCTTTCATGCTCGCCGCTGAATTTGTTGGCGTAGTTAGTAATCTCCTTATACAACGGCTGAATAGAATCAAACTTCTTAAAATCAGACGGATTAATCCATTTAAAATCACTATGCTCCGGGCTTAACTTAACCTCGCCCGAAAGATAGTCGCAAAGAAAAGTAATGCCGATTTTTTTCTCGCCATTATCCTTAACAAGATCAAAGACATTAAAAGGTTCTTTAACTTTAACCTCCAAACCAACCTCTTCCATAATTTCTCTTTTTAAGGCGGCCTGGGGCGAGACTCCATCTTCTACTCCGCCGCCCGCAGTTTCCCAGACTCCGGGCTGATGATCATCATCGGCGCTTCTTTTAACAATTAAAATTTTGCCATCGCCTCGCCTGATTATTCCTTTAACGGTTAGTCTATGTTTCATATATTTGGCGTAATTTAGTGATTATACTCTTAATATTACGCTTATTTAATTTGATTATCAAACAACCTCGGTAATGTGCGCGCCCATTCAGCCATTAAAGAATATCAATAATTTAAACTGTTGTTCAGGGGAAGACAATTAAAACAGCCCTGACCGGCTGTTTTTGTTTTGTCTTAATTTTTCAATATTTTATATCTTACTAACAGAGTTTCTTATAATCGCTCCTGGTGATTCCCATGATTATTTCATCAAGAAATTTATTGCCTTTTCTGATTGATTGCTTTTTCAGCCCTTCAACTTTAAAGCCGCACTTCTCATAGCACCTGCGGCCGCGCGGGTTATGCGGAAAAACGCCCAGCTCCACCCGGTTTAGCTTTAATTTATTAAAAGCGAACTTTAAAATGGTTTTTAAAGTATCGGTGCCTAAGCCCCGGCCCCAATAGCTTTTCTCGCCGATACAAACACCCCAGGTTGCTTTCAGGTTCTTTTTGTCTATTTGCTGCAGAATGGTGTTGCCGATATGCGCCCCGTCCTTAGTATAGATTGCCCATCTCAAAAGATTCTTTTTACGGCTTGATTTTTTAAGATACTCTTTTTCCTTATTTAAGGTTAAATCGGAATGGTCGCCGCTTAGATATTGGTCCACCTCTTTATCGCGAAACCAACGCAGATAATTCTCCGCCTGGCTTAGGGCCAGCGGCTTTAATATGACTCTGTCCCCTTTGAGGATTGGCGCTTTCATAATTTTATCTGATTACTCCCCGGCTTCAGCCGCTTCGGTATTAACCACCGCGAAATCCTGCGCTATGACGGTTTTATAAAAAGTGTAGCCGACCGAAACAATCGTCATAATCAATAACGCGGCCAATAAAGTTTTGGATTTTTTATCCATAAAATTATTTTATATATTTTTTAACCACCGGCAGATGATGATACCAGAAATAATTAGCTTCTAAATCCAGCGGCTCGATCGGAACGATTAACGGCTTTAGGCCGGTTAGACTAATCGCCTTCTCTAGGGCCGGCAAAACAATTTCTTTGGTAAAATTAGATTCGGCGTCGTCTTTAGACGAGAGAAAGTTTTCAAACAAAATCCCGAAGCAGGTAACCAGCAGGAAGAAGTTGGTATAGAATTCTATTGGTTTCTCATTATTTTTCTCGTACCAGTCAGTTTCCTCAAAAAAAGAAAAACCCTTTAAGCCGTAGGCATTAAAGAGTTTTTTATGAAATTTAATTAGAGATTCTCCCCAAAGCGTTTCCACTTCTTTTAATTTCTTACCGTTGGCTTCATTAAAATTAATAACATTGATCTTTTCAATGCACTCATGGCCCTTTTTACTGATTTTATTCTGAATATGTAGCTGACCAAGCGAATGCTTGTATTTATTATTAGAGGTGAACTTATCGTCAAAATATTCTAAAAAAACCGGATGCAGGCCATGCTCTTTGGCTAACAGTAAAAACCTCCGATTCTCGTGATTGGGGGTGGCTAACTGCCGGGCCATAATACCGCATTTTTTATTTCTAAAAATTTTCGGCACCTTGCCGTTTAATAATTCTTCTACTCTTTTCTTAAGTTCAGAATTCTGTCTTCGCTCTTCTAAGAGCTTGACCGCCTTAGATAGCGGCGTATAAAAAGTCTTGCTAAATAAGTCCGGATCGGACATAATTTTGTTGTAGTCACCAAGATTTGTCATATAAATAAAATAACGCTGCCAATAAGCATTAAAGCAATGGCGATGGTTTTTGGAATAATAACTTGGCGCGAAAAATTTTCACTGGCAATCTTCGGCCAAAATTTTGTTGATAAAAAAGTTAGAAAAAGCACTAAGGCCGGTTGAAATGAACCAACCATATAGACCAGCGCCACCGGAGCGATTAACAACGCATAATTCGTCAATAAATTGCCGATGATGGTCGTGGTCTCGCTAATAATATTGATAGAAAATATCACTTTGCCGCCGGTTTTTATGTTGTAAATGAAATCGCGCCGATAACGGCCGACGAATAAGAAAATAAATATGCCGCCGGCGCCTAAGCCTAGGTATTCCCAAAATGAAGCGATCCAAAAACTGTCGGCCGAAGCAACAAATTTAAAAATCACCCCGTTAATAGCATAAATTAAACAGGCCAGAAGCATATACAGGGCAACTTTCTTCTTAAATAATATATGAACTTTACTAAAATCAACCGATAGGATGATGGCGCCGAAAAAGATGATGCCCGCGCCAATAAGCTGTGTCAGAGTTAGGGTTTCACCCAAGAGAAAATAGCTTAAGATATAACCGAAGACCGGTATGGTCAGCATCCAAGGTATAGTAGCGGAGACATCTTCAATTTCTAAAGTAAAAAGATAAAAAATAATCCAGCAAATACCAAAGGCGCCGATAAAAATAAGCAGGGCTTTATCTAAAAGGGGTATGGTAAATATCCCCGGGGTAAAAAGGCCGATAATCAGAGCGGCCGCGACTCCGACTAAACTTGAAAAAAGCACTAACGAGCCGGAAGATCTTTCTTCTCCGGAATAATTTACTACCAAATATTTATCAGCTAAATTCACCAAAGCCCACAAAAATACAGCGACTAAGGCAAGAAAAAACCAGTTTAACATAAAAATAAGAATTATCGCCTAAGCTAATAACCTTAAAATTTAAGCTAAAATTCCTTTAGCTAATTTAAGTATAACATTTTATCGTAAAGAAGGCTAATCGTAAATTATTAAATTTCTGGCCGGGAGAAAGGATCAGTTTTAGTAAAATCAGGAAGAAAAGTAACCTGGCTATTAAGCTCTTGCGTATAGCCACTAGTTAAACCCAGTTGAAATAAACAGTCCAAAACCTTATCATATTCAACCTGCTTAAGCCGGCGATTAATTTCTGGAAAACCCTTAGCCTTATAAACCGGCTCATACTGGCTCATTAAATTAACGGCGATATCTTCATTAATTTCTTTCAAACATTTTAAGACTTTTAAACTATTGTCCAAGTGCCCCGGCAAAACTAAGTGCCGGACCATTAGGCCTCGCTCGGCCGTCCCCTCGCCCGACAGCTTCAAATGACCGACTTGATTTAGCATCTCCTTAATTGACTCCCGGGCTTTAGTTACATAGTTCCTAGCGCCCGAATATTTAAAAGCCAAATCATCGTCGCCATATTTAAAATCCGGTAAATAAATATCCACCAACCCTTGAAGCTCTCTAATCATGGCCGCGCTTTCATAAGCGTTAGAGTTCCAAACTATAGGCAGTTTCAAGCCTTGCTCCCGCGCTTGTCTGATCGCCAACTTTATCGGCTTAGCCCAGAGAGTCGGACTGACTAAATCAATATTAAGCGCGCCCTGGTTTTGCAGCGCCAGCATCATCTTGGCTAGTTCATTAATACTATATTTTTTGCCTAAATTCTCTTGGGAAATTTGATAATTCTGACAGTAAACACAACACAAATTACAACCGGCAAAAAAAATCGTGCCCGCGCCCTTAGTCCCAACCAGCGGCGGCTCCTCGCCGAAATGCAAACCATGCCAAGCAATTTTTACGAAATCAGCCATAACCATATTACTTATAAACCCGACGGAATCTATGAAACAAAAATCCAACCACTAAGACGATCAACAAACCAACAATAAAGTACTTGCCGACTTTACCGCTAAACCAACCTTTGAGCGGCTCCTGAAAAAAATCTTTTTTTAATTGCGGTATGGTAATTAAAGCCTTAATCATTTCCGCGGGCAGAAGCTCTTCTTTCTCTCCGACCGCCAAAACATACTTGCCCGAATTATCCGGACTGCTCACTTTAATAATATAATAACCTGGCTCGCCCGGCTTAGTTAGGCTCGGCCCGGCTAAATAATGATCGCCGGCGTATTCTTCATAATAAGCCTGCCAAGGAACCTCCGTCGGATCAAGCTGAGCGAAACTGATTGCTTTCTGGCCCAATTCTTCGGCATATTCAACTGTGACTTCTTTATCTCTACTCGCCTCGGGTAAATCCGGCACTAAAATTTGCAAAAACAAATCCTGCGCTGTTTTTAAATTAATTAAATAATAAGCCGGCCAGCCCTTAAGCTCGCCATAAAACGCCTGTGAGATATCGGGATTTTTAATAACTATCAGCCGACTATCTTTAACGTAATGCGGCTCATGGGCACTAACGGCCGTAGCGGCAATAAAACTAAAAATGACCGCAAAAAATATTAAAATACGTCTTTTCATAATTTAAGCTATTGCTTATTTTTTAATTTTCTTAAATAGGCTTCCATAAAACCGCCAAGCTCGCCGTCTAAGACGCTCTGAATATTGGCAGTTTCATAATCAGTGCGATGGTCTTTAACTAATTGATAAGGCTGCATAACATAAGAGCGAATCTGCTTGCCCCATTCCGCCTTTTGCGCTGCGCCGCGAACTTTTTTCTCTTCACTATTTTTTTTCTCTTCTTCCAGCTGAAAGAGCTTAGCTTTTAAAATACGCAAGGCCGTTTCTTTATTTTGATGCTGTGATCTTTGGGTTTGACAAGCCACTACTAAACCGGAGGGCTTATGCAAAATACGCACCGCGGTTTCTACTTTATTGACATTCTGTCCGCCCGCGCCCGAGGAGCGAAAAGTGCTAATCTCCAGGTCGCTGTCGTTAATTTTTACTTCGGCTGTTTCCGGCAACTCTGGAATAACTTCCACTAAAGCAAACGAAGTATGGCGCATCTGCTCGGCGTCAAACGGCGAAATGCGCACTAAACGGTGCACACCGGATTCGCTCTTTAAATAACCATAGGCCCAGTTGCCGATGATCCTAAAACTCGCGCTCTTAATACCGGCTTCATTGCCAATATTCCGGTCCACTAATTCCGCGCGCCAACCCTGCTTCTCGGCGAAGCGCAGAAACATGCGCTCTAAAATTTGCGCCCAATCCTGCGCGTCTACTCCGCCCGTGCCGGCGTGGATTGAAATAATCGCGTTAGAGCGATCATATTGGCCGGAAAACAAAACAAAAAACTCAAGCTCCTCATAGCTCCGCTTGAGTTCGTCGTATTTTTTATCCGCCTCCGCGGCGATGGTCAAATCTTTTTCTCTGGCCGCTTCGGCCACGAATTGCTCCAAATCAGTTATCTCTTTCTTTAAACTTTCCCATTTAACAACTTCCGATTCCAGGCTTTCCGCCTGTTTGCTTATGTTTACCGCCCGCTCCCGATCTTGCCAAAAATCCGATTTAGACATCTCCACCTTCAATTCATTAATCTTGGTTTTCTGCCGATCCAAGTCAAAGCAACCTCCAGGTATCTAGGAGGCGCTCTCTTAATACTTCCAGTTGTTTCAGCAGATTTTCCATGTTTCTATTTTATACTATTTAAATTTATAAATTTTCCTGGGCCAATCTTCGACTTTGCCATCTTTCACTTTAATACCCTCACTTTTAAGTAAGCTGATTTTACGCCTTAAGCCGCCGGCGTAGCCGCCTAAGCGGCCGTCGCTCTTTACGACTCGATGGCAGGGCACCCGAGGCGCGTTCGGATTTCTATGGCAAGCACTGCCTACGGCGCGGGCGGCGGCTGGCTTGCCTAAGTATCTGGCCAGCTCTTTATAAGTTGTTACCCGGCCGCGCGGAATAAGCTTTAGGGTCAGCCAGACCTGTTTATTAAATTCGCCCGGCCGCATATTATTTATTCAATAGAGCCTTAATCTGCGGCGATAACTTATTGATGTCCACATTATTCAAATTCAAACTGCCGGCCGAACCCTTTAATAAGTCCTGAACCGAGCCGACCTCCGCGCCAACGCCTAAAATTTCTTTGTATTGATTGTAAACATCCTTTAAGAGCGGCGGCAGGAAAATCATGCCCAAAATAATCGGCACAACAATCACAAGAATATAAACCGCGCTCATGACCTTTTGGAAGTTGACATAGTTTTTTATTTTTTTGGTCATGCGATGGACCTCCTTAGTCAGCTCCAAGTTTTGTTCTAACAATTTTTTAATGTCTTCGTCCATAAATTTAAATTTAATTTATCTTATAACGCATTTTTTAACATACCTAGAACCAACCTCCGACATCTCCTGCATCTGCCTTAAATTATATGGTACTCGACCTTTTAATTCCTCGTTAACGAGCTCCACCTGGCTTTTAAAATTCTGTAAATACCAGCGATCAGCGCCTTTGATTATTTTTCCCATCTCGGCGATGTCGTCTTTATCTAAAAGGTCGGGCACGACCGTGGTTCTAAATTCATAAGGCAGGCCGCTCGTCATTATTATTTTAACACTTTTTTTAATATTTTTAAAATCTACGGTTATACCCACGACTTCGCCATACTTAGTCTCCGGCGCCTTTAAGTCCATGGCGATATAATCAATTAATTTTTCCTCTATTAGTTTAGCTAGAACTTCCGGATAGCTGCCATTAGTATCAAGTTTGATTAAATAGCCGAGACTCCTGATCTTTTTTATAAATTTTATTAAATCTTTTTGTAAACACGGCTCGCCCCCGGTAATAACCACCGCGTCAAGCTTGCCTAAGCGCGACTTAAGGAATACAAAAAGATCATCCAAGCCGATAGCCGGATGAACTTTTTGTCGACCGGATTCCGGCCCGCTACCGCGGACCGACTCCCGATCATATTTTAACTTGCCCTCCCCTTGGGGCCAGACAAGCATGGGGTTATAGCAAAACTGACAGCGGAAATTACAACCTTGGGTAAAAACAATCGCGCTAATTTTCCCCGGATAATCCAGTAAACTGAATTTTTGCAAACCGCCGATAATCATGTAATTTAGGAAGAGCGCTAATTAACAGCCGCAACCGCCGCCGTTATCAACCTTAAAAGTTTTGCGGTTATGAAATTCGGCTTGTTTACCGTCGTTCCACTGTTGGACCGGCCTTAGATAGCCGACCACTCTTGAATAAACTTCACAACTTGTTCTCTTAGCTTCGATAGGACTCATATGTTTCTCCTTATCTCGCTTATCTGACCGCTAAAACGCAGACAAAATTAAGCTAGATTTTATTTTTATTTAATATTTAAATTAAAATATTTTCCGCTTGTTTAATAATTTCTTCTTTCGGCGTATAGCCGATTTCTTCGTCGCATTTCGGGCAGAAAAAATGCTCGCCGGCAATATAACCGTGCTTAGGACAGACCGAGAAGGTCGGCGTGATGGTGAAATAAGGCAGATGATACTTATAAGCGATCTTTTTTACCAAGCTCTTCACCGCTTCAACCGAAGGCAGGGCTTCGCCGATAAAACCATGCAGAACCGTGCCGCCCGTATATTTTATCTGTAGATCGTCCTGTAAATCCAAGGCTTCAAAAATATCCTGGGTGTGATTAACCGGCAACTGGCTGGAGTTAGTGTAATAAGGCGCGGCGCCCTGATTTTGCACGGCCATTTCATTGGCTACGATAATATCCTGATATTTATCTTTATCAATGCGGGATAAACGCCTGGTCACGCCTTCGGCCGGCGTGGCTTCTAGATTGTAAAGATGGTTGGTTTTGCCCTGATAATCCAAAACTTTATTTCTCATGTAATCCAAAACCGTCAGCGCGAACTCCCTGCCCTCCGGAGTGGCAATATTCTTTCGGACCGGCGCGAAATTCAATAGGGCTTCATTCATGCCAATGATGCCGATAGTAGAAAAGTGATTATTCCAGTAGCCGCCGAAGCGCTCCTTAATGCCATTCAAATAATACTTAGCATACGGATAGAGGCCTTTATCGGTTAAATCTTCTAAAATAGCGCGCTTAACTTCCAGACTTTCCGAAGCAACTTGCATTAAATTATCCAATCTTTCAAAAAATTCTTCCTTAGTTTTTGATAAATAACCGACTCGCGGCAAATTTACGGTCACCACGCCGATTGAGCCGGTTAGCGGGTTAGCCGCGAATAAGCCGCCGCCCCGCTTCTTTAATTCCCTGTTATCCAGGCGCAAACGGCAGCACATAGAACGGGCGTCTTCCGGATTCATGTCGCTATTAATAAAGTTAGAGAAATAAGGAATACCGTACTTAGCTGTCATTTCAAAAACCTTATTGGCTACCGGCGAATCCCATTGAAAATCGTTGGTAATATTATAAGTCGGGATGGGGAAGGTAAAAACTCGGCCCTTGGCGTCGCCCTCCATCATTAATTCGGCAAAAGCCAGATTGATCATGTCCATTTCCTTCTGAAAATCCTTGTACTTTTCCGGCATAACCTTGCCGCCGATAATCACATTTTCTTCCCGAGTAGTCGGGCCGGGCACTAAATCCATAGTAATATTGGTGAACGGCGTCTGAAAACCAACCCGGGTTGGCACGTTGATATTGAATAAAAATTCTTGGATAGCCTGCTTAACATCTTTATAGCTTAAGTTATCGTATCGAATAAAAGGCGCTAAATAAGTATCAAAATTGGAAAAGGCTTCGGCGCCGGCCACTTCGCCCTGCAAAGTATAAAAGAAATTTATGATCTGCCCCAGAGCCGTTCTTAAATGCTTAGCCGGCCTGGCTTCAACTTTTCCGGAAACGCCGCCGAAACCGCGGATTAAAAGATCGCGTAAATCCCAGCCGGCGCAGTATGGCGCTAAGAGCTGAAGATCATGCAGATGCAAATCGCCGTTCTTATGCGCTTCCCTAATATTCTGGGTATAGACCTGGTTTAGCCAATAGTTTGAAGAGATGGCCGAGGCTAAATGGTTATTTAAGCCTTGCAGGCTATAGCTCATGTTGGAATTCTCTTTAACGCGCCAATCGCTCTGCTTTAGATAGCCTTCCATCAGCTCATCCGAATTGATCATGGATTTCATCTCTCTTAATCTGGCCTGCTGGTCGCGATACAAAATATAAGCCTTGGCGGTTTTAATCTGGCGGTTCTTAATCAGTATTTCTTCTACTAAGTCCTGAATCTCTTCCACCGCCGGGATGCTGCGAACATGAAATTTTTCATTTAAAATTTCCACCACCTGGTCGGCTAGCTTCTGCGCTAAAAATTTATCCGGCTTGCCCACGGCTTCGGTCGCTTTATAAATCGCGTTAACCAGTTTAGCCTGATCAAAAGGCGCGATTTCACCGGAGCGTTTTAAAATTTGCGTGATGGTATTATTTATCATGGGATTATTTTTATTTTTTAGTCCTGGCTTTAATTAACTTATTTAATTCCCGTCTGAATTCATGGGCGTCCTTAAATGATTCATAAACGCTGGCGAAGCGGATATAGGCGACCTGATCAAAACGTTTGAGATTTTTCATGGCGATCTGTCCGATCTGATCCGAAGTCACCTCATTCTTTCTTAAAATCTGCAAATCGCGTTCAATCAAATTAATAAGCTTTTTGAAATTATCATCCGTCACCGGCCTCTTCTCTAAAGCCCGCTTTAAACCTTTAACAATTTTCTCGCGGGCATACGATTCTTTGCGGCCGTCGCGCTTAACGACCACTAAATCCAAAATTTCTACCTCTTCATAGGTTGAAAAACGAAAACCGCACTTCAGACACTCGCGCCGCCGCCTAATCGATAGACCGTCTAAAGCCACCCGAGAATCGGTTACCTTGGAATCTTCATAATAGCAGACCGGACATCTCATATTTTTTCTCCTTTGAAGCTTAGCCCCTGAATTTCTGGGCTAGAATTGGATAATTTAAGGTCAAACAAAAAAGCACCTACTAGGTTCACAATCAGTTAAAAGTGCTTTACCTGAAATTCTCAATCTTTATCCATATCTTGTAGTCATCAATTTAATTATACCACTATATATAGTATGGTCAAATTTTTCTGGTTTGGCTAATTTTAGGTTAGTTTTTTTCAAAAATCAGAACATTTTTACATTTTAAAATAAATTTTATTTTTTCGGCCTGTGGATATGTGGATATGTTTTTTAAAATGCCCTTCCGCCCTACTCTTCGGCGCCGAATCTGGCTAGCCGGCCGTTTTTTAGGCTGCGGCGATAGACCGCCATTAAGAATATATAGGTAATAATAAGATAAAGAATGGCCAACAAAGCGCCAAGCATAAGATCGCCGCTTAAATCAACGGCCGCGGCGCCGCCGACTAGGGATCTTAGCCCTTCAAAGACATAGCTGGCCGGAATAACCTTAGAAACCGCCTGTAAAGCCGCCGGTAAAGTGCTGACCGGATAAAATACGCCGATAAAAACCGACATGGCGAAAGGTATGGGCCAGCCCAGCCATTCAGCCGACGGCCCGAAGCGTAAAATAATAGCGGTCATAAAGATACCCATGGCCATACCGAAGACAGACAGTATCAATAAAAATGGCAGAATCATCGGACCGATTTTAAAAACATTATAGCCGAAGGCTAAGCCGGCCAGTAGCACCATAGCTAAGAAACCGGCCAGGGCCGTAACCAGGCTGGTGGCCACCAGGCCGGCCAAGTACTCTTTAATTTTAAGCGGTGAAGTAAAAAAATTAACGAAATTCTGCGACCAAACGTCTTCTAAAAATGAAGTCATTATTCCGTGCATAACGCGGCTGGTAAACTCCCAGAGAATAATGGCGCCTAAAACTACGCCGACAAAGCTGGCGGCGGCGCTGCCGAAAGAACTTAAATACCGGGTAATAAAACCCCAAAGGATAATATCAATAATAATCCATAAAAAAATACTGACCAGACGCACCGGGTTGCCTTTATATAAAAACATCTGGCGGATAAAAATGGCGTAAATTCTGGATAGACTCATATAATTTAAAACGCGAGAAATTAGTCTTAAGTGAAAAACAAACCGCCCGAGCCTTTGACTTATTATTCTTTAAAAGTAAGGGGCTCGCGCGCCACAGCGATAAACAGCTCTTCCAAATCTTTCTTGCCGTGCTGGGCTGGTAAGGTCCTGGGGTCGCCTGATAAAAGGATTTTGCCGTGCGACATGAACATCACCCGCTGGCAAACTTCAGTGATCTCGGCCATATTATGCGAAGTCCAAAGCACGGCCGCTCCCGTTGCCTTAGCGTAATCTTTTATCTTCTGCCTGATCGTCTGGGCGATACTGGGATCAAGCGAGGCCGTGGGTTCGTCTAAAAGCAATAAGCAAGGCTCGTTAATTACCGCTTTGGCAATATTTAAGCGGCTGGCTTCGCCAGAAGACAGAAGGCCAACCCTGGTTTTAGCGAATTTTTCCAAAGCAAAATCTCTAAGCAGAACGTCTATCCGCTGCTTTAGATTCTTAACGCTATAGAGCTGGCCGAAAACATATAGATTCTGGCGGACTGTCAGGTTGGATGGCAAATGAGCGTAAACGGCGGCAAAATTAGTCTGGCTGTTGGCTGAATGCTCATTAGCTCCGATGGCCTGGCATAAAATTTCAATTGAACCGCCGCTGGGCTCTAAAATGCCTAAAATCATGTTAATCGTGGTGGTTTTACCCGCACCGTTAGGGCCAAGGAGGCCGACAATTTCGCCACGCCTTATAACCAAAGAAATATCATTAACCGCGTTTAAGGCGCCGTAGCTCTTTTTTAAACCGCTGATTTTTAAAACCGCTTCTTCGGCCATATATTTTCCTCTAGTATATCAGAATATTTTTTTCTTTCCTAGTCAGCCGCTTAATTCGGCATTCTGCTTTAGCCGCTAAAGATTTATTTTTGACTCGGCTAGTATAAACCAATTTTACCGGCCGGCGGCCCCGGGTATATTTCGCGCCTAGATTAAAGCTATTATGCTCCTTAACTCGCCTACTAACATCCGTGGTTATGCCGGTATATAAAGTTCCATCAGCGCATTTTACAATATAGACAAACCACATAAGCTTATTCTAGAATCTCCTGCACCCGCCCGACTTCCCCGCTTTCAAGCCGCACTTTTATGCCGCGCGGATGCGTTGGCGAATTAGTTAAGATATCGGCCACATAGCCCTCCGTAAGCTCATCAGTGGCCTGATGGTGCTTTTGCACAATGGCTACCTTAGCACCAATCCGTATATCAGAGCGATTAGTTCCGTCCATATTAATTTCTTTAATGATTATACCTTGACACGCGCTTAGTAATTAATTAAGATAAGATGCATAATATTACAATGAAAAAACAAACAAAGGACATCCATGGCAACTATAAGACAGTTTAACGAAGTTTTGACGGACTGGATCGATCAGGACGATGTAGCCCCAGAAGCAGAGGCAGAAGCCAAGGCGCTCTTTCAAGAACTGGCCGTGGAATTCCAGAGACAGTTCATAGCTGACATCGGGAATTCGTTCCTGGTTCCTCCAAATCGAGAATTCACCGGCTCGGCCCTGGGAAAACTAAGGGCCTGGCTTGAACGAATTAGTGAAATCGCAGGCGTAGACTACCTAAGTTGGTGCGAACTTCAGCCAACGCCAGTTCCCTGCTAAGCCACCGAGACAACTCGCTGGCGCGCAAGCCGCTTGAAAAACAGCGGCTTTATTTTTTATCTCTATCCTCGCGCACGCCTAAATATATAGCAACCGCGGCCAGGATAATAAATAGTAAAACAACTAAAATCATCATATGTCTAGCCGTTTAATATCTCTTGGCAAAACTCGTTAGCCTTAGCCAGTTCGCCGGTTACGACCTCCTTAGTCCTTAAACTTAAAACCGCGGCCGGCCTTTTATCAACGATCTCCCCCATTTCCTTAAAAGCCTTAAGGTCGCCGCTCCCGCCCATGGTGCAAAAAAAGGCCACTTGCTTGAATTTATCCTTTTGCTCGGTTAAGTAAGTCCGAACCGGCGTAGACATGTTCCAGGACCAAATCGGCGTACCGATAATAACCAGATCAAATTCTGCCGGATCATTTTTAATCGGCTCTAACTTAGTTAGGCGGCGCTGCATGGCATCGCGGCCGGCTAAGACATAACCGGTGACGCCGGCCCGCTTAACCGTATCCTTAATTTCTTCGGTCGCGGCGCTAAGCTGTTCGGCTAAAAGTTCAGCCGCTTTTTTTGTCACGCCGGTGCGTGAATAATAAGCTACCAGGATTTTCATAGATTTTATTGGCTTTGTTGCACAAATATCATTCAAAGGCGCGAAGCGCCCCTGATCTTTAAAACTTACGCTAGCGAGCTGTCCGGCATTCCCAGAACAGCCATTTTATTAAGAATATTGCAGGAAACCA